>Ga0070676_10001930_pt1 | contig 10531 bp, 10 predicted proteins | sample KBSM53metaG_FD_64667 | JGI IMG/M metagenome (GOLD analysis project Ga0070676, IMG submission 64667) | Miscanthus rhizosphere microbial communities from Kellogg Biological Station, Michigan, USA - KBS M5-3 metaG | ecosystem: Host-associated > Plants > Roots > Rhizosphere > Soil ...
AGCAAACAAGCGCTCGGCAAAGCCGGCGCCAAAGACGCCACCTGGGACAAAGCACTCGAGCAAGCCAAAGCCATATATAACCGCTACCCGGCCGATTGGACGAATGCCGACCTCGCCAGCCTCAAAACGTACGTCACCCCGCAATATTTCGCCTATATCAGCCTGGTATTTGAGGCGTTGCAACAACTTGACCGCCGCAACCTCACCACCGTTGACCGAATATTGGCAGTCTCGCCCTACAATGTGCACGACGACACCAACAACCGCGAGGACTCATTCGACGTCGAATTCAACGCCCTACGGCAAAGCGAACTACGGACCGCATCAACGAACACCCGAATGTACCACACCATATTGAGCGATCGCGAATTATGGCATTTCGAGCGCATCGACGACCAGTGGAAACTCGACCGCATTAGTCGTGGCAACGAAGACGCCGCCAGCAAAAGCTACGCAACCATGGCCGGTAACCGCTCGCAGCAAGAACAACAGCACACGCTCATGCGCGATTTTGCCAAAGCCAACGGCTTTTATTATGACCAGGATTTCGGTTGGATTTTGTTGCCACAAGGCGGGCATTTATTCACTGTGGGGTTCAGCCATGTCGCCGTTACCAACCACGTTATCGGGCGATTCCAAAACATGCTGGTGCAGTTTTACCAGATGTATAACACGAGCGGTGTCGGCAAAATCACGTTCGTGGCACAGACGACGCTGCCAAAAAGTTACGGGCATATCATCGTGCGACATAAATCCCTCACTACCATACCGTTCGATGCGCTCAGCATGTCGCCCGTCCACTTAGAAGGTGTGTCTTTCGACAAAAAGTATGCCGTGTATGCGAGCGACATGGAGCGCGTCACTTCGCTCGAACTGCTGCACCCGGCATATATGGAGCGGCTGCTTGCGCTGCCGTTCATGGTCAATATCGAAATCATGGGTAATGCGTTGTATTTGTATAGCACCGATGATCAGGTCAACCCACAAACCATGCTCGAACTCATCCACGCCGCCTTCGAAGAAATGAAAATGTGATATATAGTAAGCCATTACAAAAGGAGGCCTTCGTATGAATGCAGGAATTGAGAATTGTACGCTTCGAAGTATATTAACCAATCCGACGGAAGTACCGCCCGCTACCGTTGAGTCGATAGCAGCCTTTAACGCTACCGGGTCTACCTCAAGCGACGTTGAAGCAGCTCTGAAGGTATCAGTTTGTGAAGTCACGGGCTGTAATCTTACCTTAGGTGGTTTGATGCGGTACGCCACGGGTGATGGTGGCGCACGTGTGCAAGAGAAGCTTGAATCAGCACCCGGCTGTGTACTGCGTGCGTCTTGGAATAAACCGAAATAACGTATCGCACAGCGAGATATCTCGTGCGAAAACTCAAGCGCAAAACACCGTAAAAGTGCAATATTTGCAATACTAGGGTATAATAGGTTACTTGTGAGGCGTGGATCATTTTATGTTGTTTGACTTAGTAGACACACTACAAAGGAAACGACGACTTATTTTTGTCGCCCTGTTTATTCTTATCGATTTTTGGTTACTTGCGTATGGCACACAGGTACTGCAGACGCACCGTAACGACATCACGACGCGTATCTATTATTCAGAACACGTCAGCTCCGGTACCAGCTACCAAACGAGCGCTATCGACCTCAGTGGCATAACGGCCGGCATGAGTCACATTGCGAGCAGGGTAGAAGTAGGGGCTTTGCGCGCATCTATGGCTACGAGCGATGGGATCACCAGCGCCGAGCACGGCATGCTGCGAGCAATGCACGGGGCTCTGCACGCAAGTGGTGTAGTAGCAGTAAGCTCGCTACGGGGCATAGGGCAGGGAATTGCATTTACTGGGCGCGTGATCGCGTATCCGTTTGTCGCTACCGGACACGGCATTGGGCGTGGCTTTGGCGCCGTAACCAAAGCCGTCAACGCACCGATAGCTTCCATCATACGGCCAAAAACCCACGCCGCGGTACCGGTCATTACACCCGAGCAAGCACAACAAGCCTTCTTGATTCAGGACGGAACACTCAATGTAGAGCCTACCAAACCGACCGGATCGGGAGGCGCCTGCGATAGTGGTGCGGGTAACGGCGGCTACCCGATGGAATGGTGCAATGCCGCCATGGACAGCATTCGCACCGTGGGTTATAGCGCGGATCGGATCAACCGCGAGTGCACCTCATACGCATTTTGGTACTTCACTGCGGTCGAGGGTCGCACGAACTTGCACGTGACCGGCAACGCCAACCGTTGGGCCACCACATCGAATATACCGACGCACAAAACGCCCGCCGTAGGCGCCATCGCCGTAGAAACCGCGGGCGCTTTTGGGCATGTCGCCATCGTGCACGCCCTGCCAGGCCAGTTATACGAAGGCAAAATAGTGCCCGCCGGCTATGTGCTGGTGAGCGAAATGAACTACGATTGGCACGGCCATTTCCGCTACTCCTACAGCCCTTTGGGTAAGTTTTCGGCGTATATTTATTAGTTGCGTTGCCGCAGAAACTACCCCGCAGAAGGCGGACGAACACCGAAAATCCCATCGCGATCTGTCGGCACCAATTTTTCGTGATGCATAAATACGCCGGTTAGGTATTCTGTTTCTTCCGCGCTTAACGGACCGCGGGTTTGCAGCGTAAGCTCGCCTTCCGCAACGCTAACCAAACGGTTCAGCAATATGCTCGTGGTGGTTCTCGGGTCAATACATTTGGATATCGCGACTTGTACGGCACCGTGAATTTCGGTAACGCGCTCCCTGCCAAGCAGCCTCATGAGCTCGAGCGAGCGAGTGGCGGCTGCGGCTTGAACTTGAGTTTCTATTTCGGTCGTGTCCGGTGGTGCATCGACTAAAGAATGCTGCGCTTCAGCGATTACTGGCTCTGGCGGCGCTTTGGCAGCTTCGGCAAAAGATAACATCAGGCTATAAATGTGTTCTTTACTTCTAGCGTCAGCAATCTGTCGGGCTTGCTCACTTGTTAGTAATTGTTGCGTTCTCTCTCGTGGTGACCAACGTACGCGAGGATGGTAGTCAACCATCCTGCGTAATATGCGCCCTACAGTTTTATCAGCTTTTATACCCCGATTAACCGCTGTTTCATGCACACGCATATGCAATTCTTCTGTATCAATAAATATCGTACTTTGGCTCAGTAAATTCTCGATCGTACTGGTTACTGTCTGGAAAAGTGTTTCAAATTTTGCTGCATCTTCAGGCGTATGGGTAACTCGTATATAATTCGTATTCTCCATTGCTGTCACGCGGGGATCTCGCATAATCGCCTGAACAATGTGCCGGACCGTTTCATTGGCGAGCTCTTTATTGGGTGCGAGCGTAACGGGAACGTCAGATTTTCTTCTGAGGTCACAGGTCGCCCAACGCGCCAGAACCCAACGCGCGAGCTCTTCGGGCGGAGTGTTATAAATATCTCTTTTGGTAGGAAGCGGCGGTAGGGCACCTTCTGCAAGACCGGCACTATAGACAGAACTGTGAGGACCATCTCCATATCGTATTGGCACAAATCGCGGGTCAAGCTCAATGGCCCGATAGAATGCCTGCGTAGTGCTTGCCGTGAAACATAGCCGGTCGCATAATCTGCCCAGCCATCTATACCCAGTGGCCTCATCTCCCCTGTACGTGGTTGCGATAAGCTCGTCCAGTCCGTCGCCTATGGTAGCAGGAGGCCGCGGTGCGTGAGCAAGCACACCTGTTACTTGTTTCGTCCTCTCTGCATCGGGCGTTTTCTTTTCATACTGCAAAAGCAAGCGAGGAGTCCTGCAAGCTACGACTGCGGCGATTTCATGTTCCGGTTCGGTCAGTAATTGGCCTTCTCGACGAATGTGCTCAATGGCATCCTGCAAAAACATACCAGGTGTTTCTTCAGCCAATTTCGCGATCCGTTCTATGATCGCCTCTGCACGGTCAGCAATAGACATGCCGGTCGTTTCTACGGTATTTTTCAGGAAAAAATCAGAGCCAGCAAGCCTAACGAACCGATCGGAGGTAATAATCACGTTATAAAATAATCGGCGGCCTTTGTCGGTAATATCTGGTGGCAGCAATGCGTCGGCTGTGTCTCTGTAGCGATACAGGCCTTCGTTCAGTTGGGCCAGCAAGGCAGCGCCCTCCTCGGCGAAGGACATATCGAGCTCCAAAGGATGCTCGCGGAGGCGCTCTAATAACTGCGCATGAGGTATATCCGCTTGTGGGCCAAGCGTTTCATGCAAAGCAGATGCCGCTGGTTGTTCCCCTGTCGTCATCACTTTTTAGCGTAGCAAAATGTAGACTTAGGTCAACTACTTACCTACATATTAATAAGTGGTAGCGTAGCCGAGCAAGCCTTCGGCCGTGGCGTTCGCGACACCTTCGCAGGTTGCATTGGCAGCAAGGAAGTGGTCGTAGTGCGCAGCATCATAGCAACGATACATAGGCAGGGCGTTTGCGGTCGGTGGTACAGTGTATAGCCAGCCTTCAGTTTGTATGATCGCAAAGCCGCCGCAGTCAGCCTGCGAGTACGTAAAGTAATCTTGGGCACCGAGGCGGCAACCATACAGCACCTCTCCGTGTGGTGCACCACTTATCCTGCCCAAACTATAGCAGACACTGCTAGCAAATAAAAAGTCTCCCTTAGCAACTATATCTGCTTGTATTATTACGAACTTTATTGTAGAGTTGCTGCAATGAGTGAAGTTTTTCGAGAAACGTGGAATACCTACGACGGATTTGTAAATCAGGGGGATTGGGGCGGTACAGGCCGACGACAAGTCTTAGTACCAGTGCGCGAAAAAAACATGCTGACCCAAACAAGCGTGCCCGGCATAGCCCGCAAAGGACACATTGACAGCCGTTTTGCGAAAAAGCTTATAGCAGCAGGCAACGAAGCCGACCACGAGGCAGTAACAACAGAGCAAAAGACCGCACTGAGCGGGCTGGTCAACCAGCTCCTGGAAACTGACATATCGTGTATGTGGAATGTGCAGCCTTACCAACCATCAACGCCCAAAAATATCATCAGCGACGAGATGCGTCTCATTCTGCCAGGTGCAATTGCTGTCGCCACGTACGACGTTTTAACCGTCAACCGGGAACCTATTGGTGACGAGGTTCATGACGCACTAACACCTGTGCAAGCAATTATCGGCATAAAAGCTACGGTTCCGGCGCGCCTTGCCTCTATGGCGACCGGTACGCTGGCGTGCGGTATAGTTACATACGATTACCAGCCGCCACAACCACCTCAGCAGCCGCCTACAGCTCAGGCCTAGCACCAAAGGAGTATCACGACAGCTGCTCTACAGCACCTTGTAATCGCTGTAATACCGGTTCCGGATGGATGTTGGCCGGATACCACATATGTACGATCTGACGATCCGGGTCGCGCACGAGATCACTTATTGCACAGACCGACAACGGTAACTGTACGCGCTTACATGCGGCGCTTATTTGCTCGATAGGAGGGGGCACGATGGACTCGGTGGCTTGCCACATTTCGCGCACGTCTACAGGTACGCGTTCCAGTGCAGCAGCACCGATCGTTGCGCCCAATAGGGTACTTCTGATCTTACGGACCTCCGCCTCCCGCGCTTCCGGCATTCTTTGCAGTGCAAGCGTCTCGATAGTATTCCCCGTCCTGGGAGCGCCGCCCGGCCAATAAAACGTCGCATAGCGCGCCAGGGTAGGGACGTTTGGATCACATGCATCGAATGTGCCCAATTCCGCATTGCTCAAAATTATATCGCTGTACCAAGCGCCTTTGGCAGAACTGTCCTCCCACAATTGTGCTAGAAGGGCGATGGTATCCGGCGCGCCGGTAATAACTTCCATGCTCATATCGCTAGATTGTACCAAACTGCGCCGCAAGATCGTACTAACTGCAAAAAGCTAAGGCTGTTTTAATTATGCCGTTTGTTGGTCTTCGCCCAATTGGTAGAGTTTGTCGGCAAGTTCTTTAGTGGGCAATACGCTGCAGTCAATGTTTCGCTGTAACGCGATTACATACCCCTGAATGATGCGTTTGAGCCGTATGGCATCGGTGCGCCAAAATTTGCCTACGGTGATAGGTTCTTCGTCATTCATCACACGACTCACGATTTTGATGGTGCCAAAGAACGGGCCAAGCGTTGCCGTCACATTTAGAATATCCTCGATGCGCATGCTGACCACCTCGGCGGCGCGGAAAAATAGCCGCTTGCTCAGGGTCACCTTGGCGCGGTCGACACAAAGCGTGTCGGGGAACAACGTAAGCGTCGTGTCCGCTTTTGCAAGTACGGTGTTGGAGCCAACGATCGCCTGCTGCAACTCTTTTTCGGATGCGGCGCGGCTTCCTGCAGCCGGCGTGTTTTTCGGTTGGGGCGGCGAGAACTGCGAAGCCTGAGGTTGGGTCTGGTAGAGTGGATCGTTCATGGCATTATCTCCTAAACCTACTACGTATTGTAGTCCCGCTACTTCAGGGCTGCCATGAAATATGTCATAGAGCCGCGTTAAAACGTACATATTTTAGTCATGGCGCTTGTGCCCTACGCGTCAGACAGGCCAAATTTTAGGCGCAATTGCTCTGCCAGGGTGTGGTTTGCCAATGGCTCTGGCTTCCTGGCCGCTCTCGGCGGCATACTTTCTGTCGTAGCTTGGGCGGCAAGCGACGACTTGCTGGCAGTAGGCTTGCCGGGCTTAAACTGGTTGAGCGCCCGTTCAAAATAACTGCATAGAGCATGTACCGTAAGGTAATCGGACTCGGAGAGTATTTCGTCGCGACGCGACGCAAGTATGAGCAAATCCGCCGCAGCATCCAACCGTGCTTGCCGTACTTCGGGCCCATACATCGGCAAGCCACTGTCTTTGTACCAATCACGCCGGCTCATCAGTGCGTCAGCGACTTGTTGTGGCGCATGGATGGCAAAGGGATTGCCACTCCCTTTTCGTAAATATGCCAGTGCTTTGTGCCTAGCACTGTGGTGATAGGTAAGCGAATACCAATCATGGTTAGCTGTTGACGGGTGTCCGTGCGATTCGCGGGAGGTTGCAAAATAGGGAAAGTTGTTTCCATATTGCGAGATACTTATCGCACCGAATGATATAAGACTAAGCATATCACGCTGCTGAGCCGCCGGGTTAGGGTACGTGGTGCTGCGGACTTCCTCCAGCAGGCTCATTGTCTGAAGATTAATATCAGACATTATGCTGGAGAAAAGTTTTTTACGGTCGGTGCGTGCATGGAACGCATCTCCGGCGATCAGAAAGGTCCGCGAACGCAAAACCAGCCCGTGGGTTATGTCATGTGAGGTAGCATCGATAAAGTCCTTAAACCCTTCGAGCCCTTTATCCACCTGTTCGTGCGAACGCCGGTTTATACCGAGCTCCAGGTTGTTACACGCATACTTATATTGCGTTAATAATGGACGAGGGTCATCACTTGCTACGAGCTGTTGCTCAAGCTGCGCCTGTCTTTGCTGCAGCCATTCCGGATCAAGATCTTCGGCAAGGTATGTTTGCGGTGGCCGTACACCTCCGAAATATTTTTCCGTTATGCTCATGCTGCCATTATAACCGGTTTCCCGTGCTTTGTTACCCGCAAGGGAATCATGCCGGTATTCCGGTTTTGCCTTTGCACATTGGCTGGATTTTTGGTAGGATCGAACACTTATGGGTATTGAAGATCTACGGCAAACAGAACGACAAGTACGGGCATTGATTGCCCAGAGTTTGGGCGCGCTGTCCACTTCGGTAGCAGGCCAGCAAGTGCATGCCGAGGCTGCCCAAAGATGTATGGATGCTGCCGGGGAAAGCGATATACATCGGCTCTATGCAGCTCGAGCACTTGCCGTAATTGCTAATGGAGCTGAAATTGCAAGAGAGCTCGATCAAAACCTCCTGGATGGTCTGGGCGCGTCAAACATCCCGGAAAACGAAATACTCACTATTCAAGCATCCGCGCGAGAAGCTGTGGCATTTGCATCTGAAATTGCAAGCGTCGCAAAAGCCGCAGCGGACGTAATTGCCGCCCAGCAAGACGCACCGGCGTTACTGCAAGGAGTGGCGGGCGAACTGAACGCAGCTCCTACGATTAGTGGTAACTCAGCTCAGCACCTCATCGATGCCCAATCAGCGGCAGGCCAAGCTATACGGGACTTATAAATATATGCGCCCATATCCACCGGAACTCGATAATTCCATCGATTTAGCGAACAGAGCTACCATAGCCGCCGAAGAAATAAACTTGGCAGCCGGAACTGCCGAAGCTGAAAAGCATCAACTCGCTGCACAGTTTGCAATCGGCGCCAAAGCAATAAAAGACAGCAGTGAGCAAATCGATAAAGACCTTGCCGCGCATACAAATGCGAGCTTATCGGCCGACGAGGCTCGGGCGCTCCATGCCGAGGCCGGCTTTGGCCCCAACAATAAAGCAGCGGGTCAGGTTGAGAGCCATTTGGGCGCAGCCGTGGAAGCCCTTTCAGAAGAGCGATCCGCGCTCGCCGGGCTGCAGCATACACTTGCCCTCGGTGATGGCGCTGGTTTTGACGAACGGAAAGCGCAGGTTAACGGCCTCGACCTACGTGCCCTCATAGGAATGTGCGCCACACTACTCCAAACCCACCATACGCTGCAACGACGAATCGAAGGGCTCATCATCGCCCGTAAAGACGAATTCGCCGCGATAAAAGGCATCCAACATACTATGGAAAAGGCTATCGGCGCCACCCAACGGGCCGAAGCGGCGGCGAACGAGAATCCCGAGAACTCTCCAGCTGCAATCGCTTATAGATTGCGTGAAATAGAAGCCGCACTTGCCGATGCACCCCTAGCGCTGGCCAGAGTTGGCGCAGCGCTCGGTCGGGTCACTACCTTGATTAGCGAAGCTGATGATCTTGCTAATCTGTGGCACAGCGGGGGAACAATACCGGGCAATGTCGTACAAGTACAAACTGCACTTAATGAGGCGGCCACGCAGCTCAGTCTTCCATCGCCCGATCTTTTTGATAACGCCAGGATGCAGGTAGGGCTCTCGGCAAAAAGCATGGAACGAGCCACCCAAATCAAACAGACTGCAACAGACGGAAAAAATGCGGCTACAAAGAGCATGAATGCAGTCAACGATAGAACAACTGAATACATTGAAACGAGAGGAGGCTAAATGACATCATCTGAAAATATCGATCCGCGTATCGCGTGGCCCAACAAAATGGGACTAATCGTTATGGCACTCGCAGGTATAGACCAGGATCTCACCACCATAGGCAATGCGCTCAATTACGGTCCGGAACTCACCGAACTCGGCAGTCGTGCACTCAACAGCAAAACGGATTTCGACAAAGCTGCCGAAGAAATGAAAGCCGCGCGGGAAACTCTCCAAATTGGAGAAAATGGCTTATACCAAGAGACCATGCTTGATGCGTCCCACGCTTCACTATTAAGCGCGCAAAATGAGGCCCAAACGGCAGACCAAAAGCTCAAAGGGTCGGCAGAAGATTACGGTGCCTTAGGGAGGACGGTAGAAGGTGAGTCCGCAATCATTGCATTAATAGGGGAAGGGCTCACCAACGCCCAAACAGCCATGCTTAACACCGGTCCCGCTATTCAAGCCATTCAGGACGCCGCCACCGAAGGCCAGCAAGCTACAGGCTAGCCGGCTGAGGCTTGCACTGTAGGCGGGCAATATGCACACCACAAACTAAACAAAAGCGCTATACTATATAGTAATGGGGATTTTTGACGAACCACTGGTTTTTGTCGACATCGAAACGAACGGGCTGAGCCCGCTCCGGGGTCGGGTTGTCGAAGTTGCGGCGATCCGCGTCGAACAGGGCAGGATAACCCAGGAGTTCAATACGCTTGTCAATCCCGGTACGGCCTTGCCGCAATTCATAACCAACCTGACCGGCATAACTAACGCCGATGTAGCCGACGCGCCGGTGTTTCTGCAGATCGCCGAGGAGCTACACAATATCCTGGAGGGAGCGGTGTTCGTGGCGCACAACGTGCGGTTCGATTACTCATTTTTGAAACAAGAATTCAGCCGCGTCGGCAAGCCGTTCAGCCCGCGGCAACTCTGCACCGTGCGCTTATCGCGGGCACTATATCCCGAGCACCGCAGCCACAAACTGGCGAACCTGATTGAACGCCATGGGTTTGCGTACCAAGCCCGGCACCGCGCCTACGACGACGCCCACGTGCTCTGGCAATTCTTGCAGCACTCCGAACGCACATTCACGCGCGAGATCCTGCGCGCTGCCATCCAAAAACAGCTCAAACAACCGGCGTTGCCCAAGAACCTCGACCCGCAAATAGTGAAAGATTTACCAAACGACGCCGGCGTGTACATTTTTGAAGACGCCGACGGTTATCCGCTGTACGTGGGCAAAAGCATCGCCATCCGCAAGCGCGTGCTCTCGCATTTTTCGAGCGATCACGAGCACACCGGGGAGTTCAAAATCGCCCAGCAAGTTGCCAATATCCGCACCATAAGCACCGGCAGCGAGCTGGAGGCTTTACTGCTCGAATCGCAGCTCGTCAAAGAATTACAGCCG
>Ga0070676_10001931_pt1 | contig 10531 bp, 7 predicted proteins | sample KBSM53metaG_FD_64667 | JGI IMG/M metagenome (GOLD analysis project Ga0070676, IMG submission 64667) | Miscanthus rhizosphere microbial communities from Kellogg Biological Station, Michigan, USA - KBS M5-3 metaG | ecosystem: Host-associated > Plants > Roots > Rhizosphere > Soil ...
GAAGAGGTCCAGCTCCTGGCCGATGCGGCGGTGATCGCGGGCGCGGGCGGCCTCCTGGGCGGCCTCGTACTCCTCCATCTCCTTCTGGGTGACGAAGGCGGTGCCGTAGATCCGCTGCAGCCGCTCGTTGCTCTCGTCCCCCTTGAAGTAGACGCCCGAGGCCTCCAGCAGCTTGACCGCGCCGATCTGCGACAGGTTCTGCGCGTGCGGCCCCCGGCAGAGGTCGACGAAGCGGCCGTCCTTGTAGAGGGTGATCGTCTCCCCCTCGGGGATGTCCTTGAGCCGCTCCAGCTTCAGGGTCTCGCCGAGGTCGCGGAAGATCTTCTCGGCCTCCTCGCGGGAGACCTCGACGCGCTCGAAGGCGCTCCCCTCGGCCACGATCTCGCGCATCTTCTCCTCGATCTTCTCGAGGTCCTCGGGGGTGAAGGCGCGCGGGAAGCGGAAGTCGTACTGGAACTTCTCGCTGTGGTCCTGGCGCCCGGCGTCGTACTCGGCCTCGGGCCAGAGCCGCTTGACGGCGTCGGCGAGCACGTGCTCGGCGCTGTGGCGGACGAACTCCCCGGCCTCCGGGCTCTTGACGGTGAACAGCTTGAAGCTGCCCCCCGCGCGCAGCGGCAGGCGGAGGTCGATCCTGCGGCCGTCGAGCTCGGCGCCCACGGCATCCTTGGCCAAGCGGGGGCCGATCGAGGCGGCGACCTCGAGCGGAGTGGTCCCGGAGGGCACCGTGCGCACGGAGCCGTCGGGCAGGGTCAGGTCGATCGTAGCGGTCATCGTCTCCATCGGACGCTGGAAAAACCGGAAATGGTGGAACCTGTCGGGCTCTTCGGGCCAGGGCCCGCACCGGGGGAGATCACTGGAGGGAAGGATGGTAGGCGCTAGCGGACTCGAACCGCTGACCTCTACCGTGTGAAGGTAGCGCTCTAACCAGCTGAGCTAAGCGCCTGAGCATGAGGCTGAACGTCGCCAGTTTTTCGATGCGATCTCCGGAAAGTGCGTCTCTGATCTGGCGCCGAATTCCACTCCTGAGAGTCTGGTAGGCCCGAGCGGACTTGAACCGCTGACCTCTACGATGTCAACGTAGCGCTCTAACCAACTGAGCTACGGGCCTGTAATCCCTTACGTCCTGGTGGTCGCCAAGGGATGGGAAGGGTAACAAAGGAGTGGGCGGGTGTCAAACCCGCCCTCTCCAACTTCAGCACGGGCAGGTCGGGCAGGCGTAGCAGGCGCTCATCGCGCTCCTCTGGTCGGTCGGACACCAGGGGCAGTCCGTGAGACAGTAGGTAGGATCGTAGGTCTCTCCCCCCGCGACCCGCCGCAGGCTCCCGTCCTCCAGCTTCCCCACGGTCTCCCGATGCAGCTGCAGTCTCCTGACTCTCCTCTTCATCTTTCTCTCCTTTCCCTCAATCCGGCGGTCAGCCGGTCGTGGAACACTGGATACAGAGGCTCTGTCCCGAGTTCTGGTTGCACGTGTAGCAGGTGCAGCTGCAGGCTCCCGGATAGCTGCTGACGCCGCCGGCGGCCTCGGAGAGTGGATCGCGATTCAGGGTCTGCACCGTTTCCCGGCTGAGGGCGAGCTTCCTCGACTTCTTCTTCATGGTTCCTCCTGCGGGCGCCGGCCAGAGACCGCGGACGCGGGTGGCGCCTCATAAAGAGGGGTGTAACCATCGCGAGATTGCGCGCCCGGGGGAGGGCGGGGGGCCATCAACGCGAACCCGCCAGGGCGGGATCTGCGTCAAGTCCGGCCCAACGGGCCGGGAGAGCATAGCCCGGGGCTGAGGCCGCAGGCCGATGCCCCGGGTATGAGGCAGGGCAAATCTCTTGCGGCCTGAAGGGCCGCGGGAAATCTCTCGCGGCCCTTCAGGCCGCCCTGATGGACGTGGTATTTTCATCCCGGGGCATCGGCCTGCGGCCTCAGCCCCGGGCTATGCTCTCCCGGCCCTTCAGGCCGGCTCCTGCAAGCTCGGGATGGCGGAAATAAAGTTACGTCGTTCCAACATAACGTTATTCCGGCCAGAATAACGTTATCCGCGCCAGAATAACGTTACGCGGCGCGAAACAAGCTTAAGCGGGCCGGAATAACGTTATCTCCAGCCGGCGCAAGGTTATCCAGGAAAAAATAAGGTTATCCGAGCCGGCATAACGTTATTCCAGCCCACCTAACGTTATCCGAAGCGAAACAAGCTTATCCCAGCCCACCTAACGTTATGCGAGCCGGAATAAGCTTATCCGGGAAAAAACAACGTTATCCGAGCCGGCGTAAGCTTATCCGAGACGACCCAAGCGTCTTTTTCCTCAGATCACCGGCCCCCGCACCCGCGCCAGCCACCCCTTCAGGTACTCCCCCTGGGGATGGGTGATCGCCACCGGGTGGTCCGGCGCGGCGGCGAGGGGCTCCAGGAGATCGACCCGGACTCCCGCCTCGACGGCGGCGGCGAAGAAGATCTGGCGGAAGAGCTTGGTGTCCACCGCGCCGCTGCAGCTGAAGGTGAGCAGGAAGCCGCCGGGCTCGACCCGCAGGAGCGCCAGGCGGTTCAGGTCCTTGTAGGCGCGGGCCGCGGCGTCGAGGTCCGGGCGCTTGCGCACCAGGGGGGGCGGATCGCAGATCACCAGGCCGTAGCGCTCCTCGCGCTGGCGGAGGTCCTCGAAGACGTTCGCCTTCACCCACTCCAGGCGCTCGGCCGGGAAACCGTTGAGGGTCACGTGGTCGCGCCCGCGCTCGATCAGGCGGGCCGCGGACTCCACGCAGACGACCCGGGTGGCGCCCCCCCGCACCGCGTAGAGCGCGAAGGCGCCGGTATGGGCGAAGAGGTCGAGCACGGTGCGGCCGGCGGCGAACCGCTCGGCGCGGCGGCGGTTCTCCCGCTGGTCGCAGTAGAAGCCGGTCTTCTGGCCGCCCACCAGCTCGGCCATGAAGAGCAGCCCCGACTCGGCGAAGCGCGCCGCCTCCGGGGGCTCGCCGGCCAGGATCTCGTCCCCCTCCTGGGACAGCCCCTCGGCCCGGCGCGCGGCCACGTCGTTGGACTGCACGATGGCGAGGCCCGGGAAGGCGGCGGCGAGGGCGGCATAGGCCTCCTCCCGCACCGCCTCCAGCCCCGCCGCCGTGATCTGGCTGACCAGGACGTCGCCGAAGCGGTCGACGGTCCAGCCGGGGACGCCGTCCCCCTCGGCGTTGAGCAGGCGGTAGCCGGTGGTCTCCGGCGGCAGGATCGACTCGCGGAGGGTCACCGCCTCGGTGATGCGGTCGCCGAAGAAGCGGCGGTCGGCCTCGGCGACCCCGGCCCCCAGCATCCGCACCCGGATCTGCGAGCGGGCGCTGTGGAGCCCGAGGCCGAGGAGGTTGCCGCGGGAGTCGTAGACCCGGGCGAGGGGGGCTTCGTCCGGACCGGCGGCGCGGGCGACGGCGCCCGAGAAGACCCACGGGTGGCCTTCCCGGACCGCCTTCTCCCGGCCCGGCTTGAGGTGGATCAGGATCTCGCTAACGGCCCGCTCCTCCGGCCTTCACCACCGCCGCCGCGCCGCCCGGGGCGTTCACCACGAAAGGTGTCGCGCTGGTCCGCGAGGCCCCTTGAGAATCGGTGACGGTGAGCAGCAGCTCGTACTCCCCCGGCTGCAGCCGCGGCGGCCGGAAGGTGGCGGTGATCCGGTCGGGGCCGCCGGCCGCGGTCTCGCGGTTGAGCAGCGCGACCTTCCCCTGCCCCGCCTCCTTGCCCTCGGCGGTCATCACCAGGGCCTCGGCGGTGAGGGGCCCGGCCGCCAGGTGATAGCCGACCAGGGCCATGGCGGCGTCCCGCTCCGGCTCCAGGGCCGGCCGCGAGGCCGGGATGTACGGCTTGTCCCGCGCCATGAACGGGTAGTCGTCCTTCCCCTGCCGGGCCTTGCCCTCGCGGATCATCAGCCAGCGCCCCGGGGTCTCCGGGAAGAAGGGGGGGAGCAGCACCGGCCCGGCCTGGGCGAAGGCGGGCACCTCCAGCGAGGCCACCTTGAGGCCGGCGGCGCCGGTGAGGCCGTTGCGGACCAGCGCCCGCACCGAGTAGCTCCCCGGCGCGAGGTCGAGATGGCCGAAGAGCTTGACCCCGGTCTGGCGCACCGCCGCCCCGACCTTGGCAAGGTCGAAGCCGAGCTTCTCGCTGAAGTAGTCGTGGACCTTGCCTTCGGCGTCGAAGGCGTAGACGAAGATCTCGGCCGGCAGCACGTTGCCCTCGGTGGCCCCCACCAGGCTCGGGCCGTCGACCTCCACGAGCACCGGCACGTAGGCCTTCCCTCCCTCCTGCTGGAAGGGGGCCGCCAGCAGCGAGACCTGGACCGCTCCCCCCTCGTGCCCGGCGGCCACCTGGCCGGAGGCGCCGAGCACCTTCTCCATGGCGGTCTGCTGGGCGTAGGGCTTGGGGGCGTAGTAGCCGGGGCGGTAGACCACCCGGGCCCCCTGGGCGTTCTTCAGCTCCACCCGCAGCTTGTGGTACTGGCCGTCGCGCTTGACGTCGGGCTGGAAGGTGAGGACGTAGGTGACGCTGGTGCGGTCGAGCACCTTCTCCATCGCGGCGCCGAGGTTGTTGAAGTTGGGATAGAACTCGCCGCCGGTGGCGTTGGCCATCATGAACAGGCCGTCGCGGCCGCGGCTCTTGACCACCTTGAGGTCCTCGCCCGCGCGCACGCCGCCGATGTCCACCGCCTGCACCACGCAGTCGGACCGGCGCAGGGTGTCGAGCATCTTCTCCATCATGCTGCCCGCCCGGGTGTTGCCGTAGCGCTTGTCGGAGTCGATGTTCCAGACGTCGCCGCGGATCGAGTGGGTGTCCATCTCCTCGACCTCGTCGACGTCGGAGACGCCGGTCGCGACCGTGCTGTCGAACCCCTCGGAGAGGAGGATCACGTACTTTCGCCCCTTGACGCTTGCCAGGGTGCTGGCGAACAGGGTGAGGTTCTTGGTGAACTGCTCCATGTCGCGCTGGTTGGCGGTGCGTTCGGAGCGCTCCAGGGGGGAGGTGAGCGGGTTGATGCCGTCCGGCAGCCCCGAGCCGAGGTTGGTGCCGTTGCGGTCCGAGATCTGGTCCTGGGACTCGGCCGCGATGCGGCCGTGCAACTCGGGCCCGCCGTCGCCGCCGCCCAGCATCAGCGGGTCCGAGGCGGCGATCTGGACGCCGGAGCCGCGCATCTGGACCGGATCGAGGTGGTCGATGGCGTCCTCGACCAGCTGGCGGTCGGAGGTGAAGCCGACCAGCAGCTGCGGGCCCTTGGACGGGAAGACGGCCGCCACCGCCACCAGGTCGGCGGGGTGGAAGGTGCCGTGGAGGAGATCCCTGGCGGCCTGCCGGGCCTTGGTCATCGCCGGCAGCGAGGAGAAGCCCATGTCGAACAGCAGCACGAACTTGCGCCGGGAGCTCACGGGCAGGCGCGGGGCCTGGGCGGCCGCGCCCCGGACGTTGGCCGGGATGGCGGCGAGGTCGACCACCTCGAAGCCGGTGACGGCCTGCTTCTGGCGCCCCTCGTAGACCTCGAAGTCGGCCGCCGTGAGCCCGCGCACGGGCTTGCCGTCCCGCACCACCTGGACGGGGACCTCCACGGCCACGATGTCGGCGGACTCGGAGAACCGCTGCTCGGCAAAGACCGCCGGCAGGGCGCTCCCCAGGGACAGGAGCGCGACCATCGCGAAACGAACGGACTTCATGTGACTCCCTTCTTGCCCTCTGGAATCCCTAGATCGCAATCGAATGGAAAAAGTTCCTCTCCAGGAAGCAACGCAGCACAGGGGCTCAACCCCTCGCGCCGCGGCCGGGGACGGTGAACCGGAGGGAGCTGGCGGCGCTGCTCACCATGATCCGGAGGGTGTACTCGCCCGGCTTGAGGTCGGCCGGGAGGAGGAATGTGGCGACCGCGCGGTCGGGGGCCCCGTCCGCGCCGGCCTTGCGGTCGACGATCTGGAGGTCGCCGGCCGGAGTCTCGTGGCCGTCGGCGGAGACCACCACGGCGGTCCCCTTCCACGGGGGCTCGCCCAGGCCGTAGCCCGCGATCACCAGCCGGACGTCGCGGCCCGGGGGGAGCGCCGGGTGGACGGACGGAACGAACCGCTGGTTGCGGAGCAGGAAGGGATAGGGGGGCTCCGGGCCCTCCGTCCGGGGCTGCTCGCGCGCCATCAGCCACGCGTTGGAGGTCTCGGGGACGAGCGGCGGCAGCAGGAGCGGCGCGGAGGCCCCAGCGGCCGGCACCCGGATGGACGCGACCTTGAGGCCGGAGACGCCGCTGACGGCGTTGCGCACCAGCACCCGTAGCGAGTAGTCGCCGGGCAGCAGGTCGAGATGGCCCAGGAACTTCACCCCCTGCTGGCGCAGCGAGGGCCCGGCCTTGGTGAGGTCGAGGACCACGGTCTGCGAGAAGAAGTCGTGCACCGCCCCGACCTCGTCGAGGGCGTAGGCGTAGACCTCCACCGGCAGCGAGGGGGGCCGCGGGCCGGCCAGCAGGGTCTCGCCGCCGATCTCGATCACCACCGGCACATAGGCCTTTTCACCCCCGGCGCCGGAGGCGCCCCCGGGGACCCGGAACGGGGCGGCGAGCACCGCGGTGGCGATCGCGTCGCTCTCCTCGCCGCTCATCACCTGGTTGGCGGCGGCGAGCAGCTTCTCGATCGGGTCCTGCTCGGCGTAGGACCTGGGCACGTAGTAGCCGGGCCGGGAGATGAGCCGGGCGCCGCGCACCGGCTTCCCGAGGTCCACCCGCAGGCGGTGGAACTCCCCCTCGGGACCGGCGCGGTCGGGCTGGACGGCCAGCACGTAGGTGACGCTGGTGCGGTGGAGCATCTGGTCCATGGCGGCGCCGAGGTCGTTGTAGCTCTCGTAGAGCTCGCCGCCGGTGCCGCGGGCCAGCATCAGCAGGGACTCGCTGCCCCCCAGCCGCGGCGCCCCCTGGTCGGCCCCGGCGCGCAGGCCGCCGATGTTGACCGCCTGGATGGAGCAATCGGCGCGGCGGAACTCCTCCAGCATCCGCTCGAGGGCGTTGGCGACCTCGGTCAGGCCGTAGCGCTCCTCGGGGGTCGAGCGCCAGGCCTCGCCGTCGAGCGACTGCTGGCGGATCTCCTCCTGCTGCGCGGCGTTCAGGGAGCCCTGGACGAGCGAGGCGTCGAACCCCTCGGAGAGGAAGACCAGGTACTTGCGCCCCTCCACCACCGAGATCTGCCGCGCCAGGTCGGCGAACGCCTTGGAGAAGGTCACCACCCGGGTCTTGAGGGCCGAGCGGTCGGCCTGCTCGACCGACTTGGTGACCATCTCCAGCCGCAGCAGGGCCGCGGAGTCGGTGACGTCGGAGAGCGGGTCGCGGGTGAGCCGCGGCGCCGCTCCGGCGGCGGCGTTGTCCACCCCCAGGACCTCCTGGAGGACCAGGCGGAGGGGGTCGGCGGAGCTCGCCGTCAGGTCGTAGAGCCCGAGCCCGCCGAGGGCGCTCTCGATCTGCCGCCGGTCGGCGGTGAAGCCGAGCACGAGCTGCGGGCCGCGGGAGGCGCTGTAGGTGGCGACCGCCACCAGGTCGGTGGGGTGGAGCTCGGAGAGCAGCCCGGCGGCCGCCCGCCGGGCCTTCACGATCGCCTTGGGCTCCGAGAAGGCGAGGTCGAACATGAACAGGAAGTGGCGGCGGGCGGCGGAGGGGACGGCCGCGGCCCGCCCGGCGGCGGACGCCGCCAGGTCGAGCGCCTCGAAGCCGGTGACCGGGAGACGGCGCTTCCCCTCCCAGACCTGGAAGTCGCCGGCCTGGAGGCCGCGCACGGGCTCGCCGTCGCGCACCACCTGGACCGGCACGTCCACCGAGAACACCTGGGCGGTGCCCGAGAAGGAAGGCTGCTGCGGCGCCTGGCCGTGGCCGGACGCCGCCGTTCCGAGCGTCAGCAGGGCGGCGAGGGCGCCGCTCCGGATCCCGCATCGCCGCATGACGTCAGCGACTCCCGCGCGCCCCCGCTCCGGCCACCGCGAAGCGCGCCGTGCTGGTCTCCGACTTGCCCTCGCCGTTGGTGAGGGTGACGCGGAGCTGGTAGTCCCCCGGCGGCAGGCTGGGCGGCCGGAAGGTGGCGACCATGCGGGTGGGCTGGCCGGCCCCGCCGGACTCCTTCTCCCCGAGCTGGAGGGCGACGGCTCCCGCCACCTCCTTGCCGTCGGCCCCGACGACCCTGGCCTCGGCCTTCAGGTCTCCGGCGCCGAGGTTGTACCCCTGGAGGACGAGGCGGGCGTCCTGGCCCGCGGCCAGGGCCGGGCGGACGGTGGGCACGTAGGGCTGGTCCTTGAGCATGAAGAGGTAGGGGGGCTCGGCCTGCCCTTCCTTCTTCGTCTGCCGCAGGTTGACCCAGCGGCCCGGGGCGGGGTCCTGGAAGACGGCCGGCAGCAGCGCCGGCGCCCCCTGGGCGAAGGCCGGGACCTCGAGCTCGCTGATCCGCAGGCTGGAGTTGCCGGTGGTGCCGTTGCGGACCAGGGTGCGGATCGTGTACCTGCCCGGAGGAAGCTCCAGATTGCCGAAGAACTTCATGCCCGCCTGGCGCAGCAGCGGCTCGGTCTTGGTGAGGTCGAGCCCGAAGACCTGGGTGACGAAGTCCTGCACGCCGCCGTTGGCGTCCAGCGCGTAGACGTAGATCTCGACCGGCAGCCTGGCGTCCTGCTTGCCGGAGAGCAGGGTCGGGCCGTCGACCTCCACCACCACCGGCACGTTGGCGCGGTTGTTGGCGGCGGCGAAGGGGGCGGCGTAGACGGCGGTGGTGATGCCGCCGCTGCCGTCCTGGCCCATCACGTCGCTGGCGGCCTCCAGCAGGCGCTGCAGGGGAGACTGGTCCTTGAACGGACGCGGGGCGTAGTAGCCGGGCCGGTAGACCACCCGGGAGCCGCGCGGCGCGTTCTTCAGCTCGACCCGCAGCTTGCGGTAGGCGCCGTCCAGCTTGAGGTCGTCGGGCTGGAAGGCCAGCACGTAGGTGACGCCGGTGCGGCGCAGCATCTGGCCCATGGCGTTGGAGAGGTCGTTGGCGTTCTCGTAGAGCTCGCCGCCGGTGCTCTTGGCCATGTTGAACAGCGCCTCCCGGCCGCTCCCCCGCTTGCCGGCGATGTCGCCGCCGGCGCGCAGGCCGCCGATGTCGACCGCCTGGATCACGCAGTCGGCGCGGCGGAACTCCTCCAGCATCTTCTCGACCGCGTTCTGGGTGCGGGTGTCGCCGAACTGGGCGTCGGAGCCGGTGCCGCCGGTGGAGGCGAGGATCCGGGAGTCGTCGCCCGCGTCCATCCGCGGCGACGAGCCCTCGTCCATGCCCGGCGCCGAGCCGGAGCCCGCGCCGGTCGAGTTGAGGGTGCCCGAGACCAGGGAGCTGTCGAACCCCTCGGAGAGGTAGACCACGTACTTGCGCCCCTCGACCTCCCCCATCAGCCGGGCGAGGTCGCTGAACGAGCGGGTCAGGTTCTTCACCATCTGCTGCTGGGCGGAGCGCTCGGCGCGGTCGGACTGGGTGGCGAAGGTGTTGAGGGTGTCGACCAGGGCGGCGTCCTTGCCCCCCTGCACCTCGGCGCTCATCCGGCCGGGACCGGAGGCGCCGCCGGCGCCGCTGCGGGAGTCGGCCTGCTGCTGGGCCCCGGCGAGCACGAGCCGCAGGGGGTCGGAGGAGCGGTCGACCAGCTTGGGCAGCCCCAGGGTGTCGAGGGCGGTGGCGACCTGCCGGCGGTCCGGGGTGAACCCGAGCACGAGCTGCGGGCCCTGGAGCGAGCTGTAGGTGGCCACCGCCACCAGGTCGGTCGGGTGCAGGTCGTTGACCACCTTCTGGGCGGCCTCGCGGGCCTTGACGATCGCCTTGGGCTCGGAGAACGAGAGGTCGAACATCATCAGGAAGTGGCGCCGTGCGGCGGTCGGGATCTGCGCCATCGCCGTCGCCGCCGCCGGTCCCGCGGGAGCCGCGGACGCCGCGGACGCCGCGGCGGAGAGGTCGAGCACCTCGAAGCCGGTCAGCTTCATCTTCTTGCGGCCTTCGTAGACCTCGAAGTCCTCGGCCTTCAGGCCGCGCACCGGCTCGCCGTCCTTGACCACCTGGACGGGGACCTCGATGGCGACGACGTTCGTCGATTCCGAGAAGGTCTGCTGGGCGGCGCCCGGACCGGGCACCCCCAGGCCGGCGATCGCGAGCAGGGCGGCGAACGCTTGAGCTCGGCTACGGTGTTTCATTCCTCGTCCTTTCAGCCCTCGGGTTGAAGCTCCATCTCCTCGACATCAAAAAAGAATGGCAAAGGAAAGTTCTCTACAAAATAGCATCAATGCGCGGCGGCCACCACGAACGGCGCGCTGCTGGTGCCCACCGGCCCGGCGGCGCCGCTGAGGGTGACCTTCAGCACGTATTCGCCCGGCGGCAGCTTCGGCGGCCGGAAGGCGGCGATCAGGCGGTCCGGACCGCCGGCGGCGGCCGCCTCCCGCTGGAGCACGCGCACCTGGCCGCCGGCGACCTCCTTGCCGGCGGCGTCGAGCACCTGGGCCGAGACCTTGAGGTCGCCGAACCCGAGGTCGTAGCCCACCAGCGCCATCGGCACCTCCT
>Ga0070676_10001944_pt1 | contig 10510 bp, 10 predicted proteins | sample KBSM53metaG_FD_64667 | JGI IMG/M metagenome (GOLD analysis project Ga0070676, IMG submission 64667) | Miscanthus rhizosphere microbial communities from Kellogg Biological Station, Michigan, USA - KBS M5-3 metaG | ecosystem: Host-associated > Plants > Roots > Rhizosphere > Soil ...
TCGACTCGGGCACACTGTCCCGACGTGAATCGTTCAACGGCGGAATATCACTACCGTGCAGTTCGCAAACCGATTAGGCTGCCGCACGTTTGCTCCGGGTACCGTAGATCAGCACTCATGCGGCGGCGGAAGTTCGGCAGTTACCCTAACGCAAGCATTTGTTTCCGCTGATCCGTCGAGGTTGCAAAAGGGAATGGGAATCCAAAAATGGTTGCGACTACCGGCGTTGTACAACGTCTTTCAAGATGTGATAGGTGGTAACAGTTTGCGAAAATGGTTTATAGAAACTTATGCTCGAGCCAAACCAGGAGACAAGGTGATCGACATCGGTTGCGGCCCGGGACAAATAGTCCCGTTCCTACCCCCGGTCGATTACGTCGGCTTCGATGTCAACAAAAGCTGCATCGCATCTGCCCAACAAAAGTACGGAGACAGAGCGATGTTTCTCGCCGGCGATATCACTTCGCTGCGAAATGACTCGCGTCTTCGAACGGCTGACCTTGTTTTGGGAATAGGTATCTTGCATCACTTGGATGACGCGCGGGCTTCAGAGTGCGTCCGCTTCGCTCATTGTGCCCTAAAAAGGGGTGGTAGATTTGTATGCTTGGAGGCATGTTGGATCGCGGAGCAAGGAATGCTTTCGCGTTACATCATGGCAAAGGATCGAGGCCAGTATATCAGAACAGAGCGGGCATACCATGATCTTCTCACACCGGTATTCAAGTCTGCTAAGGCGTCCATACAGCGAAGGCCGATGCGAATTCCATACGTCACCGTGGTCCTCGAATGCACGAAATGACTTACCGTATTTTTCTGCCTTGACCCCGCTTTGTAGTTACCCAGCTTGATTGGCATTCGTCCCATTTCAGAAAAACTTCTACCGAAGTTTGGTCGAATTGTTGAGCGTACCTTCCAGATCGTAGCAGCAACCCTCGCGCTACTTTTTCTCGGTTCGGGAATCTTGTTCCTTTGGAATGGTCACGTAACTGAGACCATATGGGACATGTGGCATCTTTACGGCCTTGGGTTGACACAGCCGTTCTTCAGAGCCGCGATAGAGAAATACGGTAACCATTCAATATTCTTCCCAAGTGTGGTGTGGTTGATCGATATCAGGTTTTTCCATAACAATCAGCAGCTCTTGTTCATCTTTGGGCTAATTCTGCTTGTAGCAGCAGCACTCCTTTTAATCACGGCCGCCTGGCAGGACCAAACCATCACCAGAACGGCAAAACTCATAGCTACGCTCCTCATTATCGCAGCTGTTTTTTGGATGAACAAAGCATGGATCACTTCGATTGGACCCTTTAGTTGCATATGCGGGCTCGCAGTCGTCGGAGCTTTTGTCTCGTTTCACGCTCTGGCGTGCATGCGGAATCGGACTGTCTCCCGTTGGAGGCCAACGGTTTTGTTAGTGGCGTTTGGCCTGGTTTCGTCATTCAGCTACGGAAGCGGCTTTGCTGTTTGGCCCACTCTGCTGTGTCTAGGGTGGAGCGCGCGTCTCCCTTTGAGGTATCTGACCACCATCGCCCTTGTGGGGTGTATAGCCGCCGTTATCTACAAGATGCTGCCCGGCGCAGCGCCGAATATTTTGCCGGAAAATGCTATATCTATCGGCACCGGGCTGCGTCGATTGTGCAGCCTGATCGGAGCACCGTGCTTTTATGCCGCGACAGCGTGGAGCTCAGCGAAAATTCCTTCCGAAGCGGCGCTATCGTCTCCGATTCACATCGTTTGCGGAGCAATCGGCATCACGTTGGCCGCCGTGGGCAGTGTTCCGAGACTCCTTCGCCGCGATTTGAGTCCAAGCAAACTTCAGCTCATTGCTTTGGGCGTGGTCATCTTTAACCTCGTTGCCATCGCTTTCATAGTCGTTGGGCGGACCGCTCAGATGCATATCTCGCCAGGGGAAGTGCTCGCGCCGCGTTACACATTCTGGAGTTCGCTTTTTTGGGGCGGTTTGGCCCTCCTTTGGATTCGGCATATAGACGCTCACGAGTGGTTACGATGGCCCAGCTTTCTGCTCCTGCTGGCACTGCCAATTGTCATATTCCCCGATCATTACCAGAGGGCCGCCTGGGCCAGGTACATGCATCTGCTTTCAGACTCCGCCGCTACGTCCTTGATCAATGGTGTGCACGATGATGAAGCCGCCCAATTCTTGTCCCGCTACCCCGAGCGGGTTTATCGCGTCGCCCCGCTCCTGCGTGCGCGGCGCCTGGATATGTTTGCTAGCCGAGTCCACGAATGGATAGGAAAAAAGTCATCGCAGGTGTTTATCGCTAATGATAAAGCGACGTCAATCCAGGCAGACTGTTACATAGACGCTTATTTGAAGTGTGATGATGGCGAACCTGCGGCACGCATAACAGGTTCATTTCTAAAAGCCCACGGCGAAGCTCCTCGGATATTTGTTATCCTAGACCCTAGCCAGCGCATTTGTGGGATAGCGCGAGGATTCTCGACGAGTAATCTGCTAAATCGGTTTTTCTACGGCAATAAGTTCCCACGCAATCGTATCACTGGCTACATTCGCGCCTATAATGCTGCGCTGACATACATGGTACACACCGCGGATAATGGGGAGCTATCCACTGCCGGCGCGATCGTTCAGACGCCAGCAAAAGAGACCCACTGAAGAGAGGAACTTGGTGCAACCAGGGACGCTATTTTTTCAGTGCAACGTCTGTGGTGCACTGTGCACAGTTGAATTAGCATCGCTTGCACGCGAGGTCAGATCATGTCCAAAGTGCAGCTCGAGCCCGCGCATTCGTGCCATCATCCGAACTCTGTCCGAGTCTCTGTTTCAAAAAAACTTTATTCTTCCCGAATTCCTGATTCGCAAGGACCTGAAGGGTTTGGGACTGACTGACCCAGAGAGTTATGCATCACAGCTAAAGCAAAAGTTCGATTATCAAAACACCTATTTCCATCAGGAACCGCGTCTCGATATCGCCTCCAATACTGTCGCGCCCGAATGGCGCCAGGCGTACGACTTTATCATATCGGCTGAAGTATTTGAGCATGTAGTTCCGCCGGTAAAGGTGGCTTTTGAAAACGTATATGAGATGCTTCGACCGGGGGGACTCCTGCTCCTGACCGTGCCCTACGGGCTGCAAGCGGAGACGATCGAGCACTTCCCAGAGCTCCACCAGTTTACAATCGTAGAACGCGACGGGAGCTATGAGCTCAATAACGTTACTAAATCGGGCGTGAAACAAACATTTCGAAATCTGGTGTTTCACGGCGGACGCGGATCAACTCTGGAAATGCGAGTGTTCTCCTACTCTGGCTTACTGCGTCTCTTGAGTGCCGCCGGTTTCGTTGATGTTGCAGTCCATAGCGCTCCGGATTTTCGGCATGGAATTTGGTGGCCGCAGCCCTGGAGCTTACCTATCACAGCGAGAAAATTGCCTGCTGGCGTGCGCCCATAAAATATGGCCGCGCTGCCCGTCCAATGGAAATAGCAACTAAGGCATTGGCGGCCTGATGAGAACAGAGATCTGCGGAATAGCGCTGTAAAGCCCCTCCGCCATGCGCGTTAGAGCGAATTCAAACTGTCCGCTGGCTGGAGAAGGATTTCGCTTTAACAAACCTTCCTTTCGCGAATTCAAATTTTTGAACGGAGGCGACAATCGGGGCAGGTAAGTGTTGCTCGCGATGGCTTCCATGAATATACAGTTGGATACTGCGCGGGTTTATGAATAAACCTATTTTTATAGTCGGCTCCCCCCGCTCCGGCACCAGTATTCTGACTTGGTGTTTGGGTCAGCATTCGAATATCCTCGTACAGGAAGAATCAGATTGGCTGGGCCGTTTTGCCCTGGATATTGAGGCCGCATACCAGAGCGGGACACATCGCGGCGAACGTTCCCAACTCGGCTCTCTTGGTGTGCAGCGGCCAGAGTTCTTCAACTGCTTCGGCGATGCTATCAACAATCTCATACTTCAGCATAGATACGAGCGAAGGAGAATCGCCCTCGAGGAGGCCATGGCCACCCCTGCCTCAGATCTGAGGCTGCCTGCGTTTCAAACCGAACGGTCCGACTCTGACCCAAAAGGCCGCTGGGTTGATGGAACGCCCGAGTATTCCTTTTATATTTGCGGACTTCGCAAATTGTTTCCAGGGGCTGTCTTCATCCACCTCTTACGGGACGTTAAGTCGGTAGTGCGCTCGATGCTCAAATTCAAACAGACCGGTGGGCCAGCTTTGGTGGAAAACGAGCAGCAAGCCTATGACTATTGGTTGCGAACCGTTCGCGCATGCTTCAAGGCGGAGCGGGCTTACGGTTCAAGAGTGGTTTACCGAATGCTGTATTGCGATCTCGTGGGGGATTCGGCCCGCACCTTGCGGCTGTTGCTCGACTTCCTCCAGGAGCCTTATGAGCCGGCTTGCCTTGAGCCCCTGCAACACCGTATCAACAGCTCCAATGTGCCGCCGGATTTTACTCCTGTCGATCCACAGACCGGTCAAGAAGTGGAGGCACGGCAGCTTGAGGCCGAGTTGATGAATGACCGCACGCCGGTCCCTCCTTCAGGGGCGATCGCTGCTGAACTGGAAGCGGAGTTCGAGAAAAGAGTTCACCATAATCAGAACGTGAACAAGTATCATCGGAGGGCGTTGCGAAAAATTGCGGCGCTGGAAAAGCAGCTCGAACAACTCAGATGTGAATCCCCAGGCCGCCTCAAGCCCTGGCAGAGGTGGATGCATCGAAGACAGCACCTATGTAAATCTGTTCGTTCTGAGAGGATTTCGCCTCAGGAATGATCCTGTAATGACAGAGCACATCGTGCCACTTAGACGTATTTCCAGATAATCGCCCGATTATTTTCGGTATCTCCCAATATTCAGGTCAATCTTACTGCAAGGGAGATAGTTTGAACGCTGTTTTTGACCGCACTGCTTGCATAGTCAGTCCTGGCTGGACAGCAACCGCGTTTGGCAGATGCACGATGGTGGAATGAAATGCGCTGTCGCCCGGGAGTTATTCTCGCTTTATCGAATCCTCAAAAAATTCCGCAAAACGACTTCCACAGAAATATTCACGCAGTTCGTCATAATTGGTGATCACACTACGCAAATTATCGCGACCAAGTCTCCGCGTCGTAGTGGTCAACTCGCGCGCTGATACACCAAGGAAGCGAAGAAGCTTATCAAGCTGGCCGCGTTCACCACTGATCAACTGCTCGTACGATATAGAAAAGCTTCGATGGCCTGCAAAAAGGACGGTAAACTTTGCTTGTCGGATGAGTGTCGTTTCAAAATCTCTTTCGCAATCCACAGGGTCCAGCCGGATTGGAGGTAGCTCGGGAATTGATTGTTCGCCTACGGCTAACGTGACCCGTGTGATGTTCGCCGCAATGTAGTGAGACAAATATCGACGAAGCAAATTGTTGCGTCTTAGGTGCACAATCCGCAACTTGCGGTTACTTACGATCTCGTTCCGCACAGTCTCATATCCCGGCAAGACGAGCTCATCATGCTTAAGCTTAAACCCAACTGCCTTCTTTCCGTCCGGATCAAGGACGAATTTGTACAGAAATCTGATAGGATCTCGGTATCTTTCGGCAGAAAGCCATTCGATGAAACCCGGATCCTCTCTGCTTCTCTGGAGATACTTGCCAGAGAGTCCTCTTACTTTGTCTGGAGAGAATACCTCATCATGTGCGCAAATCTCAGGATGAGATCGAAGTAGATGAACCAGCATGCTACTTCCCGACCTGGCAGGACAGGTAATCATGAAGCCATTATCGCGACGTGGAATTGACCTTCGCCCAGGGGCGATCACCTCGCGTCTTATGCGCCGGCTTGCTCTCTTTGGCCGATTCAGCCGGTTTTGGTTTTCCGAGCCTTCGTAAGGAGAACTCGCTATCAGGTGGCGTTGGCGGGGAAACCGCACCGCTCGTTGACCGTGGCGCAGCCCTACTTGAACGACCCGAGCCGCGCTCTCACAAAGAAAGTGCGCATACCGTCCCAGATGCCACGCTCTCGAAATCAGCCAAGGGAGAAAATGATGATGTGCCATGACGCTGAACGGGAAAGCCGCTGATCACTTGAGCCGCACATGCAGCATAACCTACAGAGACCGCGACTAATAGTCGAGGTTCTCGTATTTGCAAGCTCTCATGGGCGGCCATTGCTTACAATTCGTATTGTCGCGTTTCGCCATTTCGTGTCCGCCAAATGTCCTTGAACGATAGAGATACGCACTCCGGCACAGGCGTTTCATTCTCGCCCATACCAGACAGGCGTTTTCATCTAGCGCTGATTGTTGGCCCCCGGCGTTTGTCGCAAAGTGGAGATCGTGACGAGGTCCCAGCCATCAGCGATCCTTCCGTCTTGCTACAGAGCGAATTGGGCAGATAAATGCTTATGACAGATAGCAGGCAAGAGAGCGTCCGCCTAAACTGCTCGCTTCTCATGCGCCAAGAGGTATTCTGCCGAAACAATGGTGGTCTTGAAAAGCTTATCGCCGGAGGCGCATTTCACGGTGTTCCCACTTCCGCACTACCATCTTTCGCGTGTTAAGCTTTTACTCAATGCCTCAGCTTTTCTTCCATGTTCCTTATCGGTGTTCGCTGCTTTTTCAGACTTGAATTCGCGTAAGACCGACGCGCGAAAGACATCGCCGAAGCTTCTGCCCATCCGGAACCGTCGGCTCACACCATCAAATAGAAAGTGCAACCGATAGAGGAAGATCGAGCATTGCCCGAAGCGAAGCTTCGCGAGAAAAGGCTGTCCCTTCAAAAGGCGGACGAATGCAGTCATACGAATTTGGTTTCGCTTTCTTGGGAACTGCGCCGCGCCGAACACGAAGCTTGGGAAAATAAGGTCCGGCGTGCAGACTTAGCTGCTCGTCTGAACGACCGCGACCGTTGGATTGAGAGCGTTGAACACTCGTGGGCCTGGAAGATAGCGAAGCCGCTATGGAAGTTACAGCGACGCTTTTCCAAACACGTCGCCGGGTCAATTGGAGAACTGTCCGACCTTGTTTATGCTCTTGATTGTCCAGATGGCTGGAACCCTTCCAATGGGGTTTTAACAATAAGCGGATGGTGTTTCGCACATGGTGGGCCGCAGGTAGTTGGGGTCCGGGCGAGAGTTGGCCGCAAATCCTATTTCGGCCACTACGGCTTGATTCGAGAAGACGTAGCCCAGAAGGTGCCGGACTATCCGGGAGCTCGTTACGGTGGGTTCTCGATAAACATCCCACTGTCGCCTGGAACTTCGTCAGTGCGGCTGGAAGCGATTGGGCAGGGTACCTCGTGGAAGTGCTTTGTCGAACGTGCGCTCGAGATCACGGCTGAGGATGGCAGCTCTGTCGCTCGTGAAGTTTCGAGCGAAGATGCTCGCTCCGGTCGGATCAGTGCGACAGACAAAAGATATGGGCACCAGCTTCCGATCGTCTATCCCAGCGTGCGTGCAAATGAAGTTGTTTCCGTTCTCAGGCCCCTGATTGTTCATCATGCCGGCCGCGTAAAATCAAAACTGCCGCTGATTAGTATTGTTACTTGCACCTTCAACACACGGCCGCGCTGGCTCGCAGAAGCTGCCGCAAGCGTGCTTAATCAAACATTCGCAGATTGGGAATGGTTTTTGTCAGATGCCGGATCGGACAATCCCGAAGTAGGTGAGATGCTACAATCGCTGGGGAAAGCGCATGACGCGTTTAAGGTGAGCTTTGCAACTCGCGCTAGCGTGAGCGCGGCGCGCAATCGGGCTCTTGAGCTTGCTCGAGGCGAGTTTGTTTGCTTTCTCGATCATGACGCCCTGCTCCATCCAGAGGCGCTGGCCGCCATGGCTGGGAAGTTGCGGGAAGGCTTTGATGTTGGCTATTCGGACGAGGACAAGCTCGACGATGCAAGTGGTCTCTTGACAGAGCCGTTTTTCAAACCTGCCTGGTCACCGGAGTATTTTCGCGGCGCAATATATGTTGGCCATCTCCTCTGTCTCCGGCGCGAACTGGCTGCAAGTGTTGGATTTGATCCGGCATTGGACGGTGTTCAAGACTTCGCTTTTATGCTGCGAGTAAGCGAGACGGATGCTCGGATTACGCATATCCCGAGGGTACTTTACCATAGCCGAAAAATAGTCAGAAGTATCGGCGCGGCTTCTGATCGCAAAGCAGACCTGATGACGCTTGAAGCCAAGGCATTGAGTGCGCACTTGGAACGAATGGGACTGCCTGCTCGGGCTGAATCAGGAGCAACTCCCCATCGGCTGAAAATAGTACCAACACCGCGCAAGAGCTTCCCGAAGATCAGTATCATGATTCCGACGAAGGACTCGCCAGAACTGCTTTCGCGCTGCCTCAACGGCCTCTACCAAAACACCCGCTACCCGAACTTCGAAGTAATCCTCGCCGACAATAATACAACGAATAAAGAAGCGTTGGAAGTAATGCGCACATATCCTGCAGTTCGTATTGAAATACCCAATCCCTTCAACTTCTCCCGCGCCAACAACACGGCCGTGCGTCACGCAGCCGGGGAGTACCTGGTTTTTCTTAATAACGATACTGAGATCATCTCCGAGTTATGGCTGGATCATTTGCTTTACTATGCCGAGCAACAAGACGTCGGCGCTGTGGGCGCGCTTCTCCTACATGAAGACGGCGGGGTCCAACACGCCGGCGTCGTGCTGGGAATGTGTGGAACGGCCGACCACATGATGCGCGGTTTCACGGTGAACTCAGATGGTTACGGCGGTAATTTGTCGGGTCCACGCGAGGTTTCGGCCGTTACCGCAGCGTGCATGGCGATGCGAAAATTAACTTTTGAAGCGATCGGGGGCTTTAATGAAGATTTCCGTAACGTCTACCAGGATCTTGATCTTTGCCTGCGCCTACGCAGCCGCGGTTTACGTATCATCTGGACACCTCGCGCTTTGCTGATACACCACGAATCGCATTCTCGACAGAAGTCTGATGATCTGGTCGACCGCCAACTGCTGCTAGACCGATGGAGGGAAGTGATTGAGCAGGGCGACCCCTACTACAATCCCAACCTTAATGTAGAACGCGGCGATTATAGTTGGCGGACGTAGATATTTAACTTCGCTGTGACGGAGAACGGGCTGACTGTCAAGCCAGGATCCTACTCATTCCAACGGAGGCTCGACCTGCTCATGTTCTTGCGGAGCGAGCTGATTCCGCGCCATCATCCGGGCGCAAGTGTTCCACCGTAGCAAAGCGTCGTCGTTTCCAGACGGGCGAAGCGCTTCCGCTTTTTCGAACCAGTGCATTGCTTCCCGAAAGCCTTCATAGGCCAAGTGACCGCACCCAGGCGTTCCTCGCGCGAGCTGGGCTTTGGCACGGCGTTCGGCCAAAATTCCGCTGTAATAAGCGCGCTCGTAGTCCCCTTTGATTTTTCCAAGAATTTCCTTCGCCTGAGTGTCGCTCACCCCGTAACCTTTGCTGAAGCGGTCGGTGATGGCGAGCAGTAGCGTAATAAGTGCATGCTGATTGCCTGGATCAGCCTCCAGCACGTCAAGACAAATGCTTTCCGCTTCGGCTGGTTCGTTTAGTAGGCGATAGCGTTCAGCTTTCTCTAAAGCGGAGGGGATGGCATGCGGCGAAAGCTGTTTGAGTTCGGACATTCGTTAAATCGTTAACTCGTTAAATACAAACCGGTTCACATTCTTGAATCACGGTTCACGTTTCCTTTTACCCGTCCGCCACAACCATCCCAGCGGGTCATAAAATTCATCCACCACTCGTTCTTTCAACGGAATAATCCCGTTGTCCGTGATCTCAATCTCCTCCGGACAAACCTTGGTGCAGCATTTCGTGATGTTGCAGTACCCGATCCCGTGGGCTTCGCGCAATTCCGCTACCCGATTTTCGGTATCGAGCGGGTGCATCTCCAAGGCAGCCGCGTAAATCAAGAAACGCGGCCCGATAAAGCGATCGTGCATCTGATGATCGCGCAGGACGTGGCAGACATCCTGACAAAGAAAACACTCGATGCATTTCCGAAACTCCTGCACCCGATCGATATCTTCCTGTTGCATTCGCCAGGTCCCGTCCGGCGCATCAGGAGGACGCGGTTTAAATTTCTTGATCTTCTTTTTCACCCGAAAATTCCACGACACATCGGTGATTAAATCCTTCACGATTGGGAATGCCTTCATCGGCTCAATCGTAATCGGCCGATCCAGCGGCAGATCGCTCATTCGTGTCATGCACATGAGCTTGGGCATCCCGTTTACTTCCGCCGAACACGACCCGCACTTGCCTGCCTTACAGTTCCAGCGACAAGCCAGATCGTTCGCCTGCGTCCGCTGAATGTCGTGCACAGCATCGAGCACGACCATGCCCTCGGAGACTTCTGTCGCGTATTCGCGAAATTTCCCGCCGCTCGCATCGCCGCGCCAGATTTTGAATTGAACGTTCATTCTGAAATTTCCGGGTCGCGCGCGCTACCCAATCCACTGCTGCTGCCACCCCACAAGATCACTTCATTTCCTCAATCACCTGTTTGAGATAATCCGGCATTTCCGGTAAGGAGT
>Ga0070676_10001955_pt1 | contig 10482 bp, 10 predicted proteins | sample KBSM53metaG_FD_64667 | JGI IMG/M metagenome (GOLD analysis project Ga0070676, IMG submission 64667) | Miscanthus rhizosphere microbial communities from Kellogg Biological Station, Michigan, USA - KBS M5-3 metaG | ecosystem: Host-associated > Plants > Roots > Rhizosphere > Soil ...
TGCTGATCCATCCGTCGTTCGGCATCGGCATCGACTTCTCGCAGAGCGGGCGCAACGGGCCGTCGATCTTCCCGAACCTCGGCCTGAGCCTGCGCGTCAAGCAATCACTCGGCGCCGGCTTCTACTTGCAAGGCGCGGCGATCGACGGCGTGCCCGGCGACCCTGAGCATCCGGGGCGCACGAGCGTGCACCTTGGCCGCGACGACGGCGCCCTGCTCGTGACCGAGTTCGGCTGGCAGGAGCGCGACGAGGCCGGGCCCGGACCGGGCCACTGGGGCATCGGGCTGTGGCATTACACCCGGCGCAGCGACCGCGTCGACGGCAGCGGCCGCGCCCACAACCAGGGCGTCTACGCGCTCGCGCAGGCGCTGCTGGTCGAACGCGAGACTGGGCGCACGACCGGCTTCGTGCGTGCCGGCGCCGCGAAGCGGCAGGTTAACGCGGTCGATGTCGGATTCGACGCCGGCGTGCTGGTCGACCGGCCCTTTGGAAGCGACGGCCCGGCCGCGTTCACGGCCGGCATCGCGGTCGCACGCTTCGGCCGCGAGCATCGGGCCGCGCAGGCGGGTGGCGGCGTGGCCATCGCGTCGAATGAGACCGCGCTGGAGCTCGGCGCACGTTGGCAGCCATTGCCGGCGCTTGCCGTGCAGCCGCTGCTGCAACGCGTGTGGCATATCGGCGGCCGAGCCGGCACGCACGCGACGATCGTCGGGCTTCGGCTCGAATGGACGCTGGGTCCGACCAAGCCCTGACGCTGCTACTGCTCGATCACGTCGGCGCCGGCCGGCGGCGTGAAGCGGAACGCATCGGCACCGAAGCTGACCCCGGCACTGAACTGGCTGAACTGCAGCAGCGAGCGCTGGTCGAACGCATCGACGATCTCGATCGCCGCCAGCTCCTTGCCGCGAAAGCCGACCCGCACCGATTTGAAGCTGCCGTCGTTGCTCTTCGGATTCGCCTGGACCCACTCGAGACCTTCTTTCGGGGGCAGAGGCGACAGGTCGAAATCCTTGTCGAGCGAGCCGCCGGCGAGCAGCGCGGCGGGCGTCGCGCCCAATGCCGACGTGAACTTGCGCGAGCTCGCCTGGTTCAGGTCGGCGTCGTAGATCCAGACCTTCTGGCCATCGCCGACGATCAACTGCTCGAACGGCTTGGCGTAGGCGAAGCGAAAGCGGTTCGGGCGCGAGAACTCGAAGCTGCCGCTGGAGGTCTTCTTCTTCGCGCCGTCGGGCGAGGTCACGGTCTGCGTGAACTGCGCGCGGCCAGTGTTCACGTCGCGGATGAAGGCACGCAAGGTGTCGGCCGCATCGGCATGCGCCGCGGGTGCGACCAAGGCCGCGCAGGTCAACGCAAGCAGGCTCAAGAGTCGTTTCATTCGGCGCGGGCCGGGACGATGATGTCGCGGTTGCCGTTGGTGGACATGCTCGATACGAGCCCGGATTTCTCCATTTGTTCCAGCAGACGGGCGGCGCGGTTGTAGCCGATGCGCAAATGCCGCTGCACGAGCGAGATCGAGGCGCGCTTGTGCTGCAGCACGATCGCGACCGCCTGGTCGTACATCGCGTCGCTCTCGCCACCGCCCATCACCCCGCCCTCGCTCGACAGCGCATCGGGGCCGTCGTCGAGCACGCCGCCTTCGAGGATCCCTTCGATGTAGTTCGGCTCGCCCTGGCTCTTCAGGTATTCGACGACCCGGTGCACTTCGTCGTCGCTGACGAAGGCGCCATGCACGCGCACCGGGAAGCCGGTGCCCGAGGGCATGTACAGCATGTCGCCCATGCCGAGCAGCGCCTCGGCGCCCATCTGGTCGAGGATGGTGCGCGAGTCGATCTTGCTGCTGACCTGGAACGACAGTCGCGTCGGGATGTTGGCCTTGATCAGCCCGGTGATCACGTCGACGCTGGGCCGCTGGGTGGCCAGGATCAGATGGATGCCGCAGGCGCGGGCCTTCTGCGCCAGCCGCGCAATGAGCTCCTCGATCTTCTTGCCGATGACCATCATCAGGTCGGCGAGTTCGTCGATGACGATCACGACGTTGGGCAGGCGCTCGAGCGGTTCGGGTTGTTCGGGTGTCAGGCTGAACGGGTTCGGGATCAGCTCGCCGCGCCCCTTCGCGTCGTCGAGCTTCTTGTTGTAGCCGCCGAGGTTGCGCACCCCCATCTTGCTCATCAGCTTGTAGCGCCGCTCCATCTCGGCGACGCCCCAGGTGAGCGCATTCGCGGCCAGTTTCATGTCGGTGACGACCGGGCACAGCAGATGCGGGATGCCTTCGTAGACGCTCATCTCGAGCATCTTCGGGTCGATCAGGATCAGCCGCACATCGCGCGCTTCGGCCTTGTAGAGCAGAGACAGGATCATCGCGTTGATGCCGACCGACTTGCCCGAGCCGGTCGTGCCGGCCACCAGGCAGTGCGGCATCTTCGCGAGGTCGGCGACGACCGGGTTGCCGACGATGTCCTTGCCCAGGCCCATCGTCAGCTGCGAAGATGCGTCGTTGTAGACCGTCGAACCGAGGATCTCCGACAGTCGGATCGTCTGGCGCTTCGGGTTCGGCAGCTCCAGCGCCATCGTCGTCTTGCCCGGGATGGTCTCGACGACGCGGATGCTGACCAGGCTCAGGGAGCGCGCCAGGTCCTTCGACAGGTTCAGCACCTGCGAGCCCTTCACGCCGGTGGCCGGCTCGATCTCGTAGCGCGTGATCACCGGGCCGGGCGAGGCCGCGACCACGCGCACCTCGACGCCGAAATCCTTCAGCTTCTTCTCGATCAGCCGCGAGGTCATCTCGAGCGTCTCGGCAGAAACGGACTCGGTGCGCCCGGGTGCGGCGTCGAGCAGGTCGACCTGCGGCAGCTTGGTGTCGACCAGCTCGGTGAACAGCGGCTTCTGGCGCTCCTTGACGACGCGCTCGCTCTTCGGCACCTCGACCACCGGCGCCTCGATCACGATCGGCAGGTGCTCTTCGTGCAAGCGGTGCTCGACCGCCTTGACGACCTCGCGCTCGCGCAACGCCTGGGCACCGAAACGCACATCCTCGGCGCGCTCGATGCGCTCGACCCGCTTCTCGCGCAGCGACTCGAGCCGTGCACCGATGCGTTCGGCCAGGCGCAGCCACGAGAAGCGCAGCGCCAGCGCGATGCCGGCGACGAGGACGGCAATCCACAAGACGCCCGAGCCGGCGAAGCCGAGCAGGTTCTGGCTCGCCTGGCCCAGCGTGTAGCCGACCGCGCCGCCGGCATGGCCGCCTGCGACGCGTCCCTCCCACTGGTACAGGCGGGTCCATTCGAGCGACGAGCTGGCCGACAGCAGCAACGCCAGGCCGACCCAGAACAGCCACTCCGGCCGCTGCGCCGCGATCGGCGCATGCGGCGCCGCAGGGTCGCTGCGCAGCATGCGGGCGAGCGCGCCCAGCCAGGCTCGCAGGCCGACCGCGACCGCCCACCAGATCGAATAGCCGAACAGAAAGTACGCCAGATCCGAACACCACGCGCCGATCGCGCCGGCCTTGTTCAGCGCGACGGCAGCGGTGCCCGAGGTCGAGAACGCCGGATCGGCACTGTTGTGGGTGGCCAGCGCGAGCACCGCGAGCAGCCACAGCACGCCGGTGATCAGCAGCGTGAGCTGCGCGCGCCAGCCGGCGGGATCGTGCGTTGCCGTTGCACCGCGACCGGGCGCGGCAGCCCCCGGAACAAAGGCATGCGAGGGGTTGGGAGCGGCGCCGTCGGAGCGCAGCGAACCGAGAGGAAACGTCATCGGCGGATTGTGGCCGATCGCACCGGCGGATCGGTGCGCCGGCGCCCGCGAAACAGGTTCACTGTGTCAACTGTTCCTTGATGATGACCGAGCCGTTTTCCTGCGTCTGGATCATGCCTCGCTCTTCGAGGTCCTTCATGACGCGGCTGACCATCTCGCGTGAGGCGCCGACGACCTTGGCGAGGTCCTGACGCGAGACCTTGTTGCGGATCGTCTTGGTCTCGCCGTCCATCTCGGCCATGTCGAGCAGCGAACGCGCGACGCGCCCGTACACGTCGAGCAGCGCCAGCGACTCGATTTGCCGATCGGCGGCGCGCAACCGGTACACCAGGCCGCGCATGATTGCGTACGACAGGCTGGAGTTCTCGGGCAGGCAGCGCGCGAATTCGGCGCGACCGAGGATCAGCATGTCGGTCTGGACTTCGGCGCGCACAGTCGCCGAATGCGGCTCGTTGTCGATCAGGCTCATCTCGCCGACATAGTCGCCGGGCTGCAGCACCGCGAGGATCACCTCGCGCCCACGCGAATCGGCCGTGAGCACGCGCGCGCGCCCGGTCAACAGGATGAACAGCGCGTTCGACTTCTTGCCGTGCTCGACCACGATCTCGCCGCGCCTGAAGCGCCGCTTGACGACGCTGTCGGCGATGCCCTGCGCCTGGTCGTTGGTCAACAGGGAGAACAACGGCACGCGCCGGATCAGGTCGAGGTTGGAAAGCATTGCCATACGGACTGCCTTTCGTGCTTTGTGCTTGTGTGATGCCTGCCACAGGCCGCGGTCAAGACTCTTGCGACAACTGCCTACAATTTCACTATTGTCGCCATTAATGCGCTGGACGTCAGCCTGAATGAACCCCATGTCAGACTGACGCGGCGCCGTGATGTTGCGCGACCGCCACCCAACGCTTCGACTTCTCGACTGACCATGAGCCCATCGACCCTACACGCCCACGTCCTGATCCTCGGTTCGGGACCGGCCGGCTACACCGCGGCGGTCTACGCTGCCCGCGCGAATCTGAAGCCGGTGCTGATCACCGGCATTGCCCAGGGTGGCCAGTTGATGACGACGACCGATGTCGACAACTGGCCTGCCGATGTCGACGGCGTGATGGGCCCCGACCTGATGCAGCGCTTCCAGAAGCATGCCGAGCGCTTCAACACGCAGATCGTGTTCGACCACATCAACCAGGTCGACCTGAGCCAACGCCCGTTCACATTGATCGGCGACTCGGGCACCTACACCTGCGACGCGCTGATCATCGCCACCGGTGCGAGTGCGAAGTACATCGGCCTTCCTTCGGAAGAAGCCTTCATGGGCCGCGGTGTCAGCGGCTGCGCCACCTGCGACGGCTTCTTCTATCGCGGCCAGGAAGTCTGTGTCGTCGGCGGCGGCAACACCGCGGTCGAAGAGGCGCTGTACCTGTCGAACATCGCGTCGAAGGTGCATCTGATCCATCGCCGCGACAAGTTCCGCGCCGAGCCGATCCTGGTCGACAAGCTCAACGCCAAGGTAACCGAAGGCAAGATGCAATTGCACCTTTGGAACACGCTTGACGAAGTATTGGGCGACGCCTCGGGCGTGACCGGCGTACGCATCAAGAGCACGCGCGACGGCGCGACCGCGGAACTCAAGCTCACCGGCTGCTTCATCGCGATCGGCCACGAGCCCAACACCGGCATCTTCAAGGGCCAGCTCGAGATGAAGGACGGCTACATCGTCTCGAAGAGCGGCCTGTCGGGCATGGCGACGATGACGAGCGTGCCGGGCGTGTTCGCCGCCGGCGACGTGCAGGACCACGTCTACCGGCAGGCGATCACCAGCGCCGGCACCGGCTGCATGGCGGCGCTGGACGCGCAGCGCTTCCTCGAGCAGTGACCCGAACAGTGGCGCGACGCCGGACGCGCACGCAAAGCGGGCTATAATCGCGGTCTTTGCCGGAATTCACGGCAAGCACCGCAACCAACCAATCGGGAGAAGCGTCATGGCACGCGTCTGTCAAGTCACGGGCAAGGGCCCGATGGTGGGGAACAATGTCTCCCACGCCAATAACAAAACGAAGCGTCGCTTCCTGCCCAATCTGCAGTATCGCCGCTTCTGGGTCGAGGCCGAGAACCGCTGGGTGCGCCTGCGCATCAGCAACGCGGCGCTGCGCCTGATCGACAAGGTGGGCATCGAGAAGGTCCTCGTCGACCTGCGCGCCCGGGGCGAAATCTGATTTAGGAGGCCATCATGGCAAAAGGTGGACGCGAGAAGATCAAGCTGGAATCCAGCGCCGGGACCGGTCATTTCTACACGACCGACAAGAACAAGAAGACCACGCCCGAAAAGCTGGAGATGATCAAGTTCGACCCGAAGGCGCGCAAGCACGTGACCTACAAGGAAACGAAGCTGCGGTAACGCCTTCGGCGGGACAGGAAATCGGGGTCGCGTGGCGGCCCCTTTTCTTTTGTCTGCCGTTTGGCTGTCGTCAAACAACAAGGGCCGCATTCGCGGCCCTTGTTGTTTGAACGCTGCCCGACGCGAGAGACGCTATGCCTTCGCAGCCCGCAGCTTCAGCGCGAACTCCTGCAGCGCGGCGATGCCGCTTTCCTCGGCCTTCTTGCACCAGGCCTGCAGATCGGCCACCAGCTGCTCCGCCGACACATTGGTGCGGGTCCAGAGCGAGCGCAGTTCTTCGCGCATCGCGACGAGCTTGGCCAAGCCCGGGCTGTATTCGACCGCCAGTGCGATCTGCGCCTTCACGGCCGGCGGAATCTTGTCTTCGTCGCGATGCAGCCAGCGGTTGGCCAGGCGCATGTTCGCGAGCTTCGCGGCGCTCGCCGCGCCTTCGGCCTTCAGGCGCACCACTTCGGCGCGGCTGGCATGGCGCAGGTTGCGCGCGTACTTGGCCATCACCTCGTAGCGGTTCGCGATGATCGCCTCGAGCGTCTGGTCGTCAGCCACCGGCCGCACATCGCCCAGCTTGAGCATCGGCGGCATCTTGCGCACCTTGGCCAGGCCAAGCATCTCGAGACCGCGGATATAGGCCCAGCCGATGTCGAACTCGTAGGGCTTGACCGACAGCTTGGCGGAGGTCGGATAGGTGTGGTGGTTGTTGTGCAGCTCCTCACCGCCGATCACGATGCCCCACGGCGAGACGTTGCGGCTGGCGTCGGGCGCCTCGAAGTTGCGATAGCCCCAGTAGTGGCCGATGCCGTTGACGATGCCGGCGGCGGTGATCGGGATCCAGAGCATCTGCACCGCCCAGACGGTGGCGCCGATGGCGCCGAACAGCATCAGGTTGATGATCAGCATCAGGCCGACGCCCTGCCAGCTGTAGCGCGAATAGAGGTTGCGCTCCAGCCAGTCGTCGGGCGTGTTGTGGCCGAACTTGGCGAGCGTCTCCTTGTTCTTGGCCTCGGTGCGATAGAGCTCGCTGCCGGTCAGGAGCACGGTCTTGATGCCGCGCGTCTGCGGGCTGTGCGGATCGTCGACGGTCTCGCACTTGGCGTGGTGCTTGCGGTGGATCGCCACCCACTCCTTGGTCACCATGCCGGTGGTGAGCCAGAGCCAGAGGCGGAAGAAGTGCGAGGGGATCGGGTGCAGGTCGAGGGCGCGGTGCGCCTGGGACCGGTGCAGGAAGATCGTTACCGCAGCGATCGTGATGTGCGTCGTCACCAGGGTGTACGCGAGAACCTCCCAGCCGTTGAACGACGAGAAGCCGTGCGCCAGCCAATCGAGCAGCGCAGCGAACACCGAATTCAGCACATCCATGAATCGAACCTTGGGATAAGTCGTGGGGAAACCCCTCGATTCTATTCGACGGGGTGCGCGGATACCCTTAGAAATCGACGGATATCACCGCCAGATCGCGCTGTTTTGACGCAGATCAAGAGGCGCGGCGCTCCCAGGCCGCGGCGAAGAAGCCGTCGCTGCCGTGGCGATGGGTCCAGAGGCGCAGGTCCGGGCCACTCACCAGCGCGTCGGCCTCGGCCACCTGGGCGCGCTGCAGCAGGTCCAGGGCGGGCAGCCGGCTGAACGAGCCGCCCAGGGCGCAGGCATCGAATGCCGCCGCCACCTCCTCGTCCTCCTCGAGCAGCGGGCTGCAGGTCGCGTACACCAGGCGCCCGCCCGGCTTCAGCAGCCGGGCCGCGGCCTCGAGGATGGCGCGCTGCTGCTCGCCCAGCGCCGCGAGGGCGTCGGGCGTCTGCCGCCACTTCAGGTCGGGGTTGCGGCGCAGCGTGCCGAGCCCGGTGCAGGGCGCATCGACCAGCACCCGGTCCATCTTGCCGGCGAGGCGCTTGATCCGGTCGTCGCGTTCATGGGCGATCTGCACCGGATAGACGTTCGAGAGACCGCTGCGCGCCAGCCGGGGCTTCAGCGCCGCGAGCCGGTGACCGGAGACGTCGAAGGCATAGAGCCGCCCGGTGTTGCGCATCTGCGCGCCGAGTGCCAGGGTCTTGCCGCCGGCGCCGGCGCAGAAGTCGACCACCATCTCGCCGCGCCTGGCGCCGGTCATCAGCGCCAGAAGCTGGCTGCCCTCGTCCTGGACCTCGATCCAGCCGTCAGCGTAGACGTCGAGCTTGTGCAGCGAAGGCTTGCCCTCGACCCGGATCCCGACGGGCGAATGCGGCGTCGGCTCGGCGGCGATGCCGGCCTCGCGCAGCCGCGCCAGCGCCTGCTCGCGGCTCGCCTTGGCGACGTTGACCCGGAGGTCGAGCGGCGCCGGCCGGCCGATGCTCTCGACCCAGGGCCAGAACTCCTCGCCGAGCTGGCGCTGCATCCGCTCGACGAGCCATTCGGGCAGGTTGTGGCGCAGCGCCTCGGGCAAGGCGTCGCGCGGCGTCGCCCGGCTGCGCTCCAGCCAGGCGATCTCGGCCTCGCTCATCGCCGCCCGCAGGTAGCCGGCATTGCCGGGCCAGGCCAGCAGCACCAGCCGGCGCTCCAGCTCGCCGCTGCCCGAGCGGGCGAGATGACGCAGCAAAGGCAACTCGCGCAGCACCGCGAACACGGTGTCGGTGAGGGTGTGCCGCTCGCGCGAGCCGAGGACCCGCGACTCGCGGAAGAAGTCGGCGACGACACGGTCGGCCGGATGCTCGAAGCGCAGCACGCGGTGCACGAGGTCGGTCGCCGCCTCGAGCAAGGCCTTGGGATGCATCGGCCGAGATTATCCTTGCCGAGTGACCCCACGCGCTCCGCCGCCGCCCGACCGAGAGGACCGCGGCGCCGTTGCGCTCCTGCCGCACCACCGGCTCCTGTTCTGCGCCGCACTCGGTGGCGCCGTCGGCGCCTTGTGGCCGGGGGTCGAGACGCTGCTGTCGCGCGTCCTGATCGCCTGGAACGTCACCACCTGGTCGTATCTCGGCTGGGTGCTGTTCGTGCTCCTCCGTGCCGATGCCGGGCACATGAAGCGGGTGGCGCTGGCTCAGGCGGAGGGCGCGGCGAAGGTGCTGGTGATCGTCACCGCCGCGGCGGTGGCGAGCCTGGTGGCGGTGACCTTCGAGCTGCTCGCCGCCAAGGCCGCCGGTCCGAGCCACGTACTGGTCCACGGCGTGTTCGCTGCCGTCACCGTGGTCGGCTCCTGGCTGCTGCTGCCGGTGCTGTTCGCCCTCTCCTACGCCGCGGCCTACTACAACCGCGAGCCCGACGGCGGCCTCGAGTTCCCCGGGGCGGCAACGGGCTTCGAGCCCGACCACACCGACTTCCTCTACTTCGCCTTCACCATCGCGGTGACGGCGCAGACGTCCGACGTCGCCGTCTCGACCCGGCCGATGCGCCGCCTGGTGCTGGCCCAGTCGATCCTGTCGTTCGCGTTCAACACCACCATCCTGGCGTTCTCGATCAACGCCGCCGCCAGCTTCTTCTGAGCCCTGGCGCCGCAGCCGGAGGATCAGCGTCCCGCGGGAGCGGCCGGCATCGCCGTCGGCGCAAGCCACTGCGATTCGCCGGCCGTGTGCCGCACGACACCGGCGCGCACCTCGAGCGCGCCCTCCACCAGCCAGCGGATCGCCCGCGGATAGAGCCGGTGCTCCTGCTCGAGCACGCGCGCCGCGAGCGAGCGTTCGGTGTCGTCGGGCAGCACCGGCACGATCGCCTGGCCGATGATCGGCCCGTGATCGAGGTCGGCGGTGACGAAGTGGACGCTGGCCCCGGCCACCTTGCAGCCGGCGTCGATGGCGCGCCGGTGGGTGTGCAGCCCCGGAAACATCGGCAGCAGCGACGGATGGATGTTGACCAGCCGGCCCTCGTAGCGCTGCACGAAGCCCGGCGTGAGGATGCGCATGAAGCCGGCCAGGGCGACGACGTCGGGCCGGAAGGCGTCGATCGCCTCGGCCAGTTGCTGATCGAAGGCCTCGCGCGACGCGAACCGAGTGTGGTCGACCACCGCGGTGGCGATGCCGTTCGCCTGCGCGAAGCCGAGGCCGGCGGCGTCGGCGCGGTTGCTGATCACCGCCGCGACCCGCGCCGGCCAGCCTTCCGCAGCGCAGGCTCTCACGATCGCCTCCATGTTCGAGCCGCGTCCCGAGATCAGGATGACGATGTTCTTCATGAGGGGGCGAAGTGTATCGGCGCACCGCGGGCGCAAACCTACAATCGCCCCCTTTCGTCGACGAGCCGCCACCGATGAGCGAGACCACCGAACCGACCCCGGCCGCCGCGGCCGGAGCCGGCACCGAGCGCCGCGAGCGCGTTCATCGGTGGTCTCGCTCATCGGTGGCGGCTCGTCGACGAAAGGGGGCGATTGTAGGTTTGCG
>Ga0070676_10001961_pt1 | contig 10459 bp, 10 predicted proteins | sample KBSM53metaG_FD_64667 | JGI IMG/M metagenome (GOLD analysis project Ga0070676, IMG submission 64667) | Miscanthus rhizosphere microbial communities from Kellogg Biological Station, Michigan, USA - KBS M5-3 metaG | ecosystem: Host-associated > Plants > Roots > Rhizosphere > Soil ...
ATCATCGATTGGCTGGCCAAGACGGATATTCCGACTGTCGATATTACCGGTGGCGCGCCAGAAATGATTCCCGATTTCCGTTATTTTCTCGAACGTGTGAAAGCATTGCAACCGTCGCGTCATATCATCGATCGCTGCAACCTGACCATCCTGCTTGAGTCCGGCTACGGTGATCTGGCCGAATTTTTGGCAAAGAGAAAGGTTGAGATCGTCGCCTCGATGCCCTGTTACTCGGCGGAAAACGTGGATGCGCAACGCGGCGAAGGTGTTTTCGAAGGGAGTATCAGGGCGTTGCAGCTTTTGAATTCGCTAGGCTATGGAAACGATCCGGAATTACCGTTGCACCTCGTTTACAATCCGGTCGGCCCATTTTTGCCACCGGCACAAGAGGAACTGGAGGCCGATTTCAAGCGCGAGCTAGCCGCGCATTTCGGCATTGTGTTTAACAAACTCTACACGATCACAAATCTTCCAATCGGGCGCTTTGCGAGTTATCTGCGGCACAACAATAAACTGGAGCAATACATGCAGCTTCTGATCAACAATTTTAATCAGGCTACGATCGATGGGCTCATGTGCCGCAACACGATCAGCGTTGGATGGCGGGGCGAAGTTTACGATTGCGATTTTAATCAGCAGCTCAATATGCAGTGGGAAAACGGCAAACGCCTTTTTCTTTGGGATGTCGATCCGGACCAAATCGATAATCGCGAGATCATGACCGGCGAGCATTGCTTTGGTTGCACCGCCGGCGCTGGCTCCAGCTGTGGCGGCGCAATCGTGTGACGTGGAGGTCAGGCAGCCTTGCCTGACTCGGCAGGCATACTGCCAGCGTGCCGGAGAGATAACCAAATCCAACAGGCTCGCTGTAGTCGCGAAAGCTTTTGGCGGTGGCGGCCTGGCAGCCTGTGTTACTTCGACACGACCACGACGTGTGCGGCCATCGGTACGACGAATTCGTTTCCTCTCGCGTAACGTCCGACTCCGCTCTCAATCGCCGCGCGAATCGCGTTCAGTCTTTCTCGCGGTTGGCGCGCCAGTAGCCCGGCGGTACGAACTCCTGCATCACGCTCAGCTTCGAAGAAATAGTGGGCAGTTGGCAGATGCCATTCAACTGAGCGCGTCTCATAAATCATCGAGTGTCCGTCGAATCCGGCTTTTTCCAGCACTGCTCGGCATTCCTCTTTTTGGTCGTACAAAAAACGGGGCGGACCCTGGGGTAATTGCACGTTGAGATCTGCGTGCGATTCAATCGCATCGTTTACAATCTTAGCCCCCGGGCTCTGCGCTGGCGGAGCCCAGACAGTGAAACCAAGTCTTCCGCCTGATTTCAAAACACGGAACGCTTCTGCGCACGCCTGTTCAGGCCGAGAGAGATGCAGGAGACCAAAATTGATTAACACCCGATCAAAGCTGGCATCGTCACAGGGCAAGTCTTTCGCATCCCCTTGGACGAATCGGATTTCGGGAGACATTTTCTTCGCGATTGCCACCATTCTTTCCGAAAAATCGATACCGAGGGGAATCGCGTCCAACTTTCTGATCGCGTCGGACACGTAGCCGGGCCCGCATGCGACATCCAATACAGACATGCCGGGTGAAACCTGGGCAGCATCAATCAAACAGGGAATGAACTGTCGCGTCAGTGACGACCACACTGAATCGTATTTGTCTGCTACCCTCTGCCAACCTTCGTGCTCAAAGCGAGTGAATTCATCTTTGGTCACCGCCATCCTGGTCCCGTTGTAGCGATGATGATTTGATTTGGCAAACAAGGACAGAGCGGCGGTCACGGAAGTCAGGCATGTTGCCCCACCCGGCCGGCAGGCTGCTAGTCTGCCGAACCACGCGAAAGGCTCCGACAGGAAGATGCCCGTCGGCCATGAGTCGCCGCGGCGACGAAGCCCTATGCTCCTATTCTAGCGGGAATTCGATTGGCTCTTCTTCCTCACGCGGGACGAGCTTGTTTCGCTCGATGATTCGGGCGCAAGTATTCCAACGGAGCAATGCATCGTCGTTTCCGGGCGGACGGATTGCTTCGGCCTTTTCAAAGCAATCCATTGCTTCGCGGAAAAGTTCGTAGGCCTGAAATCGGCAGCCCGGTGTGTGTTGGGCCAGTTTTGCCTTGGCCCGACGCTCAGAAAGGATTCCCGAAAAGTATGCGCGCTCATAGTCGCTGCGAATTTGGCCGAGCAACTGTTTGATCTGTATGTCGCTCACACCGTAGCCCTTCGTAAAACGATCCGTCAACGCGAGAAGCAATGTGATAATAGCCTCCTGGTTATCCGGATCGGTTTTCAGCACATCGAGACAAATACTTTCAGCTTCGGCCGGTTCGTTGAGCAACCGATAACGCGTCGCCTTTTCCAGCGCCGCGGGAATTGCTTCTTTGTGGAGCGATTTGAGTTCGGACATTGCTTCTAGCGTGATCCGTTACATCGTTACATCGTGAATCGGACGGAAGGCAAATCGATTGAAACGCGCTCGGCTCCCGCCTCGCGCGCCGCTACCCTCGCGGCTTTGCCTTCTATCTCGCCGATCCCTTTGGCTCGATTCACGATTCACGAGTTACGACTCTCGAATCACCCTTTCGTTTTAGCCAATTCCAAATCCAACCCAACGGATCGTAAAACTGGTCAACCACGCGCTCTTTCAGCGGAATAATTCCGTTATCTGTGATCTGAATGCTCTCCGGGCAAACCTTCGTGCAGCATTTCGTGATGTTGCAGTAGCCGATCCCCTGCGTGTTTCGCAGTTCCTCAATGCGATCCTCCGTATCGAGTGGGTGCATCTCGAGAGCGGCGACATGAATTAGAAAGCGCGGCCCGATGAATTTGTCGTGCATCTGGTGATCGCGCAGCACATGGCAGACGTCCTGGCACAGAAAGCATTCGATGCATTTCCGGAATTCCTGCACGCGATCGATGTCCTGTTGCTGCATCCGCCATGTGCCGTCCGGCGCATCGGGCGGTCGCGGCTTGAACGGCTTGATCTTTTTCTTCACCTGAAAATTCCACGACACATCAGTCACCAAATCTTTGACGACCGGAAACGCCTTCATCGGCTCGACGCTGACCGGTTTTTCCAAGGGCAAGTCGCTCAGGCGGGTCATGCACATGAGCTTCGGCATGCCGTTGACTTCCGCCGAGCAGGAGCCGCATTTACCGGCTTTGCAATTCCAACGGCATGCGAGATCCGGAGCCTGTGTGCGCTGGATATCGTGCACGGCATCGAGCACGACCATGCCTTCGGCAACCTCGGTGGTGTAATCGCGAAATTCCCCGCCTTTAGCATCGCCTCGCCAGATTTTGAAAACGGCAGTTTTCATCCGTGAAGCGTTAAATCGAGAATCGTGAATCGTCGATCTCTTCGCTGTATTCCGGCGATTCTTCTCTCACCGAACGTAACCCACCTGCAGAATCTTTTGGCTGTCGCAGATATCGCACATAACCATCAATCAGTTGGCGCACTCGCCAGCCTTGTTGCTTTAGCGAATCAATCTCTTCCGCCGGCAAATATCGCTCATCGATGCAAACATTGAGATCATCGAGTAATTCTTCCAGCGAGCCTCGCGACTGTAACGTGAAACGGATTTGATCGAGAAAATGATATCGCCCGTGTCCTTCGGCGATGTTGTTCGTCAGCGAAACAGCAGCGCGCCGAATCTGATTCGCCAATCCAAATTTTTCCTCTTGTGGCAATTTCTTTGCGACCTGATACATCGCTTTTCGAAAGTCGCGAGCAACTTGGTAAGCGTGCAGATCTTCGAAAGTTGAAGTCCGATCAGCTACTTTGTCGTCCTGCTTCGATTCACGATTTAACGATTCTCGATTCACGGTATCACCGATTCTCCTCAATCACTTGCTTCAAATAATCGGGCATCTCCGGAAGCGGTTCCAGTCGCACTTGCATGGAACCGTCCAGCGCTTTCGAAATGATCGCGTTCACTTTCGAAAAGCGTTCCGCTTTGTCAGGATAATCTTCGCGGAATTGCGCACCGCGACTTTCTTTCCGCTCGAGCGCCGCGCGTGTAATTGCTTCCGAAACCATAAGAAGATTTTTTAAATCGAGGGCGGTGTGCCAGGCAGGGTTGTATTCGCGATTGCCCGTGACCGCGGACTTTTCAGCACGGGTTTTAAATTTGCCGATCTTTTCCAAGGCTTCGCGCATTTCGGATTCAGTACGAACAATTCCAACCAGGCCTTGCATCGTCTCCTGCAAATCCTTCTGAATTGCATAAGGGTTTTCACCATCGCTCCGTTCAAACGGAACGAGCGCTTCGCGCGCGCTCGCATCGATCCTTCCGCTGTCGATCCCGTCGTGTTGATTTTCTCTCGCAAATTTCGCTGCGAATTCGCCTGCGCGTTTCCCAAACACCAAAAGATCGGAGAGCGAATTGCCGCCGAGACGATTCGCGCCGTTAATTCCCGCGGCGCATTCCCCGGCAGCAAACAACCCGGGCACACGCGACATTTGGGTGTCGGGATCAACACGCACGCCGCCCATGATATAATGCGTAGTTGGTCCGACCTCCATCGGTTGCTCTGTGATATCGATGTCGGCGAGTTGTTTAAACTGATGATACATGCTCGGGAGTTTCCGCTTAATGTGTTCGGCGGCATTGGGCATTTTTTGTTTAATCCACGATATATCGAGGAACACACCACCATGCGGACTTCCCCTGCCCTCTTTGATCTCCCGCACAATACAACGCGAGACGTGATCGCGTGTCAGTAACTCCGGTGGACGCCGCGCGTCTTTGTGTCCCTGGCAATAGCGCCAGCCTTCCTCTTCGTTGTCGGCCGTATGCGCGCGATAGGCGTCAGGGATCTCCTCAAACATAAAACGGCGTCCCTGGCTGTTTGTCAGAATTCCACCTTCGCCGCGCACTCCTTCGGTCACCAAAATTCCCATCACGCTCGGTGGCCACACCATGCCGGTGGGATGAAATTGGATAAATTCCATGTCGATCAATTCGGCGCCGGCGTCGTAGGCGAGTGAATGACCGTCGCCGGTATATTCCCAGCTGTTGCTCGTGATTTTGTAGGCCCGGCCGATACCGCCTGTCGCCAGCACCACCGCCTTGGCGCGAAAAATTTTGAACCGGCCGCGCTCGCGCTCATACCCAAACGCGCCAACGACGCGGTCGCCATCCTTGAGCAGCGAGAGAATGGTGTGCTCCATGTAAACATCGATTCCCTGGTGCACACCGTGATCTTGCAGCGTCCGAATCATCTCCAAGCCGGTGCGATCGCCCACATGTGCCAGTCGCGGATATTTGTGTCCGCCGAAATGTCTTTGCAGAATTCGGCCGTCTTTCGTGCGATCGAAAACGGCGCCCCATGCTTCAAGCTCGCGCACCCGATCGGGGGCTTCCTTCGCGTGCAGCTCGGCCATGCGCCATTGGTTCACGTATTGGCCACCGCGCATCGTATCGGCGAAATGCACTTTCCAATTATCGCGTTCATCAACGTTTGCCAGTGCCGCCGCGATTCCGCCTTCGGCCATCACAGTGTGCGCTTTGCCCAATAACGACTTGCAAACGAGCCCGACGCGAACACCCGCAGCCGAAGCTTCAATCGCGGCTCGCAATCCCGCGCCGCCCGCGCCGACTACGAGAACGTCGTGTTCGAAAGTTTCATAATCAGGCATGTGTTAGTTGAGCGTTAAACACCGCACTTCTAGATGCGATTTTAAATCCGCTCAACCGTGAATGACGCAGCGGTTTGGAAATTAATGAAACGCAGCCCAAACGATCCTCAGATGCGTATTAAATAGATGAACGAAATCGAACTTGATGAGCGCGGAATCCTGCGAAACTGCGTGCGATGTAGGCGGCGGAATCGGATGAGATACGAGGGGCTCGGCCAAACTTTTCATTGCGCCCAATGCAAAGACGAGCTGCCGCCATTGAATGAGCCAGTGGATGCGCGAAGCGATCTTGCGTTCGACGCGCTGATTAGTCGCTCAAAGTTGCCCGTGCTGGTCGATTTCTGGGCGCCATGGTGCGGCCCCTGCAAAATGGTGGCGCCGGAGTTCCAGAAAGTGGCGCGCGAAACGGCCGGTCAATTCGTTCTGGCAAAGGTAAACACCGAAGAGGTTCCCAGTCTGGCTACTCGTTTCCGTGTCACCGCGATTCCTACCATGGTGTTGTTCGAGAACGGGATGGAAGTGGCCCGTCAAGCCGGGGCGATGCCGGCACCCGCGATCCGAAAATTTATCGAACAGGCTCAGGCCAGCCGAAAATAGTGCAATGAGCATTCCCAATCAGATAATACGGAGATCGTGCCAGATGCCCGTAGCGCATAGTCGTACGTACAAATCGGAAAAGCCGACCCAGAACAAGCTCAGCCACGCCCAGAGCATGTGGCGTTGATTAAAGCAGGTCACGCAAGCGTATGCTCGATAACACGTTGGCGATCTGGAAAATTGATCGAGAAATCCACCGGCCAAATGCCGCAGTGAGTGGCAACCAAAAGTGTAGCCACTCAGTAAAACGACATTGATCGCGAGCACGATTGTTCCAACGCCAATTCCAAATCCATCTGAAAACCAAAGCGCTTTCCAAACGTCATACGTCAGGATCAAAATGAACAAGAGCGCCAGATAGAGAAAATAGCGATGCACATTTTGCATGATGAGCGGAAATGAACGCTCACCCCAGTAGCTCTTGCGCGGCTCACCCACAGTGCAGGCCGGTGGATCAGCCCAGAACGCCTTGTAGTATGCGCCGCGATAGTAATAACAGGTGAGCCGGAAGCCACCCGGTGCCCAAAGAATAAAAAGCGCGGGCGAAAATAAAAGCCATTGCGGCCACCAGCCCAGTTTCGGTCCAAACCAACTATGGGGCGAATCGCCAAACAGTTCCGGCGAATAAAACGGCGAGATGTAATTGCCGAAGAAATAATCTTTCCCCTGAAACGCCGCCCACGTCGAATAGACGATAAAGATCGACAACCCGATAAAGACCAGCAGCGGCTGCGTCCACCAGACATCGGCGCGCATCGTCTCGCCAAATGAATTTTGTCTCGGTAACGCTGTCGCGCCATTCATTTACCGTCGGCTCCCTCCACTGGCAGCTTTGCTTTTTTCCACGCTTCCCAACTCCCGGGGACATTCCAAAGGTCGTTGAACCCTTCCGGCTTCAAAATACTCGTGGCGAGGCTCGCGCGATAACCGCTTCCGCAATAGATTGCCGTGGGCAGCTTGGGGTCGAGCTCATTGATCCGATCCCGCAATTCGGGCACAAAAATGTGGTGAGCAGCGGGAACATGTCCTTTCTTCCATTCCCCAGGCGAGCGCACATCGACAATCTGCAGCGAGGTCTTCCGTTCATGCAGCTCGTGTACGCTCATCTGTCCGATTCTGTTGAGCGTGAACCCTGCCGCGTCCCATGCTTTCATTCCGCCGACCAAGTATCCGGCGAACTTTGTGTAGCCGGTGCGAACAAACAATCGCACGATTCTTTCGAGATCGTCGTCGCTTTCGAGCACGAGGAGAATTGGCTTTTCTGGATCGAGCATCCAGCCTGCCCAAATGGAGAGAATTGGCGTGCCACCGATGTTCAGCGCGCCCGCAATGTGACCGCCCCCGAACGCAAGCATTGTGCGTACATCAACAAGCGCCCCCGCCTGTTTGTCGATCGCATCCTTGAACGCCTTTGGAGGAAGGCCCGGAACGCGTGGTAAATTGCCGATGATTTCCGGCCCTTTCGCGTTAATCCGTTTCATCACCGGATAGTAATGCGGCACCGGTGGCGCAGTGCTAAGCGCGTAGTCAGTGAACTTCTTCACGTCATCGAACTGGAGAAACTTATTGAACTTCCGTTCGTAACCGATCGTGCTGCTCATGCGTGCGCCGATATCCGCTCCGCATGGAGAACCGGCCCCGTGATTGGGATAAATCATCACGTGATCGGGCATCTTGAGATAAAAATCGCGTAGTGTATGAAACTGCTGCTCAGCCAGTTGTTTGGTGTGTTTTTCCCCGAGCAAATCGGGCCGTCCCGCGGATGAAACAAAAAGAGAATCGCCGGTGAGAATTCCCCACGGCTCATCCGGATGATCGACATCGGCCAGCAGATACGACATGTGCTCGGGAGTGTGACCAGGTGTATGCCGCGCGGTTATGAGCACTTCGCCGAATTCAAAATCGTCGCCGTCGTTCACTTTCTCGCGGTCGAATCCGTACTCGGCGCCGCCTTCGCTGCTGTTGTAAATCTTGGCCGATTCGACGCGGGCACTTAGCTCGCGCGAACCGCTTACCAGATCGGCATGAATATGGGTTTCGAAAATGTGCGTGATGGCGACACCGGCCTCGCGCGCCATGTCGATATAAACGTCGACATCCGCCCTGGGATCGAAAATGGCGGCGACGCCTTCATCATCATCGCCGACCAGATAGGACAGTTCGGCGATGCCCTCAGTCTGTATGGTCTTAAAAACGAGCGACATTAACTCCAGTTAAAGCGAAGGGCTGGAGAAGTTCAACAAGATCGGCAAGCTAAGTTCCGGGGAGCGCACGCTGCCAGCGTTCAGTCGTCGGCAGCCTGCCGATGACACCGAAGAGCGTCACAAAACCTCGGCGTTCCGAACGTCCGAAGACTTTTCGGCAAGCTGCCGAAAAGAACAGGCTGGCAGCCTGTGCTCCCCAGATGCAGACATCAGCGCACTTCAACCGTGATCGGCAGAAGATGATTGATCATGTACGTCCCGCGATCAGGATCGCGCCTGATGGGCTGCGTTTGTCCGCGTGAGTCGGTGGCGCGCGCCATCAGTGTCGCCTTGCCTGGCGCCGGAGTTTTCCAATCAAATTCCCACAACCGCCATGCGTTCAGCTTTGCTTCACCGAGCAATTTCGCCTCGTTCCAGGTCGACCCTCCATCGCCGCTAACCTCAATTTTCGTAATTTCCGCATTGCTCGTCCACGCAGCGCCACGAATGCGAACATTGGAATTTGCCTGAACGATTTCGCCTTGAGCCGGCTGCGCGATTTCTGCTTTGATCTGCAATTCCGATAAGGGAGTCAATTCGGCGACGTCCCCCCGCCTTTTCCAAAACGCATAATCGAGCGTCTGATAATAACCGTTGAACGGTCGATCGGTAACGATAATGCGTTGCAACCATTTTACGGAGGCCATCGCGTACCAGCCAGGCACGATTGCGCGTAACGGAAAACCGTGCTCCGGTGGCAGGTCTTCGCCATTCATTTTATAAGCCAGCAGCACATCGCGACGCGCTTTCTCCAGAGGAATACTGCGCGCGAACTTCAATTCACCGGGCGGACTCTTTGGGTCCTCAAGCATGCCGCCGTCGGCTCCTTCCAGAACTACTTCGCACGCGTTTGGTTTGAGAGTCGCTCGATCGAGCAAGAGCGAGAGTGGCACACCGGTCCACTCCGCGGTGCCGACTGCGCCCAGTCGCCATTGCACGCCCTTTGCTTTCGGTTCAAGAAAATTCCGGTTGTTTCCTGCGCATTCCAAAGTCGCCGGGGTTGTCACCGACTCGAACCTCATGAGCTGTTCGTAGTTTATGGCGAATGCTTTTTCCACTTCGCCCTCTACATGCAACCACCACGCGTTGCGATCGATCGCCGGGATTGGAAAATGCGTTCGAACGTAGAACGATTTCGTGGGCGTAAGAAAGCTGTCCAGAGTTGAAAACGGCATCTCCAGATTCAGAGGACTCTCGCTGCGCACGATTCTTCCGTCGCGAAGCTTTGTTTCTTCTTGTGGCATCGGTTCGGAGACGATTATTTCGCTGCACGGAGGTCGGCAGAAAGCTTTTCGTACAAGCTCATCTGAACACGGTGATCGTCCTCCGTAATCTCATTCACCTTGAGTTGGTCGGGAGACATCTTGCTAAGAGCATCGCGCAACGCTTCAACTCGTTGTAGCAACTCCTGGCGGCTGCCCTGAAGTAGATATCCAGGCGGAATGCTGGCGTCGAAGGAGTCGGCAAAAACGATCACCCAAAGGCCGGGTCGCAGTTGATATTGAGGACCGCCCTCCAGCATTGGCGTTTTGTCATCATAACTTGAATACTCGAGAGTCGCCTGTTGAGGATTGCTTCCCGGAGTTCGCATCACCGCTTTGATGTCCACGACTGCCTTTGCCTTGATGCCGAACTTTGTTCGTTGCAACACGCGCACTTCCTTGACAGAGCCAACATAGACGACGGGTGCTTTCCGTCGAACCGATTCGATAAAGCTACGCATGTTCGCACCGAATAGATGCGCAGCACCACCCGAGATCAGAACACACGCCAAAAGAAACGTGCAGCTTTTCGTTTTCATACGTCACCGTCTCGTTTTCGACTCATTCACTTGATGCAATGAACACGTCTTTGCGCGGGAATGTTTTTTCCAGCCAGTAACGGATCCGGGACGTTGTGTTGAAAACTGAGATCGCCCATGCCGTCATTCTCTTAAAGCGTTTCGCGTGTAGCGATCAAGCGAATCC
>Ga0070676_10001964_pt1 | contig 10450 bp, 9 predicted proteins | sample KBSM53metaG_FD_64667 | JGI IMG/M metagenome (GOLD analysis project Ga0070676, IMG submission 64667) | Miscanthus rhizosphere microbial communities from Kellogg Biological Station, Michigan, USA - KBS M5-3 metaG | ecosystem: Host-associated > Plants > Roots > Rhizosphere > Soil ...
TTGAACCTCGGCCACTGGTCGTCCCCGATCACGTACGGCGTATCCCACACCGCGATCTTGTCGACCGCCGAACCTGCCGCTGCTGCCTCCAACACGAGGGCGCCGCCAGATGAGGCGCCGTACAAGTGGGCTGAGCCACCGGCTGCCGCAATCAGCGCGTCGAGGTCTTCCAGCTCCCGCGCCAGGGAGTACGGCGGTGTATTGCCGCTGGCACCCCGGCCGCGTCGTGCATAATTGTATACCGTGAAATCGTTGGAAAGGACCTGGGCCAGCGGCGCGTTCTCAGTGCCGTCGTCTAGGGTGCCGCCGACGAGGATCACCGCCGGGCCAGTGCCTTTACGATCGTAGGCGATCTTCGTACCGTCGGCGGACGTCACGCGAAGTGTCATCTCGTTCTCGTTCATTGCTTTTCTCCATTTCTCGATGCGTGGTCGTCACCGTCCGATTCAAAAGGTGCACCGCAATCGTAATTATGCCTTTACTGGTCATTAGTATAGTGTATTCACGTAATACATTTTACATTTTGGTTTACTTAATACGCTTTGTCAACTTTTTTCGTAGAATGGAGGAGAGGTTCGAGAACAAGACAAATGCCTCAATATTTGAGGCATTTTTGTATCTGTTACTAAGCTTGGCAGACCTCGCCGATAAGGATGTCAGTCAGGATATATCCGATAATCAGGGGCTGGCGCAACAAGCATCAACAGCCATATGTTTGTTTACCGTGTAGTTAAATATCATGTCTAATATAGTACTAGTCCGCCGTAGAGACAGTTGTTTCTTCAACTGGCTCAGGGCGAGTCAAGTAGCGTCCAGAGAGCTGCCTGTAATACTTTGATCCCAGAGCAATTGACGTCACGATAAGTCCGATGATTCCCGTCAGCACAAAGACGAGCGCCATCCCGCGGTCGGGCCCTGTCCCGAACCACCCGCCAATCAAGTCGACACCAGCGCCGGTTGTCATAAACGGAATAAAGACAAACTGCGCGATCGGCCCAATCAAAAAGGCAGTCAGTGGCGCGGCACTCAATTCGGCGCTCTGCGCAAACCCAAACACACGTCCCTGGCGCTCAAACGGCACAACTTTTTGTAAAATCGTTTGCTCCGACGCTTCAATATACGGCGTAACGATCATATAAATCAACAACCCGACCGTCAGTAAGATAATCGATGCCTGAATAGTAAAAACGCTGCAGACGATCCATATGATAATGTTTGCGATTAACATGGTCTTTACCGGATTTTTGCCCAGACCTTTTTTGGTGATTAGCAATCCACCTACGATAAGCCCACAGCTCAAAAATCCCCATAAAAGCCCCCAAACTTGCACCGAAACCAGTGACAAGCCGTATGGATCCATCAACGCCATGAACACACCACCTAAGAAATTATTGAATGTCGTGAACATAATCAGAGCAACAAGACCAGGAATCGCAGTAATCACGGCGATTGTACCCCTGATGTCTATTTTCTTTGGCTTATCACCCGTATGAACAATGCCTTTTTCAGGAACATTCACAAACCAAAGATGAAGGATCGCCACGACCGTGATGCCCATCGCCAGAATGAGCACAAGGAACATCCCAGAATGACCCACTAGCAATCCGCTGATCACCGAGGTAACTAGGAATGAAATACCCGATACAGTTCCCACCAGTCCGTTGGCTTTATCACGTCGGTCCTCAGGGATCAGGATCGTGACAAGCGTTGGCATGGCAATCGTCCGAATGTTCCCGATGATCACTCCAATCATGAGCAGCGCCACAAAGGACCATAGTGTCACACTAGCTGGATCTTTGAATGCTCCATCCGGTGCCAACTGGTAAACCACGAAGCAGATTGCATAGAGCACGAGTGAGCCAAAGCTCGACACCAGCATCATCGTCTTTTTCTTGTGATGATCAACCAGACTACCGAACCAAAATCCAGATAAAGATGTCAGAACCAGATAAAGCCCGGAAATGATGGCTGTCGCAAAAACTGACTTGGTCTGCAAATACACAAAGAACGTGATCGCGAACCATACCGTAAAATTCATCACGCTAACGACAAGGGTATTAACGAGCAGGTGATAGAACGTCTTGAGATTCTGCAGCTTGGCGAGGATGCTGTGTTTTTCCTTTTTCATAAAATCTCCGTAGTAAGCATACGTTTTATAGTAACAGACCAAGGAAAATAGAATGATCAAACTTTTTCGTAACAAAAAAGCCTACAATTACCCTTGTAGACTTTCAATAATTTCATGGCAGGAGTTCGTGGACAACTACCGAACTTTTGCAGCCGACATTGAATGCGACATAGAACGAATTCAGCAGCTGCTTGATAACTACAAAGAGCCGAACAATACCAAGTTCGGATAGCTAGTGTGAACAGCTCCTAGAAACGTCAGTCTCATTCGCCGATAAACGTGCCGGCGTAATCTTAGGTGCATCTCGTTGAAGGAGATCAATAGCTTCAGCTGTATCTTTTGCCCAAACTACGGCAAAATCCTCGTGTAATTCCTTTTCTGTAAAGTTAGGCTGTCCGGCAGGACCAATCAGCTGAGCCACATAACAGTAAGAGATTTGTTTCATGCGAATCTCGGCACGATATTCTACTATTTTGCCAACTTTGGCGAGTACGTATTGCTCACACCGCGTCTATGATGGCGCGCACCTTCTAAGCGTGCCATGTAAGCATATGACGCTTAAAGCCTAAGCTTGGTCTAGTACAGATCTGGGTCAATAGGGTCAGGGGGAGCGGTTAGCCCACTCACGTGGCTTAGGGCCGGGAGCAGCGCTTTGGTCAGATCAATGGTGAATGGCAGCTTGTTGGGCGTTGTGAGGTTGCCACCGATGCGGGCGTCACCATATATCTTAAAACTGATTGACGTCTGATAGCCTGTGGGCCTATAGGCGGTTTCACAAAGGCTGAGGCCTAATGCGGTAAGGGCCTGGGTAGCGACACTGGGTAGCGGCTTTCCGGCCTGGTCAAAAGCTTTACCTGGTGCCCAAACTGAGCGATAGATTAGATGTGTATCGTTTGTTGGCCGCGAAAATTCTTTTTCCATACCAAAAGCACCGATAGCGGCGGCCTGAGCGATTGCTATCTCTTCTTCCGGCAGGTAGTCGCAGATGTTGGCTTCGCGACGTCTTTTACCGATCAAAAAGCCCACACCATCGTAAATAGGAAAGAAGGCTGAGAGCTGGCTGACCGGTGTATCTCTGTAGCCCGGTACATACCCGTCTGCGGTAATGCTCCACTGGCTGACGACGGCCTGTGAACGACTGGGCATCGGCTTACCTCTGTCGCCACGCCATGCATAGGTGTAATAGCCGACCGCCAGGCGGCAGCCTCGATAGGTCATACTGGGTATGTCTATCATCTGAAAGCCTTTGTCCCAGTTTGCCCAGCACATCGAAGGCTTAAGGAGTTCATCCCCAAAAGGGGTGATATCGACGGTTTCAGGTAACAGTGTTGCCTCTTCGGGTATCGCGCCATGAGTGATGTAGTCCAGGGTTTTCATATAGCAGCCTTGTAGTTATGCGTGCGAATAATTGTACGACTACTATACTATACTCGCCTGCCTGTGCTAATCTGTAGTGGTTAGATATATGTGGACAACAGAGCGTCAGCCCGATTTCAGATTTTGTGAGCATGCAGCCGAAATACAAGAGTTTATGGATGTTGATCTCCTTGTGCTCAGCGGTTTGACTACACAATTGCCACCGCTGACGGGTGCTCGAGTCATTACAGAGAAAGGTTATGCTATCGATGCACTTTCAAACCAGCGCATTACTCGCCTGCACTACGATGTTGATATCTTACTGGCTACGCCTCATCCGGACCATATGGCCGAAACTTCCCAGTTGGTTCGTGAAGTAGTCGAACGAACAACCAATTTGGAGTGGACGATAACACCGCAAAAGCGCTCCTCATGGGTCAAGCTGCACGAAGCAGGCAAACGACAGTGGGATGATGGCATTACCGGAACAAAAGCAGACCTTAGGTTGGCACATCAGCTTGACCTTCATTTTGTGCACTCGCCGCAGCCCTTTGCCGAGGCTGAACGTGTGGAATTTTGGCCTAAACCCGGCGTGACCTACAGTAAGCCCGTAACAACGGTTCGGATGTTTGACACAAAAGGTCGGAATTCTAACTTGCTGGTGCCAACACGCGAGGATATATTGGCCACCAAACTCCGTCTGCTCAAGCCTTTTGAGTCGTTTTACGGCCATACTCCCCGTCAGTCGGATATCTATGACTTCAAACTGCTTTTTGATGACCCACATTTTAGGCCTGACCACTTTGTCGAGCTCCTCCAGGACTACTACAGCAAGCACGAAATACCAGCCGGCGATGTATCGGTGATTATCCAGCAAGAGCTTATGCGGATCAAAGATCTTGTGCCTGATAGATTGTGGCAGTATCTGGACGCACAGCCTGACCTCCAGGCCTAAAGGTCGCCAACGACGGCCAGCTTGCCGGGTATTGGCTGTCGGGTGGCGCTATGGATAGCCGGGACGTAGATATATCCGGTATTTTGGGGCGTATCTGCACTGACGATGGCTTTGATAGATTGATTTTTGCCAAGGCCATACGCTGCCGTATCAAGTTCGTGGATTATTGTTCTCGCAGTGTCATAAGGGCTGCAATCAACGCCGCTATTCTTGTACATACCGACGTAGCCGGCCTCACGAATGTCTGCGATACGTTCTGGAGTTAGTACTGACTCGCCACCAAGAATGGCTCGTGGAGAAACCTGCATATGTTGCCCTTTGATATATTGGATGGCTTTGCTGCTGGGCAGTTGCTGCTGCAAACGTATCGAGAGATCGAGTGTCTCCCAGCGTTTGTCGCTGGGGTAGCAAATAGTATGATTTTTAAAAAGTGAAGCTCGCAAGACGGTGTTAACACCAACAAGATAACGAAAGGGGGGTTCGAGCAGGTAATCTTCGACGTCACGATTTGCGGCCGTGAAGTAACCCCGAAGACCTGTGGTACCTAACAGATTCCCATATTGTTTGGCGGTGGCGAGGGTTATCGACTCCCCAGTGTGAAGGGGTATGGTGTAGACAGACGGACCGACGCTAACTTGTATGGCCGGATTTTCGTGGAAGGCTTTGACCACCGTGCCAATGTAATCCGACGAGAGTAGGCAGTCAGCATCTGTTTGAATTAGCAAGGTGCGTTCGGGGTCAGTTTCCATACAAGCTATCGCCCAGTCAACGGCCCGTTGCCGGGCGGGGCCAACGCCACGGGGATTATCGGTGCCCGTCACAATGCCGCCCATATCTTTGACGATGTCTGCGGTAGCATCGGTCGAGCCATCATCGGCAACCACCAGCGTCACGGGGACTTCGCGGGTCTGAGCGGCAATCGAATCTATTAACTTGGGGATGGTGGCCTCTTCATTAAGAGCGGGTACCGTAATACAACAGCTGATTGGCGGGGCGCTATCGACTGTGTTTCGTAGCGGACGCAAGCCAGCCAAGCCGTTATCAGGCATGGACATACTAGTCAATAGTTCTTTCTGATTGGGCATACAGTACTTAATATCGTGGTGCAAAATATTTGTCAAGGAGAGAAATCGCTATTGACTGAACTGAACGATCATAGGATAGTAAGGTAATTATTCCGGGGAAATAATATGATTGTCGCTGCCATGGCTACGATGCCAGAGCGTTCTCCTTATCTGGAGCATGTTGTCGAAACTATTCGGCCTCAAGTCGATCTATTAAAGGTCTATCTCAATAACTTTGTCAAACGTCCGCCCTTTCTGGAGCCGGATGAGGTTTGTTTTTCTGACGCTGCCGCCGGTGACCTTGGTGATGCCGGAAAGTTTTACTGGGTAGACGGGAGAGACGGAGTAAATGGCTATACACACTACGCCACTATTGATGACGATCTGGCCTATCCTTCGGACTATATAGCGACGCTGGTAAAAGAATCCAATGCCCGAAACGGCAAAGCAATCATAGGGGTGCATTGTTCGATTTTTAGTGATCCAGTAGTGGACTACTCGCTTTCCAGGCAAGAGCGGCACACCTTTTACGAGCCATTGTCCAGCGCAAAGCCGGTTAACATGCTTGGTACAGGCACGGCTCTACTGGGCCGTAAGACATTGGCTTTATCGTTAGAAAACGATTTTTTGGCAATACGCAATGCTGCCGACCTGCAGCTGGCTATCGCCGCTCAAAAACAAGAAGTACCGATGGTTGCCATCGCCAGGCCAAAAAAGTGGATCACCGAAATACGCCCCTGGAATGAGGAAAGTTTTTCCATCTGGCAAGACATACTGCGTAATGGTTGGCAGGCAGAGACGGCACTGGCCCGCACGGCAATTTCCACCTGGCGGGTACACGCGGACCCGATTAGTTTATAATCCGGTCTTTCTGGAAGTTTTTGTCAAGCAAACTTGAGGCATTCATATATATTATTTTCACTGGCAGGAGTTCGTAGACGACTACCGAACTTTATTACACTGAACAGTAAGCATACGGCAGATAGCACAGTACGAGCTATAGCAGTCTAAAAAACTTGTATTTGTAGACGTACTAGTTACGAAACGCACGGCGCATAAATCGGATTTGCATAATTGGCATACCGGCACGTTCGCCGTACCCTACGATACATAAACATACTGTGTTCATCTTATACCATTGTGGTGCTAGCCAAAACGCAGATACTTGACTCTGACCTTACCCAAGAGTAGGATTGTTAGCCTAAACCATAAAAGAATTCCTGGAAAGGAGGTGTGTTTATGGGTGCTGAAAATCAGTCCTCTGCAGGCGGGCAAGACGCACATTATGACCATGCAGAGCCGCTCAGTCCTCAGGAACCACTCGAAAATCAGCTGCTGAGGACTATACCTGCTATTGTCCAAGCGCCACAGATGAACTTGCCGGACATGGTAAGAAGTGACCAGCGGCTACAGATGTCGCAAGATGCTCCCGGTGGAGGCACGCACCATACTGTCCCACACAATCTCGACCAATACCGCTTTGTACCAGCCGTCCGCGTGAAGAGCTGCAATGAAAATCATCTAAGCGGCGCGACATACGGTCTTCCGCCGGGTGTACAAACCCACTATACCAAGGGTCCGGACAATAAGCCCGTGCTTGATGCGCCAATCGGTATCGGGATTGTCATCGATAAAGATGATGGCGCCCACCTCTGCGCTATCTCTACGGCTCAAGCTAACAACGATACGAACACTATAGATATCATTCAGATACAGGGATCAATCACCGAACCAGGAGTCAAACCTGAACTCGGTGGCTTCAACTGGTCTGAAACATGTGTGAAAGCGTGGGAAACCATAGCCGGCCATGTAGGCGCGTCAGCCGTGACTATTCAATCCTCCGAAACGTTAGTCGGCCGCATTTCGCCGGCAGCGATTGAAGCCGACCCAACCATGGCAGATAGAGCAGCGGCACGTTATCAAAAACGATACAACCGTACGGCTGAACACATGGGTTATGGCCGTGATAATCCCAGCAAGCCCTACAGTAAACCGGTCACTGGAGGCACTCAGGTAACGCTTTCTCCAATAGATACCGGCACCGATATGGTCAGCAACTACCGACGATTGTTGCAGGGAATTATCTACCGACTTGAAAATCCGGTAGGCGGAATATTGGGTGAAGTGTTAGCAGCACAACATCAACTGGATTGGGCCGGTGATGAGCTTGATGTATCAGATTTAGTTAATGACGTTGAATTTATTTCCGGTGTTGAATTTCCAACGAGCGTACACGACGGCTACGAAGAAATTGCCGAAACCTATTCGGACAGCGCCAAAGCCATTGGACCCAATATCATCGAAGCTTTGCGGCGAGCAGCTGAGGTACTGCGCAGCTACGAAACCCAATTATAGCGTTGCTACAGAAATCGCCTTTGTTGACATCACATCTAATGCATAGTATGGGGAAGGGCCAGAAATAAATATTTTGAAAAACACCGCTATGGTGCAATTATTGACGTTCAGATACAGCTTCAGCCTTACGACCAAATCTTGGGCAAACTATTAGTAGGTTCGTCTGTCATCCACTTGGCAGGGGAGACAGGACTCGACCAGTCTATCTCACTCGAATGCTCACTTTGTTCGCCTCGTTCGGACAAGCTTGGACTTCTCAATCTGCCACTGGCAGATTTCGCCTATCGGTTCGAGCCTGTCAACGCCAAACACGAAAAAAGCCGGACAAAAGTCCGACTCTTTTCGTGGCAGGGGAGACAGGACTCGAACCTGCGACACCCGGTTTTGGAGACCGGTGCTCTACCAACTGAGCTACTCCCCTTTGTTTTGCGTGGCCGTCCAACGGATGAGTACAGAACGACACAAGCACGCACTTGCAGCAATTACCAAAAGGCAGCGCAATTGCCATCATCATACGACATTTAGCGGGTTTTGTCATCTGTAATCTGGCAAAATTATTAAATATACCACTTACAATGGACTCTTTGTGGAACCCTGTTATAAAGTACAGTGATGAGTAATACTGGAGAAGGCTATACAACCCGCGTCGTCACCTTGGACGCCACGGTCGGACAGGAAACTTTAGGGTATTTTCAGGGAACTTTCGAGCAAATGCAGGCGCTCGGTTTGTTAGAGGAACCTGAGGTCAGCCATATGCTGGGCCGCCTGTCAGCCCAACAGGGGCTACTTGACGAATGCCGAGCCATACATAAGGACCCTGGCTTCAAACCTCAGAATTTTGATCCGCTCAGCGCCGACACTTTCGCTTTGGTGTCAGATAATATCGGTACCGCCCGAAAAGTCCTGGCGAACAGGCAGCAACTAGAGAACGACATATTCTATGTCCAGAAAAAACCTGAGATACGCACGGCAGACATCCCATTATTAGATCAGGTTATTACGCGTGTTGCTGCAGATGCCGATACCTGGCCACGAGATCTCCCTTTTAAATGGAATAACATTGGTTTCCAGATACTCAGCCAATCCAGCGTCGTTTTAGATACGGCTAGTCTACGGTTACTGTTGTCATTCCAGACTGGACCCGAAATACACATACCAGAAGTCCCCCAACGTGACAAAACCCACCTAGCCACCACCGACCTAGCTATTGCCACATTACACGATCCACGAAACCGCGTGCACCTCGAGAGTCTTGCGCCTGAAATGGTCGCAACCCATGCAGACACGTATGGCAAATGGCGGCAGGCCAGCGCTATGCTCCCGGATGGGGTCCCTACCATAACCGCCCGGAATATGGCTAAAGTATCTGAGGCGCGTAAACGTGAAAAAGCCGAACAAGTAGCGGCGCTCGATACCGAACTAACACATCTCATTACCGCACACGACGAACAGCCCGGCGTGTTCCATCCAAAATGGACTATGCTCGATAAAAGAGCCGGGCTTCGTCCTTTCTGCAATAAGCTGCTGCACGAGAGCCGCTCCGAAACGGGCATTTTGGCCATCGCGACGACCCAAGATGCCAAGCGCTTGACCGGTGTACTCTATGCCCTTGAACAATTAGGCTGTACCCCGGAACAGTTCGAAACGAAAATGAACAGACTCATCATAGATGAACACGCTACAAACACGGTTATACAACAAGTGGCATCCGAGCTTGCAACGCTCGGTGCGCAACCTTCTGCCGAGTGGCACCCCCTCGAGAACGACCTCCGCTTTTTGCAGAAGCATTGGCCAACTGTAGTGGAGATCGTGAAAAGCACGTGGAAACCAAGCGTAGAACAGCATACTTCTACGACACAAAGTGCCGGTGCCATGGACCGGGCCCTGCGGTTTGCCGTACAAACCATCGACAAAATAACAGCGACAAATAGCAGTTAGGATTCGAGCAGCTTGGCTTGAATGAAGCTGTAGATTATGCTGCCCATGAGCTGGATGGAGTTTTCGGCCATAGCCGGGGCCACTTCGCCTTCATCGCCCGTAGTACTGCCGCGCTCGAAAATGGCATACGACACCACGAGGCCTTTATCTGCGATGTAGCCGATGTCACTGCGGACGAACGCATCTTCGGTGTTCAGTATGCCGAGTTTGTTGGTCACGACGAGGTTAGAAATGTTAATCGCTTCGTTGACGGTGTGCAATTTTCGGCTCGTAAAAGCGTTGCGGACGCCAAACCGAGGGAACTCGGCGGTCATCGCGCGGGTCGCTACGCGACGGACTACCGATGTTTCCGACACGCCGAATGTACGCGCTGTAGCTTCGGCCAAAGCGGTCGTGGTCATACCGTACGGCTGGTCTTGGGCGTCAAGTCGTAGATCGATCGGTGCGATATTCGGGGTGACGTTAGTTTTACTGGGTACATCCAGCGCTGCCGCCTGGAGTGTGAGGTTGTGCAATGCCTCGGAGTCGCCTGCGGCGCTGAGCATAGCCTGCAGAATAAGGCGATTCGCAACGCCGCTTTCATACTGTGGCTTGCCGTAGTGGTCGTGTTCGGCGATGGGCATAGGCGTCGTTTCTTGCAGCCAAGCAGGCTCA
>Ga0070676_10001965_pt1 | contig 10448 bp, 10 predicted proteins | sample KBSM53metaG_FD_64667 | JGI IMG/M metagenome (GOLD analysis project Ga0070676, IMG submission 64667) | Miscanthus rhizosphere microbial communities from Kellogg Biological Station, Michigan, USA - KBS M5-3 metaG | ecosystem: Host-associated > Plants > Roots > Rhizosphere > Soil ...
CGCCCGCGCCGGCGGTCGAGCACGCCGAGCAGGAGGACCCCCGCGAGGGCCAGGGAGTCCAAGGGGAACAGCAGGCCCCAGCCTGGAGAGTGGCCGCTGCCCGAGCGGCCGAGCATCGAGGTGGCGGTGCCGGCGGTCCACAGGAGGAGCGCCTCCACCCACCGGCCGGTCAGGGCGAATCCGGCCAGGGCCAGGGCCGGGAAGAGCAGGACCGCGAGGATCGCGGACACCGTGGCGGGGAGGTGGGAGAACAGCGCTCCCAGGTTCCGCCGCCAGCCGCGCACCGCCTCGCCGAAGCCCCGGTACATCCGCACTCGTAGCCCGCCGGAGCGGAGGAAGGCGGTCCGGAAGCCCCGCGCGCGCAGGCCGGCGGCGACCGCCACGTCGTCGATGGGGGCGGAGCGCACCGACTCGAAGCCGCCGCAGGCCTCCCAGGCCTCCCGTCGCAGGAGGATGAACTGGCCGTTGGCGACCGCGGGACCGCCGCCGTCCGCCACCGCCTCCCAGTCTCCGAGAAAGGCGTCGAGAAGGGCGAAGACGGGAGGGATCAAGAGGTTTTCGCCGATCCCTGCCACCTCCTGGAAGCCGGCGATCGACAGGGCGTCCAGGCCCCGCCCCTGCACCGCGGCATGGGCGCGAGCGAGGAGGTCCGGCGCGTGGCGGGCGTCGGCGTCGGTCGAGAGCAGCCAGGGAGTGTCGACGCCTTCGGCCCCCACCGAGAGGGCATGTACCTTCCCGGGCCACCCCGGTGGCAGGAGACCGGCGGAAAGGAGGGTCAGGCGGGGCTCTCCGGCCGCCAGGCGCTCCACGATCTCCGCCGTGCCGTCGGTCGAGCCGTCGTCGATCACCCGCACCTGGGGGAGGGCGGTCTGTCCGAGGAGCGTGGAGACGCAGTCCTCCACGTTGAGGCGCTCGTCGCGCACCGGCAGAAGGACGGTGGTCTCGGGAGAAGGGAGGAGGGGAGCGGGGAGGTCCGGGGCCCTCCTCCGCCGCTCCTCGATCCTCAGCGCCAGCCCGAGAAGGCCGGCGCCGAGGAGCAGGGACGAGAAAAGAGCTAGGCTCACGCCATGGAGCTAGGCGGTGACCCGCTGCTCGATCTCTCTCTCGACTTCACCGGGTTGGGGGAAGCGGCCCAGCTTCTTCTTGGAGAAGAGCAGGTCGTTGTCCATGGCGACCTCGAAGACGCCACCACGGCCGCGGATGAGTTGAGGGGCGATGCCGAACTTCTTCTGGATCTCGGCCGCCAGACCGGCGGCACGGGGGTAGTAGCCTCAACTGGTGCAGTACTCGATGGAGATGTGTTTGTCAGGCATGGTGCCTCCTTTCCACGCCGCATTCTACCAGCCCGCGCGGAGGGGCTCTTGAGAGAGGAATGAAATTGGCGGGAGGCCGTGTTAGAAATACACAAGGTGCGGCTGACCGCGAAAGCGGGACAACGAACCCAAGAAAAATTTTCCCAGAGACTGGATTTTAGCCGCCACCCTGAGTATAATCGAGATTGTTCAACATCGCTGTGACCATTCAAGGAGGGATCTCTGGGGTGCTTGCATTCCGTTCAGTGGGTGCACCGCTGAAGGGTGTAAGAAGGTATAGAGATTGCATTACATGAAACGTGGAGGTAAGAAAATGAAAGGTGAGGCGCCGAACATGTCATCTAAAGAAATGGCCCAGATCCGGCAGAACCTGGAGGGCACGCCGGACATCGAGGAGGCGGCGGAGCTGATGAACCTCGCCGGGAATTCGACCCGGCTGAAGCTCCTGTATCTTCTCGAGAACATGAAGGAGCTCTGCGTGTGCGACCTCGCGGAGATGCTCGGGGTTTCGGTCTCGGCCGTGTCCCAGCACCTGGCGAAGCTCAAGGCCTACGGCCTGGTGGCTCCGCGCCGCGACGCCCAGACGATCTACTACCGTCTGACGGACCACGAGTTCAACGCGAAGCTCCGCGACAACTTCTTCAAGCAGTTCCAGGTCTGAGCGCCGTTCCGGCACGAAGCCTGTTTCGAGACGGCCGGGGGCTTCCCCGGCCGTTTTCCTTTTCAGGGCCTTCCTGAGAAAGCCTGGACCAGCCGGACGCACGTTTCGACCGTGCGCCGGGCCGCCGATTCGTCCGCACGGTCGAAGCTGAGCGCCGAGAGCGTCATGGCGGCCGGTGACGGGAGGGCATCTCGCAGGGCGAGCAGATCGGCCAGGCGCGCTCCCTCCAGCTCCGGGAAGCCCACGGCGGGGGCGTCCCGGGGATCGATCCCGTCCACGTCCACGTGCAGGTAGAGCGAGCAACCCTTGGCGAGGCTCCGGAGCCGCTCCCGGGTGGACGCTGCGGCGATCTGGTCCGGAGGGACACGGAGGAAGCTCAAGCGCTCGAAGTTGCCCTCCTCCAAAGGATCGAAGGAGCGGCCCGCGAGGTGCGCCAGCCGGCCGGCCTCCAGGGGGCAGAGCCCGATTCCTTCCGTCACCTCCGGCAGGCTTAGTCCCGCGAGAGCCGCGAGCGACATCCCGTCCCAGTAGCCGCTGGGGGAGGTCTCCGGCGTGTTCAGATCGCCGTGGGCGTCGACCCAGACCACGGCGACGTCCTGTCCGCTCCGCTGAAGGCCGGCCACGGCGCCCAGGCTGGCCAGACAGCCTCCGGAGAGGATCAACGGGAACCTCCCTCGTGAGACGGCGTTCTCAATGGCTTTGGCGATCCGGCGTCCGATCGCGGTCACCGTCTCCAGCTTCGTCCCTTCCGGCGCTTCGACCTCCGTGACTCGGACCTCCCGGCCCGACTTCTCGAGGAGATCGGAAAACCCATGTTCCAGAAGGCCTCGCGGCCCCCGTGCGTTCGGGGTGTCGCGCCGTTCCACGTCCCAGGGCACGACCAGGATCTCGAGGACTCCGCCGTTCATGCAGCCCATCCTACCCTCGCCTCTCGGTTAGAATCCGCCCGGGACGATGACTTCGAAGGGAGGGAAGGTAATGAGCCAGCATCCGCGTCCGAAGTTCACCTACCTCGGCCACGCCACGGTCCGTTGCGATCTTCCAGGGGGCGAGGTTGTTCTGATCGACCCGTGGGTCCAGAACAACCCGGCCTGTCCCAAGGAGTTGCAGGAGTTCGACCGGCTGGACGCCATGCTCATCACCCACGGCCACTTCGACCACATGGGGGACGCCGTCGAGCTGGCCAAGAAGTACCGTCCTAAAATCATCGTGGCGAGCTTCGAGATCTGCCAGTGGCTCGGCAGCAAGGGTGTCGAGAACTGCTCCGGCATGAACCTGGGGGGCTGCCAGGACGTGCTCGGCCTCGGCGTCACCATGGTCCGCGCCGACCACTCCTGCGGCATCACCGACGGCGACCAGATCCTCTACGGCGGCGTCGCGGCGGGGTACGTGGTGCGGCTCCCCGGAGGCTTCACCTTCTACCACGCGGGGGACACGGCGCTCTTCTCGGACATGCAGCTCCTCGGCGAGATCTACCGGCCGGAGCTGGCCTTCATCCCGATCGGCGACCTGTTCACCATGGACCCGCAGCAGGCCGCCCGCGCCTGCCGCTTCCTCGCGGTCCGCAAGGTCATCCCGATCCACTGGGGGACCTTCCCCGCCCTGACCGGCACGCCGGAGAATCTGGTCAAGGCGCTGGGAGACCAGGGAATCTCCTGCGAGGTCATCGGGCTCAAGCCCGGCGAGACCTACTGATTCAGAAGCGGATCGAGGCTCCCAGGCCGGCGTACCAGTTCGGGTGCGGGTCGTCGAGGCCCGCGCCCACCCGCACGTCGAGCGCCAGATCATTCGAGACCAGCCAGGAGAGGCCGGTATCGACGTACTGGGTAGAAGAGCCGTCCACGCTCTCCTTGTTGAAGCCGTAGCCCTCCAGGAAGGCGCTCAGCCGGTCGTTGATCGAGAAGGCGGCGGAGAGGCTGAGGAAGAGCTGGTCGAAGCGCTCGTCCCCGTCCGCCGCGTAGGCCACTCCCACGTTGCCCCCGAGCGAGAAGCGGTCGGTGAAGTCCCAATCGGCGGCCAGGATCGCCGCCGGCTGCCACTCGTCGCTGGTCAGATCCCGGCTCCCGACCGGGATGGTGGTCTGGAGGAGCAGCGCCATGGCGGGGACCGAGGGGGCCCGGAGGTTCGAGTCCGCCTCGTTGAGCCGGATCTTGACCTCCAGGAAGGGGTCCTCGTATCCCGAGATCCGCTTCTCGCCGGGCACGCCGGTGTCGATCCAGTCGTAGGAGCCCAGCCCGAACCGGGCCTCCCAGCGGTCGTCCACGCCGTAGCGCACGAGGAGCTCTCCCAAGGCGCTCCCCTTGGCGGAGCCGGTTCTGGCGTAGGTGTAGCCCCCTTCGATCTGGAGATGTCCGGGCGCCATCAGTCCCGCTCCCTCGGTGAAGTCCGGACGGTCGGGGCTGATGGGCTCCGGCAGGCCGGAAAAATTCTGGGCGGAGAGCGGTGCGGCGAATACAAGCAGGCCTACGGCGACGAACGGCCGGATCTTCATGACGGGTTTCCTCCGGAACGGAAAGTGAAAAGGAATTCTACCGCCCCACCCACCGCGCGCGCAGCAGGAAACCCACCCGGGAGCCCAGGCCCAGCCGGGGGACCGTCTTGAGGAGGTCGACCTCGGAGTCCTCGATCTCGGTGAGCAGGCGCAAGCCGGCGAGGAGGGAGAAGACGGCGGCGCGGCGGTAGCCGTGGGGGAGGCCGGCCAGGCCGCGGGGAGCGCGCAGCAGGCGCGAGCGGATCCGCGGGCACTCCCGGCGGACCGCCAGCCGGATCTGCTCCGGATCGGCCTCCGTGACCTCGCTCGCCGGCAGCGGGCAGCGCCGTTCCCGCGTCTCCTCGGCCAGGCGCTGGAGCGATCCGAGCCGGACCAGGGCACTCGCCAGGCCGTCCACCTCCGCGTTCAGGCTCTTCTCCAGCAGGGCAGCGGCCACCGCGCGGCCCAGGGCGAGGGCCTCCACGTCGGCGTCCACCATTGTGCCGGGCTGGCGGCGGACGGCGCGGCGGCGGGCGCAGGCGGCGAGCTCGTCGAGGGCATCCACCGGCCAGCGGCGGCGCTCGTTCTCCCTCGCCATGCGAAGGAAGACGGGCTCCTCCGAGAGCTCTCCGGCGAGGGCGGTCTCCAGGGCCAGCTCCCAGCGGTTGATCCGCGCCAGCTTCTCCCCCTCCAGCCCCGGCTGCCGCGCGAAGTTGAAGAGGCCGCAGGCGTAGGCGAGGAGAGCCTGGGCGCGGAGACGCTCGGTGCCCGGGAGGAGGAGGAGGGCGGGAGCGAAATCGCCCAGCAGGTTGCGGACGATCCCCGCGCAGAGCTCCTCGGCCTTCTCCCCTTCCAGATCGATCTCCGGCATCAGCAGGCGAGCCGCATCAGGCGAGCAGGCGCAGCAGCTCCCGCTGGGGTTCGGCACCCGTGATCTCGGCAGCCTCGTGGGTGAGGGCCACGTTGATCTCGCTGCGCACCCCGAAGTCGCCCGCGATGTAGATGCCGGGTTCGATCGAGAAGCCGGTCATCGGCAGCAGGAGCCGCGTGTCGTGGGTCTCCAGGTTGTCCATGTTCGCGCCCTGGCCGTGGTCGGTGATGCCGATCGAGTGGCCGGTGCGGTGGATGAAGAGGTCGCCGTAGCCCGCCTTGCGGATCACCTCCCGGGCCGCGTCGTCCACCTCGAAGCCGCGCACCGGCTGATGGGGATAGCGGCCGCGGGCCAGCTCCCAGGCTGCGTCGCGGGCGCCGGCCACCGCGGAGAAGACCTCCTGGTGCTTCGCCGTGGGCGAGGCCGCGCAGACCCCTACCCAGGTGATGTCGGCATAGACGCTCTCCGGGGTCTTCTCCTTGGCCCAGAGGTCGATCAGGAGGAAGTCCCCCTGACGGATCGGCGAGGAGTGGTCCGGGCCCGGCTGGTAGTGCGGATCGGCGCTGTGGGCGTTGACCCCGACGATGGGGTCGGCCTCGGCCCACAGGCCCGCGACCTCGAAGGCGTCGAGGATGAAGCGCTGGACGGCGTACTCGTCGATCTGGTCCCCCCGGCGCAGGGCGTCGGCGACCCGGTTGAACGCTTCGAGGGCGATCCGGTGGAGATGGACGTTGGCGCGGCGGTGCCCTTCGAGCTGCTCCGGGGTCCAGGTGGCCACGAACTGCTGGGCCAGGTCGGCGGAGGAGACCACCTCGACGCCGGCGGCGCGCAGCAGCTCGAAGGTGCCGGCGTCCAGCCGCGAGACCGTGGGCAGCTGGTTCTCCGGGCTGTACTGGGCGGCCAGACGGCGGTGCCCGGAGACCAGGCTCGCCACCCCCTCGGAGTGCTTCTGCCAGGTGTTGTAGACGGTCTTGCCGCCGGGCAGGTGGTCCAGCATGCCCGACTCGATGGCGTGCACCAGCTTGCGCGGCTCCCCCTCGCGGGGGATCAGGTAGTAGCAGCGGCGGCTCACCAGCTTGCCCTCGCCGGTCAGCCCCAGGAGGGACATCCCGAGCGGGTCGTTCTGCTGGAAACAGGCGAAGAACCAGCCGTCGAGGCCGGCCTCGGCCAGGGCGGACTGAATTTCGGGGATCCGTTGGGCCAGCATGACACCTCCCTGTAGAGGGTTTGGATCGTATCATCCCCCTCCGTGAAGGCCTTCTACTGCGACCGCTTCGTCCTCCCTCTTCCCGAGGGGCACCGGTTCCCGATGGAGAAGTACCGGCTGCTGCGCGAAAGGGTGCTCGCGGCGGGGCTGGTGGCGCCGGAGGACCTGCTGGTTCCCCACGCGGCGACCGACGAGGAGATCCTGCGCGTCCACGATCCGGACTACCTGCGGCGGGCCGCCACGGGGGAGCTCGACCGGGCCGAGATACGCCGCATCGGCTTTCCCTGGTCTCCCGCCATGGTGGAGCGCTCGCGCCGCTCGGCCGGGGGGACGATCGAGGCCTGCCGCGCCGCTCTGGACGAAGGAGCGGCGGTGAATCTGGCCGGCGGCACTCACCACGCTTTCCGCGACCGCGGCGAGGGGTACTGCGTCTTCAACGACGCCGCTATCGCCGCCCGCGCCATGCAGGCCGAGGGGATGGTGCGGCGGGTGGTGGTGATCGATTGCGACGTCCACCAGGGGAACGGTACGGCCGCGATCTTTGCGGACGACCCGACGGTCTTCACCTTCTCGATTCACGGCCGCAACAACTTCCCCTTCCACAAGGAGCGGAGCGATCTCGACGTCGAGCTGCCGGACGGCACCGCCGACGCCGCGTACCTGGAGGCGCTGGAGGCCGGGCTGGCGCGGGCGATCCCGGCGGCCCGGGCTGATCTGGCGATCTACGTCTCCGGGGCCGATCCCCACGAGCGCGACCGGCTGGGCCGGCTCAAGGTCTCGCGGGCCGGCCTGCTCGCCCGCGACTCCCGGGTCTTCGAGCGCTGCCGGCAGGCCGGGCTGCCGGTCGCGGTGGTAATGGCCGGCGGCTACAACCTGGACGTCGCGGAGACGGTCGAGGTCCACCTGCAAACCGTGGCCGAGGCCGGACGGTACGCGGCGGACTGGCGGGCCCTGGCGGCCGGCTGAGGGAATTTCGCCTTACAATCTCCGGGAGCTGCTACTCATCCTCACATCACAGGAGAGACGACACATGATGGCTTTCGTCCGTCGCGCGGCGCTCGCCGCAATCATCGCGCCCGCTCTGGCGCTGGCTCTCGCCGGAACCTTGCTGGCCGTGGGGGAGGGGAGGATCATCGGCACGGTGCTGGACGACTCGAAGGCGCCCGTAGAGGGGGCGAAGGTCGTGCTCACGCGTCCCGGCACCGGCTACAAGCTGGAGAAGGTGACCGACAAGAAGGGTCAGTTCATGCTGCTGATCCTCGACGCCACCCAGAACTACCAGATCCATATCGAGAAGGAGGGGTACGGCCCCTTCGAGGGACCGGTCAAGCCCAAGGTCGACGACACGGTCCGCATGAGCTTCGAGCTGCCGAAGGTCGCCCCGGCGCCGGCGGCCAGCGCCGAGGTGCCCAAGGAGATGTCCGGCTCGGACCAGGCGATCCTGGCCTACAACGAAGGGGTCACCGCGCTGCGCTCCGGGAACGTCCCCGGCGCCGTCCCCAGCCTGGAGAAGGCGGTGTCGCTCAACCCCCAGCTGGCCGAGGCGCAGGCGGCGCTCTCGGAGGTCTACCTGGAGCTCAAGCGCTACGGCGAGGCCCTGGCGGCCGCGGACCGCTACCTGGCTCTCAAGCCGGGAGATGTGCGGGGGCTGCGGAACCGCTACGACGCCCTCAAGGCGGCAGGGGACAACGAGAAGGCGCGCGAGGCGCTGGAGGCGCTCTCGGCCGCCGATCCGTCGAGCGCCGAGACGGCGGTGCGCTATTTCAACCAGGGCGCCGAGCTGGCCCGTACCGGCAAGCTGGACGAGGCGGCGGGCTTCTTCCTGCGGGTGGTCGAGATCGCTCCGTCCGATCCCCGGTACTCCAAGGCCCACTACGTGCTGGGCATGACCTACGCCAAGGAGGACGGGAAGAAGGAGCAGGCCAGGCAGCACCTCCAGACCTTCCTGCAGATGGCGCCCAACGATCCCGACGCCGCCACGGCCAAGGAGATGCTGGCGTACTTGAAGTAGGACCTACACCGGCAGCCGCAGCAGCGCCTCGCACCCGGGCTCCGGAGTCCGGTTCTCCAGCGTGAGGGTGCCGCCGTGGGCCTCGGCGATCTGCCGGGAGAGGGCGAGTCCGATGCCCGTCCCTCCCGGCTTCGTCGTGTAGAAGGGGACGAAGAGGTTCTCGGTGTTCGAGAGCCCGGGGCCCTCGTCCTCCACCCGCACCTCGATGCTCCCGCCGTCCACCCGCCAGCCGACGCCGACGCCGCCGCCGGTCAGCAGCGAGGCGTCCACGGCATTGCGGATCAGGTTGATCAGGAGCTGCTCGACCTGGTCCGCGTCCGCCTCGATGGTCACCTCGGGGCCCTTTTCGACATAGACCGGCAGGCGTGTCTCCAGCGCGGCGATGCGGCGGATCAGGGCGGAAAGCTCGAAGGGGGCGCGCCGCGGCGGCGGCAGCCGGGCGAGCCGGGCATAGGCTGCCATGAAGCGGATCAGCGCCCCGGAGCGGTTGCCGATCACCTCCAGGCCATGCTGCATGTCCTCCTTCCAGTCGTCGGGAGGAGGCTCGCGGGTGAGCAGGCTGGCGAGGGTGGAGGCCATCGAGTGGATGGGGGCGAGCGAGTTGTTGAGCTCGTGGCCGAGCACCCGGATCAGCCGCCTCCAGGCCTGGCGCTCCTCCTCGCGCAAGGTCTGGGAGAGGTCGGTGATCACGAGCAGGCGATGGGGCAGCCCCTCCTCGCGGAAGGTGCTGCGCCGGATCTGCCAGCGTCCCGGGCCGCCGGGAAAGGTGAGGGCGAGGGTGCGCGAGACCTCGCCCTCCAGCAGGCCGGCGAGGCCGATCTCCTCCGCTGGTTTGCCCAGCAGCTGCTCGGCGGGGGCCGCCAGCAGGCGCTCCCCCTCGCGGTTGACGATCCGCAGCCGGGACTGGTGATCGAAGGCGAAGACGGCCACCTCCACCTCGGCGACGACCCGGTGGAGGAGAGCCGCGGCCTCGACCGCTCCCAGCCGCTGTTCGCGCAGCACCTCGCCGATGGCATTGACCTCGTGGACCACCTGCGCCAGGGCGTCGATCTCCTGGGGCTGGCGGGCGCGCAGCGAGAAGTCCCCCTCGCGCAGGGCCGAGAGGAGGTTGGCGAGCGTCTGCAGCGGCCGCACGATCCGCTCCCGGAGATTGTTGGCGAGCCACCCCCAGAGGAAGAGCACGACTAGGGTCACGGTCCAGCGCAGCTTGAGGCTGTGCTCGTCATGCCAGACGAAGAGGAGCGTCAGCAGCGTGCCGGGCAATCCGGTGGCGAGCGCCAGCAGGAGGACGCGGTCCTCGAAGGCCAGGGCGCGGCTGCGGCCGGAGCGGAAGAGGCCTCTGAAGGGGAGCCGCCGGGAGGTGGACCGGCGGCGGCTCAGCGTGACGTCGCTCTCGTGCGCGGACGGATCAGAGGCCATGCTTTTCGAGCCGCCGGTAGAGGGCGCTGCGGGACAGCCCGAGCGCCTGGGCGGCTTGGCTGACGTTGCCGTAGCGGGCCAGGGCCTTCTGGATCAGCACCCGCTCGACGTCCTCGAGCGGCAGGTCCTCCAGGCGGACGGGGGCCGCGGCCGGCGCCGGCGGCTGGAGGCCGAGGTCGGGCGCCTTCACCCAGTCGCCGCGCCCCATCAGCACGCCGCGCTCGACCGCGTGGTCGAGCTCGCGCACATTCCCCGGCCAGGGGTGGCCGAGCAGGGTCTCGGCGGCGGCCGGCTCGAAGCCCCGGAACCGCTTGCGGTAGCGCTGGGCGTGAGCCTCCAGGAAGTGCTCGGCCAGGGGCACGATGTCGCTCCGGCGGTCGCGCAGGGAAGGGATGCGGATCTCGACGGTGTTCAGCCGGAACAGGAGGTCCTGGCGGAAGCGGCCGGCGGCGACCTCCTCGCGCAGGTCGGCGTTGGTGGCCGAGACGATCCGCAC
>Ga0070676_10001968_pt1 | contig 10433 bp, 8 predicted proteins | sample KBSM53metaG_FD_64667 | JGI IMG/M metagenome (GOLD analysis project Ga0070676, IMG submission 64667) | Miscanthus rhizosphere microbial communities from Kellogg Biological Station, Michigan, USA - KBS M5-3 metaG | ecosystem: Host-associated > Plants > Roots > Rhizosphere > Soil ...
GCGCTGCTGGGCATCATCAACGACATTTTGGATTTCTCCAAGATCGAAGCCGGCAAGCTCGACATGGAAACGATTTCGTTCAGTCTCGGCGACGTGGCCGACAACGTGGTCAACGTGTTGAGCATGAAGGCCGAGGAGAAGGGCCTGGAACTGCTGCTGGACATGCCGCTGCAGCTGCCGACGGCGCTGGTCGGCGACCCGTTGCGGCTGGGCCAGGTGCTGCTCAACCTGGGCAGCAATGCCGTCAAGTTCACCGACAGCGGCGAGATCGTCGTCGCCGTGCGGGTGATCGAGCAGGACGGCGTGTCGGCACGACTGCGCTTCGAGGTTCGCGACACCGGCATCGGCATGAGCGAGGAACAGCGGCAGCGCCTGTTCCAGCCCTTCACCCAGGCGGACAGCTCGACCAGCCGGCGTTATGGCGGTACCGGCCTCGGCCTGGCGATCAGCCGGCAGCTCGTGCACCTGATGGGCGGCGAGCTCGCCGTCGAGAGCGCGCCGATCCGCGGCAGCCGCTTCCACTTCGAGCTTCGCTTCGGGCTGCAGGCCGGCGTCGAGGCGCTGCCGCCGCGCTGGAGCGAGGAAACGCTGCGCGGCAGCCGCGTGCTCGTCGTGGATGACAACGCCAGCGCGCGCGAGTTGCTCTGCGCCATGAGCCAGGCGCTGGGCCTGCGGGTGGATGCCGCGGCCAACGGCGACGAGGCGCTCGTGCAAGTGGGGCAAGCCGACGCCCGCGACGAGCCGTACGAGCTCGTGCTGCTGGACTGGAAGATGCCTCGCATGGACGGCGTGGCCTGCGCCCAGGCGCTCGTCGAGCGCGCTGTGCTGCGTCACCCGGCGCCGATCGTGATCATGGCCACGGCCTTCGGTCGCGAAGAGGTGCGGCAGCGCCTGGCCGAACGATCCCTGCGGGTCGGCGCGCTGCTGACCAAGCCCGTCACGGCATCGGCTTTGCTCGACGCCTGTGCCACGGCGCTCGGACACACGCCTGCCGCCCGCACGCGCAGCGCGCAGCGCGAGGAAGCCTTGGTCGACCATCAGGCGGCGCTGGCCGGAGCGCGGATTCTGCTGGTCGAAGACAACGCGTTCAACCAGGAGCTCGCGGTCGATCTGCTGAGCCGCGCCGGCATCGTCGTCAGCGTGGCCAGCGACGGGCAACGGGCGCTGGATGTGCTGGCTCGCGAGCGATTCGATGCGGTGCTGATGGACTGCCAGATGCCCGTGATGGACGGCTATGTGGCGACCCGGGCGCTGCGCGAGCGGCCGTCGCTGCGGACGCTGCCGGTGATCGCCATGACGGCCAACGCGATGGTCGGCGACCGGGAGGCGGTCCTCGCAGCAGGCATGAACGACCACATCGCCAAGCCGATCGTCGTCGCTGAAATGTTCGCCACCCTTGCGAAATGGGTGAAACCGACGACGTCCCCGATCTCGGACCAAGGCGTTGCACCTGCGGACGCGTCATTCGAGCCGAATGGCATCGACACGCTCAGCGGGCTGGCCAATACCGGTGGGGACCGCGAGTTCTACCGCCGCATGCTGCGCCTGTTCCGCCAGAGAGAGGCCGACTTCGAGCAGCGTTTCCATGCCGCACGCGCCGCGGGCGACGCCGAGGCCGCGATGCGCACCGCGCACGACCTCAAGTGCGAGGCCGGAACGCTCGGCATGCACGGGTTGGAGCAGTCTGCCGCCGCGTTGGAGCGAGCTTGCATGCAGGGCGCTCGCGACGCCGATGTCGACGGCATGGTGCAGGAGCTGTCCGGCAGGTTGCACGAGGTCATCGACGAACTGGGGGCGGTTGCGACGCCGAACGCCCTGACGACCTCAGGCAGGGCGTAACAGCAGCCAAGCCCCAGCGACGGCCGCCGCGGCAGCAGACGAGGACCGACGAACCACCAAGGCATCCGCGCAGTCCCATCGGCCCACAGGCCGAGCGGATTACATCACTGCTCGCGCGCCGGTTCGAACAGCTCGACCGGATTGCCGTCCGGATCCAGGATCTGAATCTGGCTGCCCGCCGGCCCCGTTTCCATCGTGTTCCGAAACGCTGCCCCGGCATGGCGCAGGGCTTCGACGATGGCGGGCAAGCCTTTCACTCGAAGCACCACGCGGTTCGAGCCCCCAGGGCGCTGGCGTCCGCCGTCTGGCAAGGGCCGCGAACCCGAAGCATCCGGGCCGCTGAGGAGAATTTTCAGCGGGCCCAGTGCGACCGTCGCAAACTCCGGAAGGTGTTGATGCTCGATATCGAAGCCCAGGCGTCCGGCATAAAAGTCGACCGCCTGCTTTACGTCGGTCACCAGGTAGCGAACTCCGTGAAACTCGGCAGTCTTGTTGTCGAAAGCGGGTATCGCGGTCGACGGCGTGGGAGGCGCGCTCATCATGAGCTCCTTTCCTTGCGGATCACCGTCGAAACGCGAGCAATGCGCATGCCGCCGCGAACGGTGCTAGCGCTGCGGCTTCTTCGGCAGAGGCTTGCTCGCCCGGTCGGGCGACGGCTCGGTCGCCGGCTTGATGGCAGGCTGCCGCGTCTTCGACAGCGAAGCGTTCAGGGCGACCGCCATGGCGGCGTCGCCGCTCAACAAGTCACGCCAGCGCAACTCGACCTGAGGCCTTCGCTTGCCTTTGCCCGTCAATCGAAAGCCATCGGGATCGACAGCAACGGTGTAATCCGCGCCGTCGACGGTGACTTGCCGCTTGAGTTCCTTGTCGAGGACGGTGGCCATGTGGAGCGCACGCCATGGCGTGAAACGGTTCTCCGCTTCAGCCCATCTCGCGGGCCAGCTTTGCGCGCCGGTCGAGTTCCTTCGCGCTCGGATCGGTCTGCGCGAACGATCCGAGCGGGACGTCACCGGCCGGCACGTAGGTGCTCATCACGACACCGGTGGCCGAGGTTTGCGAAGCGACGAGTCGCAGCGCGCCGGCCTTTGCGCCGGCCTCGAACAGCCGCTTGCCGCGCCCGAGCACGACCGGGAAGGTCCACACGTTGTACTCGTCGATCAGCGATGCGGCCCGCAGCGTCTGGATCAGGTTGCCGCTGCCGATGATCTGCAAGTCCTGTCGCGCCTCTGACTTGAGCGCCGCGACCGCCGCAGCAACGTCGCCCTGCAGCAGCGTCGAGTTGTTCCAATCCAGTTTCTCCTGCGTGCGCGAAGCCACGTGCTTTCTCGCCGCGTTGAGCGTCTGCGCGATCGGATTGTCGGCCGGCTGGTACGGCCAGTACGCCTCGAAGATCTCGTAGGTCCTGCGGCCGAGCACGAGCTCGCGGTCCTTGCCGTCGAAGCCGTTCATCGATCGGCCCATGACCTCGTCCCAGTAGGGGAAGGTCCAGCCGCCGAAGGTGAAGCCGCCGCTGGGATCTTCGTCGGGCCCGCCCGGCGCCTGCATGACGCCGTCGAGCGAGACGAAAGTGGATGCGATGAGCTTTCTCATGGGTGACTCCCGGCTTGGGCGCTTAGGCGTAGACGATGGCCGTTTCATCTCCACGACGAGCGAGGCCGGCCGATTTCGACACGACCGGGCGCAGCCTCCCCAAGAACCCGGCTCGCATCGAGACTGAACTTCTTGCCGAAGGCTTTACACGCCGAACGGAGGGTCCGTTCGGCACGCGATGAATCCGCTGTCGTTCGGTCAGCGGCCGCCCGGGTCGGATTCGCGGGTCAGTGGGCCGTTTGCGAATGGGCGCCGCCGGGCGCGGAGATGTCCGCGATCGCCTGGCCGGTCTTGCTGGCGTCTTCGCGATGAGCCACGTCGCTGATCGACAGGATGCCGACCAGACGCTTGTTGCGATTCAGGACCGGAAGCCTGCGCACCTTGATGTCGCCCATGTTGTGTACGGCATCGTCCAGGTCTTCGTCGTCGAAGCAATACATCACCTCCGGGGACATCACGTCGCGGATCTTCGTGTCCGGACCGAGGCCTTGGGCCAGGGCCCGCACCGCGAGATCGCGGTCGGTGATCATTCCGACCAGACGATCGTTCTCGCCGACCGGCAGGGCACCGATGTCCTGGTCGGCCATCATCCGGGCCGCTTCGCGAATGCTCCGGTCGGGGTCGACCAGGCAGACGTCGCCCGTCATCGCTTCATGAACTTTCATCGAGAACCTCCATTGGCGCGGTTGGAAACTAGGGCTTCGCGACCACGCCGTGCCCCGTGGTCCGCAGTAGACAAGCTCATCGCCTGCCACATCGAAGATCCCCGCTCACCACGGTCCGGCTCCTGTCGCAGGATATTCACCACGGCAAACGACAGGCCTGATTCATCGAGCGCCGACCTGGGGCCCCGTAGGACATCCACAGACGAGTTGACTCGACGCGAACGCGCGTGCGGCATGGCGATTGCCCTGTGCGATGCACGCGGTGCATTCTGAAAGTGCCATGTTCGAGCCGAAGCATGGAGTTCACGGGCACGCCGTCGCGCATGCCGCGGCGGCAGCGGCGTTGATCGCGTGCGCCACGGCCCATGCCGCGCAGACCGCGACGATCGATGAGGGCGACTGGACGATGGCGGCGAAGGACCATGCCGCCACCCGCTTCACCCGCCTGGACCAGATCACGCCACGCAACGTCAAGGAACTGAAGCTCGCCTTCACGTTCTCGACCGGCGTATTGCGCGGGCACGAGGCAGCGCCCATCGTCGCGGGCGCCACGATGTACCTGGTGACGCCCTACCCCAATCTGCTCTACGCGCTCGACCTGTCGAAGCCCGGCGCACCGGTGAAATGGAAGTTCGAGCCCAAACCGAACGCCGGTGCGCAGGGCGTGGCCTGCTGCGATCTCGTGAACCGCGGTGCCGCCTACGCCGACGGCCGCGTGTTCATCACGACACTGGACAACCAGGCGATCGCCATCGATGCGGCCAGCGGCAAGGAACTGTGGCGCGTGAAGCTCGGCGAGATCGACCGCGGCGAGACGATGACGCTCGCGCCGCTGGTCGTGAAGGGCAAGGTGCTGGTCGGCAACAGCGGCGGCGAGCTCGGCGTGCGCGGCGCGCTGACCGCGCTCGATGCCGCCAGCGGCAGGATCGTCTGGCGCGCCTACAGCACCGGCCCCGACAAGGACGTGATGATCGGCCCGGCATTCAAGCCCTTCTATGCGTCGGACCGCGGCCACGACCTCGGCGTCGCGAGCTGGCCGCCGGACGCCTGGCGCATCGGCGGCGGCACCGTGTGGGGCTGGATCTCATACGACCCCGTCCTCGACCTGATCTACTACGGCACGGCCAACCCCGGCCCGTGGAACCCCGAGCAGCGCCCGGGCGACAACAAGTGGACCTCGGGTGTCTTCGCGCGCCGCCCCGACACCGGCGAAGCGGTCTGGTTCTACCAGTACACGCCGCACGACCTGCACGACTACGACGGCGTCAACGAGACCGTGCTGGTCGACCTCGACATCGGTGGAACGACGCGCGCGACGCTGCTGCACCCGGATCGCAACGGCTACCTCTATGTGATCGACCGCGCCAGCGGCCAGGTGCTGTCGGCCGACCCGTACGTGCCGATCACGACCAGCGAAGGCGTGGACCTGCAGACCGGCCGGCTCAAGCAGAACCCGAAGACCGAACCGCGCGCCGGCCAGGCGGTGCGCGACATCTGCCCTGCCGCACCGGGCGGCAAGGATTGGCAGCCCGCGGCCTGGTCGCCGCAGACGAGGCTGCTCTACATCCCGCACCAGAACCTGTGCCAGGACGCCGAGACCTACCAGGTCAGCTACATCGCCGGCACGCCCTACGTCGGCGCCGATCTGAAGATGAAGCCGGGGCCCGGTGGGCATCGCGGGGAATTCAGCGCCTGGGACCCGGTCGCGCGCAAGAAGGCCTGGAGCATCAAGGAGAACTTTCCGGTCTGGAGCGGCGCGCTGGCGACGGCCGGCGACCTCGTCTTCTACGGCACGATGGAAGGCTGGTTCAAGGCCATCGATGCGAAGAGCGGCGCACTGCTGTGGCAGTTCAAGACCGGCTCCGGAATCATCGGCCAGCCGATCGCCTACCGCGGGCCGGACGGCAAGCAATACGTTGCGGTGCTTTCGGGTGTCGGCGGGTGGTCGGGCGCGGTCGTCGCGGGCGGCCTCGATGCGCGCGACGCGACCGCCGGCGGCGGCTTCGTCAACGCGATGAAAGACCTGCCGCAGGCGACGAGCAAGGGCGGGATGCTGTATGTCTTCGCGCTGCCTTGAGATCGCGCCGAGGTGCGTCCGGCTCGTCGGCCATGCGCTGCTGGCGGGCATCGCGTTCGCGGCCGTCGCGCAAGCGACGCCGGCGCCGACGAGCACCGCGGTGCAGGCACCGCTGCGCGTCTGCGCCGATCCCGACAACCTGCCCTTCTCGCATGCCGACGGCAGCGGCTTCGAGAACCGCATCGCGCGCCTGGCGGCCGACGAGCTGAAGCGACCGCTCGTCACGTTCTGGTGGCCGCAGCGTCGCGGCCTCGTGCGCAAGACGCTGGATGCCGGTGCGTGCGACGTGCTGATCGGCGTGCCGGCGGACTTCGATCGCGTGCTCGCGACGACGCCGTACTACCGTTCCAGCTATGTCTTCGTCACGCGCGGCGACGATGCGGCGCCCTTGCGCTCGTTCGCCGACCCACGGCTCGTGCAACTGCGCGTCGGGGTGCAGCTGGTCGGCAACGACCTCGCCGCAACACCGCCCGGCCATGCGCTGGCGCAGCGCGGCGCGACGCAGCATGTCGTCGGCTTCACCATCTACGGCGACGGCCCTGCCGCCGAGCGCATGCTGCGCGCGCTGAGCGAGCGGCAGCTCGATGCCGCGCTGGTCTGGGGGCCGCAGGCCGGCTACTTCGCGAGACACGCGCACACGCCGATGCGACTCTCTGCCGCGACCGCGCCGCCGGGGCTGCCGCTGCCCTTCGAGTTCGCCATCGCGATGGGTGTACGCCGCGGCGACACCGCGCTGCGCGACGCGCTGAACGGCGTGATCGAGCGGCGCCGTGCGGACATCGACGCGATCCTCGCGCAGTACGGCGTGCCTCGCACCGATCGCGACGCGGCCACGGAGCCGGCGCGATGAGCCGCCTGCGCGTCGTCGTCGGCACCTTGTCGATCGCGCTCGGCGCAGCGGCATCGATGAGCGGCTGCGAGCGCGAGCAGCGTCGCTTCGACGCGCCGCCGGTGTCCCGCGACGGCCTCGCGTCGGTGCAGCTGGGGCCGACCCGGGCCGGGCCACCGGCATCCGGCGCGTCGGACCCGGCATCCGCTGCGGCGTCGAGCACCGTCGCCGACGCCGGCCCGTCGGCCAGCGCGAGCGCCGTCCTGGGCGCCCGCAACCACGACCGCAACGCCTTCGACGTCGCCCAAGGCAAGCGCCTGTACCGCTGGTTCAACTGCAACGGCTGCCACGCCGCGGGCGGTGGCTCGATCGGCCCGGCGCTGATGGACGACCAGTGGCGCTACGGCCACGAGCCGCCGCAGATCGTCGCGACGATCCTGCAGGGGCGGCCCAATGGCATGCCGTCGTTCGCCGGCCGCATTTCGACCGAGCAAGCCGCGCAGCTCGCCGCGTACGTGCGTTCGATGAGCGGCCAGGTGAGAGAGGACGTCGCACCGAGCCGCAGCGACGGGCTCAGCACCGGCGCGCCGGAATTGCGACGCGACCGCGAAACGCCCAAGCTGGCGGGCACGCCATGAAGCGCCGCTGCCGCGCGCTCGCGATCGCGCTCGCTGCCGCGCTTCCGCTGGCCGCGTTCGCGGCGCCGGACATGACCGACGCCGCCGGTCCGCAGGCGGCGCACATCCTGCAACTCTGGCGCGTCACGGTGCTGGTCTGCAGCGCCGTCTTCGCCGCGGTGCTGGTCGCGCTGCTGTGGGCGGTGTGGCGCGCTCCGCGCGGCGGCGCCGATGCGCCGGCCGACGTATCGGGCCTGATGCACGGCGAGCCCGGGCCGCGGCGCAGCGTCGTTCTCGCGGTCGGCGTGTCGTCGGTGCTGCTGCTGTCGCTGCTGCTGGCGAGCGTGACGACCGACCGCGCGCTGGCGCACCTGGTGCTGCGAGATGCGATCCACATCGAGCTGACGGCGCACCAATGGTGGTGGTCGGCGCGCTACGACGACGCGCAGCCGTCGCGCATGTTCACGACCGCGAACGAACTGCACATCCCGGTCGGCCGGCCGGTGATCCTGACGCTGAACGCCAGCGACGTGATTCACAGCCTGTGGGTGCCGCAGCTCGCCGGCAAGAAAGACCTGATTCCTGGCCGCAGCGCCACGCTGACCTGGCGCGCCGATCGCGCCGGCACCTACCGCGGCCAGTGCGCCGAATTCTGCGGTGCGCAGCATGCCTGGATGGCGCTGAGCGTCAGCGCCGATCCGCCGGACCAGTACGAGGCCTGGGCCGCGCAGCAGCGCGCGGCGGCCGCGACGCCGAGCGAGTCGCGCACGCTGCGCGGCCAGCAGGTGTTTCTCGGCGCGAGCTGCGTGATGTGCCACAACGTCAGCGGCACCGACGCAGGCGCCCAGCATGGGCCGGACCTCAGCCACGTCGGAAGCCGCCGCACGCTCGCCGCCGGCGCGCTGCCGAACGACGACGCCCACCTCGCCGCGTGGATCTCGAACCCGCAGGCCCACAAGCCCGGCGTCAACATGCCGGGCACCGCTTTCGCGCCGGACGACCTGCAGGCCCTGGTGGCCTATCTGCGGAGCCTGCGATGAGCCGCCTGTCTGAACCGGCACAGGCCGCGCTGCGTCGCGATCCCGAGCTGACGCGGCGCAACGCGGTGCCGCCGAGCGCGGCCGATCGCGCCGCGCTGGAAGCGACCTGGCGCGATCCGCCCGGGCTCGTCGGCTGGTTGTCGGCGGTCAATCACAAGGCCATCGGCCTGCGCTTCATCGTCACCGCGTTCGGTTTCTTCGCCGCCGGCGGCCTGCTCGCGGCGTTGATGCGCGTGCAACTCGCGAGGCCGAACAGCACCTTGATCGGGCCCGACCTCTACAACCAGGTCTTCACGATGCACGGCACGACGATGATGTTCCTGTTCGCGGTGCCGGTGATGCAGGCGATGGCCACCTACCTGGTGCCGCTGATGCTGGGCGCGCGCAGCATCGCGTTCCCGCGCATGAACGCGTTCGCCTACTGGATCTACCTGTTCGGCGGGCTGATGCTGTACGGCGCGTTCGCGCTGAACATCGGGCCCGACGCCGGCTGGTTCGCGTATGTGCCGCTGGCCGGCCCCGACTACTCGCCCGGCAAGCGCGTCGACTTCTGGGCGCAGATGATCACCTTCACCGAGCTGTCGGGCCTGCTGTCGGCCATCATCCTCGTCACCACGATCTTCAAGCTGCGCGCCGTGGGCATGTCGCTGAACCGGTTGCCGCTGTTCGCGTGGGCCATGCTCGTGACCTCGTTCATGGTGATGTTCGCGATGCCTGCGGTGATGCTCGCGAGCACCGCGCTGATCATGGACCGCTTGATCGGCACGCACTTCTACAACCCGGGCGACGGCGGCGACGCGCTGCTGTGGCAACACCTGTTCTGGTTCTTCGGCCACCCCGAGGTCTACTTCATCTTCATCCCGGGGCTGGGCTTCATGTCGGCCATCATCGCGACCTTCGCGCGGCGGCCGATCTTCGGCTACAGCGCGATGGTGCTGGCGCTGATCGCCACCGCCTTCCTGTCGTTCGGGCTGTGGGTGCACCACATGTTCGCGACCAACCTGCCCGAACTCGGCAAGGGCTTCTTCACGGCGATGAGCCTGATGATCGCGATCCCGTCGGCGGTGCAGATCTTCTGCTGGATCGCGACCTTGTGGACCGGCCGGTTGAACCTGAAGACGCCGCTGCTGTTCGCGCTGGGCTTCTTCGCCATCCTTGTGCTGGGCGGCCTGACCGGCGTGATGCTGGGCATGGTGCCGCTGGACCTGCAGGTGCACGACAGCTACTTCGTCGTCGCGCACCTGCACTACGTGCTGATCGGCGGCGCGGTGTTCCCGCTGCTCGGCGCGGTCTACTACTGGTTCCCGAAGTTCAGCGGCCGCCTGATGAGCGAGCGGCTCGGACGCTGGAACTTCTGGCTGCTGTTCGTCGGCTTCAACGTCGCCTTCTTCCCGATGCACCTGCTCGGCATGCGGGGCATGCCGCGGCGCGTCTACACCTACCCGTCCGGGCTCGGCTGGGACACGCCGAACCTGATCGCGACCATCGGCGCCGTGACGATCGCGCTCAGCATGCTGGTGCTGCTGTTCAACCTCGCGCGCAGCCTGCGGCACGGCACGCCCGCCGGCGCCAACCCCTGGGGCGCGGGCACGCTCGAATGGGCCACCGCGTCGCCGCCGCCGGCGGCGAACTTCGATGCCTTGCCGGTCGTGCATGGCCGCGAGCCGCTGTGGCAGCCGTGGCCGCAGCCGACACAGGTGCGCGGCCTTGCGGTGCGCCAGCGCGAGGTGCTGGTGACGACGGTGCTCGATGCGCAGCCCGACCATCGCCTGGTGT
>Ga0070676_10001969_pt1 | contig 10432 bp, 7 predicted proteins | sample KBSM53metaG_FD_64667 | JGI IMG/M metagenome (GOLD analysis project Ga0070676, IMG submission 64667) | Miscanthus rhizosphere microbial communities from Kellogg Biological Station, Michigan, USA - KBS M5-3 metaG | ecosystem: Host-associated > Plants > Roots > Rhizosphere > Soil ...
CGACCGACGGCTGGTGGAAATACGGCTGCGCCGCGGTCGTCGGCATCGACACCTTCGGCGAGTCGGCGCCGGCACCGGCGCTGTTCAAGTTCTTCGGCTTCACGACGGAAAATGTCGTGGCGACGGTGCGCAAGGTGCTGGGCCGGTAGGCGTCCGAAACGACAAGGTTTTCTTCACTCCCTGGAGCAATTCTCATGACCATCAAGATCGGCATCAACGGCTTCGGCCGCATCGGGCGCATGGTGTTCCGCGCCGCTGTCCAGAACTTCTCGGAGATCGAGATCGTCGGCATCAACGACCTGCTCGAACCGGACTACCTGGCCTACATGCTGCAGTACGACTCGGTGCATGGCCGCTTCAAGGGCAGCATCGCGGTCGACGGCAACACCCTGATCGTCAACGGCAAGAAGATCCGCCTGACGCAGGAGCGCGACCCGGCGAACCTGAAATGGGGCGACGTCGGCGCCGACATCGTGGTCGAGTCGACCGGCCTGTTCCTGACCAAGGAGATGGCCGAGAAGCACCTGGCCGCTGGCGCGAAGAAGGTGATCCTGTCGGCGCCGTCGAAGGACGACACGCCGATGTTCGTCTACGGCGTCAACGACAAGAGCTACAAGGGCGAGGCGATCATCTCGAACGCGTCGTGCACGACCAACTGCCTGGCGCCCGTCGCGAAGGTGCTGCACGACAAGTGGGGCATCAAGCGCGGCCTCATGACGACCGTGCATGCGACGACCGCGACGCAGAAGACCGTCGACGGCCCGAGCAACAAGGACTGGCGCGGCGGCCGCGGCATCCTCGAGAACATCATCCCGTCGAGCACCGGCGCGGCGAAGGCGGTCGGCGTCGTGATCCCCGAGCTCAACAAGAAGCTCACCGGCATGTCGTTTCGCGTGCCGACCTCCGACGTCTCGGTCATCGACCTCACGGTCGAGCTGACCAAGGAAGCGTCGTACAAGGAGATCTGCGCCGAGATGAAGGCGCAGGCGGCCGGCGCGCTGAAGGGCGTGCTCGGCTACACCGAAGACAAGGTGGTCTCGACCGACTTCCGCGGCGAGGCGATGACCTCGGTGTTCGACGCCGAGGCCGGCATCGCGCTCGACAGCACCTTCGTCAAGGTCGTCGCCTGGTACGACAACGAATGGGGCTACTCGAACAAGGTGCTCGAGATGGTCCGCGTGATCGCGAAGTAGGCCGGTCACGACCCACGAAAAACGCGCCCGAGGGCGCGTTTTTTCATGCGGTGGCATCGGTATCCCGGCGCCGGGTGCGCCCTGTCCTCAGTGCCAGTGACGGTAGCCACCGCGGTAGCCGCCGCCGAAGTAGTAGCCGAGACCGAAGCCGATCACCGGCGCAACATAGACCGCGGGCGGCACCGGCGCGTAGTACACGGTCTGCGGCGGTGCGTAGTAGACGGTCTGGGGCGGTGCGTAGTAGACGGTCTGGGGCGGCGCGTCGTCATAGGTTCGCGGCGGCACCGGGCTGCCCTGCTCGCGATAGCCCTCCGCCGGTGTCGGCAGGGTCGACCCGCCTTCGGCCGGCTGCACGCTCACCGCCAGCTGCCTGCCGGGGTCGCGCGCCATGCGCGTGCTGTAGCGCTGGCCGGCGTAGTCGTACATCACGTCGTAGCCGACGATACGGGTTTCAACGCTGCTGACGGTCTGGCAGCGGCGCACCGGCACTTCGGTGACCGGGCTGGTATTGGCCTCGACCTGGTCACCGATCGCCGCGCCGGCCACGACGCCGACACCGGTCGCGGCGGCGCGGCCGAAGCCGCCGCCGACGCCGTGGCCGATCAGGCCGCCGGCGATCGCCCCGATCACCGCGCCGGCGCCGGTCGGGCCCGACTGCACCAGTTGCCGGCCGTCGCTGCAGACCTGGCGGGCCTGAGGTACCGCTGCGGTCACGGGCGTGGCCGAGACCACGGTGGCGTACTCGGCCGCGTGCGCGGCCGACGCGGCCAGCGCGCTGCCGACGGCGGCGACGAGCAGCGCGGTGTGACGGACGGGTTGACGCATGGCGAACTCCTTGTGCAAGCGACCGCGTCAGCATAGCGGCGGCCGCATGCACCTGTGCACGTCGAAGGTAAAGATCGTCCCGGCCGCGCGGCCGACGCGCTCGCGCGCTGCCAGCGCAGGTCGGAAATGCGCGCTTGACATTACTTTGCGCGCCGTGGCGCGGCGGCATCACTATCATCGCGTCTGCGCCGACAGTGGCGGCTTGCCCGCGCGCCTCGTGCGGGCCTTCGTGAACCAAGCAAGGACTCGAGACGTGAACAACTTCAAGCGGTGGGGATGGGCCGGTCTGGCGGCGCTCGGCATGGCGCTGGCGGGCTGCGGCGGCGGCGGCGATTCGTCCAACTCGGCATCGTTGCGGGTTGCGAACGCCACCTTGACCCACCCCTCACTCGACCTTTACCTGAACGGCGGCGCGTCGGTCGCGGCGACTGCGACCGACACGGTCAGCGACTACGCGACCCCGTCGAGCGGCAGCGTCACCGTGCAGCTGAACGACAACGGCTCCGGCACCTCGCTCGTCAACAGTATTCGCACGCTCAACGGCGGGGCGCACTACACCATGGTCGCCTACGAATCCGGCGGCAGCGTGAAGACTTTCGTGATGGCCGAAGACACGGCGGCTCCGGCGAGCGGTGCGTCCTTGCGCTTCTTCGACGCGGCCATCGAGGCCGGCAAGATCGACCTGTACATCACCACGAATGCGTGCACGAACCTGACGGCGCTTTCGCCGGCGCTCGCTTTCGGCGCCGCGACATCACTGCCGGCGCCGGTGACGGTGAACCAGGGCGCGGGCGACTACAACGTCTGCGTCACGGGGTCAGGCAACAAGGCAGATCTGCGCCTGAGCATGCCGATCACGCTGACCAGCCAGGAAGTCGCCACCTTGGTGTTGACGCCGGCGTCGTCCGGCGGCTTGCTGGTGAACGGCGCGCTGGTGGTGCAGCAGTCGAGCTACACCGCGGCGCGCAACACCAACGTGCGCATCCGGCTCGCGGCGGCGCTGTCGGGCAGCGTGCCGGTGGCGGCCGTGGCGACCGACACCAGCGGCACGTTCCCGATCGACAGCGGCAACGCGCCGCTGTTCGGCTACGTGTACAAACTGGTGCCGGCGAGCAGTTCGCTGGCCATCACGGTCAACAGCGCATCCATCGCGGCGCCGTCGCAAGCCCTGGTGGCCGGCAGCGACATGACGTTGCTCGTCAACGAGAGCGGCTCGGGATCGGTTGCCACCTTGCTGACAGACGACAATCGCCTGCCGTCCGATGCGACGACCGTGAAGCTGCGGCTGATCAACGGCACCAACAACGGCATCGGCCCGGTGACGCTGACCGCGAACAACTCGCCGATCGGCGTCGACATCCCCACGGGCGCGGCATCGGACTACACCACGGTGCCCGGCGCATCGAATGCCGCGTTCACGTTGATGCTGACATCGTCCACGGCCGGGACGTTCTCGAAGTCGACGACCCTGAATCCGAACACCGTCTACAACGTGCTGGCGGTGGGCAGCTTCTCGTCGCCGGAGATGCTGCTGATCCGGTAGCACTCCGTCACGAAAGAATGGGCGGCGATCCGCTGCATCCGGCACGGATCGGCCGCCCCGAGGCGCTTCTGGACGCCTGCGCCCGCGGATACTGGGCCGACGCCTCCGCACCCTGGTGAATTGCATGCACATCGCCCTTCGTCGCACCGCCGTGTCCGCGCTCGCGCTGGTATCGCTGTGTGTCTCGGCCACCTTGCCGGGCGCCGGGCTCGAACGCGGGCCGCGGCCCCGCGCCGCCGCGCCGGCGGTCGAGACCGAGGCGCGCGTGATCGTCAAGTACCGGGCCGACTCGGCGCTGATGCATGCGCTGGCGGCGGCACCGGCATCGCGCGGGCCGCAGCACGCGCAAGCCCTGGCGGCACGCACCGGGCTGGCGCTGACCGATGGCCGGACCATCGGATCGCGCGGCCAGGTGGTCAAGGCGGCCGGCCTGAGCTCGCAACAGCTGGCCGAACGGCTGAGTGCCGAGCGCGATGTCGAATACGCGGTCGTCGACGGGCGCATGCGGGCGCTGGCGGCGCCGGACGATCCGTTCTACCCGGGCGGCCAGCCTGCTCTCGTGACGCCCACGGTCGGCCAGTGGTACCTGCGTGCGCCGAACAGCGCGACGATCGCGAGCACGTCGAGCGTCGTCTCGTCAATCGACGTCGAGGCTGCTTGGGCCATCACGACCGGCAGCGACAGCGTGGTGGTGGCAGCGCTCGACACCGGCGTGCGCTTCGACCACCCCGATCTCGCGTCCAAGCTGCTGCCGGGGCGCGACTTCATCACCAGCACCAGCATCTCGAACGACGGTGACGGCCGTGACGCCGATGCGTCCGATCCGGGCGACTACGGCTGCGGCCAGGCCAGCAGCAGCTGGCATGGCACGCAGACCGCTGGGCTGATCGCGGCCGCAACCAACAACGGCATCGGCATGGCCGGCGCCGGCCGCGACGTGAAGCTGCTGCCGGTGCGCGTGCTCGGCTGCGGCGGCGGCTGGGATTCCGACATCCAGGCGGCGATGCTGTGGGCGGCCGGGTTGTCGTCCGTGCCTGTCGCGAACCCGAACCCAGCCAAGGTCCTGAACCTCAGCCTGGGGGCGGGCGTGGCCTGCAGCGCGTCGTATGCCGACGTCATTGCGCAGATCAATGCCGACAACAGAGTGGTCGTCGTCGCCGCCGGCAACGACGGGCTCGATGTCGGCTCGCCGGCCAACTGCGCAGGCGCGATCGCGGTCGCCGGCGTGCGCCATTCGGGCACCAAGGTCGGCTACTCCGACCTGGGATCGAAGATCGCGATCGCCGCACCGGCCGGCAACTGCGTCAACGCCAGCGGCACCTGCCTGTACCCGCTGCTGACCACCAGCAACACCGGCACGACGACGCCGGTGAGCAACGCCGCGGGCGGCTCCAAGTACACCAGCGGCGGCGCCGACGCCTCGCTGGGCACAAGCTTCTCGGCGCCGCTGGTGTCGGGCACGGTCGGCCTGATGTTCTCGGCGAATCCGGCGCTGACGCCGGCGCAGGTGCTGAGCGCGCTGCGCTCGTCGGCGCGGCCGTTCCCGGCCACCGGCGCGGGCACCGGCGTCACGGCCTGCACCGCGCCGACCAGCCTGACCGATACGAGCACCGCCCAGGACAGCGAGTGCTACTGCACCACCGCGACCTGCGGCGCCGGGCTGCTGGATGCGGGAGCGGCGGTGGCCGCGGTCGCGTCGATCACCGCGAACATCGCGGTCCCGTCCGCGACGGTCGCTGCCGGTGACTCGGTCACGCTCGATGGCTCGGGCTCGCGCGGCAGCCTCGGCCGCAGCATCACCACGTACCAATGGGCCATCACAGGCGGCGACGCCGTCGCAACCTTCTCGAGCGCGACCAACGCGTCGACCGCGACGGTGCAGACCAGCGCGGCCGGCAGCCTGACCGTGACCCTGACGGTGACCGACAGCGCCGGGCAGCAGGCAACGGCCAGCCACAGCCTGACCATCGGCGCGGCGCCGGTCGTCGCGCAGCCGAGCACGACCACGTCGTCGGGCGGCAGCGGCGGCGGCGGCGCGCTGCAGCTCGGCTGGCTGCTGGCCTGGTTGGTCGGCGCGATCGCGGTGGCCGTGGTCACGCCGCGCGAGCGGCGTGACTGACCGCGCTTTTCAGCCTCTGGGTCTTTGCGTCTCCTGAGTGGATCCGGCTTCGCCGGGCTGCTCAGTTCCGCGCAGCGAGGGCCGGCTCGGCCGGCTTCGGGGCGCTCTCAAGGCTTCGCGCAGGCCGCGAAGCCGCCGCCCAGCGCGTCGGCCTTCAGCGCCGCGACTTGCGTCACGAGCGCCGAAGCGGGCTTGTCGACGCGCAGCAGATGGCGCGTCGATGCCGGCGCGAATTCGACCACCCGGGCCCCGCGCAGACCCTGCGCCGCGAACTGCTCCAGCGCGCGGCTCGCGGCGCTGCGCTGCTCGAAGCGGCCCAGCGACAGGCCCGGCTCGAGATCGGCGCGGTCATGGACCTCGTCGAACGCCATCTTGCGGCGCTGCAGCTCCTCGGTCTTCTTCAGCATGCCATCGCGGCTCGCGTAGCGGCCGAGATAGACGATCCAGACCGCCGGCTGCTCGACCTTCAGATCCACCCAGCTGCCAGCCGGCAACGTCGACTGCAGCACCGCCTGCGCCGCGGCCACATCGGCGTCGCTGAACGGGCCGGCCTCCAGGCAGGCCGGCGCGGCGGCCGCCGTGGCCGCAGCGCCCGCGACCGGCTCGCCGGCCTTGCCGATGCGCACGATGTGGATCGTTTCCGGCCGCACCTGGCGTGCCAGGCGCTCGGGTTCGCGGTCGCCGCGGGCGCGCGTGCCGACGAGGCTGTCGAGCCAGCCCAGGCTCCAGACGAAGAAGACCAGATTGGCCAGCAGCAGCGCTGCGGCCAGGCCTCTCAGCACGCGGCCGCCCTCATGCCGCGGGCGACTCGCCCGCCGGACGCACGCTGACCTCGCCGCTGGACACCGTGGCGATGCCCGCATCGGATTGCACCAGCAGTGCGCCCTGCGCCGAGACGCCGCGCGCGACACCTTCGGGCACGCCCGGCTGGGTGGTGCGCACCTGCTTGCCGCGCAGCACGTCGCGGCTCGCGAAGCGCTCGGCGAAGGCCGCGAAGCCGTCGCGCTCGAAGTGCTGCAGCGCCTGCACCAGCGGCACCGCGATGCGCGCCAGCACGCCGGGCGCGGTGGCCGCCGGATCGAATTCGCTGATGCTCGCAAAGCCGGTGTTCAGCTCGACCGTCGAGAACGGCCGCACGTTCAGGCCGACGCCGATGATCGCCAGGCGCTGCGCGCCGGCCGGCACGGTCTCGATCAGCACGCCGCCGAGCTTGCGTCCGCTGCCGTCGGGCCCGATCAGCCACAGGTCGTTCGGCCACTTCAGGCCGATGCGCGTTCCGGAATCGGCGGCTTCGAGGGCTTCGCACAAGGCGACGCCGACCGCGAGCGACAGGCCCGACCAGTCGGTCGCGGCCAGCGGCAGCGCGAGCGAGAAGGTCAGCGATGCCCCGGCCGCCGACTGCCAGACCCGGCCCTGGCGCCCGCGCCCGGCGGTCTGGTGCTCGGCGACCAGCAGGCAGGGCTGCAGGTCGATCGCACGGCGGCCGAAGGCGGCGCTCTCGATGCTGCGGCCGACGATCACGTCACCGCTGTCGCTGGCGGTGTCGGGCAGCGCCCGGGCGCGCTCCAGCAGCATCGTGTTGGTCGAACGCGTTGCCGGCACGACCTCGACGCTCAGCCCCGGCAGCAAGGGCTCGAGCTGCTGCCACAGGGCTTCGGTGCCCCAATGGAGCATGGGCAGTGACATGGTCTTCAGCGCTTCGGTGCGAGCATCGTGCCGCGGCAGCCCTTGGTGCCGCAGCGGCATTCGAACTGTTTCTTCAGCTTGGCGGTATAGGGCTCGTCGATGATCAGGCCGTAGTCGTAGAACAGCTCGGTGCCCGGCTTGATCGCGCGCAGCGCCTTGATGAAGATGCGGCCGTCGATCTCGTCGGCTTCGCAGTTCGGGGTGCAGGCGTGGTTGATCCAGCGCGCGGCATTGCCGCCGAACTTCGCGTCGATAACGTTCTTGTCGTCGATGTGGAAATAGAAGGTGTGATCAGGGTCTTTCGGGTCGTGCGGATGGCGGCGCAGCGCTTCCTTCCACGAGATGATCTCGCCTTTGTATTCGATGACGACCTCGCCCTTCTTCAGCGCGGCGACGCTGAACACGCCCTTGCCGTGGACGCCAGACTTGCGCACCTGGATGCGGCGCCCGCCGGTCCGGGCTGAAGGGGCTGTTGCGGCGCTGTCTTGCGTCATCGGAAATTTATGTACATTGAAATCATGGGTGCGCGCGCGTGTACACGTGCGCGCGAGAAGCACCGGATTGTATTGATGCCCGTGGCCCGCCACGCGCCAACCTGAAAAGACACATGACCAAGTCACTGATCATTGCCGAGAAGCCTTCCGTCGCGCAGGACATCGTGCGCGCGCTCACGCCGATTGCCGGCAAGTTCGACAAGCACGACGAGTACTTCGAGAGCGAGAACTACCTCGTGACCTCGGCGGTCGGCCACCTGCTCGAGATCAAGGCGCCGGAGGAGTTCGATGTCAAGCGCGGCAAGTGGAGCTTCGCGAACCTGCCGGTGATCCCGCCGCACTTCGAGCTGAACCCGATCGACAAGAGCAAGTCGCGCCTGAACGCGATCATGAAGCTGGTCAAGCGCAAGGACGTCGGCGAACTGATCAACGCCTGCGACGCGGGCCGCGAGGGCGAGCTGATCTTCCGGCTGATCCAGCAGCACAGCAAGAGCAAGCACCCGGTGAAGCGGCTGTGGCTGCAGAGCATGACGCCGGCGGCGATCCGCGATGGTTTCGAGCACCTGCGCAGCGACGCACAGATGCTGCCGCTGGCGGACGCGGCGCGCTGCCGCAGCGAAGCCGACTGGCTGGTCGGCATCAACGGCACGCGCGCGATGACGGCGTTCAATTCGCGCGACGGCGGTTTCTTCCTGACGACCGTCGGCCGGGTGCAGACGCCGACGCTGTCGATCATGGTCGAGCGCGAGGAGAAGATCCGCCGCCACGTCGCGCGCGACTACTGGGAGATCAAGGCGACCTTCGGTGCGCAGGCCGGCAGCTACGACGGCAAGTGGTTCGATCCGAAATGGAAGAAGAACGCCGACGACCCCGAGCAGCGCGCCGACCGCGTCTGGGACGAGCGCGATGCGCAGGCGATCCGCCAGGCCGCGCTTGGCCAGCCCGCCAGCGTCACGGAAGAGGCCAAGCCGAGCACGCAGAGCGCGCCCGGCCTGTACGACCTGACGACCTTGCAGCGCGAGGCCAATTCGCGCCTCGGCTTCAGCGCGAAGACCACGCTGAGCATCGCGCAGGCGCTGTACGAGAAGCACAAGGTGCTGACCTACCCGCGGACCGACAGCAAGCACCTGCCCGAGGACTATGTCGAGGTCGTCAAGCAGACGATGAAGATGATCTCGACCGAGGACATGCCGGGCCCGCTGCGCGCACTCAGCGCGCATGCGAAGACCGCGATCAAGGAAGGCTATGTCAAGCCGAACAAGAAGATCTTCGACAACGCGAAGGTCTCGGATCACTTCGCGATCATCCCGACGCTGCAGGCGCCGAAGAGCCTGAACGAGATCGAGGCCAAGCTCTACGACATGGTCGTCAAGCGCTTCCTTGCGGTGTTCTTCCCGTCGGCGGAGTTCATGGTCACGACCCGGATCTCGACGGTGAAGGCGCGCGTCGACGGCCAGGAGCAGGAGCACAAGTTCCAGACCAACGGCAAGGTCATGGTCAAGCCGGGCTGGCTCGCGGTCTACGGGCGCGAGGCGCAGGAGGACGACGCGAACCTGGTCGCGGTCGCAAAGGGCGAGATCGTGCGCACCGACGACGTGATCGTCAACGCGCTGAAGACCAAGCCGCCGGCGCGCTACACCGAGGCGACGCTGCTCAGCGCGATGGAAGGCGCCGGCAAGCTGATCGACGATGACGAGTTGCGCGAGGCGATGCAAGAGAAAGGTCTGGGCACGCCGGCGACGCGCGCCGCGATCATCGAGGGGCTGATCTACGAGAAGTACATCCACCGCGAGGGCCGCGAACTGGTGCCCGGCGCGAAGGCGTTCCAGCTGATGACCCTGCTGCGTGGCCTGGGCGTCGAAGACCTGACCAAGCCCGAGCTGACCGGCAACTGGGAATTCCAGCTGTCGGAGATGGAGAAGGGCAAGCTCGAACGCGAGGCCTTCATGGCAGAGATCGCGCGCATGGCCGAGCGCATCGTCAAGAAGGCGAAGGAATACGACCGCGACACGATCCCCGGCGACTACGCGACCCTGAAGGCGCCGTGCCCGAACTGTGGCGGCGTCGTCAAGGAGAACTACCGCCGCTTCGCCTGCACCGGCAAGCCGGGCGCGACCGAAGGCTGCGGCTTCTCGATCAGCAAGATCCCGGGCAGCCGCGCCTTCGAGCTCGACGAGGTCGAGCGCTTTCTAGCCGACAAGAAGATCGGCCCGCTCGAGGGCTTCCGATCGAAGGCGGGCTGGCCGTTCACCGCCGAGCTCAAGCTCGCCTACGACGATGAGATCAAGAACTGGAAGCTCGAGTTCGACTTCGGCGAAGACGCGAAGAAGGACGGCGAGTCGGGCGAGCCGATCGACTTCTCGGCGCAAGAGAGCCTCGGCCTGTGCCCGAAGGACCAGGGACACGTCTACGAGCACGGCAGCAGCTACGTCTGCGAGCATGCGGTCGGCGCCAACGTGACCTGCGACTTCAAGAGCGGCAAGATCATCCTGCAGCAGCCGGTCGCGCGCGAGCAGATGAGCAAGCTGCTCGAGACCGGCAAGACCGACCTGCTCGAGGGCTTCGTCTCGAA
>Ga0070676_10001993_pt1 | contig 10384 bp, 7 predicted proteins | sample KBSM53metaG_FD_64667 | JGI IMG/M metagenome (GOLD analysis project Ga0070676, IMG submission 64667) | Miscanthus rhizosphere microbial communities from Kellogg Biological Station, Michigan, USA - KBS M5-3 metaG | ecosystem: Host-associated > Plants > Roots > Rhizosphere > Soil ...
GTCGATCGAGCCGTTCTCGCCGAAGTCGGCGCACGGCTTGCCGGTGGCCGCGTCAAGGGCGATCAGCCGCGCGTCGATGGTGCCGAGATAGATCCGGCGCTGGCCCGCCGGGGACTTCCAGGTCGAGACCCCGCGGTTGGCGTAGTCGCCGTAGCCGGCGTCCTTGTCGATCTTCGCGTCGAACGCCCAGCGCTGCGTGCCGGCGACCGGATCGAGGGCGATCACGCGGCCGAGCGGGGTCGAGAGATAGAGCGTGCCGTCCACGTAGATCGGCGTCGCCTCGAACGCGGTGGGCTTCTCGTGCTTGGGCTGGTAGGCGTCGCCGGTGTGAAACGTCCAGGCGGCCTTGAGCGAATGGACGTTGCCGCGGTCGATCTCGGCGAGAGGGGAGTAGCGCTGGCCCCCCGCGTCATGCCCCCACGCGGGCCAGTCGGTGCCGGTCTGCGCGGAGACCAGGGAAGAGCTCAGGCTCAGGATCAGGGCGGTCAGGAATCTCGATGTCATTCTTACCTCGCTGGGCATAGCGTACTGCATCTCTGCAGCCCATCCGGCGGCTTCCACGTATCACGGGAAGACCAGCCGGCCGGGTTCAGCGCGAACACGGAGGAGACGCTGGGCATTCGCGACGCGATGAGGAGGGAAGTCGCGTGCGCGTATGTGTCTATTAGACATACACCTCTGCCCGGAGGTAGAGTGAAATTCAGTATTTTTCTGTAATCAATGCGCCAAGGTTTCCTGACGCTGAAAGGGACTGCCATGCTCACTGGAAAAAGTGCCGGTGTCTTCGTGTCACTTCTTCTGGCATTGACTTCCGCGCGGGCCGGGGCGGTGGCCTGCCTGGATGACCTCGGCTGTCCCCTGGGCTGGGTGTGCGAAACCACCGTGGTAGGGGATTGCTCCAGCCCGAAACGCGAATGCACGCCGGGGTGTCGCAGCGGAACCCGCGGCTGCACCGGCTCCCAGGCATGTATCGATGTCGTATGCAAGACCTGCCCTTGCCCCGACGTTTGCGCGGCGCCCCAGGCGTGTGTGCCGCCGCCGGCCGGGCTGGTCGCCTGGTGGCCGTTCGATACGACCATGGGCACCGCCACGGCTGATGTCAGCGGGAACCTCAACCTGGGGGAGTACCACAACGGTCCGTCCCTCACTTATGGTGAGGTAGCGGGAGCCCTCGAATTCAACGGCATCAATTCCTTCGTCCAGGTAAACCATAGCCCGAGCGTCGCCTTGTCGAGCGGCAGGTTCACTCTCGATTTCTGGATCCGTCCGGCGCCTGGAGAGCTCTCCGGAACCATCTTCCGCAAGGGTTTGCCGGGCCCTGATCCGCTGTCTCTCCAGGGCCAGGGCTTCCACCTTTACTATGCGCAGTCCGGCCATTTCCTGGCTTTCCTGGGTGGGAACGTGATGGATCTCAGCCCCAACCTCACCGACCACGCACCGCCGGAGATCTGGACCTTCGTCGCCGTGGCCGTCGATCTGCCGGGGCAGGTCGCGAAGCTCTATGTCAACGGACTGTTGGCCAAAACGACCCCGTTGACAGGTCTGAGCGCCGAGAACACTGAGCCGATCATCATCGGCGGCTACGAGCTCGGCCCCTCTCAACAGCGGTCTTTCGCCGGTGGCCTCGACGAGATGGAGCTTTTCGACCGCGTGCTCTCCGACCAGGAGATCCGATCGATCTTCCTCGCCCAGTCCGCCGGCAAGTGCAAGCCCAACCGCTTGCAGGGTGGAAAAGTGGTGTTCAGCTCGGACCGGGTCAAGCCACCCCAGCTTTTCATTCAGCAGGTGGGAGGGCCGCCTCCCATGCAGGTGACTTCGGAGCCCTTCGGCGCACGTCACGCCAAATGGTCGCGCAACGGCAAGTACATCGTCTACATCACGTCCGACGTGATCGTGGGAGAGTCGAACAGCAACTCCATCGACAAGCTGGTCGTCATCACCGAGAGCGGCCAGCAGCTGATGTACCTGCTCGCTGGAAAATTCGGCGCCAGGTCGCTCGGGTACCCTCAGTGGTCCGACGACGGCCGGAGCATCGTCACGCTGTTCGGATGGTCGACAGGGGCGCGAGGCCTGGGGATCATTCACTTTGCCACGCCCTATCAGTTCACCTATTCTCCCGTTCTCTCGACCCTGTTGTACCCGGGACAGATCCCGGGCCTGAACCCCGGCGAGCCGATCTTTTCCCGCGACGGCAAATCCGTCTACTTTGCCGCCGATACGAGCGTTCCGGGGCAGCTCTATCGGATGCCGGCGGCCGGCGGGACCCCGACACCGGTCTTGGGCAACGGCGCGCAGGTCCGGCGGGCGTATGCGCCGTCGCTGTCGCCCGACGGCACGCGCCTTCTCTACAATTCGGAGATGTGGAAGGAGGATCCCGCTCATTACCAGGACGAGGAGCTCCTCGAGCTGGGCCTTCTGACCGGCGTCATCCGGCGCGTGACGGCAGAGCCGGGCAACCAGTACGGCTTCTTCGCCAAGAACGGCGCCGGGGAGATGCTGGTGCAATCGAACAGGCCGGCGACCGGAAAGTATGATCTTTACCTGGAGGAGAACGGCGTGCGGGTGCCGCTCGACGACGGCGATTCGACGAACGCCTCAACAGAATCCGGCGATTGGTGGAAGCGGCCCTGTGGTGGCTCCGCCATCCTGTGGGCCGGAGGCGAGGCGGTGGGGTGCAAGTTCCCGGCCTGGGGGCCGGAGCAGAAGAGCCTTTGCGCTTCGTGGGCTCCGCTTTTGCCTTCCGGCAACGGCTCCTGCGCTCTCTGCGTCGATAGCCAGTGGGTGGATCCGATCCTCAAGGGTGTCTGGAGCGATCTGACAGAGGGAGCGGATGTGACGACTGCGGTCCCCGCCGATCTCTCGTGCCAGGCCTGCGTAAGCCCCCCCGACCGGCTGACCGGATGGTGGCCCCTCGACGAGCTCTCGGGGACGACGGTCGCAGACCTCTCGGCGTCCGCGGCCAACGGCACCCGGACCAGCGGGACGACACCGGTGCCGGGCCGGGTGAAAACGGGGCTCAAGCTCAGCGGCAACGGCGCCTATGTACAGGTTCCCAACCTCCCGGCTCTCAACGTCTCGACGGGCAACTTTTCCCTCGAAGCCTGGGTGAAGATCGACAGCCCGGCGGACCTTGACGGCATCCGGGTGATTGTCGAGAAGCGTCAATCGGCGCCATGGCTGGGATACAGCTTTTTCCTCTACAATGGCAGATTGGGTCTGCAACTCGCCGACGGCCAGGGAAGTCAATACTCGAACTTCCTCGCCAGCGTACAAGTACCTGCCAACGGCGGCTGGCATTTGGTGGCCGTGACCGTCAACCGCGCCCTCTCTACGGGTATTCAATTCTATCTCGACGGCGACCCGGCGGGGGCTCCGTTCAATCCCACGGGCCGGAAGGGGACACTCTTCAACAACCGGCCCCTCCGGATCGGCAGCCTCACGCCAGCGGCTCCGGGCAGCTTCTTCAAGGGCTCATTGGATGAGGTGGCGTTGTACCAGAAAGTCCTGACGCCTCAGGAGGTGCGGCTCGCGTTCCTGGCCGGGCCGTTCGGCATGTGCAAGAAGTGACGGCTGCTCGAGAGAACGCGACGCCATTCCGATCTCGTGAACCCTGTCACCCACGCCCTGCTCGGATGGGCCATTGCCGGCCCAGGCGAGGGGCTTTCGCGCCGCGAGCGCGCGTGGATCGTCGCCGCGGCCGTCGCTCCGGATCTGGACGGCCTCGGCCTGATCGCCGAGATCGCCACGCGCGAGTCCCGCGAGCCGCTGTACTGGTGGTCCGAGTATCATCATCGCCTGGGTCACAACCTCGGGGCCTGCCTGCTCGTGACCGCTCTTGCGGCCGTCGCTCTGCGCCGGTTCTGGCCGGTCCTGCTGGTGGCGGTGAGCTTCCATCTCCACCTTTTGGGTGACCTTGTGGGGGCTCGCGGGCCGGACGGCTATCAATGGCCCATCCCGTACTTCCTGCCGTTCTCGAGCCGGCCCGAGCTCACGGTGCCCTGGCAGTGGCAGCTCAACGCGTGGCCCAACGTGGTAATCAGCGTGGGGCTCCTAGCGTTTACGTTCTGGCTCGCCTGGAGGACAGGCCGGTCCCCGATCGGGCTCGTTTCCCGCCGGGCGGATCTGGCGTTCGTCGAGGCTCTGCGGACTCGATGGCCGCGCGTTTGACCGCGGGCCCTCCTGAAAACACTCGAGGGCCAGCTCGCGACGCCGTGCGCCCCTCTCGATTCCGTGCAGGTCCGGGAAAAAATCGTGCGGCCCCGAGGCGCCCGGTCCAGGTCCATATTGATTCGAAACAGGCTCATATGGAGACGAGACAGGCCCCTATGGATTCAGAGCAGGCCCCGGTGGATTCAGTCCGCGCGCCTGTGGAAACGGTTCAGGTCCTCCAGAGCCCGAATCGTCGCCACCTGGGCCTGGTCTGTATCCATCGGCGCCTGGACTGTATCCAGCAGGGCCTGTCTCGTATTCAGAGGGCCCTGTTCCAAATCCAATAGGGCCCAAACTGAATCCATATGGATGCGTCGTGAATTTATAGGGGCCTCTTCCAGATCCACCAGGGCCCGGACCGTCGCGAGCCGGGCCTGGAAGGAAACGACGTGGGTCGAGCGTGTACGCAGGAGGGCCGGATCTCACAGAGAGCGGCGCCCCGTATTTCTGTTAAGGTCCGATCGACACCTCAAGCCGCAGTGCCCACCGCCGGAGATGCCGCGACAGCCGCTCCGGTGACCAAATCGGAAACGCAACGCTCGTGCTGTTGCAACTCGGCGATCCGTGCATGCACCTCCTCGCGGTCCGAAGCCTCGGGTTGCAGATTCAGGTAGGATTGTAGATCTTCTGCCGCCTCGCGAAGCCGGCCCATGTCGGCCAGAGCGACCGCGCGATTCTGACGGAGATCTGGATTTGCCGGGTCGAGAGCGATGGCGGTATCGAGGTCTTTCACGGAATCGGCAACCCTCCCGGCCTGGTACAGAAGACAGGCCCGGTTGGCCAGCACATCCGGCCGGTTTCCCTGCAAGGAGAGAGCGTGGCCATAGTCGCCAATGGCCTCCTCGATACGATCGAGGGCTTCATGGCAAGACGCCCGCATGAGATAAATCCATGGCTGACGAGGCTCCAGGTCGAGCGAAATCCCATAGCAGTCGATCGCTTCACCCCACCGGGCCAAGGCTCGATAGCACTGCCCCCGGTTGGACCAGACCTCTGGATACGGAGGGCTCAGCTCGACGGCTTTCGCATAGTCCTGCAACGCCTCCTCGAAGCGTCCCAAGCCGAACAGTATGTTCCCTCGTTCGTTGTAATACTCTGAATAATTGACGTCCATCGCGATCGCTTCACTGTAGTGGGCGATCGCCTGGTCTGGATGACCGATCGCGAGCCATACCTGGCCGATGTTGTACAAGAGAACGGAACGGTGGAGCCGATGCTGGTCAGTGGCTAACTGCGTGCTCAGCCGTTCGTAGCTTTCGCGGCACAGCCGGATGGCCTCATCGGATCTGCCCTCCCGATGCCTCACCAAGGCCAGGCCATTGCGGTTGAAGCCCGCATGGAAGCAGCGGTCTCCCTGCGGAAGCTCCGAGTTCTCAATATCTGTCAGTCCCAGGTCCAGGTACTCGGCGGACTTCCTCATGTCGTGGTCTGGAAGGTACCGCACATAGAGCATCGCCAGCGTGTAGTAGACGTGACTACGAAGGACCGGAGACGTGATCTTGCCCAGCGCTTCGTTCTCGATTACCGCCAGAGCCTGATCCGCTTGATCCACGGCGCAGTAGCATGAGACCAGCTTATTGACGATTCTGAAGCGCTCCTCTTCATCTCGGACTTGCCCGGCCCGCAGGCTTTCCAGGACGGCTCCTCCGAGCTTGAGGGCGTCGCGGTAGAAGCCACGATAGGTGTAGAGGGCGAAGGCCTTCATCCGCCAGTCCGCGGCCCTGCGTGCTTCACCCGCGCCTGTCCAGTTCCCGATCAGGGGATGGAGGTTGATCTCGGCGGTGATGGAATCGCCTTGGATTTCATCCTCCAGATCTTGTGCCCGCTTCCTGAAGGATTCGGGTGAACCGTCCTGAGGCTGGTCGGGGGACGTACGCAGGGAGATCACCTCCGCCTCGAACGGCTCCGGGGAGTGCTCGCGCAACGTTTTCCCGGTTCCGGCCTCTCCCACGGCCACGAGTGTCAGACCGGAAGCCTGCCCGCACCGCCGGACCAACTCCAGGAAGAAGGAGATCGCCAGGCATCCACCCCGATCCACCTTGTCACAGATCAGAATCCAGGATGAAGGATCTGAGCGCCGCTTCCAGTCACGGACGAGATCCACGAGGCCATGGACGATGCGAACCGCGCGATCCGCTGGGTACATGCGGACACGCTCCGAGGAAGGCGCCAGGTCGGTGAGATTGAGATTGCGAGGAGTCAGATGTCTGCGGATCGAAGGCGATATGGTGGCCAGCTCATAGTCATGAGAGACGAGAAGATCGGGCGCGCATGCGGAGATCTCCGCTTCCATCTGCTCGAAGAATTGCCGGGTGCCGGCCCAAGGTCCTGAGACGTCGAAGTCGCAGTCGAGCCACCAGGCTCTGGCTCCGGAAGCCGCAAGACTCTGGGTCCAGCGCAGGATCTGCTGCGTCCGCTCGGCGCCGCCGGCTCCCTCGACGACGACGACCTTGCCAATCCAGGACTCGACGAATTCAGGTAGCGAGGTTTCCTCTCGCATGTGAGGCTCTCCTTACTTTGACGATGTCACGCAGCCAGAGAAACATGCCGATGAAGAGCATCGAGCATCCGATTCCGCTGAACAGGAGGGTATCCATGAACCGACCACTGTGATACCCCTTGGACAGGTTGCCGGTGACGAGCACCAGGTAAGAAATCATGACGGGGATCTGAACCCAGAACAGGATCCAGAAAGCCAGGCACCTCCCCATGAGCCATGGCAGGGCATACCAGCGAATGACTCGCCGCTCCGAAGAGGGGATGGAAGATTGATCCACCACGTTGCCTCTCCCGAGAAGTGTGGCGATCTGGTTCTTCACGAAGTTATGGGTATCATTCATGAGATTCTTGCAGTCGAACAGCATGATGAAGGCATAGTAGAAGTCGGTCCGAACGAATAAATAACACTGCCACAGGAGCTTCAACAGGTAGGTCATGACCAGCGCCTGCACGAACTGAACGCCCAGGGGATGGCTCGATCTCCAGCCTGCGCCGGCGACTGCTAGGAAGAGGACGAGCAGGGACGCGGATGCCGCGTCGATCAAAGGGCCCGCGAGAATGGGAAGGAATCTCGCCGACCGTGGGACGGCCCAGAGGCCGCTCAGATCCGTTTCCGCCACCAGAATCCAGAGGCGATTGCCGATCCCGATCCTGGCTTTGACACCGATGGCCCGCGCAGCGAGCAGATGGGCCGACTCATGGATGAAGGTGGTCAGCAGATTGATTCCGAAGAGAAGACCTCCGAAGAAGGCCATATGAGTTCGAAAGACCAGCGAGCTGCGGCTCGGGATCAGAATCGGGAGGCGGGCCAGGGTGATGATTGCTGCAACCATTAGCGCCAAGGCTCCGAGCGCGGTGAATCGGTTGAAGAGGGCATGGGCCATCCTGCGGGAGATCCATGGGCGTTCCGGCTTTCGAGGAGGAGTTCTCTCGAGCGTGACCGCAGGTTCGTCGAGCTCAGGAGCCAGAAACCCCTTGGCGTGGAGCGCCTCGAGAAACTCCGCGAGATCGGGCGTCTCGCCATAGCGTTCCCGGTAATAGGCCACCGCTTCTCGACAGGTGCTGCCGCCAGCCAGAACATCGAGCAGGTCCACTGCGTCACGAGGTATGACGAGAAAGGCGGAAGACTCGGGACGTCCGATGATGAACTCGTCTCCCGAGGGTTGGCGTGTGAAGGCATAAACCCTTACCTTCGTCTGATCAGCAAACCGACTCAAGGCTTCGCTCCTCTTGACTCTGACCCAGGTGATAAGGAGATGCCGTATGACACGGCATCTCCTCTGGATGTCACTTTCCGATTCCGATGGAATCGATAGGAGGACACCACGGCGGAAGTGGAATGTCGGGGCAGATCGTGGGGTCGCACCCATACATCGCTGCCGAAGTCGCCTTGACGGCCTCGACCTCTCGAATGACCAGCTTCTTCATCGTCTTCACCTCCTTTCTATAAGAAGTTCAAGCAAATCTATTATGCATCAACGGCTATTAATGTCAACTACTTTTTGAAATGCTGGACCTGACGGAATCTTCCCCCGCCGTCCAGCGTTCTACCCCCTGAGCCCGCCGACCGGCCAGACCAGGGTAGAGGCCCCAGTTGCCGAAACCACCGATCTGTGAGATCCTACGGCCCGTCGGCGTTCTCACGAATTCCGAATCGACTCTCACCGGGGCATGAAGCCCCTCAACGGCGGCCTCGCCGGCTCAGTCCTCCGTTCAAGAATCCAGCCGGATTGCTCGTAACGTCGCTTCCCGCGACGTTCGGAAAGTACCCCTACATCCTGATGAGTTTTTCCAAGTTCCAACTCGATCCCAGTCTGCTCCGTGGCGTCGCCGACCTCGGCTTCTCCGAACCCACCCCGATTCAGCGCGACGCCATCCCGCCGGGCCTCGAAGGCCGCGACGTGCTGGCCTGCGCGATGACGGGCAGCGGCAAGACCGCCGCCTTCGCGCTGCCGGTCCTCCAGAAGCTGCTGGGCCAGAAGCGCGGCACGACCCGGGCCCTGGTGCTCGCCCCCACCCGTGAGCTGGCCGCCCAGATCGTCGAGCAGTTCAACGATCTCGCCCGGCATACGCAGATCCGGGCCGCCGCCGTCTACGGTGGCGTGGGCATGGGCCCCCAGGAGAAGGCCTTCCGCAACGGCGTGGACGTGATCGTGGCCTGCCCCGGCCGCCTGCTGGATCATTTCCAGTATCCCTACGCCCGCCTGGCCGGTCTGGAGATCCTGATCCTCGACGAAGCCGACCGCATGCTGGACATGGGCTTCCTGCCCGACATCAAGCGCGTGCTCAAGCACCTGCCGCCGGTGTCGCAGACCCTGTTCTTCTCGGCCACCCTGCCGCCGCCCATCCGCGAACTGTCGCGGCAGATGCTGCGCAATCCCGTGGCGCTCAACATCGAGCGCCCGTCGGCGCCCGCCACCGGGATCGAGCAGTCGATCTATCCGGTGCGGCAGGACGTCAAGTCCACGCTGCTGCTGGAGATGCTGAAGGGGGAGAAGATCGAGAACGCCATCGTCTTCACCCGCACCAAGCACCGCGCCAACCGGCTCACCCAGTTCCTGGAGCGCCACGGCGTCTCCTGCGACCGGGTGCACGGCAACCGCAGCCAGTCGCAGCGCACGCAGGCCCTGGCCGACTTCAAGAGCGGCCGGACGCGGATCCTGGTCGCCACCGACATCGCGGCGCGGGGCATCGACGTCGAAGGCCTCTCCCACGTGGTGAACTTCGACGTGCCCAACGTGCCCGAGGACTACATCCACCGGGTGGGCCGCACCGCCCGCGCCGGCGCCACCGGCGAGGCGATCACCTTCGTCTCCCCGGAGGAGATGAACGAGCTGCGCGCCATCGAGCGGGCGGTCGCCAAGGTGCTGCCGAAGAAGACGCTGGAGGGTTTCGACTACCAGCCGAAGTCGGCGGAGAAGCTGGAGATCCCGCTCGCCGAGCGGCTGGCCACCATGCGCAGCCAGCGGGCGGGGGACCGGGCCCGGTCGGCGGCCAAGGCGGAGCGCAGGCCGTCGGAGCAGCAGCGCAGGCCGCAGCCGCAGCCGGCGCGTCCGGCGGGACGGACGGAGACGGCCCGGCCCTCGGCGCCTCGTCCGGCGGCGACGGTAGCCCGGGACCATGGGCCGCAGGAGTCCCGGCGGCATGGCGTCGAGGGGACGAATCCGTGGCCGGGGCGCGTGGGCGGAGCGGTTCCGGAGCGCCGGCGCCGGCGGCTGCGGTAGAAAGCCCTCATCACCCCGACCCTCTTCTCCCCTCGCCCTCCCTCCGGCCGGGAGAAGAGGGAGTGGTTAGCCGAGTAGCCAAAAACCTCAAAACAAACTCTTCTAACTCCTCCCCTCTTCTCCCGGAAGGGGGGAGGGCGAGGGGAGAAGAGGGGCCGGGGGTGATGAGGGGCCCGTCCGGGCTATCATGGCCCCCTATGCGACTCCTCTATTCCTACCTGCGACGCTATTGGACTCTGGTGGCCCTGGCCCTGGTGCTGGCCGCGATCAACCAGGTCTTCTCGCTGCTCGACCCTCTGATCTTCCGGCACGTCATCGACCAGTACGCCACCCGCTACAAGGAGTACTCGACGGGGGAGTTCTTCCGGGGGGTGAGCCTGCTGCTGGCCGCGGCGGTGGGGGTGGCGTTCGTCTCCCGGCTGGCCAAGAATTTCCAGGATTATTTCGTCAAC
>Ga0070676_10001999_pt1 | contig 10368 bp, 8 predicted proteins | sample KBSM53metaG_FD_64667 | JGI IMG/M metagenome (GOLD analysis project Ga0070676, IMG submission 64667) | Miscanthus rhizosphere microbial communities from Kellogg Biological Station, Michigan, USA - KBS M5-3 metaG | ecosystem: Host-associated > Plants > Roots > Rhizosphere > Soil ...
GAAATTTTTTCAGCTTCAGCTTTTGCCAGCAATTCAATTTTTTCAGAATCGGCTTTAGCAAGAAGTCTTGTCTTTTCCGCTTCACCACTTGCGAGTAGTTTCAAACGGTCGCCCTCAGCATTGGCCTGGAGCCGTACGCTATTAGCATCACCGGTAGCTTTTTTTACAGAAGCATCGGCAATGCGCTCAGCGATCAAGACACCCTAGTCTGCCTTAACAATTTCCTTTTGCATATCAGCCACAGCTGTTTCTTTTTCCAGGGTTTGCCTTGTTTCCTGTGCTTTCTTTTGTGTTTCGTAAGTGATCTTTTGTTCTTCTGCAAGCTTACGATCAGTTAATGTTTTCATCAGGCTTTCAGGAGGCACAATGTCACCGATCAAGGTGTCTACTCCGAATACATTATATTGATCAAGAACTTTCCCGATATGTTCCTTTGCCGATTGTTGTCTCTCTTTACGGGTGCCCAGGAAAGCGATCACGTCACTATCCTGTGCAGAGTTGCGGAAGTAGTTACCGATGGTTGGCTCCAACACCTGGCTTACCAGATTGGTCATATTCCCAAACCGTGCGATCACTTTAGGCGCTTCAGTGGTGGGGATATGAATGATCTGCGATACATCGAGATTAAATGGGAAACCATCTTTACTGCGCACCGTGATCGTTGAAAGATTTTTGTCTAATTGATGTGATTCGCTTCTTGCAGAGGCCCAGTTCAATACAAGATTTGTCGTGGGCACGAGCTCCACTTTCATGATATAGGGGTTGATGGGATATTTCCCGGGCCCCAAAGGTTCGGCCCATACACCTTTGAAACCTTTTGTAACAATATTGCCATGCTTGAATTCAATGCCGCTCACATCTTTTCCTTCGTCACCTACATAGGAGATGACAACACCGACATGACCGATCGGGATCTCGGTCATGTTTACCAGGTCCAATTTTACGAACCATGGATTAAGGAAATAAGAGCCGGCCAATATCACTTGTTCCTGTAATCCTTTATATCCGCCGCTATCAAGAAAAGCATCTGCATCCTGAAATTTATTGTGACTGTCAATGATCTTTCCGGCAATTTGTCCTTCATCAAGCGGTTTGCCTTCCAACGTAGTAACAATACCTACAGTATTATCCGGGATACTTATCATATCGGTTATCTCTACATCAAACAACAGCGTGTTGATACGGAATGAACCCGGCGTGATCATATCTGTTTGTCGCCCTTTTCTTCCGCCGTTTTGCAAAAATGCCACAGCATCCTGGAATGAATCGCAATTCACTTTGCGACCAAGAATGGCACCTGTTTCCAACTCGGCTCCGTCTTTGGCCAGTACCAATCCTATTTTACCGGTGGGAATCACGATAAAAGGTTGAAAACTGATCTGGTATTGCCAGATCCATTTCCAGAAATAAACACCGGGTGGAAGAGTCTGTGCCTGGTAACCAGCTTCCCCGCTTGTAGCAATGATGTGACCTTCGGGAAGTTGTTGTTTACCAAACAGCACAAATTTTTTGGTGACCAACCCGATCTTGTCTTGCGGCACGATAACCAGTCCGAAAAAGACACGAAGGATGAATTTGTAAAATAGCAACACGAAAATGGGAATGCCAATGATCATTCCCCAACGAAGTAGTTCAGAGTTTGCCATGGTGACTTAAAGTTTTATTTTTGAAAAGGTGGTTTAGTACGATATAATGAAACTAGTGTTTTTCAAAGTACATCTAAAAAGTTTCGCGCATTGAACAGATGATGTGAGCTATCTGTTCAGCTATCATACCCGTTCAACGGAGGAGAAGTGTTGTAGATCGTGAATTTGATCTTTGAAATGATCGGGATAAATTGATCCGAGTCCATATCGAAAAAATTGAGGACATAAAGTTAGATACAAGTTGACAGGAAACTTTGAATTCAAACCAGTTTTGATCCCAATCAAAATCGGAAGTTTAGAGACTTAAATAAAATTGCTGAGCAAGTCCTTTTTGATTATATTCTTTCGGTGTCCGGATGAACTGCAGTACTTCACTCACCATTCACCACTGACCACTCACATTATTGTCCCACCAAAAACACAGCATTGCAAAACATAAGTTTTCCATTTTCCCAGAAGTCACGGAACAATATGTTATCGGCGAGGTAAGTAATAGAACCATTTCCAACACTTTCTACCCCAAATAACAATCCATCCTTTAATCTTGGTTTCAACCTGTAACCAACAAAGCCTGCCACAGGCTCATCTTTTCTCACAATGCCAACATTCCATCCGTCTTTCATGAACTCATAAATATTATCATCCTGTTTCAATGTGTAATAATAATTAGGGTAACCAAAAGCAAGCGGATGCGTGTTATCGAGTTCCACTTTATAAATTGAACCTGCGGTGATGTTGGCGATTGGTTCACGATCGCGATCTTCATACCTGTGCAATGCGGCATAAGTAGAATCTTTTTTATCTCCATCGTCGGAAGACTTTTTTGCCCGGATGGTCCAGTCCAATTTCGATAATTGTGAAACGGCATTTTCCAATGCAACCACTCTTCCCCCCTTACTGATCCAATTGCGAAACTCTTCAGCGCTGTTTTTATCAGACAAAAAAGAATAATAACCGTCCGGCATAATTAATACATCAAATGAATTCCAGTTGGCGCGTGACAGGCTATTCAGATTGATGAGAGTAATGGGATAGTTCAATTCACGTTCAAACAGAAACCATATTTCGCCGGCTGCATTGGAACTTACACCCGAACCGGTGATTAATGCGACCTTTGGTGGTTTTATATAGTGAACTTTTGAACTGCCAAAATCAAACCCCTTGTCAACAAAACCTGTGGAGATAGGGTAAAGCGTTACGTTATTTTCATTGCAGGTTTTACGAACCGTTTCCCATACATTGGCACTATTACTTGTCCTTAAGATCAAAATGGAGCCACGGTCAAATTTAGTTCCGCTCAACTCAAAAGGTTCTTCTGCATATCTTAACTTGATCCCTTGTTTCAGTAATTGTGCCACGGTTTTTGCAGCCTGTATTCCTTTCCATGGCAAAATAAATCCATAATTGCTTGTTGCATCCTGGGTAGTTTTTATCGCTTGCTCCCATGGGCCGGCAGAGGATAGAATTTGCTTTGTGGCATAGGCAGTTAAACCATATACATATGGAACCGACCATGCAGTAATATCATAAGTAACCGAATCAACCAATTTGCTATTGGGATCAAACAATACTTTGATCAGCGTTGATCTTGGCTGCACGGCACTGACGAGAATATCATTGCCGTCCATTGAAAAATTTTCAGTTTTGCGGGTATTGTAATTATAGCCGCTGCCCGTTCCTGACTTAGCGGCGCTGTAAGCGATCTTGTTCCTGTCAAGCAATTGAAGAAAAGACCTTATTCTTTCTTTATCCCCCGGTAAATTTTTAATGATGTACGATTTATAATCACCCACACCGGTCGTCACCGCATCATTAAAAAATTTATGAAACTCTTTGATCAGTTTGTCTGCGTTTTGAGAGGATATTTCAATAGTGCTTAATGATGTTGTGTAGTGATGTGTGGCCCGGTCAACCAGCGTTAATGTATCGCCATCATCCTGCATGACGGCAAGACCGCTGGCGCCATTTCCGGCTTGCTCATAGGTCATACCTATTGCGCCGTTGTAAACGGGGTAAGTATCGCCATAGGAAGGGTAATAAAGGTCAAATTCTTCCTTGGTGAAATAAAGCCAGCCATTTTGATCGAAATATTTTGCATGATTTCTCCCAATAGTAACCTGGAAATCTCTTTGCCATTGAGTGATCACTTCGTGATAAGGTTGAGCTGCAGGAGCGAAGTAATAAGGATTATTGATCCCCTGTTCATGATAGTCAACATGGATCTGGGGCAACCACTCATTATAGAGCTTCATTCTTTGTTGTGATTCAATTTGCGTTTGCCACGCCCAGTCGCGGTTGAGATCAAAATTATAGTGATTGGTCCTGCCTCCCGGCCAGGGTTCATCATGTTCTCTCGCGTTAAGAGAAGGATTGGATTCTTTGCCAACTATTGTATTAAACCAATTGACGTACCTGTCGCGACCATCCGGATTAATGCAAGGATCGATCACTACCACGGTGTTTTTCAACCAATCTTTTGCTTTTGTGTTTGAAGGATCAACCAATGCATACAAAACCATCATTGAGGCTTCCGTGGAAGAAGCTTCGTTACCGTGGACGTTGTAACTGAGCCAAACAATGACGGGTGTATTTTCGCTTGCTGCCTCCCGATGGCTGCCGGGAGTATCCAGGCTTTGGTTTGCCAGCCGCAAATTATTTTTGCGGATATTTTCAAGATTCTGGATATTCTCGGACGTGGAAACAAATGCAACCATTAACGGACGGCCCTCATTGGTTTCTCCATATTGTTGAAGTTTGACCATAGAAGAAGCGTTAGCAGCCACCTGCCGAAAATAATCTACTACCTTCCAATGTGGGGTGAAATGTGTTCCGGGTTTGTAACCTAAAAACTGTTCTGGTGATTTTATCTGGGCATTGACAGAAATGAATGATATAAGTGATAGAAAGAATGAGATGCCTTTTAGCATGTTGTGGGGTTTATCCGGCAATATATGAAACGGCACCGATTTATAAATTAATTTTGGAGATGAAAAAATTATTCATTGGTCTTTTTTTAATAGCTGCTTTTTTTCCTGCCTGTCATTCTCCCAAAAAAGCGACGGATGAAACCATCAACATCAACCCTTTTCAATTCGGTGTTCAGAAAAAAATTATTTGTGAAAACGGGGCGGTCGTATCTGCTCACCCGTTAGCAAGCAAAGTAGGCGTTGGGATCTTGAAACAGGGAGGCAATGCAGTCGATGCCGCCATTGCGACACAGTTAGCGCTTGCGGTCGTTTATCCAAATGCAGGCAATATTGGCGGCGGTGGATTTATGGTGGCAAGATTGAGTAAAGGAAAGTTGCTGGCACTCGACTACCGCGAAACGGCCCCGCTTCATGCCGATCGCGATATGTACCTGGATGAGAAAGGAAATGTAGAAACCGGCAAAAGTGTTAATGGTCATTTTGCTTCAGGTGTGCCGGGTACTGTTGCGGGGTTGTTTGCTGCTGCGAAATATGGAAAACTTTCATTTGATAAACTGATCCAGCCTGCTATTGACCTGGCAGAAAAAGGCTTTGCACTGACGGCAAGGGAGGCTTCATCATTCAACAGTATTCAAAATGATCTGAAGCAATATAACACGACAATGCCGGTTTTTGTAAGAGAAGCAGCATGGAAAGCAGGTGATACGTTGATACAAGTTGACCTGGCGAAAACTTTAAAGCGTATTCGCGATGAGGGTGAAAAAGGTTTTTATGAAGGTGAAACAGCCAGGCTCGTTGTGGAAGAAATGAAAAGGGGCGGAGGCATTATCACCCCGCAGGATCTGAAAAATTACACGGCCAAATCCAGGGAGCCGCATGTTTTTGATTACAAAGGATATAAAATTGTGGGCATGCCGATGCCCAGCAGCGGCGGCATTTTAGTACACCAAATGATGAAGATGATAGAAGATAAGAATATTGGTGCCATGGGTTTTCAAACTCCCGCGTCCGTACAATTAATGACAGAAGCAGAGCGAAGGGCTTTTGCTGACCGGGCAGAGTATATGGGCGATGCAGATTTTTATAAGGTGCCCGAGAAAATGTTGTCGAGTGATGAATATTTGAAACAAAGGATGAAAGATTATGTGGCAGGGGTTGCGGGTGATAGTAAAAAAATCAAACCCGGAGATCTGCCAAAAAAAGAAAGCGAGGAAACAACTCACTTAAGCGTTATTGATAAAGATGGAAATGCGGTCGCTGTAACAACAACACTGAATAATTCCTATGGAAGCAAGACGGTAGTAGCAGGCGCTGGCTTTTTTCTAAATGATGAGATGGACGATTTTAGTGCGAAGCCGGGAGTTCCCAATTTATACGGTGCCGTCGGCGGTGAGGCAAATGCAATTGCACCGGGGAAAAGAATGCTCAGTTCGATGACGCCGACCATTGTTTTGAAAAATAATAAACCCTATATCGTAGTGGGAACGCCCGGAGGAACAACAATTCCAACGTCTGTATTTCAAACCCTCGTCAATATCCTTGAATTCAATATGAGTACGGAGGACGCCGTGTACAAACCGAAGTTTCATCACCAGTGGCTGCCCGATACTTTAGATATTGAAAATGGATTTGATGAAAAAGTTAAGGACGCGCTGGAAAAAATGGGATATAAAACAATGCAACGGGATGGAATAGGAAGAACCGAGGCAATCAAAGTTTTGAATGACGGAAAATTTGAAGCGGTGGGAGACATTCGTGGTGATGACGACGCAGAAGGGTATTGATAATGTAATTAATAATTAATAATTAATAATGATAACTATGAGTCTGGGTGAAGAATATCTTTCAACAGCGATCCGCAGATTAAAATATTATAAAGAGTTGGGTGAAAGGACATTTGCACAAATCGAAGAGAAGGATTTTCATTGGCAACCCTCTTCTGAATCCAATAGTATTGCGGTGATCATTCAGCATCTCGCAGGGAATATGCTTAGTCGCTGGACGAATTTCTTAACTGAAGACGGGGAAAAAGACTGGCGTGACAGGGATGATGAATTTGAAGTGCATACTTATTCCCGTCAGCAACTCATCGATCTGTGGAATAAAGGATGGGGTTGTTTTTTGGAGGCACTTGATCCCTTAAAGAGCGAGGATCTTCTAAAGACCATTTATATCCGCGATGAATCTCTTTCGGTCATTGATGCGATCAGCAGGCAACTTGCTCATTATCCGTACCATATCGGGCAGATTGTTTATATCGGGCGGCTCATCAAAAACGAGGAATGGAAAAGCTTGTCAATCCCCAAAAAGGGCTCGCAGCAATACAACCAGGGAGATCATCCAAAGGATCCTGCAAAAAAATTCTCTCGCTGATATACCATCAGCAGCATTGTTTAAATAGAAATTAATTTCTATTTTTACCTTCTTAAAATCCTCTCATTACAAACGACTATTTCCTTTGCAAAGCCGTTTTGTTTCCTTATCTCAAGTTGGCATCGAAAAATAATTAATCAGCAAACCGGGCTAAACAATCACTGAACGTCATGATGAAAAGGATCATAATCTTTTTTGCTGCTATGTTTTACTGCATGACTAGTTTTTCGCAAGTGCAGTTTCAAATTTTTGCCGGCCCTCATATTTCATCAACCCATTATTCTGTAAAGAGTGTAGAGCAACCGACAGATTCAAAAATTGGGTTTCACTTCGGTGCGGCATATAAAATTCCTTTTGAGGGTATATTGTTTTTCTGCCCTGCTATTTCTTACGCCATGAGGGGTTACAAAGTTCAATTTAATCGGCCCTCATTTCCCCCTGATCTTCTTGCTATCGACAACAATGTGACGTTTCATGAAATTAATGTCGACCCCTTATTGCAATTTGATCTTAGCAAAAAAGTAAATCACCTTTTTATTAAAGCGGGCCCCTCTTTTAATTTCATTTTATGGGGCAACGAAAAATATAACCTTGCCACCGGTGAATCTGTTGATCGTAAGTTGAAACTCAGCACCACTAATGCTTACGGCCGGTACAATGCTTCTCTCGTCAGCCAATTTGGATTCGAAAACTCAAAAGGCTTTACGATCTACGCGTACTATCTCTATGGCCTGATCAGCATGAATAACGAGGAACAGGGCCCCTCTATCTATAACTCCATGTATGGACTCACCATTGGAAAGTTTTTGAAATCAAAGAAAAAATAGCGCTCAGGAATGTTGAAACGCGGGATGATATTTTTCAAGTGTCTTTCTCAGGAATTCCCTGTCAAGATGAGTATATATCTCCGTGGTAGTAATGCTTTCGTGGCCCAGCATTTCCTGGACAGCCCTGAGATCGGCTCCCCCTTCTATTAAATGAGTGGCGAAGGAATGACGAAAAGTATGAGGTGAAATATTTTTCTTGATTCCGGCTTTTTTTACCAGCTCCTTAATGATTAAAAATATCATAACCCTCGATAACTTACCTCCCCGGTTATTAAGAAACAAGATGTCTTCATTGCCCGGTGTCGGTGTCGTATGCACCCTTATCTTGTTTTTGTAGATATTGATAAACTTGATGGCACTTTTGCCAACGGGCACTAATCGTTCTTTGTCACCCTTTCCAATTACCCGGATAAACCCCACTTCAAGATATAAGTTTGATATTTTTAGATTCACCACTTCGCTCACGCGAAGCCCGCAGCTGTACATCGTTTCCACTATCGCTTTGTTGCGGCCCCCTTCAGGCTTGCTGAGATCTATTTGGGAGATGACATTTTCTATCTCGTCGAAACTCAAAATATCGGGCAATGCTCTTTTTAATTTGGGCGCTTCGAGCAGGAAGGTGGGATCTTTTGCGGCAATATTTTCTAAAAGACAATATTTATAAAATGCCCGGATGCCTGAAATGATCCTTGCCTGCGACGTGGCATTCAAACCCATTTCGGTGATCCATTTCAGAAATTTTTCCAGATCTTTTAACTGGACTTCTGTGGGCGCTTTTAAATTATTTGATTGTTGAAGATAGTCTGTTAGCTTTTCAATGTCCCGCAGGTAAGCTTCCACTGAATTATCAGAAAGAGATTTTTCAAGCTGCAGGTACGCTTTGAATCCTTTTTTATAAGATTCCCACATGGTTGAAAAAATTCCAAATAACAAAAAACAAATTCCAAATGACAATCAATCTTTGAAATTGAAAAAGGCCATTTATTTTTTGCTTTTAATTTGTTTGCAATTGAGATTTAGTTCTTTTGATTTATAAAATCATTGCAACGAAATATTCTTCTCCAATTCCTTCCATTCGCCATCAATCTTTACTTTAGCCCAGATACGGTCCCGGGTAATGTTTACTGAGTCGAGTGTTTCATGTATCGCATCAAAATCAAAATCGAGTTCCTTGCCAAAGGTCATGGACGCTTGTTTCTCGCTTGTGATATCTTCCACAAAAAGATTTCCCTTATCGGTATAAGCAAGCAAGCTATCGCCAACAAAGAATTTATGGTCAAAATTATTGACCGCTGTTGTGGATTTTCTGAAACTGCTTTTTTTGGCATACGAAAGCTTTAGAAAATATCCTCTCCCGTTTTCACACGTATTAAAGACCAGCAGGGCATAACTGGTGTCTTTGATATAGCATCTCGTGTAATCTTTATTCAGCCTGTATTCAAATGGGATATTTTTATTTTGCCCGATGAATCCCCAGGTAAGCGTATCGCCGCTGCAGTTTTTAGCACTGATATAAACATACGGTTTCAGCTGGTTATTATTGTCAATGAATTTAAGGCTATCCTGCATGCAAACAGTATCACACAAGGAGGCCTTTGTGGTTGTTGAATTTTTATTATTACAAGATAAAAAAATGATCGTGGCAGCAGAAAGGACAATGGTGAACTTTGGATGCATGAGTTGATTTTTTATATCCAGCAAAAATAGACTTAATGATCAAAACTTGTTACGGTATGTTATTTGAGTGAGTATTTCTGTTACCTTCGATATTAAGAAGTGAGTATGCCTGTTGTTAACCTAAGGTCATTTAAACAAAGAGTCCGGCACCGAAAGAGAGCTTTTAAAAGGTTTCTTAGCCATCTATTAAACGATCCCCCAAAAGACCTTGACCAGTTAGCTTCCCTTGTTGAAACAGAGTCATGGAAAGAGGTTGACTGTCTTACCTGTGGTAATTGTTGCAAAACAATGACGCCGACTTATAAAGAAAAGGACATGAAAAGGATCTCCGCGCATTTAAAGATGACCGTGCAGGAGTTTAAAGACAAATGGCTGTATAAACAACGTGGCACTGGGGATTGGTTGAATAAAACAAGCCCCTGCCAGTTTCTTGACCTGAAAACCAATATGTGTTCAATTTATGAAGTGAGACCAGCTGATTGCGCAGGGTTCCCTCATTTTTCGAAAAAGAAAATGGTTTACTACATACATACCCACAAACAAAACCTGGAATATTGCCCCGCCACCTATCGAATGGTTGAGAAAATGATGGAAAGATTAAAACAACCTCCAGGGTTAGATCCCAATTCTGCATTCTAATTTTTATATTTTCTAGAGAAACACATCTTCGATCAAAAAATATTCCGGTTCATCTTCACGGTTTAATACGATCGAAAGTATATCGAACTGTACATGCCGGTATTGCTGATTTTGGAAAAGAAATTCATCAGCAGCCTTGAGAAGATAGTTGAACTTCTTTTTCGTTACGCTTTCTTCAGGATATCTAAGCGCGGACGACTTTAACGATTTTACTTCAATAATTCGCAGCAACTCTTTTTTGATTGCAATGATATCGATCTCATACCTTGAATAGCGCCA
>Ga0070676_10002000_pt1 | contig 10366 bp, 3 predicted proteins | sample KBSM53metaG_FD_64667 | JGI IMG/M metagenome (GOLD analysis project Ga0070676, IMG submission 64667) | Miscanthus rhizosphere microbial communities from Kellogg Biological Station, Michigan, USA - KBS M5-3 metaG | ecosystem: Host-associated > Plants > Roots > Rhizosphere > Soil ...
AGAAGGTGAATTCTCTGAGAAAGCAGCTCTTGTCCTTGCCGCATCTGGTGCCCTTTTAGGCTTAAATTCGCTGAGACAGGAATTCCTTGCCAACGATCTAAACCTCGAGAATTTCGCACAGCAGCTTCTGAACGTTAGCGGCGACGCTTGGCGGACCGACACGCTGGCCTATCTGCGCGATCAATTGCAGAATCCTGCCGATAAGGTCCAAGCCAATGGGTTGGCAGTGGCATTCTATGACACGCTGAGTTCCACGCCCAATATTGATCCATCTGATCAGATCTTGTTCGCTCAAGAACGAGATGCCTTCATTTCGGATCTGGGGAAAGGTTTTGCAAATGCAGTGGCCGACTTTACCCAGAAGTTTAGTAACGTGGCCTTTAGTCTTGGCCAAACCATCGGTAGTTTTTCTGACATCCAGTTGATCGATCAAGCGTACGCCGCTGAGTTGACCAATCCTAACTTGTCCTCCTCAGGTAAGAACGCAATTGAAAGCGCACGCGAGACATTTGAAAGTGCAGCGCAGACCGTTGTTGTTCAGCAAGGGATTGGGCCGAATCCGTTTGACACGATAGGATTTAATCCAGACAGCGCACAGCTGGCCACAAGTACTTTGAAGGAAGAAGGGGTGAACACGTTCACGGCCTATGTGCCTTATGCGACAGGCACTGGCGGCCAAGCCATGCAGCTCACGTTAAATGGCATCGGCGCCAATGCCGTTACCGTCCTGACTGGCGGGCAAGAGCTCACACCGGTCAATGGCGTCGTGACGCTGGTGATTCCAGAAGGAGAAAAACAAGCGCAATTTGCCTTGCGAGCCCAGGATCTCTCATCAAACGTGACAGTCGCCCTCGATGTTCAATTAGTAGATCTGGTGAATGGAACGACGGTCGCCACTCATCAAGGCCATCAAGAAGCCACGATAACCGCGATCAACACGCCGGCCATCAATTATGCCAATGGGTTGAGCAGCCAAGTCGTTTCCGGCACGGAATTAGACGACGTTCAAAGCCTGCTCGGCTCATTTAACTATGCGGCGCATGGCAACGGAGGCAATGATCTAATCCTTAGTCGAGCAGGCAACGATCAACTGTACGGAGATGCGGGCAATGACAGCCTCTATGGGTCTTTAGGACATGATCAACTCTATGGTGGAGTTGGGCGAGATGCGTTGGTTGCTGATTTTCGAGACGATTATGTTCCGCCAAGCGGAACGGTGGCGGGTCAGGACATTGCCGATGGCGGTGCAGATAATGACGTCGTTGCTGGCGGCGGAGGCGACGATCAGCTCTATGGAGGCGCCGGGAACGATCATATCTGGGGTGACAATCTCGTCGAGGGCGATCAGGCGGTGCCCGGTGATCCGGGGAGCGGGCTACTTGGGACCTACGTCTTTCGAGAGGCCAACGCGCCGGGGAATGACTATCTGGATGGGGGCGATGGCGACGATCTGTTACTGGGAAACCTCGGCAATGACGTCCTGCTGGGTGGTGCCGGCGCAGACAAACTTTTTGGTGACCAAGTGCCGGGAGATTCCGGCGCTCCTGTCTCGTTTACGGAATTCAACGGGGGAGAGGATTTCCTCGATGGCGGTGACGGGAACGATCTGTTCCAGGGAGATGGCGGCGACGATGTGTTGTTGGGTGGAGCCGGCAATGACCAACTCTTCGGTGATGACCGAGTCGCTGCTACGGTTACCGCAGGTAATGATTGGATCGAAGGCGGAGCCGGCGTCGATCTCCTCGCCGGTGGCGCGGGAAACGACTACTTAGATGGAGGCATCGACAACGATCAACTGTATGGAGAAGACGGAGACGATGTTTTAGACGGGGGTGATGGCATCGATCAATTGTCTGGTGGCGCGGGAAACGACGATCTGCGTGGCGGGGCTGGCGATGACATTCTCGCAGGACATGATGGCGCCGACACCCTCTTCGGTGAAGTGGGCGCAGATCAACTCGACGGCGGCAATAACAACGATCAGCTCTTTGGTGGGGTTGGCAATGACGTGCTCTTTGGGCAGGCAGGCGACGACTACCTCGACGGAGAAGAGAACGACGACGAACTTCAAGGCGGGGATGGGAATGACGAACTTGTCGGCGATAGCGGCAACGACAAACTATTCAGTGATGCTGGCTCCGATACGCTGTGGGGAGACGAGGGCTCCGATCAGCTGACCGGTGGGACTGGCAATGATGTGCTCAATGGCGGAACTGGCAGCGACACTTATGTATTCGATCTCGGCGATGGACAAGACGTCATCTTCGAAGCGGACAGTCTTGGCGATTTGAACACGATTCAGTTTGTGTCGGTTCTCCCGCCGCCCGGTTCGGAAGAGCCTCCTGGTGGGATATCGCTAAGCATGCTGACCTTCAGCCCTGATGAGGCACAACGCACGCTCCTGATTCAGGTCGGCACAGGTGGGGATTCAATTCTCGTGAAAGGATTTACGAATACCGGTGTGAATGAAACAGGTGGAATTCAGAATATTGTGGCCGGCGGAATCAGTTATTCCATAGCTGACCTACTGGGATTCCCGAGTGGTCAGATCACCGGAACGGGTAGCAACGATATCATTCGAACGGGGGACGGCGACGATACGATTCAAGCGGGTGGCGGCAACGATTCTGTGACCAGCAATGGGGGGAACGATCGACTCTTCGGCGGCGGTGGGGACGATACGCTGAACGCCGGAGATGGCAACGATTTGTTAGTTGGTGGGTCTGGCAATGACACGCTGAACGGTGATGCAGGGAATGATGTTCTGGATGGCGGTACGGGCAATGATCAACTCAAGGGAGGGGCTGGGAGCGACACCTTTCTATTTGGCATAGGCGCCGGACAGGACACAATGGAAGACGCCGATACAGGGGATGTGGTCCAGCTTGGAGCTGGAGTGCTTCCCGGCGGCGTGATTTTGGAGAAGAATTTGAATAATCTCGTGTTAAATGTGAACGGAACGAGCGATCGAGTAACCTTGCCGTCATTCTTTACGAGTCCCTCCAATCGCATAGACCAGCTGGTCTTCGCTGATGGCACCATGTGGAATTCATCCACCTTGCTGAATAACGTCCGCCTCATTACAGGCAATGATCAAGTCAATAATCTGCAGGGAAAGGCTCTTGATGAAACACTGGAAGGATTCGGGGGAGCCGATGATGTTCGAGGAGGCGTGGGCAATGATGTGCTGCGAGGCGGGATGGGTGACGATTATGTCGATGGAGAGGCAGGGGATGATGTGTTGGAGGGTGGACCAGGGCGGGACTTGATCTACGGAGGACTGTCGGACCCAGGAGGAGACGATACATTACGGTTCGGCTATGGCGATATGATCGACCAGGTGATGGATTTCGGATATCGGATGGGGGAAGTGGACACGATTCAGATGGATTCCGGCATTGCTCCGACCGACGTGACGGTGAAGCGGGATGGGGGAAATATTTATCTCAGCCTCAATGGATCGGATCAAATTTGGTTGAACGCCTTCTATAGCACTTCTCAATTTTTTGACAACAACGGCATTCGTGTGAGGTTCAGTGATGGAACGGTCTGGGATTCGGTCGCGCTGCGAAATATGACCCGGACGATTTCCGGCACAGAAGGAGGGGACTCCTTAGCAGGCTATGGCTTATTCTATGTTGATGAAGTGTTGGATGGAAAGGGAGGCAATGACACGCTTGAGGGCGGTAGCGGCGTGGACTATCTCCTTGGTGGCGCAGGACAAGACACCTATATCTTTGAACTCGGTGATGAACAGGACACTATTCAGGACGCCGTCGGGGAAGGAAATCGGATTCTGTTCGGCGATGGCATTGCGCTGGCGGATCTCAAGCTGTCCCATGATGAGAGTGCCATGATTATTGAGTACGGTCCCTACGGTGATACCATTCGGATTCCTGGTTTCGATCCTACCAACGGTGCTACTCCGCTCGGGATTGACACGATTGAGTTTGTAGATAGTACGGTGCGGACATACTCCCAATTGATCGATCGGGGATTTGATATTACTGGGACTGACGAGAATGACATCCTAAATGGGACGAATGTCGTGGATCGGATCAACGGATTTGCGGGCCAAGACGTCCTTGACTCCGGGGCCGGCGAGGACGTGCTCACAGGTGGAATCGGCAATGACTCCCTCAACGGTGGTACGGGGAGCGACACGTATGTCTTCAACCTCGGCGATGGGGTGGACGCGATCGATGATTTTGCGCTGTCGGGCGAAGGTAATGCCTTGGTCTTCGGCCCGGGCATCACGCGGGCCTCGCTGTCCCTGACGCCGGGCTCCGTCGTGATTCAAGTTGGGATGGATGGCGATGCCGTGCACCTCGTAAATTCCCACTTGAACGATCCGACCGGCACTCATGATGTGGAATACTTCCGGTTCGCGGACGGGACCTCCCTGACGTATCAGGAGTTGCTTGCGACGTCTTCGTTGAACCATGCCCCGACGGTGGTCCATGCGCTCGCGGATCAGACGGTGCCAGAAGATGCAACATTCAGCATCCAAGTCCCAGCCAACACATTTACTGATGCAGACGCTGGTGACGTGCTGACTTATAGTGCGACTCTCGCCACCGGTTCCGCCCTGCCGAGCTGGCTGAGCTTCGACGCCTGGACCAGGACATTTACCGGTACGCCGAATGACGCGCAGGTGGGCAGCCTCGATCTGCGCGTGACGGCGACAGATACGGGTAACCTTACGGCCTCCGATGTGTTTACGCTCAGGGTGCAGAATGTGAATGAAGCGCCGATCGTGGCGAATCCTCTCCCGGATCAATCTACTCCGACCGGCCAGAGCTATAGCTTCAGCGTGCCGACGACTACCTTTGTCGATCAGGATGCGATCTTGGGCGATACGCTCACCTATAGTGCGTCCCTGTCGAATGGCAGCGCGCTGCCGACGTGGCTCAGCTTCAACGCGGCCACTCGCCTCTTCAGCGGCACGCCGGGTAGCAGCGATGCCGGACTGCTGAATGTGAAGGTGACGGTTATGGACACCGGAAGCCTGAGCGTGGCCGATGTCTTCGACCTCACCGTTAGCAGTCAGGACCTGCTATTGACGGGCACGGCCGGCAACGATGTGCTCACGGGCGGGGTCGGCAACGATCAGCTGTTTGGATTAGCCGGCATCGATCTGCTGACGGGTGGGGCCGGCAACGATTTACTGGACGGCGGGACGGGCGCCGACACGCTGCGGGGCGGGCTAGGCAACGACACCTATCTGGTCGACAACATTGGCGATGTAGTGACCGAGAATGCCAACGAAGGCAACGACACGGTGCAAAGCATGATCACCTACACGCTGGGGGCCAATGTCGAAAACCTGACCTTGACCGGGACGCCCGCCATTAACGGGACCGGCAATGCGCTCAATAATATCTTGGTCGGCAACAGTGGCAACAATACCTTGAATGGCGGGTCAGGCAACGACCGGCTCGATGGCGGGGCAGGGAACGATACGATGGTGGGCGGCACCGGCGACGATACCTATGTGGTGAACCAAATCGGCGATGTGGTCACGGAAACGGCCAATCAAGGCACCGATACGGTGGAAAGCAGCATCACCTTCACGCTCGGGTCGAACGTCGAAAATCTCACGTTGAGGGGCACGGCCAACATCAACGGCACGGGCAGTTCCGCCAACAACGTGCTCCTCGGTAACAGCGGCAACAATACCTTGGATGCCGGCTCGGGCGATGATACGGCCGACGGCGGAGACGGCAACGATACCTTGACCGGTGGGAGCGGGAACGATGTGCTGCGCGGCGGCAATGGCATCGATAGTCTCGACGGCGGCTCCGGCGACGATCAATTGCTGGGGGGCGCCAGTAATGACACGATGACGGGCGGCAGCGGGGCGGATCAACTGACCGGCGGTCTGGGCACCGATACGCTGTCCGGCGGCTCGGGCAACGATCTCTACAATTTCCTCCGCGGCGATGGCCAAGACACCATCAGCGATGCCGATGCCGCATCAGGCAATCAGGACCGGCTGCTCTTTGGGACGACCATCAATCCGCTCGACCTCGTGCTGTCGCGCCAAGCCAATGACTTGCGCCTGGCGATTCACGGAACGACCGATGTCATCGCAATTCAGAATTGGTACACGAGTCCGACGACGAATCAGATTGAAGATCTGCAAGCCGGCAATGGGCAGCATCTGCTCAATACGCAGGTCGATCAGCTGATCCAAGCCATGGCCTCCTTCAGCCAACAGACTGGACTTACGTGGGACCAGGGCATCAATCAACAGCCTCAGCAGGTGCAGACCATACTGGCGGCCAGCTGGCACTAGGCTAGTCGCGCCAGAATGCCTACGAACTCGCCCCCAAAAAATTCTGCTCAACCATCAGCCCCGTCGGCTGCCAGAATACCAGCGGACACGGGACTGATCTGTCTCCTCATACTGGCGCGATTCTATGATGTGCCCGCAGATGGATCACAGCTGCGCCATTTGTTCGTGTCGTCAGGCACTCTCTTCTCCGACATCGAGTTGCTCCGCGCGGCCAAGCATCTGGGGCTCAAGGCGGGAGTCCTGAAAAGTCAGTGGGACAGTCTTGCAGGGACACCGTTTCCTGCGATCGCGAAGCTACAAGATGGCCGGTATGTTGTGCTTGCCAAGATTCACGGCGGAAATGCCCTGATCCAGGACCCGGTCGAAGGGCGTCCGCTCGTGCTCTCCCGGGAACAGTTTGAGTCGAAGTGGACGGGCCAACTCCTGCTCTTCGCCAAACGTGCGAATCTTCGAACCCAGGACCTTAAGTTCGACTTCACCTGGTTCATCCCTGCCATCGTCAAATATAGAAGATTTCTTGGCGAGGTGTTTCTAGCATCGTTCTTTTTGCAACTATTTGCTTTGTTGACCCCGCTCTTCACCCAAGTGGTGATCGACAAAGTGCTCGTCCACAAGGGATTCACGACCCTGCACGTGCTGGCGGTCGGCATGGTGACGCTCGCCATCTTCGATGCCACGTTGGGCGGACTTCGCACCTATTTGTTTTCGCATACGACCAATCGGATGGATGTGGGATTGGGTGCCCAGCTGTTCCGTCACATCCTCGCCCTTCCACTTGCGTACTTCGAAGCAAGACGTGTGGGGGATACCGTCGCGCGCGTTCGTGAGTTGGAGCACATCCGCCAATTCCTGACTAGCAACTCCGTAACGGTTGTCCTGGATCTCCTGTTCACCGGGGTGTTCCTAGGGGTCATGTGGTTCTACAGCCCCGCCCTGACGATGGTCGTGATGGCATCATTGCCTTTATATGCCGTGCTGTCCATCTCGATCACCCCGACGATCCGTGCTCGACTGCACGAAAAATTTAATCGTGGAGCCGAGAATCAATCCTTCTTGGTCGAAGCCATCAGCGGGATTCAGACTGTCAAGGCCTTGGCGGTCGAGCCGCCGCTTTTTCGCAAATGGGAGGAACAGCTGGCAGGGTATGTGCGGGCAAGCTTCCGCGCGACGAATCTCATCACCATAGCCGGGCAGGTTGCCGGCTGCATTCAAAAAATCACGACGGTAGCGGTGCTGTGGGTAGGCGCATATAGGGTGATAGAAGGGGATCTCAGTATCGGGCAATTGATCGCCTTTAACATGCTGTCGGCGCAAGTGACCGGACCGCTGCTGCGGCTAGTGAATCTCTGGCAGGAGTTCCAGCAGGTTGGCATTTCGGTACAGCGATTAGGGGACGTGCTCAACACGCAGATGGAGCCGTCCTACAAGCCGAATCGAACCACGTTGCCCCACGTACGAGGCCAGGTGGTGTTCGAAGACGTGACGTTTCGCTATCGCCCCGACAGTACAGAGGTCCTCAAGAAAGTGTCGTTCTCCGTCGATCCGGGCAAGGTCATCGGCATCGTCGGGCGTTCAGGATCCGGCAAAAGCACTATCGCCAAGCTGATCCAACGACTATATGTGCCGGAGCGTGGCCGCATTCTCGTCGACCGTGTCGATCTTGCGCAGGTCGATCCGGCATGGCTGCGGCGGCAGGTTGGCGTGGTGCTTCAGGAGAATTTTCTATTCAACTCTTCTGTGCGCGACAACATTGCGTTGACAGATCCCGGATTGGCCATGGAGCAGGTGATTGGAGCGGCAAAGCTCGCTGGTGCGCACGAGTTCATTCTCGAATTGCCCGATGGGTATGACACCATCGTCGGGGAGCACGGTTGTTCGCTTTCTGGCGGACAGCGGCAACGGATTGCGATTGCCAGAGCCTTGGTCGCCAATCCCCGCATTCTCATTTTTGATGAGGCGACCAGCGCCTTGGATTACGAATCCGAAGCCGTCATCCAACGGAATATGGCACAAATTTGCCAAGGGCGTACGGTCTTTATTATCGCGCATCGACTCAGTACGGTGCGGCCCTCCCATCGGATTTATGTGGTCGAAAAGGGCGAGATCGTCGAGGAAGGGTCTCACGAAGAACTCTTGCGTGCGAAAGCCTTTTACTCACGGTTGTGCCAGTTGCAGGACAGCGGAATCGGCAGGTCCTAAGCCTAAAGAGAGAAGAACATGGCATTCGGGACAGTCTCGAGACATTGGACCATCTGGAAGGCTGCCTGGCGCGTGGAATCGAGTGAGCTCGGAACGGTTTCCGCCGGACGGGCCACCGAATTTCTGCCGGCCGTGCTCGAAATTGAGCATGCACCTCCGTCTCCCATCGGTCGTGGAATCACGTGGACTATCATCGCCGTCTTTACAACTGGGACCATATGGGCGACCTTCGGCTGGATCGATATTGTGGCGACGGCCCAGGGGAAGATTATCGCCAGCGGTTATTCCAAGGTCATTCAACCTTACGAAACCGGTGTCATTACATCGATCCATGTGATAGACGGGCAGGTCGTCACGCGTGGCGAAGTTCTAATCGAATTGGATCCGACGCAAAATCGAGCGGACCGCGACCGAGCGTCGAATGAATATCGCGCCGCGAAAGTCGATGCTGCGCGATTGCGAGCCTTAATTGCAGGCAATAATGCCTTCGATGAACCGTCCGATGGCGATCTGCAATACATCCTTCTGCAACAGCAACTCTTACGAGACCAATTGACTGAATACCAGGCTCGTGTCGGGGCCGCAAGAGACCTGATCGACCAACGCCAAGCCGCACTGGAAGAAACGAAAGAGAACGTTCGACGGCTTGAATCCACCGTGCCAATGGAGACAGAGCGAGCCAATACCTTTAGGAGGTTGTTCGAGCAGGATGCTGCCAGCAAGTTGGATTATCTTCAAGCGGAACAGCAGCGAATCGATAAGACGCAGGAATTGGCCGGCCAGCGCAAGAAGTTGGTTCAGGATGCGGCCGCTCTATCGGAAGCGGAGAACAATTATAGAATCACAACGACCGAGTATCAGCAAACGAAGCAGGCAGAGCTGTCCATCATCGAGACGAAAGCCGCTTCACTGGTCCAGGAGGTGACCAAGGCGGGACAGAAAGCGGACTTGCAGCGGATAATCAGTCCAATTGACGGAGTCGTACAGCAGCTTGCAGTGCATACGGTCGGTGGAGTGGTCACACCGGCTCAGCAGCTCATGGTCGTGGTGCCTCAAGACCATCCAGCCGAGATCGAAGCCCAAATAGAGAATAAAGATGTCGGGTTCGTCAGAGAAGGTCAACCGGTTGAGATCAAAGTGGAAACGTTTTTATTCACGCTCTACGGTACGATTCCAGGCAGAGTGCTGTCGGTGTCCGACGATGCCGCATCCATCGAAAAAGTTGGCTTGGTCTATCCCACGAGAATCAGCATGGACCGCTCGACAATCCAAGTCGAGGGCAAGCAAGTAAATCTTTCGCCCGGCATGGCCGTGACAGTTGAAATCAAAACGGGGAAGCGGCGGCTGATCGAATACCTTCTGAGTCCTTTCCTCAAGTCCGTAAAAGAAAGCCTGCGGGAGCGGTAGTGTTTTCTGAAGTCCGTGAGTATTGAGATGCGGTCGGGAATGAACTCTTTCCGCAAAAAGACTTAGCGTTTAACTGCGTTATAAGGCATTGTCATCTTCTCGTTATCGGCGTATCGTGTGGGTTCCTCGGCGATGCTCAAGGAGAAGCTTAGATGAGCGAATGGGAAGTTGTGTCCGTCCTGGTCGCGTTTGTGATCGGGTTTGTATCTGGTGTGATGTACGCGCTTCGGCTCTACAAACGGCTCGAGGCGAACTCTGACCGCGAATGGGCCAAGCGCCTCGGGATGCGAGAGAAAACACCACACTATGCTGATCGGCCGCCGCGGATCACTCCGATTCTCCGGCGACAGAAATTGTAAGCGGTTCTTTCCTTGCCTCCCTCTGCAGCGTTCCATCCCCAGTGTTACTGGCCGCGGTACACTCCAGTCTCAGCCACCATTGCACTAGGCGGTGACCATCTAT
>Ga0070676_10002011_pt1 | contig 10342 bp, 7 predicted proteins | sample KBSM53metaG_FD_64667 | JGI IMG/M metagenome (GOLD analysis project Ga0070676, IMG submission 64667) | Miscanthus rhizosphere microbial communities from Kellogg Biological Station, Michigan, USA - KBS M5-3 metaG | ecosystem: Host-associated > Plants > Roots > Rhizosphere > Soil ...
CGTCTACACAGGATCAATATATCAATTTGCTCACAGGCGGCGCCAATCAATTAATTGGAATGGGCCAGGTATTCAGACCGTTTTATCAATTCGATACTAAGCCTGCAAAAACAGCCGAAAGTATCACTGCATTCAGAAATTCTTACGCTGCCGGAACTCCTAATCCTGGTTTGCTCATTGAAGCCGATTTCCCTGACCTCAAACCTGAAACAGTAAATTCTTATGAAGTAGGATATCGCGGGCTGCTCACAAAAAAATTATTGGTCGATGCTTATGTATATTATAGCCAGTACAAGGATTTTATTGCCAGGGTTGCCGTAGGCAGGGGAGAATCTGCGAGTTCTGACCCGTTGACTGAATTGCAGGAGTTAGCAAGTCCTTTTACAACGAATAATTATTCGTTTGTTGTTAATTCAAGCACCGGCGTCGACGCGATTGGCTGGGGAGTAAGTGTTGACTATGAAGCCGCGCAAGGTTACCATATCACGGCCAATGTTTCCGGCGATAAACTGAATAATGTGCCGAAAGGATTTGTAGCATTTTTTAATACTCCTAAGGTTCGATACAACATCGGATTAAGTAATGATAAATTATACAAGAATATAGGCTTTAATATCGTATGGAGATGGCAGGATGAATTATTGTGGGAAGGTACTTTTGGAACAGGCACTATTCCTCACTATGGGACACTCGATGCACAAGTCACCTGGAGATTGCCAGGCAGCAAGACGCAGTTCAAGCTCGGTGCTTCAAACTTACTCAACAAATATTATCGCAGTGCTTTTGGAAATCCGGAAGTGGGAGGATTGTACTACGTAAGCTTTGGCTTCAATTTATAAGCAAGAATATTTTATCTTAGAAAAATCCCGACGTTCGGGACTTTTTTGTATTGAACGATCATCAATATTTTAAAAAGAGAAAAGAAAATTTTGGAAGTTAGTTGTGGATCAATCGGCTTTTCGTCTCCACAGTGATCTATCCTATAATGATGCTTTGTTCATATACTCGGGCGGCAAGTCTTTCGAGGTATTAATGGTTTTTTAGCTCGAACACTTTTAGCCGATCCTTGTTCTGCCCGGCAACAAGTAAATAGTTTCCGTTTGCGTTCTTCAATTTTGCGAGGCCTTTACCGTTTCCGGGAATATATATTCCACTTTGCTCAATGGTGAGAGGCTGAAAGTGACCCTTTCCATCGCCTTTCAACACCAACCCATTTAATGCGTCATAGCGACCATTCGCAGGGTCGGTTCCATAATCATTGGTGTTAATACAAACATCCAGCTTACCATCCTTATCAAAATCATCTGTTATCATTGCATTCATTGCCGAGAACTGCGCAGTAGCGGGCAGTGGTTCCAGGCTAAAATTTCCATGTCCATTGTTCCTGACAAATGCACTGTTTAAATAATTCGCCTTATACTTTATTGAATTTTTAAGTTCTTCTTTCGTAAAAAGCTTGTCAAAACTCGTGCTTCCAAATTCCGAATAAGTGAGAGATTTTTTCTTAATGAAGGGCAGTTGGTCAACTACATCGTCTCTGCCATGAGCAGTGAATTCTTGTAACGTGCCACCTAATGTATCCTTCAAATAGAGAGTCATAATACACTGCATCGTTCCTTTTTTATAAAAATCACTTGCGTAGACTGTAACCGGGTATTTATCGCTTGCTTTGTAAAAGGAATTTTCTCCAAGATTCCCGACAATAAAATCATCATCACCATCATTATCAAAATCACCTTTGGTGATATTGCTCCACCATCCTGATTTATCACTTATTCCGGAAGCGGGTGTTACATCAATAAATTTTCCATGCTCATTTTTCAGGAATTTCAAAGGCATCCATTCACCCGCGATAACAAGGTCGGTCCAGCCGTCTTTGTCGAAGTCTGACCAGACCGCGTCACATACCATTCCAATGCCTGCCAGTGCGGATGCCTGCGATTGTGTAACATCTGTAAATTTTGCCTTTCCATTTTTACTATCGTTCCTCAATAAGATGCAGGATGTTGGCCTCGGATAGTTCCAGGGATAACAACGCCCGCCAATAAACAAATCGGGGTCCCCGTCTCGGTCAAAATCGACCACCCGCACACAGGATTTACTTATATGTTGTAAGGGCAATGCAGATGAATCTTCTGAAAAATTCCCATGACCGTCATTTATAAATAAACGATCCTGGTAAGAATCAGATGCGGGTCCTACTTCATCACTGCCGCATGCAATATACATGTCGAGATCTTTATCACCGTCGGCGTCAAATAAAGCAATGCCTGCAGCTTCCCATTCTTTATTAGCTTGCATTGGAAGAAGGCTTTTCTCAATAAATCTACCGGATGCTTGCTGGAAGAGTAGTGTAGGACTTATACCGAATGATCCTCCGACTACAATATCATCGAGTCCGTCATTATTGATATCGCCTGTCGCCAACGAAGGTGTATATTCAGACAATTTATGTGGGATCAGCTCCTGGATGTTAAAGTCGATAAAGTCTTGTTCCCGGTGGATATAATGAATATCCAGGTCAGCAGTAACTTCTTTGAATAAAGCTTTATTTGCAATGACAGGTTTGGTCCAATTGTATAAAGCATTTGCATTTTTGTGATCAAGCTGAAGCGTTTGTCCCAATGGAACAGCTGTTACTGTCTGCATTTTATTGTCTGGCCAGATCACTGTCAATGAATCTATTTTTGAGATCGCACCGAGACCGAAATGCAGCTGCGGTTGAATGGTTGATAAATATCCGCGGTAAGTTGTATTTTCTATCACCTGGGTCTTTCCCCCGTAATAGATTTTCACCCAGGCGCCGAGCCCTTCTTTATTCAGAGAATCGCCCGTTAGGTTTACCGATAGGAATTGAGCATTCGTCTTTTTATGTTCGGTTGCTTTGTTTTCGTAAACAAAAGCCTTGTCATTAATATTACTCATCACCACGTCCAGGTCGCCATCATTATCCAGGTCAGCATAAACAGCTCCGTTTGAAAAGGATAATTCACTAAATCCCCACTCGTCAGTAACGTTGCTAAATTGAATCCCCCTGGCGGCGGGACCATTATTTCTAAACGCATAATTCTTGATCTTGACCTGGGGAATCGCATCAAGCACTTCACGTTTGCTTTTGTTTGCAAAAGCTTTTGCCCGGAATGCAATGAAATCGTGATCGGTGAGATCTTTTGGAAAACCATTCGTGACTATTATATCGCGTAATCCATCATTGTCGAAATCCTGGACAAGCGGCGCCCAGCTCCAGTCAGTCGACGAAATACCAGCGTAAAAACCAACGTCGCTGAAAACAGGATCACCTAACGTGTCATTACTCAGGACTCGCCGCCCCTGGTTCAGTTGTAGGGTATTGCGCACATACTGATATTGATAACCGTATAAATCATTGTTCTGATAGTTGCGATAGTTGTATCCGGACATTAAAACCTTTTTCCTCAAATTATCGGCGGGATCCATGTCCATTTCGACCACATCGGCCAATCCATCATTATTAATATCGATCACATCAGACCCCATTCCATTTGCCGATGTATGTTTAAAATAGGAAGCAGCTTTGTCCGTAAATGTGCCGTCGTGGTTATTGATGTAAAGGATATCATTAGACAAAAAATCGTTGGCTACGAAAATATCTTTCCAGCCATCAAGATTAAAATCGGCGATGCAGGCGCTGTGACCATACCCTTCAATCGTAATTCCCGCTTGCATCGAAACGTTCGTGAAGAAAGCATGACCGACCGATGGTTTCCAATCATTGCGGTACAGGCGACCGGTACTGGGCCAGGAACCATCGGTGATCCGCTTACGGTACGCGGAAGGATTAGTGCCTTCCACGATCTCATTAACGGTAATGTATACGTCAAGGTCTCCATCATTGTCGTAGTCAAAAAATGAAGCCATGGTTGAGTGTGAATCGTCGTCCAGTCCGTATCCCTCCGCCATTTCCTTAAATACCGGAACTCCGTCTGCATTATTTCCCTGGTTTATATACAAAAGGTTCTTTCGTCTTTCTGGATCGTCATAAATAGTGGCGCAAACATAAATATCCGGCCAGCCGTCATTATTTATGTCTACAACCGCCACGCCGCGGCACCATTTGCCATTACCGTCCACTTTTGCGATAGATGTAATGTTTTGAAATTTGAGATGGCCTTTGTTCAGATAAAGTTGGCACGGTACCTCATTGCCGGCGAAGTAAATATCTTGCAATCCATCCTTGTTGAAATCACCAATACCGATGCCGGCTCCGTTATACATATTTGTAACGTCGAAAGGGTTGATCGAATCGTTCTCTACTATCCGGTTTTCAAATTCAATTCCGGAATGTTTATTGGGTACAAGCTGAAACAGGGAGCCGCGATTTTTGCAGGCCGTCGCCAGGCATGCAAAGCTTATAATAGATATGCCCAGGAATTTCATTCAGTAAGATTCTGGAGCTTAAAACGAGTGAAACAAATTTATTGAGAACGAGTAATTTAAAACAATCTGGAGAAATGGCATAAATTTGGCCGCTTTTTAAACATAAAAAAAATACATATGAAGAAATTACTCGCACTCTTGACCATTACCGGTTCTGTGATCGCATGCAACAACAGCGCTCAGCAAAGCGATACATCGAAGGACACCGCTGTTACTACAGACACTTCTTCCGCCACAATGGCTCCGGCAAAGGACAGCACTGCAATGGCTGCGCCTGTGAAAGATAGTGTAATGCAGTTTAAAGACGGCAAGGTGATGATCATGAGCGGTGGTTCATGGTCAGCTCTTTCCGCTCCTGTAACAACTACAAATGGTCGGAAGGTGAGTCCGAACGGCGAAGTATCCAAAAATAAAAAGACCAGGAAACTGGAGGAAGGAATGATGATTGATAAAGACGGTCAATTAATGGATAAAGACGGTAAACCATTGGACCAAACCGGTTGGGAATAACCAACAATGGATTAGAGAAATTTTACGAGAGCCGGGAGCGATCCCGGCTTTATTCTTTCGAAATATGTTTTTTTGTAGCTGGCTCAAATCTTTCCCATGCGTGCCAGAATTCATTATAGGCTTGCACACTCGAAAGCTGCTGTCCTTTTAAAGGCCCTTCAATACAGCGTCCATCCATATTCCAGACTGAGCCGGTGTTTTGATCAGTAAGGTAATTGTCGGCCCCGCAGGTACTAAATTTCAAGACAGTTCCATTGACCGTGCGCTCATATACGTGAAAGGAAGTCGTGTCGGTTTCCATTGTTACCAGTATCGGTGAGTTTTCGAAAGAGTCCTCTATCACACGTTTTTTTACCAATTCATTCCAATCGTAAGCCATAGAGGAAAATTCATTCTTTACACCTACTATCCAGGATTTGGGTTGCCAGGAACGGTAATCTCTTTTTACCAGGCTGCTTTGCATGGTTCCCTTGTCATAATCTTCCAGGCCGAAATATCGTTCATCGTATAATGGATCCGGTTCCATGACGACAGAGTTTGGATACTGGCGAATCCATGACTCGATCGTTGATTGGCTGGATGGAATTTCTTTCAGCATGGAACCTTTCAAGGGACCGGCGATTGCCTGGCCGGAAGCCTGTTGCCACCAGCTTTTTGTCGTTTTGTCTTCGAAGACTGCATTGAAATGGTCCATTCCTACCAGTCTGAAGACCTCGTCCCGGCCATTCAGCCGACTGCTGTAGACACGCCCGGTACGGCAGACTGTGCAGTAAGTAATAATGACCGGCTCGTTACCAATTGTGTCCATGACCTGGTGATGATAACCGATCAATTGGATCGGATAGGCTTTTGCCTCTCCATTAATAACGACGCCGATAACAAGTTTGCTTTTATCGAGACTCTCCGTGGCGGGGATAAAAGATTTGGTAGTCGGCTGATGAAATTTTTGGTCTGCTGCGATACTAAAATTGAGGACAATGAATAAAAGAAAATAGCCCAACATCGCCAGCGAAAGACTCACCTTCTCCCAGGTTTTACCTTTTTTAAAGGTTCGTATCAGCACGATAATGCCCAAAAGAAGAATTAATATTCGTATCCACATTATATGCCTCTCGAGCCAGTAAGCTATATTAACTGTTTCAGTAACCTGGCTTCCCGGAAGAGGCATCACCAGATAAACCCGGAAAATTTCAGCAAAGAATAAAAAAAGTATCAGTAAAATTATGAGCATTCTGCCTATTGCATAAGGCATCTTTATCCGAAAAGGAGAAACCTGGTTTAAATTCAGCGAAAGTATGGCAACAGCAATTTGTTTCACACAGCAGTTTTGGACCCAATAGCAATCATTGAAACTAAGGCTTTTTTATCAAATCGCCAACTGGCTTTTGATAATGCCGTGGCATTGATGAAGTGAATTAGTTTTCTATTGGACCCTTGAAAAAAGAGTTATTCGATTTTTTTTAGTTCTGAAGCTTTAAAGACGCTGCTGATCTGTGTCCTTAAATGAAAATTCAGTTCAATTGCTTCGTCGTCTCACCCAATGATACCCCATTTTGATAAACCTGCATGGTGTAAGTGCCGGAAAGAAAATTATCCGGCTGAATTGTATAGATCACATTTTTTCGCTCGCCCTTGTTGTATTCAAAATGAACTTTTGTCGTGTAAGCTTTCGTCCCTTCTGTTTTTGAATCAAAATGATTAGTGCCCCAGACATCCGTTTGCAACACTTTGTTATCAGGCTGAAGGATCACAACATATACATCATAGGATGCTGTACTCGCAATATTATTTTGCAGGGTAAATGAAAAGATCAATTTATCAGCTTTCCTGGCAGACGTTACTTCAGTCTCCTTATTTCCGGATTTTGTTGTAACTATCGAAAGGCGCATATCCGAGGCGATAAAGGTAGAGGCCTCGCTAATTGTTTCAGTAAGCTCCTTGTTCTGCCGTGTTATTTTCTCAACATTGTCCTGCAGACCTTTCATTTCATCATTTAACTGTGTCAACACTCCATTCAATCGGGTTCGTTCAGCTTCCAGGTCTGTGTTCTGAGCCTTCATTTCCTCTATTTGTTCCTGGTATTCTGCGATGAGCGCCCTTGCCCTTTTCAGATCCGTGCTTGTAGCGTTCCTGTTTTTTAAAATATCGCTGATCTGCCGGCGCAGGCCAAAGATCTTTGACATCGTTGAATCCAGGCTTCCCCTCAACGAATCCGTGACCGACTTTGTCGTGTCGAGTTGAAGCGTTTTTTCCGCGAATAATTTTTGAAGAGAATCCCTGATGGCTTCCTGCGTTGCCATTGTATCTTTTACCAATACCTGGCCGAGGTGATTACCGTAGCGGGATTTATCATATAAATGATATATCCATGTACCCATTAAACCAACAGAAACTAAAAGAAGTAAAAGATTTTTTGAGTCCCTCATAGGTTAGTCAGGAAGTTACTCTGTTTAGCAAATACACTTGGAAATTAATGTATTTATATTAAGAAATGCGTGTACGGTATTCTACTTTCTAAATGCTGTATTCTATTTCTTTATCCGGTCTCTATTTTCCGACAGACTGATCAACATATGCAGATATCCAACCCACTTGCCCGTTCTTTACAAGATAAAATTGCTTTCCCTCGTAAATTGATTGAAATTGTCGCATCACCTTCAATAAAAGCCCGGTACCAGCCATTAAAGATTTTTGATCAAAAACCTGGTGTACTCTCTTCACCTCTCTTGAGATAGCCGTTTTGTCCGCTGTTTTATCAAGGATGTTTTTTACAAGTGATGCTTCAGTAACAGAATTAAAATTGGTATACAACCTGTCATAGAACTTCTGTACCTGGTCAAACGTAACACCGACCACGGTGTTATCGACCAATTCGGGAAACATGAGTGTCGCTACCGACCAGGCAATACCTCCACTGAATGCTACATTATCAGTTTTAGGGTAAGAGCCGCTTTCGTTCACTGCATAGATGATCTCAGAATTTTCTGCTTCAGACAGTACGCGGTATAATTGTTTATAAAAATTGAGCAAACTTTTATCTTCGCCACACCGTTTATCTGTAACATTGGACACACTTTTCGTTCCCCAATTCACATTGAATAGTCTAAAATCTCTTGTGTTACCATTTGGAAAATAGCCACCTTTTGTGTTGCCACTGCCGATGTCGATCAAAAAGGTATTATATCTTCTTGCTTCCGGAACAATTCCCAAATGTGAAAGCCTTGCTTCTTCCAACGCACCAACAATATCCACTTCACGATCGGGTTCATTGATCTTTGTTTTGAAGGAATCCACCAGGTTAGTTATCCATTCGGTCTTCTGTTCTTTTTCGGCCTGCTGTTTTACCCCGCTACTTACAACTGTATACACAAACCTTGGGTCGATCCTGTATTTTTTCGTTACGGTCGAATACAATCCAGACATTCCCTCCAGGGTGGCCTCAAAACTGGGTGAATTAAAAGAGATAAAATCTGTATTTACCGAACTGTCCTTTAAGACATTAAAGGCGCCACGGCTTTGCGCATTTTTCCCAATCTCGATCACACTCATTTTTACACCTTTTGAGCCAACCTCTATGCCAGCGTAGACAGTGGAATTACTGTATTTTAATTTAAAGCTTGTTTGTGCCTGTAGAAAAAAGCCACACAGCATTAAATAAAGTGCAAGCAGCGTTGGTTTTGAATGAGTGGGCATGGAAGAAGATTTTAGTTGACGAATAAAAGTACTAAAATGAGTAGCCCGAGAGTTTATAGACATCGTATTGTGAAAAAAATGTGGTTAAATACATTGGAGACAGTTAATTTACGGGGGTCAGTTTAAAATTTTTTCAAAGATGATGACGTGTAGTAAGTGATTTCTGATCGTTAGGTGATGTAACAGCAAGTAAGAGTCGTTGACTAAAATTTTTTAATGGAGCTGTGCGACAAATTGACCTTCACTGATCTGCGCCGTATCGCCGTTTGCTGCAAAGACGGTTCCGCCGAACGTGCCTGTCACAATTCGGGTAGCGTCAATGAAACTTTGAACAGTTACCGAAAATACAGCCGTGTGGCGGCTCTGGAATATATCTGCTGGTGCATTGTGATCGTAATAATAAAAGGCTGTCTGTTGTGTAGTAAGATTATATTGATCGCGGTCCAGGGCCACGGGTAGATATACAGATACAACAATGCCGGTGTCCACAGAGCAGGCGGAAGGCCCAAAAAATGTAAAATTGGTTTTTGAAAACCCGCTGAAAAAGCCAGAGCTCGTAAACGTACCACACTGGTATGCATTGCCTGTTTTAAAACTCCAGTGCCCAAGAGTGATCGGCATAGAAGGATCACACAAACCGCACGGTGGAAACGACGTTGGTATTTGTGAAACTAACGTGTCACCACCACCTCTTGAAAGCGTGTCAACCTTTGCACCTTCAAAACTATATTCCTTTGCGCACCTTGTATTTAGTAACACCAGGACCGGCAACAGGAAAAAGAGAAAGATGGCAAAATATCGCTTGACATACTTCATAACCTGGGAGATGATAACCCTCCGAACAAATGTACACACTACTTATTCATCGTTTTTTAGCTCATTCCGGTTTCCTCCCAAAATTCTTTTCTCCTGCTTCAATCGCAACGGGTAAGTAGTTTTCCCGCGGCGGAACAGGACAATTGTATTTTCCCTTTACATAAGCGCAGTAAGGATTATAAGCTTTATTGAAGTCAATGACCAGTTTATTATTTTTTATATCCTCGACGGCGAGATCGATATAACGGCCTGCCTCGTAAGTTTCATCACCCGTGGTTTTGTCGGTGAACATTAAAGCGAGATAGTCTTTGTACTTGGGATCCGCGAGTAAATTTTGAGATTGATAGATATTTGCCTTTACCAACGTATCGTGAATGGTAAATGAAACTGTACCGTAAACCCTGTATGTTTTTTTCTGCAACCCGGATGTTTCCATCAAAAACCATTTATTATCCTTCGCTTTTTCAAAGGTTGCCATAACCCGATAGCTCTCATTAACGGTGTAGAACTGGAAATACTTCTTATCCGTGGCCTGGACCACTTCATGGTCTTTGACATAGTGATCGAGATATGTTTGTAAGGAATCTTTATAAGATGATTGACCAAAAAGGTTGGTTACACAAATGGTGAGTAACAATGGTAACGAATATCTTAAGCCTGGCATAAATGATTTTTAGGAAAGAGCGGGTAAATGAATTTCTGCCATCATACACCTGGCACTACCACCACCATTGACCTCGATGGTATTAAGTGGAGCGTGTATGATCCTGTTATAACCACTCAATTTTTGTACCTGCTCTTCTGACAAAGACTGGAAAGCCTGGGTAGACATTACCACTAACTTTTCATGTTTCCTGTTTTCAATTTGTAACATATTTCCGGCAAAATGATTTAACTGGTCATAGTT
>Ga0070676_10002021_pt1 | contig 10309 bp, 7 predicted proteins | sample KBSM53metaG_FD_64667 | JGI IMG/M metagenome (GOLD analysis project Ga0070676, IMG submission 64667) | Miscanthus rhizosphere microbial communities from Kellogg Biological Station, Michigan, USA - KBS M5-3 metaG | ecosystem: Host-associated > Plants > Roots > Rhizosphere > Soil ...
GACGGAGCCGTGGAACAGGTTGTCGATCTCGCGCAGGCGGTCGATGTTGGTGTCGAGCACCGTGACGCGCGCGCCCAGGCCGTGGGCCATCTTGATCGAGTTCAGCCCGACGATGCCGCCGCCCAGCACCACCACCTCCCCGGCGGGGACGCCGGGGACGCCGGCGATCAGCGTGCCGCGGCCGCCGTGGGCCTTCTGGAGGAAGCTGGCGCCGACCACCACCGCCATCCGGCCGGCGACCTCGGACATCGGCGTCAGCAGCGGCAGGCGCCCCTCGCGGTCCTCGATGGTCTCGTAGGCGACGCCGGCGATCTCCTTCTCCAGCAGGACGCTGGTGAGCTCCGGCAGGGGGGCGAGGTGGAGGTAGGTGAAGAGCGTCTGCCCTCGCTTCAGCAGCGGGTACTCCTGCTCCACCGGCTCCTTGACCTTCACCACCATCTCGGCCTCGCCGTAGACGGTGGCGGCGTCCGGCACGATCCGCGCGCCCGCCCCGACGTAGTCCTCGTCGGGAATGCTGCTGCCGAGGCCGGCTCCCTTCTGAACGATGACCTGGTGTCCCGCCGCGACGAGGTCGTGGACGCTCGCCGGAATCATCCCGACCCGATATTCGTGATCCTTGACTTCTGTAGGTATCCCGATCAGCACAATTCAAGTCCCCGTATCGACCGCACGTTTCGACTCCGGCTGGCCGGCCCCGCGCGGGCCGCGCTCCCCCGGCGCCCTGTCTCCCCTCATCTCCACCCGGCCCTTGAAGAAGGCCCCCTCGGCGATGACGATCCGCGGCGCGGCGATGTCCCCCTCGACACTTCCCGAGGGGGAGACCTCCACCCGGTCCGACGCCATCACATTCCCCACCACCCGGCCGCTCACGCGCACCACCGGCGCCGTGATCGGCCCCTCGACGACGCCCTCCGCGCCGATCGTGACCGTCGCGTCCACCCGGATCTCGCCCCGCAGCTCCCCTTCGATGAGCAGCTCGGTGGCGCCGGTCACCTCGCCGGCCAGGCGCGTGCCGGAGGCGACGTGGGTGAGGCGATGCCTCTGGGACGGGCTGGAAAATTCGGACGAACCGCCGGACGCGGGAGACGAGGACGTATTGTCACGACGAAAGATCGACATAGCTCCCCGGATCCGCGTTCGGTCCCTCTACACCATGAAGGGCGGCGGGCGCTCTACTCGCGCCGTCCGCCGCCCTGGTCTTCACGAGCAATTGGAGCGGGCAACGGGACTCGAACCCGCGACATCAAGCTTGGGAAGCTTGCACTCTACCAACTGAGTTATGCCCGCTCGATGGATCGAGCGCAGGGAAATCTAGCGGACGGGGCGCCGCGCGGTCAAGGGGGCCGCCCGGGGGAGCCCTCCTTGGGCTATACTTGAAGCATGCAAGGCTCAGGATCGGGACGGGGCCGTGACCTCGTGGAACGCAAAGACTCCCTCTACTTTTTCCCCGATCAGAAGATCACCGAGGCGGAGTTCCTCCACCTCCTGCACAAGGGGACCCCGGAGCAGCGCGCCTGGGTCATCTCCCACCTGCTCCGCTACGCCCAGTGGGACGACATCTGGACCTACGTGACCCGCGACGAGGTCCGCGAGATCTTCCCCACCCTCGACCTTCCCGAGAACCTCCGGAACGCCTGGGGCCGGATGCTCAAGGTCGAAGCGACCGTCATCTAGGGAAAAAACCGCAAGGCCACGAGCTGCGTCTGTTCGAGCAGCTCGAAGTTGTTGTCGCTCACCAGCACCAGCGCGCGCGAGCCGTCCGGCAGGTCCGGCCCGAAGGCCATCCCCTCCAGGTTGTCCGGCATGAAGCCGGCGCGGTCAAAGTCGAAGACCAGGGTCTTGCGGACCGGCGTGTACGCCTCCCCCGCCAGCGAATCCCGGCCGGAGACGTCGGACGCCCCTTCCAGCGAGACGCGGAAGAGCTGGATCGTGAAGCCGCGGCCCGCGATGAACTGCCGCTCCAGGGCCAGCAGGTCCCCTCCCGGCAGCGCCAGCAGCTCGGCCAGCCCCCGGATGGCGAACCCCTGGCCCTTCCGGCCCGCGAGCGGCTCCACCTCGTAGACGTACTGGGCGCCGGGCAAGAAGCGCCCCTCCTTCCGGTCATAGCGCAGGAGGCGGACCGGGCTCGGCCGGGTCTCGTCGTCCGGGCCGTCCTGCTTCAGGGCCCGCTCGTTGGCCGTCCAGAGGACGTCCCCTCCGGGCGCCAGGGTGAGCCCCTCGAAGCCCTGGTTGCTCCGGATGCCCCTCCCCTCTCCGGCCCGGAAGACCTCCGGGACCGGCAGGGTGCCGAGCACCTCCCCCGTCCTCGAAAACTCCCGGATGGAGGGCTCGGTCTCGGAGGAGATCAGCATCCGTCCCGAGGGCTCCAGAGCGATCCCCTCGCCGTCGAAGCTCTTGCCGTCGAGACCCGCCAGGGGGATCGCCGCCAAGGGGATCTGAAGCGGCGTCTTCCCGGGGAGTGGAGCGACGCCCTCCGCGGTCGCCTGGAAGGCGAGCCGGAAGACCCGGGCTGGCGTCTCCCCTTCGTTGTCCACCACGGCGAGCCAGGTGCCGTCCGGCGCCCGGACGATCCCCGAGAGCCCGCCCACCCGGAAGCCGTCCACCCGGGCGCCGAAGGGGACGATCAAGGGGCCGGAGCCGAGGACGGAAAGCGGCGGACGGGGCGGCGCCGGCGCTCCATGCGGCGCGCAGGCCAGGGCAACGGCCAGCAGGAAGACGGGAGACGTCCGGCGCCGCATCAGGGGGCAAGGAACTGGGGGACGAACGTGACCTCGAACATCTTGGGCCAGAGCTTGCCGGTGATGAGGAAGGTCTTCGCCTGGGGGTCCCAGGCGATGCCGTTCAGCACGTCGGTGTGCTGGCGCTCCTCGGGGGTCAGCAGGCCCGAGGCGTCGATCACCGCGGTGACCCGGCCGTCCCTGGGATCGATGCGCACGATCTGGTCGGTCTGCCAGACGTTGGCGTAGATCAGGCCGTCCACGCATTCGAGCTCGTTGAGGGCGTAGACCGGCTTGCCCGTGACGGTGACGTTGAGGGTGCCGAGCACGGCGAAGGTCTTGGGATCCCGGAAGGTCAGATGGTCCGAGCCGTCGCTCATCACCAGGCGCTTGCCGTCCCAGCAGAGCCCCCAGCCCTCGCCGTCATAGCGGAACTCCCCGGTCTGCTTGAAGTCGGAGCGGTTGTAGACGAGCGCCTTCTGCTCCTTCCAGGTGATCTGAATGAGCTTGTCGCCGGCCAGCGCCAGCCCCTCCGCGAAGTACTCGGCGGGGACGTCCACCTTCCGCTTGACCGCCCCGGTCCGCGGATCGGCCTCGCGGAGGCTGGACGAGCCGTACTCGCCGGCGCTCTCGTAGATCGTGCCGCGGTCGAGCACGAGCCCCTGGGTGAACGATTGGGGATCGTGCGGCCGGGTCGAGAGGACCTTCACCTTGAGCCGCTCCGGGGGCCGGGCGTCCGGACCGGGAGCCGCCGCGGGCGCGGCCTGGACGGCAGCCGGAGCGGCGGCCGGCTCCGGCGGCGCGGGACGGAGGAACCAGTAGGCGGCCAGGGCGACGGCGATCATGACAGCGGCAATGATAGGCCATGGGCGGCGGGAGGGCTGTGGAGAAGGTTTCTTGGCGGCCATGCGTCGCTTCCTATGCGGCTGAACGGCGAACCGAGAGGCCAGGGTCCCTGGTCTCTCTTAGCCGCCCCACGAGCAATCGTCCATGAGCGCACCCAGCAGGCCGGGGTCGGGCATGCCGATCGGCTGGCCCGGCGGCGGCGCGGGGGGCTCCGGGAGCTTCGCCTGCGCCTCCGCGGTCCGGCGGCCGAGGTAGCGCTCGATCTCGCCGGCCAGGAAGGCGCGGTGGGCGGCCTCGGCATCCTCGCCGCCCCCCTTGCCCAGCCGGCCGGAGAGCGCGCGCAGCTCGGCGTCCACCCGGGAGCGCACGCCCGGCGCGGCCTGGGGGTCGGCCGAGAGGCCGATCAGCCGCCGCACCAGCACCCACTGCACCGTGCGCCGGACCTCGGCCAGCCGCTCCGCCTTCGGCGCGGCGCCGCCGAACGCCTTGGTCTCCAGCGCGTCCAGGACGTCCTCCAAGCCCGGCAGCGAGGGATCGCGGCGATGAAAGTCCACCAAGCGTGCGGTCCGTTCCGGACGCAGCAGCAGGCGGATCGCCATGTCGGCGCCGGTGGCCGCGGCGGAGAGCGGATCGAAGGCCGGCGCCGTGAGGCCCGTGAACATCTCCTCGTTCACGTTGAACTCCGCCGGCCGCGGCAGCAGCAGGCCGATCACCGGCTCCGGCAGGTCGAGCGTCTCGGGGCTCAGGATGTCGAGGATGGCCGAGAGCGCCCGCCGCTGCGCGTCGCCGTCCACCGGCGTCGAGGGCGGCTGGCCGTCGCCGCGCAGGGCGTAGGTATAGCGCAGCCCGCCGACCATCTTGGAAGCGGCCTCGAGCTGGTAGCGGTGGTGGAAGTAGAGGGGGACCAGCACCTCGTTGAGCAGGGAGAGCGGCTGCCCCGGGGCGATGTTGCGCTCGCCGAAGCCGGCGAGGCCGATGCGGCGCACCTCCAGCTCCTGGCGCAGGCCGGCGGCGGCGTCCGAACCGTTGTCCCAGAGGTGGGCCAGGGGGCTGGCGGAACCCTCGGGGCGGGCGTCCTGGTCGGTCAGGTAGACCAGGCCGCGGGAGAGCCCCTCGCGCACGACGGCGTCGAGCCCGGCCTTCTCGTCCGTCCCCGGAGCGAACTGGGTGTAGCCGTAGCGGATGGCCTGCACGTCCCACTCCCCCATCCCCCGGGCGTAGACCTGGGAGAAGTCGAGCTTGCCGTCCGGAGTGACGCCGACCAGCGGCGCCGGGTAGTCCATCACCGAGGCGCGGCCGTAGGTCGAGGCGGCGAAGTTGTGGGAGAGCCCCAGGCTGTGCCCCACCTCGTGCGCGCCGAGCTGGCGGATGCGGGCCAGCGCGAGCTGCACGGGATCGTCCGGCGCGCCGGTGCCGGTCTTGTCCGCGCCTTCCAGGCCCTCGAAGATCAGACGGTCCTGGCGTACCCGCAGCGAGCCGAGGGTGACGTGCCCGGCGAGGATCTCTCCCGTCCGCGGATCGATCACCCCGCCGCCGTAGGACCAGCCGCGGGTCGACCGGTGCACCCACTGGACGACGTTGTAGCGGACGTCGAGCGGATCGGCGTCCGGGGGCAGGATCTTCACCTGGAAGGCGTCGATGAAGCCGGCCTTGTCGAAAGCCTCCTTCCACCAGCTCACCCCCTCCATCAGGGCGCTGCGGATCGGCTCGGGGGCGGCGTTGTCGATGTAGTAGACGATCGGCTTCTTCACCCGCGAGCGGGCCGCGGTGGGATCGACCTTCTCCAGCCGGTGGCGGGCGATGTACGACACGTCGATCGGAGCGGCGATCGGCGCCGCGTAGTTCTTGAACTCGACCCCGAAGTAGCCCGCCCGTGGATCGAACGCCCGCGGCTTGTAGCCGGCGTCCGGCAGGCGCACCAGCGACTGGTGCTGGATGAAGGTGATCGCGCCGGCCGTGGGGGCCGTCTGCCGCACCAGGGCGCCCGGCTCGGCCGACTGGAAGGTCAGCAGGGACTCGATTTCCAGGTTCTCCGGAAAGGACCGGCAGCTCTCGGGATCGACCACGCTGCGGGCGGCGTCGAGCGACCAGCTCCCCTGTCCCGCGGCCTTGAGCCGGACCACGATGTCGTGGGCGTCCCGCACCAGGAAAGAGGTGAAGTCGACGAGGCCGCGGCCGTCGGGGCTCTCGGCGGCGATCTCGCCGGCCCAGAGGATCGAGGTGGCGAACGACTCGCGCACGGCCTGCCGCTCGGCCGGGTCCTCCGACAGGGCGCGGAACCTGAGGTTCGGCTGCTCGACCAGCAGCCGGCCCCCCACCCGCCGCAGGGTGACGATCCGGGCGTCGCCGATCTGGCCGCGGTCGAGCCCCACCGGGTTCGAGCCCAGTCCGGAGACGATCCCCTCCTGATAGATGTAGCTGCCCACCTCGCCGTCCCTGGCCCTGGTGGGCGGCACCTCCAGCCAGACCTTCCCCTTCCGGCGGTCGACATAGACGGTCAGCATGCCGGCCTTCTTCTCCAGGCCGGCGGTGGCCTTGGCGAAGGTCGGCGGACCCGCTTCAGGGCCGGAGGCGGTCTTGGGCGGAGCGGCGGCGAACGCGGGAGCGGCGAGGAGGACGAGAGTGGAGAGAAGGATTCTCGGCAGATCGATTTTCGTGCGGTCTTTCATGCGGTCTCTCTGACGAACGGCGCTCCCCGCAGGTCGGCGAGGAGCCGGGGAAGTCTACCGCGTCAGACCACCCGGATCTCCTCTCTGAAATAAACGGCTCGCTTTTTCCACTTGTATGTACCAGGAGTAGTAGAAGTAGAAGCACTCGCAGGACTGGTAAAAGGAACCTTCTCCCTGAGCAGGGTATGGAGGCCGATATGGTTCCTGTCGCAACGGAAGGACAAGCTGCTCCCGCAGTCCACCGTGCCACCCGGCGGCTCCCCTTCCGTCCGTCCCGCGCTTCCCGTTCTCCCCCTTGATCTGGCTCCCAGGCCATGCATATAGTCCGCAATCGCGAAGTTACTGCTGTATAGATCTTTGAATGTCTCTTCAGAAGTTTGGGAGGGCACCAGACGCAGCTCGATCTCCAACAAGGAGGGGAAACCATGCGGAAGATCGCAATCGTCGGTGCTGGACAAGCAGGAATGGTGTTGGCTTTTGGTCTATTGAACGAGGGGTACGAGGTGACGGTCTTCGAGGGGAGGCCGGCGGACGAGATCGAGAGGGGACCGATCCTGTCCACGGCCATGGTGTTCGACCGTCAACTGGATGTAGAGCGCAGGCTGGGCATGCACGAGTGGGAGGGGAAGGCGCCGGTCTGCAACGGGATGCACGCGACGCTCCGGCTGCCCAATGGAGAGATCGTTCTCCAGTTGCAGGGCGGCCTCGACGAGACCTGTCAGGGCGTGGACGCGCGGCTGAAGACCTCCACCTGGATGCGCCGGTTCCAGGCCATGGGGGGCCAGGTGGTTTACGAGAACGTCAACCGGTCCCTGCTCGAGGAGATGGCGGAGGCGTTCGACCTCGTGGTCGTCTCCTCCGGCAAGGGCGGGCTCGGGGAGGTCTTCGAGCGCGACCCCGAGCGTACCCTGTTCGACTCCCCCCCGCGGCGGCTGGGCGCGGTGATGCTGAAGAACGTCCGCGAGTGGGAGGAGATCCCCTACACCACGCTGAAGTTCCAGTTCTTCATCCAGATCGGGGAGTACTTCTCGATCCCCTTCTACTCTCACGTCGGCCGCTGCCGCAGCGTGGTCTTCGAGTCCATCCCCGGCAGCCCGATGGACGTCTGGGGCGGCGTCGACAGCGCGGACAAGGCGCTGGCGACCGCCCTGCGGCTGATCCGGGAGTACTCCCCCCAGGACTGGCCGAACTACCGGAACGCCGAGCTGGTGGACGACCGCTCCTGGCTCAAGGGGGCGATCACTCCGACGGTGCGCAAGCCCGTCGGCCGTCTGCGGACCGGCAAGGCCGTGATGGCGATGGGTGACGTGGCGGCGCTCAACGATCCGATCAGCGGCACCGGCGCCAACGACGCCGTGCGCCAGGCCGACCGGATGATCCGGGCCATCGTCGACCACGGCGGCCGCCCGTTCACGGCGGAGTGGATGCAGGAGACCTTCGACGCCTACTACGAGGAGCGCGGCCGGTACACCATGGAGTTCACCCGGATCATGACGGGCCCGATGACCGAGCCCTTCTGGAAGGTGCTCCAGGGGGCGGCCCAGTCTCCCAGCGTCGCCCACACCTTCGTCAACGTCTACACCGACATCCGAAAGTCGCTGGAGTGGCTGACCGATCAGAAGGCCGCGGACGGAATCTGCAACGCCCACGCGCACGAGCTGCGGGGCGCCCGGTTCCTCACCCTGCCCGAGGCCATGGCCCGCTTCATGCCGCAGCAGCCCGGCGTCAGGGTCGCGGCTGCTTGAGCGGCGAAAACTTCCCCTCAGGGCGGTCCGGCACCCGCCGGGCCGCCCTTCTTTTTTCCTCCAAACTTGATTGGCGAACGGCGGATCGGCTATAAGCAAGAGTCATGCAAACGTTGGCCATTCCACAGCATCCCGTTGAAACCACGGAGCAAAGATTCGACTCGCTGGGGCTCAGCCAACCGATCCTGCGCTGCGTGCGCCTCGTCGGCTTCGAGCATCCGACGCCGATCCAGGCCGCCGTGATCCCGGCGGCGATGACCGGACGCGACCTGATCGGCCTCGCCGAGACCGGCTCGGGCAAGACGGCGGCCTTCACGCTGCCGATCACCGAGAGGCTGGCTCACGATCCCAAGGCCCGCGCCCTGATCGTCTCCCCCACCCGCGAGATCGCGCTCCAGACCCAGGCCTTCCTCGACGCCTTCGGCGGCGACTACGGCCTGCGCACCGTCTGCCTGATCGGCGGCGTCAAGATGGGTCCCCAGTACCAGGGGCTGCGCCGCCGCCCCCACGTCATCGTGGCGACGCCCGGCCGCCTGCTCGACCACGTCGAGCAGGGCACGGCGAAGCTCGACGACTTCAACATCCTGGTCCTCGACGAAGCGGACCACATGCTGGACATGGGCTTCATGCCCCAGGTGAACCGCATCCTCCAGCAGCTCCCCAAGAAGCGGCAGACGCTGATGTTCTCGGCCACCATGCCGCCTCCGATCGAGCGGATCTCCCAGCAGTTCATGAACGATCCGCTGCGGATCGACATCACCCCCGAGGGCAAGGCGGCCCACGGGATCAGCCACCGGCTCTACCTGGTGGAGACGGAGAACAAGAAGGCCTGCCTGCTCGCCCTGCTCCACCAGGAGCTCGGCAGCACGCTGGTCTTCATCCGCCGCAAGACCGACGCCGAGTGGCTCTCCGGGGTCCTGGAGCGCGAGGGGCACCCCGTCGAGCGCATCCACTCCGACCTCTCCCAGGGGCAGCGGGTGCAGGCGCTCCAGGGGTTCCGCGAGGGGGAGCACCGCATCCTGGTGGCGACCGACATCGCGGCCCGCGGCCTCGACATCCCGCGCGTCGGGCACATCATCAACTTCGAGATGCCCGAGACGGTCGAGGACTACATCCACCGCGCCGGCCGCACCGCCCGCGGCAACGCCACCGGGATCGTCTCGACCATCGCCACCTGGAAGGACAAGATGATGATCAAGGAGATCGAGTCCACCCTCGGCGAGGATCTCCCCCGCTGCACCGTCCCCGGCGTCGAGCCCTATGTCGAGATGAAGCCGAGGGTCAGCCTCGGCGCCCGCAAGTCCACCCTCAGGGTCAAGCGGCGCTAGAGCCCGCCAGCGCTTCCAGCGTCCTCAGCAGCAGAGCGGGATCGACCGGCTTCGTCAGATGCCGGTCGAAACCGGCGGCCCGGGCCTGGCGCTGGTCCTCCTCCTGCCCGTAGCCGCTGATGGCGATCAGGTGGACGGCGGCCGTCTTCTCGTCCTGGCGGAGGGCGCGGGCCAGGTCGTAGCCGTCCATGCCGCCGGGGAGGCCGATGTCGCAGAGCGCCACCTCCGGGCGGAAGCGGCCGGCGGCCTCCAGCCCCTCCAGCCCCGTGTAGGCGACCTCGACGGTATAGCCGGCGAGCTCCAGCATCATCCCCAGGCTGTCCGCCACGTCCCGGTTGTCCTCGACGATCAGGACCCGCAGGGCGTGGCCGGCTCCCGGGGAGGCCGCTCCGTCCCGGACGGCTCCGGCGGCTTCCCCCAAGGGCAGGCGGACCGTGAAGGTGGAGCCCTCGCCGGCGCCGCGGCTCGCCGCGCCCACCTCGCCGCCGTGCAGCTCGACGAGCCCCTTGACCAGGGCGAGGCCGAGCCCCAGCCCTCCCCGGCTGCGGTCGAGGCTGCCGTCCGCCTGGCTGAACGGCTCGAAGAGGCGGGCCAGGATCTCCGGCTCCATCCCGATGCCCGTGTCCCGCACCGTGAGGACGGCGTCGCGGCCAGCCTCCAGGCGCACCTCCACCCGGCCGCCCGGGTTGGTGAACTTGTTCGAGTTCTGGAGCAGGTTGCCCACCACCTGCGACAGCCGGGTCGGATCGCCGTTCACCCAGACGGGCCCGGCCGGCAGCTCCGCCACGACCTGCAGGCCGTGGCTCTCGAGGAGGCTGCGGTGGTCTTCCACGGTGGCTCTCACCAGGGCCGCGAGGTCGAGGGGCTCGCTGCGGAGCAGGATCTTGCCGCGGGAGATCCGGGAGACGTCGAGCAGGTCGTCGACGAGACGGGCCATGTGCGCCACCTGGCGGTCGATCATCTCGCGGACCTGGAGCAGGCGGGGCTCCTCCGGGCCGATCCGG
>Ga0070676_10002032_pt1 | contig 10271 bp, 6 predicted proteins | sample KBSM53metaG_FD_64667 | JGI IMG/M metagenome (GOLD analysis project Ga0070676, IMG submission 64667) | Miscanthus rhizosphere microbial communities from Kellogg Biological Station, Michigan, USA - KBS M5-3 metaG | ecosystem: Host-associated > Plants > Roots > Rhizosphere > Soil ...
GATCAGCGCGCTCGCCGAGTTCGGACAGCGCGAGTGAGCGCGATCCGCGGGCGAGCGTTCGACTTCGTAAAACGCTGGACGTCGGTCGTGGCGAAGGGGACGATGCTGCTGGTCCTCGGCGGCGGTGTCGCGTTCGGCGGCGTACTCGTCGCCCGCAAACTCCTGCAGCCGACCGAAGCACCGACCGAGGTAGTCGGCCCTGCACCTGTCGTGCGGCCTGTCAGCACATCGTCGTCACCAGCGCCGGCAACGCCCGCGGTGCGGACTCGCCAGTCAGCGGGCGACGTGAACCGTGCGCCCACGCATCCCGTCGCGAAAACCGTCCCGGTGATCTTCGATGCGAAGGCGGAGCGTGACAGCATGCGCGCGGCGTTCGCACAGGGGCTCGCCGCTCAACGCAGCGGGCAGAAGGGCTCAGCATGGTTCCGACGCGCATACGTGCACGCGACGCGGCTCATCGAGCGCGGCCAACCGGGGAGCAAGGAGTATACGCCGGAACGGCTGATTCGCGCGCGCGCCTGCGTGTTGGGCGAGCTTCAATGTCCTCGAGCGGCAGTGAGCGAAGATCTGACGTGGGTGCTCGTGTTCGGTGACGACGCGCAACGCCGCACGGCGGTGCGCCTGCTCGAGCGGATAGGGGCATGACACTCACCGCCGCGATCGCGCTCAGCATGGGCGTCACCGCTGTGCTCGCGCTCCTCACCTGGCGGATTCCCGCTCGAATCTCGCGCGTGGCGACGCTCGTGGTGGTCGGAGTTCCGCTCGCGCTGCTCGTGGAACTGCTGCGCGGGCGCAATGCATCCCTGTCGTCGCAATCGCTGCAGGTCGTCGGCCAGTATGCGTTTCTGCTCGATACTCTGCGCATCGGGTCGGGGTCCGGGGCGGACGTGCGCATCCCGGCGCCGAACAACGGACGGAGCGGCACCGGCCTGGTGTCGGTCCACATCGGACCTAACGACACGTCAGTCGTCGTGCGGGCGGAGCCGGGGGCGCCGCCAGTCCGGGCTGGCCAGCGGGTACTGGCGGCGGCTCCTGTAGGCCGAAGCGCCACGATCGTTGTCTCACGTGCCGGTGCGGCCCCCGCAACGGTTCGGGCCGCGATGCCGTGGTGGCCGATCGGATGCACGACGCGACTCGCACCGCTCTGTGCCGAACGCACGCTGACCACGGGCGGTGTCAGCGTTCGCGTGCGCGCGTCGGAGAGCGGTGCGTGGAGCGACGCCTTTGGGCCAGCATTCGCTCGGGTCCCGACGTTCGTGCTGTTCCGCCGCGACGGACAGGTCTACATCGCTGCCGCTTCCGGTACGACGTTGACCGTGAACGGCGCGTCACCTCTCACGGAGACACGGGTCGCCAGCGGCGCCATCGAGATCGGCATCGGACGCGAATCTTCCCGCCTTCGGGTGACGGCCGACAGACGCGCGAACCGTATGCATGTCCTGTTCGCGGGGCGACTGCTTGGTGACCGGTGGCCGCTTCACGCCGGCAGAGATCGCGCGGTTCACCGCGTGCAGTACGGGGCGTCGGCGTCGCCTGGGACCTTGCCGCTGATCGACTTCAACGGAGTGCCGTTAGGCGCAGGCACGCCTCCATATTCCGGCGCGCTCGAGTGGGCACCGGGCCGCTGGCGATGGCACGCCGATGGCCAGGTCCGCCCCATTGCGGTTGGCGAGACCGTCTTGCTCCCCGGGACGGGGAGCGCGCGATCCGAACGCGGTCACCTGGTTCGCCTCTCGGCGGAAATCGCGGCGGAAGGTACGCTCGCCCGGCTCGCGATCGTCTGGCTCCTGGGCGCTCTCCTGCTGGCGGCGTCGGCCAGCTCAGCATCGGGTCCGGTGCCCGCGCTGCGACTTGCCGTCCTCGGCCTCGCCTACACGTTGGCGATGGTTCGCTCGACGATCGCGATCCGCGTCGCGACGTCCGAGCCGTTCAACGCCGAGGCGGTGCCGACGACGCTCGTGTTCCTCATCGCCTTTCCAGTGCTCGTGTGGCTACTCGAGCGCATGCGCCACCACGATTGGCAGCGGTCGCTCAAGGCATTGGGCATGGCGCCATTGCTCCGTCTCGTCGCGGACGCTGGCGTCGTGGTGGGAGCCGCCATCGTGACGTACATACTGGCGGGTGGTGAGGACCGATCGCTGTTCGTCGTTTTCATCATTGTGGCCGGCTCGGCTGGACTCCTCGTGCTGCAGTCGCTGCTCGTCCCGCGCGAAGCGCAAGCGACAACGACCGGCGCGCCGCTCGGGATGTTCGAGATCGGCGCTGAGCGCGGATTCTCGAGTCGGCATCTCATGCGAGCCGTGGCGACGCTGCTCGTGCTCGTGGTGCTCTACATCGCGCTCGCGTTGTCACTGCGTGGTGTGCCGCCCTACCTCAGCATGGCGCTCTATAGCGTCGTGCTCCTGTTCGCGTATGCAGCGGCCGAGTTGCGAGGGAGGGTCTGGCCGCGGATGTCGCCAAGGCACTACCGGCTGGCGGTACGGGTCGCAGCGGCCATCGGCGCGCTCGGCGGACTGCTTGTCGGCCTAACGCTTGCTTCCCCTGGGATTGCATTGGGGATCGTTGGGATGGTAGGAGGCGGAGTGGCAACGGCTCTGGCCACGAGGTTCGCGCTGGCGCCACTCGTCGGACCGATCCGGTTGTGGCCGTACCACCGAAAGGACGTGCTCCCGCCGCTCTGGTTCGCCTTCGCGCCCGTCGCACTACTGCTCGTAGCGCAGTGGGGAGCCGTTCGGCGACTCGGGATCACGCTCGGCTTCGCGCTCGCGATTGCTGGCCTGCTGCTCGTCGTTCGGGTGTTCGCCGTGCTGTGGCACCGTGAGACGAAAGAACGCGTGGATGCGCACCTGCGCGGCACCGCTCCCGGAAGCGAGACACGTCGCCGGACGCCACTGTTCGTTCTCCTCGCACTCACGGTCTACGGCGGATACCTGGGCGCGGATCGCGGGCTCATGCTGTTGCTGGTGACGTCGGTGCTGGCGACGCTGGTGATGGCAACGGCCATGTTGGGACCGCGGCGGCTCGCGGCGTCGGTGGTGGTGCTGGTCGTCACGTTAGGCGCCGTCGGTGCGTGGCTTCGGGTGCCCCCGGCCGAGCTGGCGGCGCGTCCCATGACGCTCTCGACACCCCAGGTTCGCTTCGCGGCCGTTCGCCATCCCCGCGCCCTCGAGCGTCAGATGCTCGTCACGAAGAGCAGCGCCGCGCGCGAGATCGTCAGCACCCTGCAGCAGGACTGGGGCATGCGCGCGTATGCCGCGTCTGGCGGCACGTGGGGCAACGGCCTTTATGGCACGGCGTACACGCGCCGCGCGATCTCGGAAGACGTTGCTCTTACCGACAACGCCTATGCCGTGTTCGTGCTCAGCGAGCACGGGTTCGCTGGCGGAGCGGCGCTTTTGTCCGTCTACCTGGCGCTCGCGTTACTGCTGCTCGCGAGCGCGATGATTGCCGGTCGCGCCGTGAACGAGGTGCCGCGCGGCATCCTCCTCGGCGGCCTCGCGATGTACGTCGCCGTGCCGGCGCTGTACATGGCCGCGGCGAACGTGTCGTTGCTCCCGCTCACCGGGCAGAACCTGCCATTGCTCGGTTTGCGATCAGGCGCCGACGTCGCCTTCGCATCGTGGACGCTCGCGCTCGCCGTCATCGCGTTGCCGAGAGCCACCGGTCCCGCGCGTGGCGTCACGGAGCGCGCGGAGATCAACAGCCACGCGATGCGGCGCCTGGCCATCATCCTCGGCGCCGCGGCTGCAATGGTCGTGCTTATCGGAGCGGTCGTCCTTCGCTCGCTCTATCGTGCGACCCATCGCGACGTGGCGCCGTTTCAGCTCGCGACGTTTGCCGACGGCCTCCGCGCTGCCATTGACCGCGCCGACATCGTATCGAGCGGTGACTCGGTCGTCGCCGGTCCGGCCGCGCGCGGGAAGTTCGGCTATCGCGATGGCGACTTCGTTCAGTCCACACTCGAGCGGGCGAATGCCTTTGCGGCGAACCGGGCGGAGTACCGATCCCATTGCGTCGAGCGAGCGCCGTGGCTCAGCGGCGACGCATCCGGTGTGCAGGTCTCGGCCGCGGCGTGCAAGGTCGATCCGCCGGTGGGGAATGGCGGTCCCTGGACTGGCCGCCTCATGGCCGGCGCGACGCTCGCGTCGTCCGACACCACCGTGCGTTCCGGTAAAGTCGAGGTCGAGACCGATGTGGTGCTATCAGGCGGCCCGAGCGGTGTCGTGCTGACGCCGGAAGCAAGGGACGTCGTTAGGGTGTCGTGCCACGATTCGACAATCGCGTTCGGTGCTGGCGCGGACGTCGAGTGCATGGGAGACCCAAGAATTCGCGCACGTCGGTCCGGAACTGGTGCGGTGATCGATGTCATCGCGACTGGCACAGGGGTCACGAAGAACGGCAGCCCCGTCTCGTCAGGCGAGCGACTTCGATTCGGCGACATCATTGCCATCGACAGTTCGGCCACATGGGTCGTGGACGCGACACCGCGCGGATCGCTCGCGTATTCGCGCGAGCGGAACGGGCAGGCGATGCGGGCCATCATGCCGACGACGCCGGCGCTGGTCGCCCGCCTCGACTCGCTGTTGGCAGACGGCCTCCGGCTGCGGTCGCGCGAAGCGGCGTCGGACGTTGCGCTGACGCTCGATCGCTCGGCGATCGATGCCGTTCAGCGAGGCCTCGACCGACGGTGTGCGGAGGCCGCAGCGGGGGGCGTCAGGCAATGCTCAGCCATGATTGTCGACGCCGAAACGGGTGACATTCTTGCGTTCGCGGACTGGGCCAAGCCCGATGTGCGGGTCAGCAAGTTTGCGGCGTTGGATCAGAACTTCCGGAACCATCGATCGGCGTCGACGATCAAGCCCTTCATTGCGGCCGCCGTGCTGAACGAGTACCCCTCGCTCAAGTCGCTGGTGGTCGAGCATCCCGGCGAGCGGTTCGCGAGCGCCGCTGGCTGGCCGCTCGGATTCACGACGCCGATGAAGTCCGAGCTGCACGGGTGTCCCCGCGTTCCGGTGACGTGGGACTGCTTCATCCCGAACTCGAACAACTTGTACGCGGTGACGCTGGGCTTCCTAGGCGCGGCGGAGCGCGGCGCGAACGGCATGCCGGCGTTAGGTGGCGTCGCCGAAGGGCCGTGGTACGCGCTGAATGGCGTGCGCATGGTGCAGCGGCCCAGGTTCGACGTGAAGCAGGGTCGCCGGATGATCGCGAGCTCGCCACTCGCGCATCAGCTCGAGACGCTGTTCGATGCGCGGATCGGGCGCCAGTCCGGAGAGTTCGATGAGAGCCTCTGGCGTCCGCTCGAAGCGAAGCGACTGCTGCGCACGAATCCGCAGTGGCAGCTCGTGTCGCCGGACGTGCCGTCGCTGCCGCTGGACGCGCCCCAGTTCTCTGACCTGCGCTACCTCGCCGGGTTCATGATCGGCGAGAACGAGAACAACTGGAGCAACGCGGCGTTGGTGCGAGCGCTTGCCCGCATCATGAATGCCCGCGGGACTGAGCTCAGGCTCATCCAGCGTGTCGGCGACACGGTGCTCGCTCCGGCGGAGAAGCCGAGTGTGCACTTCACGACCGGCCGCGACGACGTGCTCGCCGGCATGCGTGGCGTCGTCCGCGGATCGGGCACGGCGGCACGCACGACCGGCGCGATGTTCAACGGTCCCGGCTTCGATTTCTTTGGCAAGACGGGAACGCTCGAGAGCCAGCGCTTCGAGCCGCTGTCGCTGTTCCTGTTCGGCGGCCGCGAGGCGAAGGCCAAGCCGCGCGCGTGTCCGATCGTGGGGATCGTGTACGTTGAATCCGAGCGTGGCGCGGCCGAGCGCCTAACGGGTGTGTCGCTGTTCGCCGATGTCGTCGCGCCGGTGCTGCGGGAACGTTACGGGTGGGGGGACAAACCATGTGTACTCGCACGGCCGGCGGGAGAAGCGCCTTGAGGAACGGAGCGCTGATCGGATTGCTCGTGGCCGCCGTTGGCTGCGATCGGGGAATGGACCTCATGCCGTTCATGCGACGATCGCGCATGACGATCGACTCGCTCTCGACCGAGAACGCGAGTCTTCAGAGGCAGATGGTCATGTTCGAGCGCATTTCTGCCGAAAAGGACACGTTGCTCCGCGAGGTGCGAGACGCGCACGTTCTGATCGAAGCCGTGGCCGAGCAGTTGAAGCACATGGACGGATCGCCGGCGAGCCTCGCAGCGATGGATTCCATCACGGCCGAGATGGGTGGGTCGGACAGCGCTAGCGCCGCTGGCGGGGAAGTGGGCGTCGACCCCGCGGGCGAGATCCCGGCAGGACCCGGAGGTTATCGCGATGTGATGCTCCGGAGGCTCGAGCACGTCAGACGACGTCTCGCCGATGTCGAGGACAGCTCGCGTGTGCGCGGGCAGCGTCTGCTCGAGGCGGCGAAGGACAACGACCGGTTGCGGGCGGAGGTGGAGGAGCACCTCCGCACGATCGAGGGCCAGAAGGATCTGATCGCGACGTACGTCGCGCGAATCGCCGAGCTGGAGACGCAGGTCACCGCTCTCACGGATTCGACCCGGAAGCTGACCGAGGCGAACGCGGTGCTTGCCCAGGAGAACGAGGCGCTCACCGACTCACTGAGGCGGATCACGTCGCGCGCGAACACGGCCTGGTACGTCGTCGGTTCCCGCAAGCAGCTCGTTCGCGCGGGCGTTCTCACGGAGGAGGGCGGCATCCTCGGCTTCGGCAAGAGCCTCACGCCGTCGCGCGCGATGGCGCAGGGCGTGTTCACGCGAATCGATCGGGTCCGCGATACGGAGATCTCGTTGCCCAGAGCGAGGCAATACCGGATCGTGTCGCGGCACGATCCCGATCTGGTTTCCGTGGAGGCGTCGTCGTCGGGGAGGACGCTTCGCATCAATGATCCGGAGCGCTTCTGGAGTGCGTCCGTGTGGTTGATCATCGTGCTCGAGTGACTGTGCCTGTTAAGTCGTTAGTCGGTAGTCGTTAGCTAATAGCTAACGACTACCGACTAACGACGAGCGGCCCTTGAAGACTCGGAGGAGATACCAGAGCGACGGGATCAGGACCACGGCGCCACCGGCGAGAACGGCCATCGTTTCCGCGAGCGTTCGGTTCGGTGCTGCGGCGGCGTTTATCGTCAGGTCAGGCGGGATGATCAACGGAAACTGGGCGAGCACCCAGCCCCACAGGACGAGCGTCACCCATGCTCCCGCGGCGACCCGAGCGAGTTGAAAGCGTCGCTGAAGCAACGATACCGCCGACGTCACCGCCGCCACGGCGGAGCCGGCGAGCACCAGCGTCGCCCATCCGGGCCTGATCAAACGAGCCATGACGCCGGTTTCGGCGCCTAACACGAGCGCAATGATCGCCAGTGCCATGGCCGCGACTGCCGCGCCGAGCGCTCGGTTGCGGAAGTCATCCTGTAGCGCGCGGTCGGCGGCGGCTTCGATCGTGAGATAGGTCGCGGCAAGGAACGAAAGCAGCGCGACCGCCATGGCGCCGACGGCAATGGTGAACGGCGAGATCCACGGACGAACGTACGTGGCCGCAAACCCGGCCGTCCCGGAGTCAACGGCCTTCATCGCCGCGCCGACGTGGCCAGACACGACCGCGCCGACACACATGCCGAGCACCGCCGGCGTGATGAGGCTCGAGACGGCGAACGTCTGCCCCCAGCGGCGCTGCTCGGAGCGCGGTCCGTAGGAATAGGAGCGAAATACGAACGCCGAACCGCGCAGCACGATCCCGATGAGCATGAGCGAGAGCGGAATGTGCAGCACCGTTCCGAACGCCGCGAACGCCGGCGGGAAGCAGACGAACAACATGACCACCACGACGATGAGCCAGACGTGGTTCGCTTCCCAGATCGGACCGATGGCGTGCGCGACGAGATCCCGCTGCTGTTGCCGTCGAGGACCGGACGCGAGCAGGTCCCACACGCCGCCACCGAAGTCCGCGCCGCCAAACAGCACGTACGCGTTCAGCGCGACGATGACGATCCAGGCGGCAACTTCGGCGAGGGTCAGATTCATCGTTAGGTGGTCACCGCGTCGGCGCGCGGATGAACTGTTGACGCAGCAGGTACACGACGATCGCTCCCAGCAGCACGTACAGGAGCGTGAAGATCAGAAACGGCACCACGAGCCCCGGCATCGGCGTGACGGCGTCGGCCGTTCGCAGCACGCCGTGGATCACCCATGGCTGTCGGCCGACTTCGGTCACCGTCCAGCCGGCCTCGATCGCGAGAAAACCCATCGGTGTCACCAGCGCGAGCGTGCGCAGCAAACGGCGGTCGTCGACGACGGCGTCGATCGCGCGGCCGCGCCACCAGCGCCAGAGCGCCCACACCGACACGAGCGCCATGATCGTGCCTAACGCCACCATGATCTGAAACGCGATGTGGACGATCGCCACCGGCGGCCACTCGTCGCGCGGCACGGTGTCGAGTCCCTTCACCTCGGCGTTCGGGTCGTGAAAGGCGAGCAACGACAGGGCGCGCGGAATCCTGATCGCCCATCGCGTTTCACGCTCGTCGACATCCGGCCAGCCGCCGATGTGGAACGGCGCACCTCGTTGCGTCTCGAAGTGCGCCTCGAGCGCGGCGAGCTTGGCGGGCTGATGGACGGCCACACTCCTCGCACTCACATCACCGGAGAGCGGCTGAAGGATCGCGGCCGGCGCGCCGAGCGAGAGGGCGATCCCGAGGGCGAGTCGGTGGAACGCTGACCGGTTTCCGCGGAGGAGGGCAACGGCGTGGATCCCGGCGACGGTCAACCCTGTTCCGGCGTACGCGGCGAGAGTCATGTGGAGCGTCTCGGAAAACGCCGCGGCATTCGCCATCGCCATGAATGGCCTGACGTTGACGGCCTTGCCGGCAACCATGTCGAAACCCGCGGGCGTGTTCATCCAGGCATTCGCGATGACCACGAAGATTCCCGAGAGGACGCCGCTGACCGCCACGACGATGCCGGCGAACAGGTGGGCGCCTCGGCTCACGCGATCCCACCCGTACAGGTAGATCCCGAGGAAGATTGCTTCCGTGAAGAACGCAAACCCTTCGAGCGAGAACGGCATGCCGATGATGGACCCGGCAAAGCGCATGAAGCCGGGCCACAGGAGCCCGAGCTCGAAGGAGAGGACGGTTCCAGAGACGGCTCCGACGGCGAACAGGATGGCGGCGCCCTTGGACCATCGCTTGGCAAGGTCGAGGTAGACGGCGTCACCCGTGCGGGTCCAGCGCCACTCGGCGATCACCATGAGGGCGGGGAGTCCGATGCCGACCACCGCGAACACGATGTGGAAGCCGAGGGACATGGCCATCTGGCTTCGCGCGGCGAGTAGGTCGGGCATGGCGGCTGTGATCTCCGACACGTGCGCCCACCTGAGGTGGACGAATGAGCATCGTCGATGACCCAATAGACGGCGGTAATGCGTATGAAATGTACTTGACAACGGAATCGGTCGATGCTAGTGTGCGCCCCCTGGGAGTCGCGTCCCGATGTTCACGGCACGCCGCGCGCGGCGCGGATGTGCCACCTCGACCGTTCACCGCACGGCGAGTGAGAGCATCGAGGCGCGACTTTCGTTTTATCTGTGACTCGCGGCGGGATTGCGGGGTCTGGCAGGTTGTTTCGAGGGGGTCGCGCGCGCCAGCGCCGCTGACTCAACGTGAACCATATAGATCGCTTCGCCTACAGGAATTCGTATGAAACCGACCGTCTATCTCCCACTCGCTGATCTCTGCCCGACTGGCCCGCGCCAGTCGACCACGAGCTCGATCGCGCGGTTCAACGCCGGTCGCATCTCCGTGCGCCGTCTGTGGATCGAGACGGAAGGCAAGCAGGTCGGCAGTTACGATCACGGAAAGGACACCGCAGGTGGCTCGAGACCGAAGCGAATGCCGTGAGGCATTGCTTCCGACTCGCGGGAGCGAACCGAATCGCCCCACCTGCGCGAAGGCTGCCAGGTGGGGCGATTTGCATCTGGGCCGGTCTTGGAGCAGCAGCGCTGTTTGACAACCGATCGGTTACGAAAGATCAGAACGCTCCACTGCCGGCCGGCGGGGGCGCCAAGCCTGAGGCGTTAGGCGAACGCGACTCCCTGAGCCAATGGTGAGGTGGTCCCCGACGGTCCGTCGGTGGAGTGAGTGAAGTAAGTCGATAGTCGATAGTCGTTAGTGCTTAGCTAACGACTGCAGGCTCACGACTTAAGACTTTTTTCCCGACGCGTATGGGCTCTTGCCGCGCGTCGTCCGGGGTTCGTAGTTCAAAGTCAGAACGTGTC
>Ga0070676_10002033_pt1 | contig 10271 bp, 13 predicted proteins | sample KBSM53metaG_FD_64667 | JGI IMG/M metagenome (GOLD analysis project Ga0070676, IMG submission 64667) | Miscanthus rhizosphere microbial communities from Kellogg Biological Station, Michigan, USA - KBS M5-3 metaG | ecosystem: Host-associated > Plants > Roots > Rhizosphere > Soil ...
GCAGGCCGCCCGCCGCGCCGCCAGCTGGGAGAGCTGCGACACGGATGGCTTCGTCAGCCAGTGGGCCTCCGGCCTGGACTCCCACGCCTCCGCCTGCGCGGTCGAGCTGTGCGAGGCCCGCGGCCTGACCATCTGCAGCGTGCTGCTGGACGCCGAGACCGGCGAGGTCGCCTCCACCCACTACAAGTGGGGCGACTACGGCCCGTACTGGGTCCTCAACGACGCCGCCGCGGAGAAGGCGGGCAAGCGGTTCATCAACGAGTCCCGCGCGGAGAAGCGCGCCACGTTCGTCAAGAACATGGCGAAGAAGGGCTTCGTCGTCGGGACGGCGGAGGTGCGCGCCGAGGTCAAGATCGTCGGCGGCGGGACGGGCCTGTCCGGCGCGGTCAACTGCCGCCCGGCGGTTGTGCCGCTCGTGAGCCACCTCCGCGAGGGCAAGATCCGCATCACCGACCGCACCCAGCCGCACTGGGCGCCGCTGGTTTTCAAGGACTGAGCCCGGCCCGGCGGGGGGTTGCGAGACCCCCCGCCGGGGGGTATAGTTCAGGTATCAGGAACAACCGCTTCGGAAGGACCGCCATGATCGACACCACGCCCGCCGTGATGCTGCTCCGGGAGAACGGCTACGACGTCGTCACCGGGCCCCGCGGGTTCAGCGCCTCCGCCAAGGTCATCGCCCTCATCGCCTGCGTGACCTTGGAGTTCACCTTCCGCTACAGCCTCGACGAGGACCGCATCGTGATGGTCGGCCGCCGCGACGACGGCAAGACCCGCGAGGTCGAGTGGCCGCTGGCGGAGATCATGGGCGCCGCCCTGATGGCCGTCGACACCAAGTACCGCGCGGAGCGCTCGTGAACGCCGGAGACTGGGCGGGCATTCCCGTCATGCTGCAGGACTTCGCGCCGCACCTGGAGCCCTCCGCGTACGGGGCCCGCTACACCCGACTGGGTCGGATCGAGGTCTCCCCGAAGGGCTCGCCCCGGATCGACCTCTACGACCTGCTCGGCGTACGCCACGGCGGGCGCGACCTGTTCCTCCGCTACGCCGGGCGCCGGGATGGCAGCGTCACCACGGGCCTGCCGCTGGCTGGCCCGGGGAGTGACCCGGTGCCGTTCTGGACCGCGCGACGCCCGGACATGACGGTAGTCCTGTTTTCCGGACAGTCGGCGACGCCGCGAGAGGGGAGACTGGACCGATGACCAAGCCGAAGACCGAAGCCGTCCCGTGGCCGGGCGTGCCGTGCGCGATGTGCGGGCTCCCGGGCCTGGTCTACAAGCCGTTCGGCTTCCGGGCGGGCGCGGAGGTGAAGACCGTGTGGGCGCTGGGCTGCGTGTTCTGCGGCTTCCGCCTGCCGTGCGGTCGGGTCTACCACCTGGCCGCTTGACACAACCCCCTCCGGGGGGTAAAGTTCAGAACATCAGGAACAACCGATCAGGGAGAACCGACATGGACCGCACCATCCCCCGCCGCTGGGTCGAGGCCGCACTGGACAACATGGGCCAGGACCCCGAAGACGCCATCCGCGACAACTACTCCGGCCGCGGAATGTACGGCGACACCTGCCTCGGCTTCACGCTGGACAGCACCGCCCAGATCGCCACCCTGTCCGCCGAGCTGTGCCGCCAGGCCATGTTCGACGCCACGGGCGTCACGGTCGGGAGCGCGGTCACCGCCGAGGACGCGGTCGCCGGGGTGGAGACGGACGCCGAGACCGGCATCGACATCGTGGTCAACCTGTTCGACGCCGTGCGCGAGGACAGCATGGGCCGCGGAGTCATCGTGTACTTCCCGGGCTGGGAGCTCGTGGAGGACTGACGACGAAGAACGCGGGGGCCGGACCGTCCGGCCCCCGCGAACGACGAAGGAGGAAGATCAAGTTGGCCAAGATCAGCAAGAACACCACTGGCGGCAGCAAGCTCACGCAGGTGGTGGCCGGGCAGGAAGTCACCCTGGAGATCGTCGAAATCGACCCCGACTTCGCCCAGGCCCTGCTCGACACGCAGGTGGACAACCGCCCCCTCAAGATCAAGAGCCTCGACGGCATGGTCCGCGCGATGAAGGCGGGCAAGTTCCCGTTCTGCGCCGACCCCGTCCGGGTCAACGAGCGCGGCGAGCTGGAGGACGGCGAGCACCGGATGCGCGCCATCGTCAAGTCCGGCACCACCCAGAAGATGCTCATCGCGTGGGGTCTGCCCTCCGAGAACCGCAAGCACTACGACAGCGGCAACACGCGCAACGCCGCCGACCAGGTGAAGCTCCGGCTCAAGATCCCCAACGCTCCGGCGATGTCCTCCGCGGCGAACCTCCTGATCCGCTGGGAGGCGGGCCTGGTCACCAACACCATCAAGCCCACCATCGCCGAGCAGTACGAGTACGTCGAGCAGCACCTGGAGGTGTTGCAGCGCGCCGTCAAGCACCAGACCGCCGTGAGGGACGGCGTCGGCGTTGCGACCGCGGCGACCGCGGCGTGCTATGTCCGTTTCCACCGCCTGAACCCGGCGGAGGCTGAGTGGTTCATGGCGCGGCTGGCGGACGGCGAGGAGGTCAAGAAGGGGCAGCCTCTGCACACCCTGCGGCAGGCGCTGATCACCCGGCACCGCGAGGAGAAGTGGACCCAGCTCCAGCAGGTCTACGCCTACGTCCGGGGCTGGAACGGCGAGCGGAACCGCGACTCGATGGTGAAGCTGCAGTTCCCCGCCGGACCGTTCACCGCGGCGCACTTCCGCATCGCGTGAAGGGGGTAAAGTAACCATGAGCAACGAGGAGGACTGGATGGCCTGCGCCGACTTCTACGTCCAGACGGACGACACGATCGAGTACGTCGGCACCCTGATGGAGGACGGAGCGCCCACCTACCTGGACGACCTGGACCTGTTCGGCCCGGCCGAGAACCGCAGCTTCGACGAAGAGACGTTCCGCAGCATCGTCGGCACCGTGCTTGCCGAGTACCGGGAGCAGGGCGCCGGGATGAGCGTGGCGGCCGGAGACAAGTGGCCGTGGCCGCGCCCGGACTCCGCGCAGACCGAGTACGTCTACCTCTACGTCAAGGGCGCCGTCCAGGTGTTCCGCTCCGGGCACGACGAGCACGGCAACCCGGGTCAGTTCCTGGCCGCCGTGCACTACCCGAACGGTGCGCGCAAGCCGACGCGCTTCCCTGCGCAGGCTGCCGCGTGAGCGGCCCGCGGCAGAGGGTGCCGCTGGAGCCGGAGGTCGCCCGCGCGGTGTTCATCGCCGGGGCGCTGCTGATCCTGGGGCTGGCCCTGTGGCCGATCCTGGGCGACTGGCGCTGGGCGGTCGGCGGGACGGCGCTCAGCCTGGTGGGCCTGCTGTACGCGGCCGCCACCATGTCCAGCCGGAGCAACCCGAACCGCTGATCAACCGCACGACCCGAGGCCCCCGTGGAGTACCCCTCCGCGGGGGCCTTGTCGCGTAGACTCCCGGGCATGGCTACCGCATCCCGCCGCCGCCGTGCCGCCGAACCCCGTCCGGCCGCCGCCGCTACCGTCGAGCTGGCCGACACCCCATTCGAGCCCACCGCCATCAAGCTGGTGTGGCTGCGCGCCTCCCTCATGCTCCCCGGCGAGACCGTGCCCGTGCACGACCGCAAGGTGTACGTCGCGTGGAACGAGGAGACCGGCGACACCGGGCTCTTCGTCTACCGCACCGTCCCGGAGGACGGGTGGACGCCGGAGTGGTTCGCGTACATGCCGGAACAGCCGGAGCCCCTGCGCGGGGCGATGTCCCGCAACGGCGTCCAGCTGGGGACCTCCCGCGGCAACGTGCTGCTCACCCCTTCCGGCGCGTGCTCGTGCTCCGCGCCGCTCAAGCGCTGGACTCCCGCCTACGCCGCGCGGATGGTCAGGTGGACCGCGTGAGCCTGGCGTGGGTGATGACCCCGTGGGTGTTCATCTGGACGCTGGCCGCCGCCCGCCTCACGCGGCTGTGGACCCGTGATTCGCTGCCGCCGCTCCCCGCCTTCCGGCAGTATGTAGCCACCCGCTGGGGCACCAAGGCGTGGTCCGAGCTGGTGGACTGCCCGTGGTGCGCCGGGTTCTGGATCACCGTCGCGACCTGCGTGGTGGCCTCCACGCCCGCCGAGCCGGTGCTCCGGTGGGCCGCTGTCCCGCTGGCGCTCAGCATGATCGTCAGCCTGCTGGCTGCACACGGAGAGTGAGGTAGGCCGTGGGCCTGTTCGGTACCGCACCCGCGAAGCGCGCGCGCCTGCTGCGCGCATCCGGCTTTCGCGTCACCTCCCGCACGCAGGAGACCATCCGCGTGCTCGCCTCCGCGCGCCAGGACTGGCAGAGCGACGCGTGGGGATACCGGGACATGATCGGCGAGCTGCGCTTCGGCCTGCAGTTCCGGAGCCGCGCCGTCTCCCGCGTGAAGTACTTCGCCGCGCAGGTGATGCCGGAGGAAGACGAGCCGCTCCCGCTGGACTCCGACAAGGGCGTCAAGGTGCCCGCCGCGCTGCGCGCCGCCGCCGAGGAGGAGCTGGCGCGGCTGCCGCTGGACCAGGGCTACGGCTTCCTCGGCGTGCTGGACGAGAACTTCGGCGTCACCGGCGAGGGCTGGCTCCACGGCTACAAGGACGGCGGCGAGGAGCGCTGGGAGATCCACTCAGTGGATGAGGTGCGCGCCGGGAGCGACGGCCGCGTGAGCCTGCGGCCGTACGGTGAGGCCAGCTACAAGATCGTCGACACCAACAGCGAGGAAATGCTCCGGCTGTGGATCCCGCACCCCCGCTACAAGGTGCTCGCCGACAGCCCCATGAAAAGCCTCCTGAACGTCTGCGAAGAGATCGTCCTCGCCGGACAGGAGATGCGCAGCGCGTCCCGCTCCCGCAGTGCCACCAACGGCATCCTGCTGGTGCCGGACGGTCTCACCCTGCTCAACGCGCTCAAGAACGACGGGAGCCTCGTCGAGGACGATGCCTTCATGGCGGAGCTTACCGCCACGCTGCTGGCCCCGATCAGCAACGAAGGTGACCCCGGACAGGTCGCGCCCGCCGTCATCCAGGGCGAAGGCGACCAGCTGGACAAGGTCCGGCACATCCGGTTCGAGCGCGAGACTTCCTCCGACCTGCTCGGCCGGATCGACAAGGGCCTGGAGCGGCTGGCGCGCGGGCTCGACATCCCGCCGGAGGTGGTTTCCGGTATGGGCCAGGCAAACCACTGGTCGGCCTGGCAGATTGACGCCTCCACCTACCGATACCACATCGACCCGGCTGTGCGGATCATCGCCGACTCCCTCACCGAGGGGTTCCTGCGCCCGGCCTTGCTGGCGCGCGGATTCACGCCTGCCCAGGTGAAGCTCGTCCAGGTCTGGTACGACGCGGGCAACATCACCGAGAACCCGAACCGCGGCCAGGACGCGAAGGACGCCTACGACCGCGGCGCCATCGGCTTCTCCGCCCTGCGCCAGGCCCTCGGGTTCAACGAGGCCGACGCGCCGTCCGACGACGAGATCCTGCAGATGGTCGCGCTCAAGATCGGCATCGACCCGGCGACCTCCGCGCTGCTCATGGCTCAGCTGTTCGGCGGCGGGAAGATCGACGTCACGCCGCCCCAGCCCGCCCCGCAGCAGGTGCCCTCTCAGCGCGCCGACCAGCCCGAGGAGCCGAAGGGAATCACCGGGCCGGGAGAGACTCCGCCGGACGACGGCGCGCCCGCCGCCGGGCCGCCCTCCGGGTTCGGCAAGGCGCTGCTCGCCGCGGTGCTGAGCGGCGGCGAGCCGGAGCTGCCGGTGAGCACGCCGCCCGCGGAGGACTGGGTGGTGGACGAGCGCGGCGGCCGGACGCTGCTGGAGATCGACCGCGCACTGCGGGACCGCATCCAGGAAGCGGCCGACGCCGCGATGACGCGCGCCCTGGAGAAGGCGGGCGCGCGCGTGCGGTCCAAGGCCCAGAAGGACAAGGCGCTCGCCGCCTCCATCCAGATGGCCGCGGTGGACAGCCTGCACCTCACCGCGACCCTCGGCCGGGAGACCGTGCTGGCGCTCGGCACCAGCGAGCGGGAGCTGCTGGACGGGGCGTTTGCCGCGCTGGAGGAGAAGGTGCGCGCGTGGATGCTCTCCGCGATCGAGGCGGCCATCTCCGCCGTGCTCAAGATGCTCCGCGCCAAGCCGGACAGCCCGCGCGGGCGCCGGGTCGCCGAGCGGCTCCGCAACTCCATGACCGCGCGGGCGGACAGCGGGTGGGCGTTCCTGCTCGCCGAGCTCAACCGGCGAGCCGAGCACCTGCTGTTCAACCCCGAGCCGGAGAAGCCCGACGAGGGCGAGTTCACCCCGGGCTCCCTTGTCCCGCTCGGACTTGTCCGTGGGGCGCTCGCTCTGGTGGGCGGGACGGCGGACGGCTCCGGCGGGGTGGACGACGACGGCCGTGCCGCGTCCGGCGTGCGCCCGGTCGGCGGGATCGGCCTGGGCCAGGAGGTCACCGACGCGCTGGTGGACGAAGGCGCCGCCGAGCTGGGCTTCGAGTGGGTGTACGGCGTCACGCCGCGCGGCGCGCACTTCCCGCCCCACGTCGAGCTGGACGGCGAGCGGTTCGGGAGCTGGGCCGACGCCAAGCTCAAGCCCAGCGACAAGTACGCGTGGGTCGGCTCTGTGTACCGGCCCGGAGACCACATCGGGTGCGGGTGCGACACCCTCCCCGTGTGGGCCATCCCGAAGCAGGCGGAGGTCTTGCACGACCGGCTGGCGGTGGACACCCCGGGTATGGCGGAGGTCCGGGCGCTCGCGGAGGCCGACGACGACGCCGGACGTTCCGGCACCACCGCGCAGGCCACCCGCGACCAGCGTGACCGAATCCTCAACCTGCGCAAGCGTTTCATCGAACAGGGAGCGAACTGATGGCCGACCAGCACACCGGCGGCATGATCGCCCTGATCCCCGCCGACCCGGGCTCCCTGGCCGTGTCCGGCGGGGACCCGGCCGACCAGCTGCACCTCACCCTGGCCTACCTCGGCGACGACGTAAGCCAGTTGTCCGACGCCACCCGTAGCGCGCTGAAGTCGCACGTCGCGACCATGTCCCGCGGCGTGCCGCCGATCGATGCGCACATCATGGGCCACGCCCTGTGGAACCCGGACGGCGGTCCGGACGGCGATATGGACCCCTGTGCGGTCTACCAGGTCCAGCACAGCCCGCAGATCTCCGATACCCGGCAGTACGCCCTGGAGGGGGCCTCGCGGCACCTCGGAGCGGACATGCCTGACCAGCACCCCGGCTTCCTGCCGCACGTGACCGCGGGCTACGGCCTCACGCCGGATGCACTGGAGTACGCCGGACCGGTGCAGTTCAACATGCTCCGGCTCGCGCTCGGCGACGAGGTCACCGACTACCCGCTCACCGGGGACAAGCCGGACGACGTCATGCCGGGGAGCTTCGCCGCCAAGAACAAGGCCAAGGTCACCGAGGCGCCGCCGGAGGCCGACGCCGAGCCGCCCGCGCTGAACGCCGACAACGGCATCCCGGTCACCTTCCCCGTGATCATCGTGGAGGGCCTGGCCACCAGCGACGGCCGGTTCATCGAGGCGGGCGCGCTCAGCCACCGCGCCCTCCCCCTGCCCATCCTCGCCCAGACCCGCAACCCCGAGGGCGGCGACGGGCACGCGGGCGCGGACGTCATCGGGCGGCTGGACACCCTGGAGCGGGTGCCCGGACCTTCGGTGGTGGACAAGGAAACCGGCGAGCCCTTCCCCGAGGGCGTGTTCGTGTGGACCGGAAAGGGGTTCATCGACCCGGAAGCCGCGGGCACCAAGCTCGCCCAGAAGGGCTACCTCACCGGCAACTCCGCGGACCTGTCCGACGTCGAGGCGGAGTTCGTGTGGGGCGACGACGAGAGCGCCCAGGGTCCGGAGCAGATCCGCATGAAGGCGGGCAAGATCGCCGCCACCACGCTGGTCCCGATCCCCGCGTTCGCGCAGGCGTACGTCACCATCGACGGCGAGGACATGCAGCCCAACGAGACCGCGCTCGCCGCATCGGCCTCCCCCGCGTGGGTGGCCGCGGAGCTCGGCGACGACTGCTTCCTGTGCTCTGCTGGGATTCCCGCGGGGTTCGCCGCGAAGCGCGCGGAGATCACCGCGGCCAGCAACGTCAAGGACATGCTGCCGCCGTTCGAGGCGTTCGCCGACCCGCAGCTCACCGAGCTCACCCCGCTGCACATCGACGACAGCGAGGCGGGCTTCGGGTACCTGCGCGTGTTCGGGCACCTCGCCGGGTGGGGCACCTGCCACGTGGGCTTCGCCGGACAGTGCGTCACCCCGCCGCGGTCCCGGCACGACTACGGCTACTTCAACGTCGGCGCCGTGCGCACGCGCGGTGAGTCCGGCGACGTGAAGGTGGTCGCTGCCGGGCACATCACGATGGGCGAGGGCGGCCACGCCGGGATGGGCCTGAACGCCAACGACGCGGCCGCCTTCTACGACAACGTCAACACCGTCGTGGCGGACGTGACCGCGGGCGAGGACGCCTTCGGCATCTGGGTCTCCGGCATCGTCCGGCGCACCGCCACCCCGGAGCAGGTGGAGGCGCTGCGCGCGTCGCCGCTGTCCGGCGACTGGCGCAGCATCGACGGCTCCCTGGAGCTGGTGGCCGCGCTGGCGGTCAACTCCGGCGGGTTCCCCATCCCGCGTGCTCGCGTCGCCTCCGGTGCGCCCCTGGCCCTCGTGGCGGCGGGCGTGGTCGGCCGGGACGAGAGCACCGTCGAGCCGGAGATCACCGAGGCTTTCGTGGAGAAGGTCGCGGCCGCGCTGCAGGACCGGTACAACCGGGAGGCTCAGGCGGGAGTGCTCGCCGCCAAGGGCAACGCCCTGCGGGACGAGTTCGCCGCGGACCTGCGCGCGGGGTTCTTCGAGGACGTGGACGCCATTCGCGCGTCCTTCCTGGAGGACCGGCGCGAGATCCTGCTGTGGGAACTGGAGTTCGGCGCGTCCGACACGGAAGTCGAGCTGGCCAAGAAGAAGAACTGGGTCGAGAAGGCGGGCGGCCTGCCGAAGTACATCAAGCGGATCGCGAAGCACCTGCAGCAGAAGGGGATGGACGAGAGCCGCGCCATCGCCACGGCGGTGAATGCGGCCAAGAAGATGTGCTCGACGGGCGACGTGAACTTCCCCGGCAAGCAGGAAGTCAACCCGGGCAGCAAGGCGGAAGCCTGCGCCGCGGTGGCGGACTGGGAGAAGAAGAAGGCCGCGTGAGCTGAGACCGGGCGGACGGCGCAGGAGCTACTCGACGACCCGTCCGCCCGGCGCGCGCAGCCTACCGTGGTCCGGAGCGCGGCCCGCGGAGCACTTGCAAAACCCCGCGTCGGGGGGTAAAGTTCAGGGCTCGGGAACGACGAGGAGAGGAGAACCCGAGCCGATGCTTGACCTCATCGTGATCGGCGCGTCTGGGCTCAAGTGCCCCGCGCAGGTCCAGCTCACTATCCAGGACAAGCTCAACACCTGGTTCCCCAGCGCGGTGCAGTACGCCGACGACCGGGAGACCGCGTTCCGCTTATTCGAGCAGAGCAAGAACCCCGAAGGCGTCATCATGGCGTACGCGCCGGGCGTGTTCGGTGACGCCGCCGGAGGAGACCGCACCAGCCCCCGCATCGTCACCGGCTGGCCCACCGTGCTGCTCACCGCGCTCACGCTGGAGGAAGCCACCAACATCGCCTGGGAGGACAAGGACGGCGTCGTCGTCACGGCCGACCAGCCTGGCTACGTCCGCGGAGACGACCCCCGCCGGTTCCTCGCCGCCGCGATGGCCGTGCTCCGCCCGGATGTCGCGCTGAACGTCCAGGTCGAGGAGCACATGGTGACTCTCGCCCGGTTCGTCACCGGGGCCAAGTTCTGATGCGGCGCCCGGGAGAGATCACCCGGCGAGAGATGTGGTTTGCCACCGCCGTGTACCGGCTCACGCAGGCGCAGCAGGCGTGGGCGAAGTTCCGCTACCGGAAGCTGAACGGCCGGTGCTACGCGTGCCCCGGCCGCTACGGCGCCCACAAGTTCTCGTGCTCGGTGGGGATCAAGGAAGGGGACCTGGACCGTGATTGAGGCGAGGCTGGATCCGTTCCTAGCGCTGTGCCGGTATTGCGAGGCGCAGATCGTGTGGGCGGACGGCCCCGGGGGAGAGCGCATCCCGTTCGATGTGAATCCCGAGGCCGTCCACGAGCAGGGTAACTGGGCGCTCACCCCGACGCGGCCGATCTCACTCAAGGGGATGCGCGAGCCGGACCTCCGGCTGCAGGCGAGCCAGCCCACGGCGGGCCAGGCGGCCGGGATGCGCGC
>Ga0070676_10002036_pt1 | contig 10267 bp, 13 predicted proteins | sample KBSM53metaG_FD_64667 | JGI IMG/M metagenome (GOLD analysis project Ga0070676, IMG submission 64667) | Miscanthus rhizosphere microbial communities from Kellogg Biological Station, Michigan, USA - KBS M5-3 metaG | ecosystem: Host-associated > Plants > Roots > Rhizosphere > Soil ...
GGGCGACAAGTTCTTCTGCGCCGGCGCCAACATCAACATGCTGAAGTCGTCCGACCCGTACTTCAAGTACTACTTCTGCCTGCACGCCAACGAGACCCTGAACCGGCTGGAGCAGACCCCGAAGCTGGTCATCGCGGCGCTCGAGGGGCACACGGTGGGCGGCGGCCTCGAGATCGCCATGGCGGCCGACATCCTGATCGCCAAGCGGAACTCCGGCAAGATCGGCCTCCCCGAGGTCGCCCTCGGCGTGCTCCCGGGCACCGGCGGCACCCAGCGCCTGGCCCGCCGGGTCGGCAAGAGCCAGTCGATCGAGCTGATGGTCACCGGCCGCCTCATCGACTTCGAGGAGGCGCAGCGGATCGGCATCGTCAACAACATCCTCGACGGCGACGACTTCCTGGGCCAGGTCCACGAGTACGCCAAGCAGTTCTGCCCGCCGAACAAAGCGGCCAAGGCGGTTGGCCGGATCAAGCGCTCGGTGCAGTCCGGCGCCGAGGTCCCCTTCGAGAGCGGCCTGGCGATCGAGCGGGAGCTCCAGCAGCAGCTCTTCGAGAGCCCGGACGCCCGCGAGGGTCTGGACGCCTACATCTCGAAGCGGAAGCCGGAATTCCGGGGTTATTGAGATTCTCATCTCCCCGGGAAGCACCGGGGAGCACAGAATTGTTTTCGTAGGGGCGGGGACTTGTTCCCCGCCCTCTACCGTTAAAGGGAACCACCTTGGCAGACCAGCACGACAACGACATCGTCCTCGCCGCCCCCGTACGCACCCCGATCGGGAAGTTCGGCGGCGTTCTCTCTTCGCTCACGGCGGCCGACCTCGGCACGGCGGCGGCGACCGCGGCGCTCCAGCGGGCCGGGCTCGATCCCGGGCACGTCGACCAGGTCCTCTTCGGCCATGGCCGCCAGGCCGGCGGCGGTCCCAACACGGCGCGCCAGATCTCCTACCGCGCCGGCGTGCCGGTCGACCGCCCCGCCTATACGATCAACCAGGCCTGCGCCTCGGGGCTCCAGGCGGTGGTCTCCGCCGCCCGCACCATCCTCACCGGCGAGGCCCGGGTGGTGCTCGCGGGGGGCACCGAGAGCATGTCCAACACCCCCTATTTCCTTCCCCGCGCCCGCTGGGGCTACCGGATGGGGAACGCCGAGATCGTGGACGGCATGTACCAGGACGGCTTCAACGATCCGCTCTCCAAGCTGGTGATGGGCGAGACCGCCGAGGAGCTGGCCGCCGAGATGGGGATCGACCGCGCCGCCTCGGACGCCTATGCCCTGGAGAGCCAGCTCCGCTGCGAGCGGGCCCGCAACGCCGGACGTTTCGAAGCCGAGATCGTCCCCGTTCAGGTCCCCGGCAAGAAGGGGGACACCACGGTCTCGACCGACGAGCACCCGCGCGACGGCATGACCCTGGAGTCGATGACCAAGCTCCCCACCGTCTTCCGCAAGGGAGGCGCGGTAACCGCCGGCAACGCCTCCGGGATCACCGACGGCGCCGCGGCGATCGTGGTCGCCTCCCGCGCGGCGGCCAAGGAGCTGGGTCTCCCCATCGTCGCCCGCCTCGTCGGCTGGGAGGTCGTCGGGGTCGATCCTCGGATCATGGGGATCGGTCCGGTGCCGGCCGTGCGCAAGCTGCTGGAGAAGACCGGGGTCGACCACGGCGCCATCGACGAGGTGGAGCTGAACGAGGCCTTCGCCGCTCAGGTGCTGGCCTGCAACAAGGAGCTCCGCTTCGACGAGGCGATCCTGAATCCGGACGGCGGCGCCATCGCCCTCGGGCATCCGATCGGCGCCACCGGCACTCGCGTCCTGGTCACCCTCCTCCACGGCATGGAGAAGCGGGGACTGGAGCGGGGCATCGCCACCCTCTGCGTGTCGGGAGGGATGGGGATCGCGGCCCTGGTGCAGCGGGAGGCGGCTTGAGCCCAAGCCTTCTGATCTCGGCCTCGACGGACGAGTGGGCGGTGCCCTACGTCCACGCCCTGACCGCCGCCGGAGTCCCGGAAACCGAGATCCAGGTGGTGACCCCGTCCTCGGGGCTTTCCCTCCGCGACCTCGCCACCCAGGCCCGGGGGCTCGTCCTCTCCGGCGGGATCGACGTCGATCCCGCGCGCTACGGCGAGGCGGTCCTCCCGGATGCGAAGGTGGACGTGAGCCGCGAGCGCGACCAGCTCGAATGGGACCTCCTCGATCTGGCCCACGAGCGCCGGCTGCCGGTCTGGGGGGTCTGCCGCGGCCTCCAGGTGCTCAACGTCTACCTCGGCGGCACCCTCTGGCAGGACCTGCCGAGCCAGGCCCCGGGCGAGATCGACCACAGCCAGACGGAGAGGCCGGACCTCCTCGCTCATACCGTCGAGGTGCTCGACCCTGGCGCGCCCGTCGCCGAGCGGCTCACCGTGGACGCCCGGGTGAACAGCCGCCATCACCAGGCGATCCGGAAGGCGGCGGAGGGGCTCGTGCCGGTCGCCCTCTCCCCGGACGGCCTGATCGAGGCCGCCGTGCTCGACCGCGGCGGCTGGTGGGTACGCGGCGTGCAGTGGCATCCGGAGAACCTGACCGCGCTGGAGCCCCAGCGCGCGCTCTGGAACGACTTCCTCCGCGCCACGGGCTTCGAGACGGACGACTCTCTCTAGACGATGACCGAGCCCCCGACCACCATCCGCTGCCAACGCGAGCACCGCGTCGCCACCCTGACGATCGACCGGCCGCCGCTCAACATCCTGGACATCCCGACGATCGAGCGGCTGGGCCGGACGATCGAGGAGCTCGCCGCCGATCCCGAGCTGCTGGTGGTCATCCTGCGCGGCGCGGGCGAGAAGGCCTTCTCCGCCGGGGTGGCGGTGCAGGACCACACCCCGGACAAGGTCGGCCCGATGCTGGACAGCCTGCACGGGGCCATCCGCCGGCTGCGCGACCTCGACGCCCTGACCATCGCCGCCGTCCACGGCCACTGCCTGGGGGGCGGCCTGGAGCTGGCGGTCTCCTGCGACCTGGTGATCGCCACCGACGACGCCCGCTTCGGCCTGCCGGAGATCGAGCTGGGCTGCTACCCCCCGGTCGCCGCCGCCCTGCTCCCCCAGCGGATCGGCTCCGGCCCCGTGCTCGATCTCATCCTCACCGGCCGCACCCTGACCGCCCAGGAGGCGGAGCGGACGGGTCTGGTGACCCGGCGGGTCCACTGGGGTGGCCTCGACGCCACGGTCCGCGAGCTGGCGGAGCGGGTGCGGTCGAAGAGCGCCCCGGTCGTCCGCCTCGCCAAGAAGGCGGTGCGGGCAGGCCGCTCTCTCCCCTTCTCCGAGGCCCTCGCCGAGACCGAGCGCATCTACAAGGAAGAGCTGCTGCCGCTAGAGGACCTCTCCGAGGGCTCCGCCGCGTTCCTGGAGAAGCGCAAGCCGGTCTGGAAGCACCGGTAGGTTCGCTCAAGCCTCCAGGCGCTTGATCCAGGGAATGTCCGAGAATCCGCGGTCGTACGTGAGCACCTCTTCGATCCCGTGCTCCCGCATCACTCCGGCATGAACGCCGTCCCGAGTGGACAAGCCCGGATAGGCTTCGAGGAGTCTGCGTGCCTCCGCCATGGCACGGTCCGTAACAGGCAGGATTGGAATTCCCAGGTGGGTCACGGCATCGAAGAGCTGAAACCCGATCTCCGGAGTCTTGAGGTTCCGGTAGCGGTGCAGGATCTCCTGGAGGATCTCGGTATTGGTGCAGGTCGCGGGTCCTCTCGCAGCGACGATGCGATCCAGGAATCGCTGGCAGGGCAGACGTTGGGGGCTCTCCCGCCCCGCCGCATACATGAAGATGTTCGCGTCGATCAGGATCACGTATAGCGCCCAGAGATCGACTCTTCGATCATGACTTCCACGGGAGCTACTGGCGCTTCCAGAGATTTGAGCAGCGCCAGGGCCTCACGGGGTCCCAAGGCTGCTCCGCCGAGCGCCTCGTCCGCCTTCTCCCGGAGCTGGCGCCGAGCCCATTCGGCGAGAGGCAGGCCCGCCCGGCGGGCTGCGGCCTGAAATTGAGAGGACTCCTGGTCGCTGACCGGAATCTGGAGACGCCTTGTCATACTCATGGGTGTGAGTATGATCATCGAGGGCCTCACCGTCAAGGCGTAAGGATGAGTTTCGAGGTGTAATTCCCGGCCTCCATCCACCACTCCTGAGACGAAGCCGCCAATGAAGGCCGGCTTCCACGACAGGAGGCTCGACATGGCTTACACCGTCAAGAATCTGACCAACGGAACGATCTGGTGGAAGGACGGAGCGTGGTACAGCGGTGAGCTCGCCCCGAACGAGGAGAAGAAGTTCGACACCGACCACGACGCCAACGTGACCGTCTACCGGGGCAAGGCCCACGACAACAAGTCTCTCGGCCCGGCCTGGTTCCCGAGACACGGGTCGGTCGTCGTCCGCGGCGAGTGGAACTTCGACATCCGGCCCGAGACCGCTTGAAGCTTCCGCCGGCCGGCTCCCCCTTCCACTCCTCCCCTTCCGGTATGATCCCGGGTCCGGAGGCTGGCCCATCCAGGCCGCCTCCGGACCAACCTCGGTTCCCATCCGATTCTGGAGGAGATTGCGATGCCTGAGACCATCCTGGTGGAGCGCGAAGGGCGCGTCGCCATTCTGACGATCAACCGTCCCGACAAGATGAACGCCCTGAACGACCAGGTGCGAAACGACATGTTGGAGATCCTGGGCCAGATCGAGCACGACGACGCGGTCGGCGTGGTCGTGATCACCGGCGCCGGCGAGAAGGCGTTCATCGCCGGAGCGGACATCGGCGAGTTCGCCGGCCGCACCCCGTTCGACCAGCGCTACGCCATGCGCAGCCCGCGCATCTTCGACGTCATGGCGAGCTTCCCCAAGCCGGTGATCGCCATGATCAACGGCTTCTGCCTGGGCGGCGGCTGCGAGCTGGCGATGTCCTGCGACATCCGGATCGCCTCGGAGAAGGCCCGCTTCGGCCAGCCGGAGATCAACCTCGGGCTCATCCCCGGCGGCGGCGGCACCCAGCGGCTCCCCCGCCTGGTCGGCGTGGGCCAGGCCATGCGGCTGATCCTCTCCGGCGACATGATCCCGGCCGCCGAGGCGCAGTCGATCGGCCTGGCGGACCTGGTGGTGCCCGCCGAGGAGCTGCGGGCGAAGACCCTGGAGCTCGCCAACAAGATCGCCAGCAAGAGCCCGCTCACCCTCAAGGTCGCCAAGGAGGCCCTGCGGGCCAGCGAGCGGCTGTCGATCGAGGACGGCATCAACTACGAGCGCGACCTCTTCTGCCTCTGCTTCTCCTCCGCCGACAAGGAGGAGGGGGTCAAGGCCTTCCTGGAGAAGCGGCCGGCCCAGTGGACGGGGCGCTGACCGCCATGTCCGCTCCGCACGAGGACCTGCTGTCGCTGCGCTCTGAGTTCCCGATCCTGGAGAGCACGACCTACCTGATCAACAACTCCCTCGGGGCGATGCCGGGCGCCGTCAAGGACGAGGTGGCGGAGTTCGCCCGCATGTGGGGGGAGCGAGGCGTGCGCGCCTGGGCCGAGGGGTGGTGGGAGATGGCGGCGGTCACCGGCGATCTCCTGGCGCCGCTCCTCGGCGTCCGCCCCGGCGCGGTCTCCATGCACCAGAACGTATCGGTGGCGGCGGCGATCTTCCTCTCCTCGATCGACTATCCGGCGGAGCGGAACAAGATCGTCTACGAGGCGCTGAACTTCCCCAACGTGATCTACCTGCTCGAAGGGGAGCGGCGGAAGGGGGCGGAGATCGTGACCGTCCCCTCGGACGACGGCATCGGCATCCCCACCGAGCGGCTGCTGGCGGCGATCGACGAGCGGACGCGGCTGGTGCCGGTCTCCCACACGCTCTTCCGCAGCGCCTACGTGCAGGACGCCGAGGCGATCGCCCGCCGCTGCCGCGAGGTGGGGGCGACCCTGCTGCTCGACGTCTACCAGTCGACGGGCGCGGTGCCGCTGGAGCTGGAGGCCTGGGGGGTGCACGCGGCCGTGGGCGGCTCGGTGAAGTGGCTCTGCGGCGGGCCGGGAGCGGGCTATCTCTGGGTGAATCCGGAGATCGCCGGCTCCCTGCAACCCTCCTTCATCGGCTGGCAGGCGGACGCGGAGCCCTTCGCCTTCCGCCCTGGCCCCATCCGGCTGCGCGAGGAACCGTCCTGGCGCTTCCTGACCGGCACGCCCAACATCCCCGCCCTCTACTCCTGCCGTCCGGGCTACCGGATCGTGTCCGGCGTGGGCTCGAAGAAGATCCGCGAGCGCTCCCTCGCCCTGACGGACCATCTCATCGCTCTCGCCGAGGAGACCGGCTTCGAGGTCCGCACCCCGCGCGACCGCAAGCACCGGGGAGGCACGGTCTCGATCTTCCATCCCGACGCCGAGCGCCTCTGCCACGAGCTGATCGAGCGCCAGATCATCTGCGATTTCCGCCCCAACGCGGGCATCCGGCTCTCCCCGCACTTCTTCAATACCGAGGAGGAGTTGGAGCACGCGGTGGCGACGCTCAAGGAGCTGGCGGGAAAGTAAAAAAGGACCAAGGGGACTCAAAGGACGGAAGCCATGCTTCTGAAGTCCTTTGAGTCCTTTGAGTCCTTTTGGTCCTTTCAGGCCGAGCCCTTGCCGGGCACCGAAATCTGCAGCACCTCGTTGCGGGTGCAGCACTCGGCGTAGAGGAAGTCGAGCAGCTCGCGCAGACCTTCCGTATCCGCCAGATAGCGCAGGAAACGACCCTCGCGGCGCTGCTCGACCAGCCGCTCCTGGCGCAGCGCGTCCAGGTGGTGCGAGAGGGTCGAGGCCGGGATGTTGAGCTCCTGTTGAATCTCGCCGGCCACCATCCCCGTAGGGTGGGAAGCGAGGAGACGGCGGACGATTTCCAGACGGACCTCATGGCCCAGGGCCGCGAACCGGTCGGCATGTCGGCGCATCTCGGGCTTCATGTTTCGACTTTATTGGGAGCGTAGCCGGTCGTCAACCGAGCCTGTTCCCTGAGGCCGGCCCGGGCTGTCCAAGCAACTGTCACACGTCTGCTGGCGCGTAATTTATGGCCGAAAGCACCTTCTTCTATAGGATGAGATCCTGGAACATGCGTGGCGCCGGAGCTACGGTGAGAGGGAGCTTCCCCATCGGAAGCTCCTGCGCCGCTTTTCAGGAGGAAAACCGGACGAGCGGATCGCCTACCGGCCCGAGCTGGCGTATACTACGCGCAATTTCGCAGGAACAGGAGGACGGGGATTCACGGAGGGACGGTCCGCTGGCCGCAGGCCTCTTCGTTGCATCCTCTTCCAGGAGGGGCGGGCCGGGGAACCGGTCCGAGATCATGGAGTCTTTTAATTTGAGTCTTCGCACCAAGTCGCTCTGGCTCGCCGCGGCGGTCGCCGCGGGGGTCCTCGGGATCGCTCTGCTGCTGGTCGCCAAGATGGTGGCCGTGGCGGACGATCAGCAGCTCGCCCGCGAGGTTGGCCGCAACCTGCTGTTCATCGCGTTGTCGGCCGGCATCCTGGCGGCCGGGGCCGCCTTCTGGGTGGTCCGGCGGATCACCATGCCGCTGCGCCGGCTGGCCCAGACCATGTCCCTCATGGCCCGCACGGGCCAGCTCCAGAGCGACTTTCCCACCGCCGGCGGCGGCGCCGAGGTGCAGCTCATCGAGGAGACCTTCCGCTCCCTCGCCGTCTCGCTGGAGGAGTCGCAGCGCGCCCGGGAGCGCTCCTATGTCGAGGCGGTCGGAGCCGTGGTGACGGCGGCCGACGCCCGCGATCACGAGACGAGCGGCCACTCCTTCCGCGTGGCCCTCTACGCCGTGGCCCTCGCCAAGGCGGTGGGCCTCTCGGGCGAGCAGCTCAAGGCGATCGAGTGGGGGGCCCTGCTCCACGACGTCGGCAAGATGGTGGTGCCGGACGAGATCCTCCGCAAGATGGGGCCGCTCACCGACGAGGAGTGGCACATCATGAAGCAGCACCCCACCTGGGGGTTCGACATGCTGGCCGAGGTGAGCTTCCTCCAGCCGGCGTCGCTCGACATCATCTACAGCCACCACGAGCGGTGGGACGGCCAGGGCTATCCGCGGGGCATCGCCGGCGAGAGCATCCCCCTGAGCGCCCGCATCTTCGCCGTGGTGGACACCTACGACGCCATCACCTCCGACCGCCCCTACCGGCGGGCACGGCCGCACCCCTTCGCCCTGGCCGAGCTCCAGCGGGTGGCCGGGCAGCAGCTCGATCCCAGGATGGTCGAGGCCTTCCGCGATCTCCCGGAAGTGGAGATGCGCCGCCTCCGCGAGCTGTGCAAGCAGGTCCATCCGGGCCTGAGCCTGCCCGCGGACCTGCTCGATTCGCTGGCCGAGCCCGAAGTCCGGGCCGACTTCGGATCTTGAAGGTCCTCCATCCCGATCTCTCCCCGGCGGAGCGGGAACGCCTGTTCCGCTTGGGGATCGACCTCTTCAACCAGGGACAATTCTTCGCGGCCCACGAGGCCTGGGAGGAGATCTGGCGCTCCACCACGCCGGAGCCCAAGGGATTCTTCCAAGGGCTGATCCAGGTCGCCGCCGCTCTCCATCAGCTCCGGGATCTGAAAAGGGAGCACGGACCACGCCGCACGCTCGCCAAGGCGCGGAGGAACCTGGAACCCTGCGCGCCGTCCACCTTGGGGATCGACGTCGGGGATCTGCTGCGGTCGGTGAGAGGCTGGGAGGTCTGGCTGGAACGGCGGGAGGGCCAATCCCCTCCGATCCCTACCCTCTAAGGGATCCCGTACCGCCGCCGCTTCTCCCAGAGCGCCTTGCGGCTGATGCCGAGCAGCTCGGCGGCGCGCCCCTGGTGGCCGCGGGTATAGGCGAGGGCGTTCCGGATCTGCTCCTTCTCCACTTCGAGGAGCGGCCGGGGGCGGGTCTCCATCACTCCCTCGGGCTGCGGCGGATCGACCGGCCCTCCCTCCGCCAGGATCATCCCCCGCTCCAGGGTATTGCGGAGCTGCCGGAGATTGCCCGGCCAGGGGTGATCCAGAATCCAATCCCGGGCCCGCTCGGCCAGCACGGGCCCGCGGACGCCGAAGCGCTCCCCCAGATCGGCCAGGAGATGATGGACGATCGCGGGCAGGTCGGCTCGCCGCTCCCGCAGCGGAGGCAGGCGGAAGGCCAGGACCTCCAAACGGTAGAAGAGATCGGGACGGAAGGTCTCCCGGGCGACCCGCCTCGGCAGGTCTTCGGAGCCGATGGCCACGAAACGGACGTCCGCCGCCGTCTCGGTACCGCTCAGGGGAGCGTAGCGCCGCTCGGCCACCAGCCGGAGCAGCTTGGGCTGGGAGGGTAGCGGCAGCTCCTCGACGTGATCGAGGACGAGCGTCCCTCCCTCGGCCCGGGCGACGCGCCCCTCGGCGGCCCGCTCGGCGCCGGTGAAGGCTCCGGCGCGGTAGCCGAAGAACTCGCTTTCGAAGAGGGTGCTGGGGACCGATCCGGGATCGACCTCCACCAGGGGACCGGCGGCCCGCGGGCTGGCGCCGTGAAGGGCGCGCGCAAGGGTCGAGCGGCCGCTCCCCGGCTCGCCTAGGATCAGCACCGGGGCCTCCGAGGCCGCCGCGCGCTCCACCCCCCGCAGGCTTTCGGCCAGGGCGGGGGAATCCTGGAGAAGACGGGCGAGGGAGAGCGGGGAGGCCGCGATCACGCGCGGAAGCTGGCGCTCACCTCGGGCGCGTCTCCCCAGAGACGCTCCAGGGCGTAGTAGCGCCGCGGCTCCTCCTGGAAGACGTGGACCACGAGGTCGCCGTAGTCGATCAGCACCCACTGCGCGCGGTTGTACCCCTCGACGTGAAGGGGACGCACGCGTTGCTCACGGAGCTTCTCCTGCACGGCGTCGGCGATCGCCTGGACCTGGCGCTCGCTGGTGCCGCTGCAGATCAGGAAGTAGTCGGCGAAGTCGGTGACCTTCTCCAGCTGCAGGACCTTGAGGTCCAGCGCCTTGCGGTCGTCGGCGGCCGAGACGGCCTCGCGGACTCTTTCCAGGGTGTCGGCGGATTGGGATCGGGTGATGGGTTCTGGATTCATCTGTAGAGGGCGTATTTTTGCAGGTATCGTACCACCAAGTCCGGGACCGCCCCCTGCGGGAGGGGGAGCCCGGCGGCCAGCAATTCTCGCAACCGGGTCGACGAGACGTCGACCGGCGGCTGCCGCAACAACAAGGCGTGGCCGGAACCCGCCAGGGCGGCCACCTCGGGATCGAGGGGGGCCGTCTCCAGGTCCCAACCCGGCCGGGTCAGCACCACCAGCCGGGCCGCTTCGGCGATCTCCCGCCA
>Ga0070676_10002046_pt1 | contig 10253 bp, 8 predicted proteins | sample KBSM53metaG_FD_64667 | JGI IMG/M metagenome (GOLD analysis project Ga0070676, IMG submission 64667) | Miscanthus rhizosphere microbial communities from Kellogg Biological Station, Michigan, USA - KBS M5-3 metaG | ecosystem: Host-associated > Plants > Roots > Rhizosphere > Soil ...
AAAGATTTCGGGAATGCCGTCATCACGACGGACTGGGACCTGCGGAACGACTGAGACGCCGTCAGGGCCTGCCCAACCGTAGCTGTCGGCGAGGTTTCACGGCTGAGGTAATCTCCATCCCGACGTAAACGAACATCCATTGACGCATTCGGGAGTGCAGCATGTCGTACACCGTTGATTTCAACACCGTTTCGACCGTCGGCCTGGAGTCGTCGCCGGTCGTGGCCGCGCTCGCTGGTCTGCGGGCCAACGAGGCCCGCTACTTCAAGAACAAGTACGACCACGACTTCACCGTGGAGCCCGCCAGCAAGGCGAAGGCGATCATCGACTACGTGCACCGCGTGCTCAAAGAGGAGCGGGACATCGTCATTCAGTCCCGCCCCCTCGAGGCTACGCGCTTCCAGGTCGAGAACATCCGGTGGGCCTACGTGTTCTACGAAAGCGGCCTCTCGATCAATGTGCTGTACACGATCGACAATCCGAAGAAGCGGGCCGTCGGCTTCAAGCTCTCCGACGGCATGGACGTGCCCGCCGAGCTCGCCTCCCGTTTCAAGTTCGCAAGGCAGAAATCGAAGCTGGCGGGGACGATCCGCGGGTCGTTCTTCGTGATCAAAGGCGAGTACTGATCAAGGGACGTTCAAGTCGAAGCTGAGCGAGGCGACCAGCTTGCCGTCGTCGACGTTGAAGACCTGGACCGGGCCGTTGTCGACGGACAGGACGGCGAGCATCTGACCGTCGGGTGCGAACGCCATGAGGTTGGCCGCGGCCGGCACCGTCAGCTCCCGCACCGGCGCGCCGTCCGACAGGGTGACGGCCACCCGGTCGGACCCGGGCAGCGACAAGCTCACGTCCTTGAGACCAAGCGCGCACAGGCCGTTCCAGGGGGAACAGGCGAACGCCGCGCCGAATCCTCTCGCGTTCACGACGTTGGTGTCGTAAGTCCCCGCGCGCCCGGGCCGCTCACCGAGCAACGTCAGGTCCGCGGGCGACCAGGATGCGAACGACGGCGCGCAATCCGTCACTTCCGAGCAGGGCGTATCGATGATGCCCGCCAGCGTTCCGTCGGCGGTGAAGGAGAGACCATTCAGGCGCCTTGGCACCTCGACGGCCACCGGCAGGTCGAAGACGTAGAGGCCGGCGCCCGTCCGGGGGTCGAGCGCCTGGACGCGAAAACCGTCGACAGCGACGAACAACCGCGTGCCGTCTGGCGAGAACGTCGGGTAGTTGAACCCCGAATTATCCGTCCAGAGCACCGCCCCGCTCGCGACGTCGATGACCATGGAGCGAAACGAGTACACGTTGCCTCCCTCGTCCGATGTGCGGTACGCGCGGACGTAGACCAGATCCGCCCGCGGCGACAGCATGAGGTCGACGACGTTCCGCTCGATCCTCTCGCCGCCCGAGATGGGTGCCTCGTCCTCCAGCTGGAACGTCTGGGCTCTCGTTCCCGTCGTCATGTCGAACAGGGTGATCGACATCTTCTCCGTCGATCCCACGGGCGGGGAGAACGCCACCGCCGCCACGCGCCCGTCGGCTGACAGGCTGTATCGACTTGCGAGCGGCGCCGTGTTGACGGGCAGGTCGTCGAACGGGATGGTGATCGACTCGCGGTACAACGACGGGGCCAGCACGTGGATCCCGGTCGCCATGAACACCACCAGGGAACCATCCGCTTCGTACGCGATTTCGTCGACGCGCGCGGACCCGAGGTCGCCGCACGCGGGCAAGAGCGCGAAGGTGGTCAAGAACGCGATCGCCGTCAGCCGTCTCGTCATCGTCATCGTCATCGTCATGCTGGCCTCCAACGTCCTCTACCCGCACGGGCACCGAAACCGGAAAGCATCGCCCTCACCTTCACCGCCTGAACACCGCGCCCAGGGCGGCGCGCACCTCGGGTGAGGCCGTCACATCCCCGTCGGCGCGAACGAATTCGACACCCGCGCTCCAGAGGAATCGGAGCGCCAGCCACCGCCACAGCGGCAGATCGACGGCGACGGCCGCCGACGCGGTCGGCGCCAACCCTGTGCGCGGCGGGCCGTAACCGATGCCCAGCTTCTCGCTGATCGCGGCGACGCCCAGCCCGACGCCGAATTGCAGGTCGGTCACGCCGAACGGAATCCTTCGCAAACCGAATGCGGTCATCGTCCAGCGCCGCACCGAATACGAGACGCCGTACAGGTTCCCGTCGGTGGCGCCGTAGCTCAGGTGCGGTCCGATGGTGAAAGAATCGAGCCGGCGAAAGTACCCGAGGCCCAGCTCCGGCGTCCCGCCGAGCGCGCCCGCGCCGAGCCCCGATACCGCCACGTCCACCGCTACCTCGTGGCGGTGCGCGAGTTGCGCGCCCTTCGCGAACGCGAGCTCGGGCGCGACCTCGCGAAACGCCGACGCCTCGACCGCCGCGTCGGCACCGGACTCCGGCCGCAGCGCCACCTCGGCGAGCCACGCCCGGCGCCCCTCGCGCGCGACGACGCGATACCGGCCGGGCGGGAGCGCCAGCCGAACCCGCCCCTGCGGCTGCGCCGCCACCTCCGCCATCACCTCGTCGGCGGCGTTGCTGACGACATAGACACGGCCCTGGCCGGGAGGAAACGACAGCGCCTGCCGATCGCGTCCGACGCGCGTGATCACCAGGTCACCGGTCCCGGACAGCTTGTATTCGTACGACGGATGCTGCGGACCCCAGACGCTGGGCAGTGTCGCCGCCAGCGTATGGCCGTAGGCGTACTGGTACGCCTCGGCGAGCGTCACCGCGCCGTTGCCGTCGCGATCGCCGGCGCCGCGCAACGCCGACAGCACGTGGTGCGTGAAGTACGAACCCTCGATGTCGCCCGATTCCTGCGCCAGCTCGCTGGCGGTCCCGGCGGCGATGATCGCCGCACCCTGCACGCGCGGCGGCTCGACGGTGTCCAGCGCATAGCCCGGCGCGGGCTTACCACCCTTCGGCCGCACGGCGCCGCCGGCGTAACACGCGTCGAGCAGCGCGACGCGCACGGCCGCGCGCGAGTGCTCCAGGCGGGATCGCAGCTCGTCGAAGCCGAACCGCCCCGAGCCAAGCAGGAGTCCCTGGCTGTCGGCGTGGCCCGAGTAATAGAAGACGACCTCCAGGTTGGGATCGCCCGACGCCAGCGCGTCCGTCTCGACGAGCGCGTCACGCAGGGCTGCGGGGCTGGGATCGCGCAGCTGCTTGACGCGGTTGAAGCCACCCAGCTCGTGCAACACTGCGCTGACGCGATCGGCGTCGCGCTGCGCGTAGCGCAGCGGCGCCTGCCCGTCGGCGACGCCGGCTGACGCGACGATCGCCACGCGGCCCGCGAGCACGACGGAGCCGAGCTGAGCCGCGATCGTGGAGAGCAGCGCGACGCTCACGGCTATGGCGTGCCTCCCGCACGTTTGTCCAGCGCGATCCAGTCGGTCGTCACGGGCACGCCGTCGATCCGATCGACGGTCGTCCTTTGCGGCGCGCCGGCCTCCGCGACCCGTCGCACCGCGGTCTCCGACAGCGGCGTGGCCGACAGCACGAAGAACAGCCGCTCGGGGCCGGGCGCATCGTCGATCCTGATGGCGCCGTCCAGCGCCCGCCCGTTCGCGGGCAGCGCGACGCTGGGGGCGCCCGGCGCCGACGGGTAGAACGGCGTGTACCGCCCCGTCCCATCGACGCTGCCGATCTGGATGTAGCGCGCGTCCGCCCTCACCGGCCGTGGCCGGAAGCGCAGCTCGTCGCCGGGCTCGACGTGTCCGGCAGGCCAGAGCGTGGAGATCACGCCGCCGCGGCGGCACATGACCTCGACGAGCTCTGGTCGGCCCTTGGTCGCGACGTACTCGTCCGGGCGTGCGACGCGGACGACCAGCACCGCCAGTGCCCCCAGCGCGGCGACCAACGCCGGTAGCCGCACGAAGACATTACGCCGGCGCTCTCGCCGGTATTCGGCGCCTCGCGCGGCGACGCGCGTCCACAACGGCGCCGCGATCGTGTCTTTGAAATCGGCCGCTATCGCAGCCCGCTCGGCCAGCCGCGCGTGGCAGCGCGCGCAGCCTTCGAGGTGCGCGGTGAGCGCGCGACCGCCGCCGTGAAGCGCATCGTCGTCGAGCGCGAAATGCGAAGGACACTGGCTTGCTTGCAGGTCGTTCATTTCGATCCTTCTTGCGGCGACGGCGCGAAGTCCACGCCGAGCCGCACGCGGCCCAGGCGCTGAAAACGCGCCAGACAGTTTCGTACCGTTCGGTCGGAAACCTGGGCGACCTCGGCTGCCTCGGCGTGCGTCATGCCGTCGAGGTGCACGTAAACGACGATCGCCTGTGTGCGTCCGTCGAGATCGCGCAGCACCTCCCAGAGCAGGCGGGTCTCGGGCGCGGCTGTCACCACCGGCAAGGGCGGTGCCAGCTGGCGATCGGCGTCGCGGCGCACCTTCCCGTCGCGCAGCGCATTCAAGCAAAGGTTGGTCGCGACCCGGTACAGCCAGGCGAGCAGCTCGCGCCCGTGCCGCAGGCCGGCGCGCCGGTCGAAGCACCGGACGAACACCTCCTGCGTGACGTCGCGAGCCGCTTCGCGATCGCGCAAGATGCGGGCACAGCGCCCGAATACGGCGGCGCCGTACGTCTTGAACGCGTCCGCGACGGCGGCGTCATCCATGTCGCCCGCTACTACACGCCAGCCCTCCAGAAGCGGAAAGGGAAAAAGGAGGCGTGAGCGCCCCGTTCATCGACGGCCGTGGCGGATCTGCATAAAGTATCGGCCGGGCGGTCATGCGCGATCCGATGGGTACGCAGGAGGCGGTAGCGTGGAGAGACAGCGTCGCGCGCAGCGCGCTGACCGTCCTCGCCGCGCTCGCCCTCCCGGTGGTCCTGATCGCGGTGCTCGGGCAGAGCCCGCGGTCGCGCCTGGATGCCGCGGTCCTGCTGGCGGTCGGGATCGTATTGCCGGCCCTACGGTTGTCGCCTGGGCTTTCGGTCCGCTTCCGCGTGGCGGCGGCCGGCGCCCTCCTCTTCGCGGCCTCGTTGTTCGTCATTGCGCGCAATTCGTTTGCGCCCGGTGCATTCCTGGCGCTGACCGCGGCCTCGATCCTGGTGGTGATCTACTTTGGTCGGCGCGCAGCGGTCGTCCTGATTGCGACGGCCTGTGTCGGGTTCCTGCTCATCGGCGTCCTGGTCACGAGCGGCGTGCTCACGCCGACGACCAGCAGCCTCGACCCCGTCGCGATGCGCAACTGGCTGCGCATCGGTTTCGTCTCGATGCTGATGAGCGCGCTGCTCACGCTGACCGTGGACGTCGTCATCCGCCACGTCGAGTCCGGCGCGCGCGCAACCCGGGAGGCGCTGCACCAGCTCGCGGCGCTGCACGACAGGCTGGAGGCCGCGAAGGAAAACGAGCGGCGGTTCCTCGCCCACGAGCTGCACGACGAGTTCGGGCAGATCCTGACGGCGCTCAAGCTCCGCATCCGGGTCGTGGGCAGCGCCGAGCCCGAGGAGGCGCTTGCGCTGGTCGACGATCTCATCGCGCGCGTCCGGAAGATTTCGGTCGGCCTCCGGCCGCCATTGCTCGACGACGTCGGGCTGGTTCCGGCGTTGCGCGCCTACCTCCACGGCCAGGCGGCGGCGAGCGGTGTGTCGATAGACCTCACCGCGGACCCCGCCAGCGATGACGCCGGTGGGGACGGTCGACTGTCCCCCGACCTCGAGATCGTGTGCTTCCGCGTCGTCCAGGAGTCGATCACCAACGTTCTGCGGCACGCGTCGGCCCGCCGGATCGACGTGCGCGTGGTCCGCCGCCCGCAGACGATCTCGATCTCGATCCTGGACGACGGCCGCGGCTTCGATGCGGCCGGCGCGCTGGGACGCGCCGCCGCCGACGGTCACCTGGGCGTCGTCGGCATGCGGGAGCGCGTGCGCGGACGCGGCGGCACATTCACGCTCGACTCGCGTCCCGGCGCCGGCACCCGCGTGACAGCCGAGCTGCCCGTCGGCGGCACCAACTGACCTGTGAGATGCTTCGTCGCGTGAGCAAGAGTCACGAGATCGAGGTCGGTGCCGAGTTCCCAGCGCGGCTCCCGTTGCCGGGCTCCGGCAGCGGCGTGGCGTTCAGCTCCGATTCGCAGCGCCTGTACGCCGTCGATTCGAGCGCGGTGTTCTCCTTCGCGCGCGGGACGGGCGAACGCGCGCCGTTCGCGCGCGTCGGCGCGGCCACAGGCGTGATCGCCGCGAGCCCCACCGAACCGGTCGTGGCCTGCGCAACCGCCGCGGCGGCCTTCGTCTTCGATGCCGCCGGAAAGCTCCTGAGCAAGACGCCCCTCACCAAGGGGGTGGGCGCCACCAACGCCGTCGCGTTCAGCCCGAATGGAGCGGTCTTCGCGGTCGGCACCGGTCACCTCAACAGCAAGGTGACGACGCTGGAGATCTTCGCCAGCAGCGGCAAGCGCCTGCGCGCGATCAAGGACGACGTCGGCTACGGCATCACCGAGATCTGCTTCACCGGCGACTCGAAGCACGTCATCACCATCCGCGACGATCCGGAGGACACGCGCGGCGCCTACTTCGAGCGCTGGCCCGTCGCGGGCGGCCGGCCCCACCGCGTCCGCGTCGGGTCGCTGTTCGGCGCCGATTCGCTCGCGAGCGCGAAGGGCCTCGTTGCCACCTGCTCCCGACATGGCGGCGTCGCGCTGCTCAGCGAGAAAGGCCGCGTGAAATGGCGGAAGGACGTCGAGGCCGAGCAGGTGGCCATCGCGCCGGACGCCTCGTTGGTTGCCGCGGGCAAGGGCCGCGCGCTGACGGTCTTCTCGGCGACGGGTAAGACTGTGAAGACGATCGCCCGAACCAGCACGCGCCAGATCCGTGCGCTCGCGATCAGCGCCGACGGTTGGCTGGCGATCGGGACGGACGGCGGTGTCGAGATGCAGCGCATCGCCGGCCGGCCGGCCAAGGCGAAGGCGCCGGCGGCCACGAAGACGAACGTCGCCCTGCGCAAGGGCGGCGCCTCGGCGACCGATGCGTGGCGGCGGATCGATGCGTGGATGGCGGCGCAGAAGGTCCAGTGGCGAGACGAGCCGAACAAAGGTGCGACGCAGAAGGAGATCGCCGCCGCCCAGAAGGAACTGGGCGTCCCCTTCCCCGCCGATCTCGTGGAGAGCCTGCGCATTCACGACGGCGCGGAGTCGCTCATCGGCAACTGGAGCCTGCTCGGGGCGAGCGATATCGCCCAGGCGGGCGCGAGCATGAACGAATGGGCGCGGGGCGAAAGCTTCGGTGATTCGCAAGGGGCCCGGCACGCGCGGATCAAGCGCCCGTGGTGGAACGTGCGATGGATTCCCATCGTTTCCAGCGGCAGCGGCCACTATTTCTGCGTCGACATGGATCCCACCCCGAAAGGGAAGGTCGGCCAGGTCATCCTCTTCTTCCATGACGAGGAAAAGAGACTGCTCGTCGCCGATTCCGTGCGCGACTGGCTGAGCGCGATCGCGCGTGACCTGGAGGCGGGCCGTTACGAGTACCACGACGAGGCCGGAACCTGGTCCGACGAGGCGTTCCTTCAATCGAGCGTCGAGGGCAAACACACCTACGGCTGACCGGGAGGTGTTCCGTCCTGGATCGGTCGCCCGCCTAAGGCGCGAACGCCCGCACGAACGCTGCCTGCTCCTCGGTCTCCACCGCGCGCGGGCCGCGCGCGAGACGGACGCGCGCGATGGCGTCCTCGGCGGAGGCGCCCGCGGCGCGAAGCAAGCAGGCGGCGATTGTCCCCGAACGGCCGAGGCCGGCGGCGCAATGAACGACGACGCGTCCCCCGGCGTCGAGCCGCGCCTGCAGCCAGGCCACGACCGCCTTCGCCTCCGCCCGCGTGGGGACGCTCTGGTCCGCGATCGGCGCCTGCCGCACGCCCAGGCCGGCCGCGCTGTAGCGCGCGAGGAGATCGGAGACGCCGTAGGCGGCGAGCTCACCGTCGGGCAGCAGGCAGAGGACGTCGGTCACCCGCTCGGCGGCCAGAACGGCGACGTCGGCCGCCGCGTCCCGCCCGCGATCGCGACGTCCCGGCAAGATCGTGAGCCCGACCTGTCCCGCGCCGCCGGTCTCGATCCAGTCGACCCGGAGCGGCACCGACCGGCGCAGGTCGTCGGTGAGCCGGCGCGCCGCGCGCCCCGCCGTGTAGAGCGCCCACCGCTTCTGCCGGACGTCCGGCTCGTCGAACGACAGCGTGTGCACCGCGTAGCGGACGATGGCGATCAGTGTCTGCATCGGATCGCGCCGCGGGCCGAGCAGCTCCGGATAGAAGTCGCGCAGGATGCCCGCCGTCTGCCAGGTCCGCGCCAGCCCCGGATGGGTGATGCCCAGCGCCTCGGGCGGCGGCAGCGGCGCGGCGAGATCGTCGACGGCGCACAGCGCGTCCGTCAGCGCCAGCGCCTGGGCCAGCGCCGCGTCGTCCTCCAGCGCGGTGAAGATGTAGAAGAGATCGTTCTCGAGCTTGAGGAGATCCTTGAGGACGTGCCCCGGCCCGGTGTGGAAGAAGTCGATCAGCCACACGTTCCCCTGCGCGTCGAGGATGATGTTCGCGCCGTTCAGATCGCCGTGGACCCACGCCATCCGCGTCTGCTCCTCCGGGCGGCGGGGCAAGTCGGCGAGCGCGCGCTCGTAGAACCCGCAGACGTTCCAGACGGGACGGCCCGCGATCGTGAGCTCGTCGCCCGCGGCCGCGTCGCCGACCAGCGCGGTGACCTTGTTGCGCACCGACGGCGCCCAGCGCGCGTCGAACTGGTAGTGGGCGAGCAGATCGCACGGCTCGTTGTGAACCGTGGCGTAGAGGCCGCGCAGGATGCGCCCGAACACCGTCTCGAGGATCCGCCCCACCTCGGCGATCGGCGCGCCGGCCTTGTACCGCTGCTGGAAGGTCGTCGAGGCGCCGCCGCCCATCGAGGCGTAGCGGTACTTGAGGGCGCCCCGCGCGCCGTGGTCGGCGAAGTCGACGATGCGCGGCGCGCTGTTGCCCAGCACCGCCTCGATGCGTTCGAAGGCGGTGCGCTCGCCCGCGATCGCGTCGACCGGCCCGGCCTTCAAGACATGCGCGGCCTGCGGGTGACCTTCGAGGCTCACGCTCTCCGCCATCAGCACCAGATTCCCCGAGAACCCGCCGTCGAGGCGCCGCAGGCGCGCGGTCCGGCAGTCGCGGAACAGATAGGACACCAGCGCGCGGTCCTCGTCTCCGAGCGCAAGGTCGGATGGCTCGTGCCCGTCGAGCTGCAACGTCACGCCGGTCGGGCCGCGCGGCGGCAGCGGCAGCTCGGTGTCGTCGCCGCCCAGGAAACGCGCGAAGCCCGCGACGGACGCGAACACCTCGACGCCCAGCAACCGCTGCAGCTGATCGAGCGCCGCGAAGTGCTGCGCGCGCGACGACCCCGCGGTCAGCGCCGCGCAGACGCCGATGCGGGCGTCGGGATGCCGGGCGCGCAGCTCGTAGGCCAGGAACGTCACCTTCGCCTCCGTCCAGACCCCGACGATCCCGAGACGCGCGCCCGGACGAACCATGCGCTCGAGCTCGGGCCCGAGATCCGAGTGAAGGAAATCGTTCAGGGCGTCGCCGTCGATGGTGACGACCTGCTTGTTCGCCGCGGGCAGCGCCGGGAAGGCGAAGGCGGCGCCGTCGGTGCCGCGCAGGCAGTGGTGCCCGAAGTGGGCCAGGTGCTCGCGCTGCGCGGGATCGGCGGGATCGTGCCAGTCGCGGATGTGCACCACCCGCAGCCGGTCGTCGGGCTGAGCGAGCGCCCAGGCCAGGAAGCGCGCGACCGGCCCCTGGGCGGGGTCGTCGCCCATCAACCGGCGCGCCTCGTCGTGGCCGACATGCAGCAGGTTGGGCAGCGGCGTGTACGGCGGCAGCGGCTTGACGAAGTCGTTCTGCAGGCACTGGGTGATGAGCACGCCGAGCGCGCGCGTCGGAGAGGTCGCCAAGTCGCCTAGTTTAGAACGCGATCGACGGGTTGCTACCAGCGCTTCACGAACCGCAACATCACGTATTCGATCACGAGGTTGGCCGCTTTCTCGCCGCCGTCCTCGGCTATCAGGTTCCCGGACACGCGGGGCCCGATCTGCAGCCAGCGCCAGGCGAGCGCGGGCGCGACGAAGAGGCCGAGGAACGGGCCGCCGTCGACGATGTCGTTCTTGAGGTGAAGGAAGATCCCGGCGCGCGCACCGCCGTCGAGCCGGAACCAGGACGCCGGCTGGATGCGCATGAACGTTTGCACGTGGAGGATCTCCGCGAATTCGAGGACGCCCGGGTA
>Ga0070676_10002049_pt1 | contig 10249 bp, 13 predicted proteins | sample KBSM53metaG_FD_64667 | JGI IMG/M metagenome (GOLD analysis project Ga0070676, IMG submission 64667) | Miscanthus rhizosphere microbial communities from Kellogg Biological Station, Michigan, USA - KBS M5-3 metaG | ecosystem: Host-associated > Plants > Roots > Rhizosphere > Soil ...
GCGGACCCTGGTCATTTGACGGTCACCTGAATCGTCTCGCGGATCGGCTGCGTCTTGCCGGTGTCGATCAAGGTGGCGGTCAGGTTCAGCGTCACCATGTAAGTTCCCGGCGCGGAGGTGACGATGCCGTTGACGCTCTGGTTCGTGATCGACTCGTTCTTCTTCACCGTGATGTTCGTCGGCGACGTGTGCGACTGCGGCGATCCCTGGAGGTATCCGATGTCCTTCGTCCCTTCGTAACGCGTCTCGGCGCCCGCGCCGTGGTAGTAGAAGTGGACGTCGGCGAACACCTGTTCCTCCGGCCGGCTGGCCGGCAGCACGCACTCGGTGCGCGGGTCGGACTGGCAGGAAAACTCGCGGTCGGAGTTGTCGTGGTCGCCGAACATCAAGACCCACGTCACATGCGGAGTGCCGGGCGCGAGGTTTGCTCGCACGGGCGCCCGTTTCCCGCACGCTGATCCGGTTAAAGCGGCAACCGCAACGATTGCCAGCACGCATGGACGCATACGCTCTCCTTGTGTCCGTCGTCACCGCGGACGATGTGTGCGGGCGACCGGCCGCCTCGTTGCGCGCGGCGCGTCGGGCACCATCGTCAGCAGGTGCGCTGGTGTCCCGCTTGGCGTGCGATCGAGTCGCGCGTCCCACGCAACGAGCGTCTCGGCCATCGAGTCTCGGGCCTGATGCAGTCGGGCGAGCTGGTCATCCATCTCCTTCAGCAGACGCTCGCCGGCCGCGCGCACTGAATGACACGGCGGCCGGCCGCTATCGCGCGCCTTGAGAAAGCCCGCGAGCTCCTTCGACGTGAACCCGAATCGAATGGCGTTCCTGACGAACAGCAGGCGGGTGACGGTGTCGTCCGAGTAGTAACGGAACCCGCCCGCGGTGCGAGGCGCCCGCGGCAGGACGCCGACGCGTTCGTAGTAGCGCACCAGATCCGGGCTGACGCCGGCGCGACGCGCCGCCTCACCGATGCCGAATGTGGTTCCTGGCACGGGCCATCCTACAACCTGGAGTCGTTCCAGGTTCAAGTGCCGGTTGGGACTTGACCCTTGAACGATTCCAGGGCCGAGGATGGCGTCAGGAGGTCACATGAATACCCTGGTTGCGTCGGTCGCTGTCATCCTGCTGCTCACCGGACAACATCCCCAGATGCCCGCCGGCATGTCTCACGAGGAGCATCTGAAGCAGATGCAGAAAGACGAGGCGCTGAAGAAACGCGGTGCCGAGGCGATGGGATTCGATCAAGACGCGACGACGCACCATTTCAGGTTGAGCGCGACCGGCGGCTCGATCGAGGTCACAGCCAGGGACGAGGCGGACCGCGCGACCGTTGACGCGATCCGCGCGCACCTGCGGTCGATCGCGGGCGAGTTCGCCACCGGTCGATTTGACAAGCCTCTTCAGACACACGGGGAGGTGCCGCCTGGCGCGGCCGACATGCAAAAGCTTCGCGAGAAGATTGCCTATCGGTTCGATGAGTTGCCTGGAGGCGGTGCCGTGCGGATCGAAACGAACGACCGCCGGGCGCTCGATGCGGTTCACGCATTTCTTCGCTACCAGATCGCGGAGCATCACACGGGCGATTCGATGCAGCTCAAACGGTGACCGCCCTGATTGCCGCATTCCAACGGCTCGGTTTGACAGCGATCGTGCAAGCTCGCATCCTAGGGACGTGACGACGTTCGCCAGGCGGCTCGCGGCGCTGACGGCGGCCCTGACACTGTGTCTGGGCCATCTGTCGGTCTGCGCCGGGTGGCAGGCCTCGGCCGCGGCGCGGATGGCGTGCTGCGAGGACGAGTCGACGTGCCCGATGCACAAGGCGGACACGCGCGGCTCCACGCCTCGACACCAGCTCACGCAAGTGCAGGCTGACACGTGCTGCGCGGCGACGTCGAACCGCACGCAGGCATCCGTCACAGGTACGACGTTCGTCCTGTCGAACGCGATTGCGCTGCCGACGCTTGTCGGCCCCGTCGTTCCGGCTCCCGTGCTGGCGCTGCAGGAATGGCGCGCGCTCGCGCCGCTTCCGGTCTCACCCGTTCCCAAACATCTCCTCCTTTCGGTCCTGCTGGTTTAGCGAACACGGCCGCGGTGTCTCTGCCCGGAACCGATCCGGGCAGCGGGCGATTTGTGTTCGCAGGTCGAGTTGTCCGGAGGAGGAAACATGCGTCGAGAACGTTTGAGCGCCATCGCTGGCTTGACCAGCGCGGCGACGACGCTCGTCTGTTGAGCGTTTCCGATTCTGTTCGTGACCCTAGGTCTAGGGTCCGTCATGGCGTCGCTGATCGAGACCGCTCCCTGGGTCGTGGCCCTGGAGCGGCAGCGCACGCTGCTGTTCAGCGTGTCGGGCGCTCTCCTCGCGCTGAATTACTGGATGGTCGTCGTGCGCCCACGTCGTTGCGCACCGGGCGAGCTCTGTCACATCGATAGTCCGTTCATGCGGTTCAATCGGCGGCTGTACTGGATCTCGCTGACGCTCTTCATCGTCGCGCTGGTCGTCACGTACGGCAGTCTGCTGGTGTTGCGATGGATGGAATGAGTCGGCGCCTGCGAATCGGCGCAAGCAGCGTGTTCGCGCTGCTCGTCGGCGTGAATGCGTCGTACGCGTCGGGCCACGGGCCGGTGTTCGGCGCAGCGACGCCCACGCTCGGCAAAGGCGGATGGGCCTTCGATCAAGCGTGGATGGGCCAGGTGATGGACGGCCCGGCGGACACGAGCGCAATCCTGCGCAGCATGATCGGTTTCGGCATCACGGAGAGGCTTCAGATTTCCGGCTCGCTGCCGGTTCCGCTGACCAAGGCGGACGCGATGCCGTCCGGACGCATGATGGCGATGATGTCCGGCGCGTCCGACTTCGAGTCGCTCCTCGACTGGCGCTTCCAGGCGCGGCCGGCCGGAGAAGGCGCGCGATTCGAGTCGACCGCCTACGTCGGCGGCCTGGTGCCGCTCGACGCACAGCGCGGAGGCATCAACACATCGCCCGCGGGGCTGGTCTCGCTGACCAGCGGCTACGCCTCGCGATCACATTACTTCTGGGCCGGCGCAACGTATGTCCGTCACCTGGAACGCGGCGCCGATCGACTCGGTTCGGTCACCTCGTACAGCCTCGTCTACGGCTATCGGCCGCCCGCGTGGCGGATGGAGTACCCGAAGCCGGATCTTCGCGTCTTCGTCGAAGCCACGGGCGACATCACGGGCACGTCGCTTCACAACGGTCAGCCAATGGCGGACACCGGAGGCCGGATCGCGCTCGTCGGACCGACGATGCTGCTGCTCTACAAAGCGTACGGGATCGAGGGCGGCGCGCTGTTTCCCGTGTATCAGCGCAATCGGCCGCTGCAGCCGGACGAGCGGTTCCGCTTCGGTCTCAACTTCACGTATTTGTTCTGGCCCTCCAGGGGAAAGGGGCACTGATCATGAACCTGGTGACTCGAACTGCCGCGGCGCTGTCGCTCATCGTCCTGCTTCCGTCGCTCGCGTCGGCCGAACTGCGCCGCGTGCAGCTGAACGTCCTCGGCATGGATTGAGCGTTCTGCGCCCACGCCGTGAGCGTGGCCCTCAAGAAACTTGATGGTGTCGAGTCGACCGATGTGTCGCTCGAAAAAGCGCGCGCGGACATTCGCCTCAGACCCGGCAACGCGATCACGCTGCCGCAATTGCGGCGGATCATTCGACAGGCGGGATACCCGACGAAAGACGCGCACGTCGAAGCACGCGGCACAATCATCGAGCGGAACGCCAGGCCGGCGCTCGATCTCCAGAACGGATCGTTCCTGGAATTACTGGCAGCGCCGCGGGCGGAGGCTACCGGTGTTATCGAGGTCACTGGCGTGTCGCGCGTGGTCGACAAGGACCGAGAGGTATTGACGATCGACGATCGACGATGAGCTCACCGTTGTGCACGACGGTCGGAATCGTCGACGCCCGGGAGCAGAGAGGGCGGAGTTCCGTCCATCAGCGGGCTGTCGGCGGCACCCGGCGATGGTGCGTCGCCTGCTCGTAGGCGTAGGCCAGCGCGAGCATGCGCCGATCGCTCCACATCCGGCCAAGGAATGACACGCCGACCGGGTAACGTCCGCCGACGAATCCGCCCGGCACGGTCACCTGCGGCAGGCCGGTCTGCGCGCTCTCGGCGCACGTGCTCGGCTCGCCGCCGAAGCGCTCGAGCCCGCCCTCGTGGGTGTGGGGGCGCGCGAGGTTCGCAGGATACAGCAGCGCATCGAGCTGCTGCGCATCCATCAAGCCGACGAAAAAGTCGCGGAACGCTTCGCGGCTCGCCGTGAACGCACGGACCGCCTCGCGCAGCTCGTCGCCGGAGGGGATCGGCGCAATCGCCGACTCGAACTGGCTCGCGCTCTCCGGGGCGAGCTTGCCGCTCGCGAGCAGATCCTGGATCGTCAGCACCTTCTCGCCCGGCTTCGCGCCGCGAGAAAGATAGGCGGTCCACGCCGCCTTCAGCGCGCCCGGCTCGGCCCTGCGCACCGCGCGGAACCGCTCTTCGATGTCGGGCGCGGTCGCATCCACCACCACGGCGCCGGCCGCGCGCAGCTCCCCGGCCACTGCGTCCATCAGCGTCGCGATCTCGCGTTCACCGGTGAAGCCGACGAAGCGCTGCCGCAGGAGCCCGATGCGCGCGCCCTTCAGCGCGCCGGGCGAGAGATCGGCGGCGAACGATCCTCCCGCGTGACGCGCCGCTTCCTGCGTCACCGGATCCTCCGGGTCCACGCCCGCGACCTGATCGAGCGCGAGCGCGACGTCGCGCACCGACTTCGCCATCGGGCCAACGGCGTCGTTGTACGGGTTCAAGGCCATGACGCCGGCGCGGCTCGTCTGCCCGCGCGTCGTCCGGATGGTGGCGAGCGCGGCGAACGCCGCCGGGTTCGACAGCGAATTGCAGGTGTCGGTGCCGAAGGCGAGCGTCACCAGGCTGGTCGAGACCGCGACGGCGCTGCCGCCGCTCGACCCGGCTGTGCTGAGCGTGGGGTCGAACGCGTTGCCGATCGTGCCGGCGACCGAGCTGATGCCGAAGTCGCCGAACGGAAACTCGTCGAGGTTCGTCTTGCCGAGGACGATCGCGCCGCCGGCGCGCATCCCCGCGGCCATCTTCGAATCGAGCCGCGGCAGGTGCTCGACGAGCGCCAGCGATCCGCCGGTGGACGGCAGCCCGAGGACATCGATGTTGTCCTTGAACGCGATCGGCACCCCGTGAAACGGTCCGCGCACGCGTCCCGCCGCGCGCTCGGCGTCGCTGGCGCGCGCGTCCGCGACGACGCGGCGGTTCAGCGCGAGCATCGCGCGCAGCACCGGTCCGTTCCGATCGAACCGGGCGAGCCGCGCGAGGTACTCGCGCACGATGTCTTCCGAGGTCGTCGTGCCGCGCGTCATCGCGTCCTGCAGCTCGCCGACGCTCTTCTCGACGACGGAAAACGCCGGCGGCGCAGCGGCGGGCGGCAGCGACCAGTTGGCGATCTGCGATCGCTGGGTCGGCGTCAGCCCGCGCAGATCCGGCGCGGCCACGAGGCGCCGCGCAATCGCGGTGACGCGCGCGATCTCCGATCCCGCTGCCGGAATCGCTTTCGGATCGGCCGCCGCCTGCCCCGGCGACACGACGCCGTCGCGCACGCGAACCGCGGGGCCATCGCCGCGCGCGTCGTACAGTTCGCTCATGCCCTTGACGACGAACGTCACGAGCGCGGTGGTCTCGCCGGGGCGCAGCGTGAACTTGAAGACGTAGCCGAGGTGCGCGGGATCGTAGCCGGGCCACCGATCGGTGAACGGATCGCCGTACATGTCGCCCGCGCCTGCGAGCAGCGTCGCGCGCGTGCCGAGCACGTGCGCCGACGGTCCGTGCCCCGACGGCCCGCGCATCGGATCGTCGGCGCGCCGCGCGTTCTGCATCACGGTGACGAAGCTGTCGCCCGGCTCGATGCGGCGGTCGCCGCTCGAGGTCGCTGCGACCGCAACCAGGCCGCCCTCCTCGTAGGCGCCGGCGGCGCCGCCCCACGCGACTTCGACGAGGCGATCCTCGGCGGCGACGTTCGTGAAGCTGTCGAAGTAGCGCAGGTAGTCGGCGTCGGCCGGCGCGAAGATCGCGCGTGCGACGACGAGGTCGCCGCGCAGGAGCGGCGTGAGCGAGTCGAAGCGCGCCGCGCCTGTGGCCGCATCGTGCGAGAGGCCGAAGCCGGAGAGGTACTGATTGCGAACGAGGAGCGTGGCGTCGGGGCGTCGCACCTGCAGCTTCAGGTAGCCGAAGCCGTTGAACGGGTAGGCGCGGCCGCCGGTGGCGATGCCGCCGCTGTCCTGCCCCCACGGCGAGGTGTCCTGGATGTCCCAGAACTGGCCGTCGGCGGAGGCGACGCGCGTCACCGCCGCGGTCTGGCGCGCGGCTGCGACGGCGATGAAGAGAGCGACCACGGTCGCGGCCGTGAAGCGCGGAGCTCGCTGCATGGATGCGAACTCTACCCGAACTCGCTCAGGGCATGCCCTTCGACTCGCCAGGGAGCCTGAGGCTCGCCCAGGGCAGGCGCACCCGGCGCCGCTACAATCGCAAGCGTGACGGGTGATGCGCCGATTCGCATCGGCATCTCGGCATGCCTCCTCGGCGACGAGGTCCGCTACGACGGCGGCCACAAGCGCGATCCGTTTCTCACTGGCGTGCTCGCCCCGTTCGTCGAGTTCGTCAAGGTGTGCCCGGAGGTCGAAATCGGCATGGGGACGCCGCGCGAGCCGATCCATCTGGCGCAGCGCAACGGCGCCATCCGTCTGGTCGCGGTGACGAGCGGCGTCGACTACACCGAGCGGATGGACCGCTACTCGGCGCGGCGAGTCGACGCGCTCGCGCGCGAGCGTCTGGCCGGTTATGTGCTGAAGAAGGATTCGCCGAGCTGCGGCATGACGCGGGTGAAGGTCCGCGGCGGCGCGGGTCCGCCGGCGCGCACCGGCGTCGGCCGCTTCGCGCAGGCGCTCATCGCGCGCTTCCCGCATCTGCCGATCGAGGAGGAAGGACGCCTCAACGATCCGCGGCTGCGCGAGAACTTCATCGAGCGCGTCTTCGCGTATCGTCGCCTGGGCGATCTGTTCGAATCGGCGTGGACGGTTGGGGACCTGGTGGCGTTTCACACCGCGCACAAGCTGGTGCTGCTGTCGCATTCGACGACCGCATATGCGCGTCTCGGGCGGCTGGTCGCGCGCGCGAAATCGATCGATCGCGGCGCGCTCCGGGATGAATACACCGCCGCGTTCATGGACGCGCTGGCGGTGCCCGCGACGCGCGCGCGCCACGTCAACGTGCTGCAGCACATGGCGGGGTACTTCAAGAAGACGCTCGACGCGGCGTCACGCGAGGAGCTGCGCGCGGCGATCGCGGACTATCGCCAGGGCCTGGTTCCGCTCGTCGTGCCGATGACGCTCGTGCGGCATCATGTGCGACAGCAGGGCGTCACCTATCTGGCGGAGCAGGTGTACCTGTCGCCGCATCCCAAGGAGCTGATGCTGCGAAACCACGTCTAACCACGTCTAGCCCTTGACGCGGAAGCCCTTGCTGGTCAGCAGCTCGCGCACGCGATCGCGCAGGTCGCCCTGCAGCTCGATCGTATCTTCGGCGACCGCGCCGCCGGTGCCGCAGCTCTTCTTCAGCTCCGAGCAGAGCGCCTTGAGGAACGCCGTATTGCGCGGCAGATCGTAGACGACGGTCACCGTCTTGCCGCCGCGGCCCGATTTCTCGAGCCGCAGCTTGGCGACGATCCGGTCCGGCACCGTCTGGTCGGCTGCTGAGCGAGTACTGCACTTGCAGTCGCGCTCGGGCCAGCCGCACCGATCGCAAATTTTGCCAACCCCGGTCGAGTACACCAGCCGCGCCATACACACCCGATGATACCGGCGCTGACACCGGGGTCGCAGACCGTCTCCGACCCCATCTCGCAGACCGTCTCCGACCCCGTCTCGCAGACCGTCTCCGACCCCATCTCGCAGACCGTCTCCGACCCCATCTCGCAGACCGTCTGCGACCCCGTCTGCGGGACGGTCTGCGACCCCGTCTGCGGGACGGTCTGCGACACCCGGCCCGCCTTGCCCTACGATGGAGCGTGCCCCCGCGCCTCCTCACCGCCGACCGCGGCGACGCCGGCAAGCGGCTCGACCTCGTCGTCCGGCGCCACCTCGCGGACCTGCAGACCGCGACGCGGACGCGCGTGCAGGCGTGGATCGCGGGCGGCTGCGTCACCATCAACGGCGCGACGGTGCGCCGCACCTCGGCGCGCGCGGCGCTCGGCGACCGCGTCGCGATTGACGTGCCGCCCGATGCCGACGCGCCACGCGTGCCCATCGCCGCCGAGGAGGTCCGGCTCGACATCCTCTACGAGGACGATCACCTCCTCGCCGTCGACAAGCCTGCCGGCGTCGTGATGCACCCGACCTACAAGAATCCGGCCGGCACGCTGCTGAACGCGCTGCTCTGGCACGCCCGCCGCTGGCCGGCCGGCGCACGGCCGTCGCTGGTCGGGCGCCTCGACAAGCTCACGTCCGGCGTCGTCGTCGTCGCGAAGAACGCGGCAATGCACGCGGCGCTGCAGCGCGCGATGGCGTCGCAGGACGCCGAGAAGGACTACCTCGCTGTGGTCTACGGCCGCGTGAACGTCGCGCGCGGCCGCATCGACCTGCGGCTCGCCAAAGATCGTCGCGATCAGCGCAGAGTCGTCGCCTCGAAGTCGGTCGGCGCCGAAAGCCTGACCCGCTTCGAACGCCTCGCCCGCGCGGCGGCGCCCAACGCCGGCCTGTCGCTCCTGCGCTGCCGCCTGGCGACCGGCCGCACGCATCAGATTCGGGTGCACCTCGCCGCTCGCGGCTGGCCGATCGTCGGCGATCCGGTGTACGGCGAGCCGCGCTGGGCGGACGTCGTCGATCGCACGCTGGCCGCGACGCTGCGCGAGTTTCCCCGCCAGGCGCTGCACGCGTGGCGGATCAGCCTGACGCATCCCGTAACGCGTCAGCGGGTCACGCTCGAGGCCGCGCCGCCGCGCGATCTCGAGGAACTGCTGAGCGCAGCGAACCTCGAGATCGACGCCGTGCTGGCGCACCACTTGCTACCTTCGTAGCGAAACCCGCCTCCGCGCCGAGGCCGCGGCGGGTGTAAAGGCGGGTGAGGCGCTGATTACCGTTCTTCTCAACCCGGCCGCGGGCCGCGAACAAACCGAAGACCGTGTCGCGCGCGTCTCGCGCAGCTTTGCGGCCGCAGGCGTCGACGCGCAGGTCATCGTGCTGCGGTCGCCGGCGCACGCGCCGGCCGCCACGCGCGAGGCGATCGCCGCCGGCGCGACGACGATCGTGGCGGGCGGAGGCGACGGCACGGTGAGCGCGATCGCATCGGAGCTGGCCGGGACCACGACGCCGCTCGGCGTGCTGCCGCTCGGCACGCTCAATCACTTCGCGAAGGATCTGCACATCCCGCAGGCGCTCGATGCGGCCGTCGCGACGATCGCCGCCGGCCGGATCGCGGCCGTCGATATCGGCGAGGTCAACGGACGCACCTTCGTGAACAACGCCTCGATCGGCATCTACCCCGACATCGTCGTCGAGCGCGAGCGGCTGCGGCAGCTCGGGCGCTGGAAATGGACCGCGCTGGCGATCGCGACGCTGCGCATCCTGCGGCGATACCGTCGGCTCGTGGTGCGGCTCGCCGCCGGCGATGGGGTGGAGCATGCGCGCACGGCGTTTGTCTTCGTCGGCAACAATGAATACCAGGTGGACGGGCTGTCGCTCGGCGCGCGCACACGGCTCGACGGCGGGCGCCTGTTCGCGTATCTTGCGCCGCGCGTGCACACGCGCGAGCTGCCCACGCTGCTGGCGCTGGCGCTCGCCGGCCGCGCGCGCGAGCGGCAGGCGCTCGAATCGATCGAGGCGACGGCGCTGCACGTCGCCACGCCGGGTCTGCGGCGCCTTCGGGTGGCGCTCGACGGCGAGGTGATCGTGATGCGCGCGCCGCTGCAGTTCCGCGTGCGGCCTGGGGCGCTGCGCGTGATCGCGCCGCAGGCTGATGACAAGGAGCAGCCTGCGCGTAAGTCCGAAGTACGAAGTTAGAAGTCAGGAGGCTTTCGGGTCGGCTTGCGAAGCATGCGTACCATCGTCCATCTCTCGGATCTGCACTTCGGCCGCCTCGACGCCCGCGTCGTCACGCCGCTGCTGGCGGCGATCCGCGACGTGTCGCCGAACTTGATCGCGATCTCCGGCGACTTCACCCAGCGCGCGCGGCGCA
>Ga0070676_10002065_pt1 | contig 10209 bp, 10 predicted proteins | sample KBSM53metaG_FD_64667 | JGI IMG/M metagenome (GOLD analysis project Ga0070676, IMG submission 64667) | Miscanthus rhizosphere microbial communities from Kellogg Biological Station, Michigan, USA - KBS M5-3 metaG | ecosystem: Host-associated > Plants > Roots > Rhizosphere > Soil ...
ACGCCGGGCGCGTTGCTGACGAGGATGCCGCGCGCCGTGCAGGCCGGCACGTCGATGTTGTTGTAGCCGACCGCCATGCTGCAGACCGCCTTCAGATCCGGACAGGCCGCGAGCAGCTTCGCGTCCATCGGCTCCGAGCTGGTCACGAAGACGCCGGCCTTGCCTTGCAGCCGGCGGATCAGTTCGTCGCGCGGCCACGTGTCGTCGGCGTCGTTGGTCTCGACTTCGAAATGTTCGCGCAGCCGCGCCACGACGTCGGCGAACATGGCACGGCAGACCAGGACTTGCGGCTTCATGGATAGCACCTCGAGCGATGGATGTGAATGGACCGCAGACGCGATCAGCGCGAGGCGGGGAGGCTCGCCACTGCGGAGGTCGGAGCCATTGCGGCCCTCTGCTTCAATGCGATGTCGGGATGCCAGCCGAGCACAAACAGCAGGCAGGCGAAGCCGATGACGTAGCCGACCGCGACATGCCAGCCGCCACGCAGCCAGGCGCCGACCGAACGCGCCTGCGGAAACATGCCGGCCAGCGCGACCCCGGCCGACGAGCCGAACCAGATCATCGAGCCGCCGAAGCCGACTGCATAAGCGAGGAAGCCCCAGTCGTAGCCGCCCTGGTGCAGCGCCAGCGCGGTCAGCGGAATGTTGTCGAAGACCGCCGAGACGAAGCCGATGCCGAGCGCCGTCTGCCACGACGGCAGCGGCAGCGTCTCGACCGGCATCATCGAGGCGCACAGAACCAGCGAGAGCAGGAAGATGCTGCCGCGCGTCGCGCCGGGCAGCAGGCTCCAGTCGGGGCGCCGCACGAACATCGTCAGGATGATCGCGACCCAGACTGCAAGCCCGATCACCGGCAGGCGATCGAGCACCTCCGGATGGCGGAGGTTGAAGTAGACGTTGGCGGCGATCGCCATCACGAGGATGAAGGCGACCACGCCGAGCCGCCCGCCGTCGAGTTTCACCCCGGCCGGCGCTTCCTTCGTGATCGGTTGATGGGCGTGCTGCTGGCGCGCCGCGATGACCCCGAAGAACAGGAGCGCCGGTACTGCGGCGACGTAAGCCTCGAAGACCTGGACCGGGGAGACGCCGGCAATCCACATCATCGTCGTCGTCGTGTCGCCGACGACGCTGCCCGAGCCGCCGGCGTTCGACGCCGCCACGATCGCGGCCAGAAAGCCGATGTGCAAACGTCCGCGGTACAGCACGGTCGCCATCGTGCCGCCGATCATCGCAGCGGCGATGTTGTCGAGAAAGCTGGACAGCACGAAGACCAGCACCAGCATCACGAAACCGCCCTTCCAGTCGTCCGGCAGGAAGCGCGGCAGCAGCGCCGGCAGGCAGCTTTCCTCGAAGTGCTTCGAGAGCAGCGCAAAGCCGAGCAGGAGACCGAACAGGTTGGCGATCGTCACCCACTCATGCGCGAGCAGCGTGCTCAGTCCCGCCACGCCGGCGATCCCATGGAACGGCGAGAACAGCAGCTTGTAGGCGGTGATGACCGCCAGGCCGATCACCGCGACCCGCAACGTGTGGTGATGGAAGATCGCGACCCCGGCGAGCACGGCGGCGAACAGAAAGAAGTCGAGCGGGATGCCCGCGATCGATGGCAAGGGCGTCGTCATGGCGGCCGGTCTCCGATGCGGGTCGTGAGGGTCAATCGAGGAAGCGGGCGAAGCCGGCGACCGGCTTGGGCTCGCTGATCGGAAGCGGGTCCGCTCATGCGGCCCGATTGTTCCATTGCCTGCAGCTCCGGCAGGCGGCCTCGATCGTCGCGACCTGGACCTCGACCGTTTTCTCGATCACGCGCCCATAGCCGCCCGCCATCGAGACCACGACCGGAATCCCGCGTGTGCGCGCCTGCTCGAAGACGCGGCGGTCACGCTCGGCGAGCCCGGCCGCGCTGAGCTTGAGGCGGCCGAGGCGGTCGTCCTCGTGCGGGTCGGCGCCGGCGAGATAGAAGATCAAACCGGGCAGCGCGTCGCGATGGCGCCTCCACAGCTCGACGAGCGCGAGGTCGAGGGCATCGAGGTACTGCTCGTCGCGGCAGCCATCGGGCAGCGCGACATCGAGGTCGCCGGCTTCCTTGCGAAACGGGAAATTGCTGGCGCCGTGCATCGACAGCGTGAACACCGTGTCGTCGTCACGAAAGATCGCCGCGGTGCCGTTGCCCTGGTGCACGTCGAGGTCGATGACCGCGATGCGCAGCAAGCTGCCGCGCGTCGCCGGATGGCGTCGATGCCACTCGGCCTGCATCAGACGGGCGGCGACCGCGGTGTCGTTGAACACGCAGTAGCCGCTGCCCTTGTCGGCACTTGCATGGTGGGTGCCGCCGGCCAGGTTGGCGGCGACGCCGTCGCTCAACGCGCTGCGCGCCGCCGCAATCGTTGCGCCGACCGAGCGGCGCGCGCGCTCGACCATCTCGGGACTCCACGGAAAGCCGATCTCGCGCAGCTGCGCAGGCTGCAAGTGGCCCTCGACGACGGCGCCGACGTACTGCGGCGTATGGGCGAGCGCGAGCTCGCCATCGCTGGCGGCCGGCGCCTCGATCAGCACCAGGCCGGGGTGACCTTCGAGGCGCTCGCGCAGCAAACGGTACTTGCTGACCGGGAAGCGATGGCCGGGTGGCAGCGCCAGCCGGTAGCGGTCGAAGCAATAGGCACGCATGCAGCGGCTCATTCTGCCGGCGACGTCGCTGAACTCCGCTCGACCGTCCTGTCGCAACCGCCAATAGAGATCGGCATCTAAAGTGTTGCAGTGCAGCAAAAAGTACTTGCAATGGCGCCGATCACCTCTACAATTCAGTCATGTTGCAGTGCACCAATACACTGCCTCCTGCCACCCAAACCACCACCACCGGAGCCCCTGACCATGATGACCGCTGAACAAGTCCTGTCCGCCCACAAAGCCAACGTCGAAATCCTGTTCGGACTCGGCAGCAAGGCGTTCGAAGGCGTCGAGAAGCTGATCGAGCTGAATGTCCAGACCGCGAAGGCCGCGATGACCGAGGCCGCCGACGCCGCCCGCGCCGCGCTGTCCGTGAAGGACGCGCAAGAACTGCTCGCGCTGCAGGCTGGCCTGCTGCAACCGGCTGCCGAGAAGGCCGCCGCGTACAGCCGCCACGTCTATGAAATCGCCGCGGCGACGAACGCCGAAGTTGCGAAGGTTGCTGAAGCAACCGCTTCGGAAGCCCAGGCCAAGTTCCTCGCCGTCGTCGACACCGCGGTCAAGAACGCGCCCGCCGGCACCGAGAACGCTGTCGCGCTGGTCAAGTCGGCCGTCGCCGCTGCCACCAATGCCTATGAAGGCGTGCAGAAGGCTGCCAAGCAGGCTGCCGATGTCGCCGAAGCGAACTTCCAGGCCATGTCGACGAGCGCCGTGCGCGCCGCCAACGGCTCGAAGATCAAGCGCGCCGCCTGATCCCGCGCTTCTTCCCTGTCTCGAACGGCCCGCTCTGCGGGCCGTTTCTCTTTGTGTGTCGCAATCGGTCGATATGCGTCCGCAGAATAAACAACCAACGAAGGAATCGTATTCAAGACCCGTCGCCCTTCGTACATTCCCTGATTCGAACGTCGAGGCGTTCCGGCGAGTGCTTGAAGGCTCGATCACAAGCGGAACACGACCCATGTACCAATACACCGAATTCGATCGACTCTTCGTCCGACGTCGGGCCGAGCAGTACCGGGACCAGTTGACCCGCAATCTCGCCGGCAAGCTCAGCGACGACGAGTTCCGCCCGCTTCGCCTGCAGAACGGCTGGTACGTGCAGCGCCATGCGCCGATGCTGCGGATCGCGGTCCCGTACGGCGAGATCAGCTCGAACCAGTTGCGCGCCCTCGGGCGGATCGCCCGCGAGTTCGATCGCGGCTATGGCCATTTCACGACGCGCCAGAACCTGCAGTTCAACTGGATCCCGCTCGACCGCAGCGCCGACGTGATGGAGGCGCTCGCCGCGGTCGACATGCATGGAATCCAGACCAGCGGCAACTGCATCCGCAACATCACCAGCGACGCCTTCGCCGGCATCGCGCCCGACGAAGTCATCGACCCGCGTCCGTACATCGAGATCCTGCGGCAGTGGAGCACGCTGCATCCCGAGTTCGCGTTCTTGCCGCGCAAGTTCAAGATCGCGGTCACCGGCGCGACCGAGGACCGCGCGGCGATCGCCTGGCACGACATCGGCCTGCACCTGCTGAAGAACGAGCAGGGCGAGATCGGCTTCAGGGTGCTCGCCGGCGGCGGCATGGGGCGCACACCGGTCATCGCCACCGTGATGAGCGAGTTCGTGCCGTGGCAGCAGGTGCTGCTCTTCGTCGAGGCGATCGTGCGGGTCTACAACCGCTACGGACGGCGCGACAACCTGTACAAGGCGCGCATCAAGATCCTCGTGAAGGCCGAGGGACAGAAGTTCGTCGATTCGGTCCACGCCGAGTTCGCCGACATCCTCGAGCGCGACGCCGGCGGCCGCGAGCACATCATTCCGCAGGCCGAGTTCGACCGGGTCGCCGCGAGTTTCGTGCTGCCCGATGGCGTTGCGCCGACGGCCGAGGAGTCGCCGCCGCTGACCGACGTCGAGCCGGCCTACGCGCGCTGGCTGCAGCGCAATGTGCACGGCCATCGCCTGAGCGGCTACCGGGCGGTCACCCTGTCGTTGAAGCGCCCGGGTCAAGCACCCGGCGACGCGACGGCCGACCAGATGGACGGCGCGGCCGCGCTCGCCGATCGCTACAGCCACGGCGAGCTGCGCGTCACCCACGACCAGAACCTGGTGCTGCCGTGGGTGCGTCAGCGCGACCTGCATGCGCTCTGGCTGGCCGCCCGCGACGCCAGCTTCGCGACGCCGAACATCGGCCTGCTGACCGACATGATCGCGTGCCCCGGTGGCGATTTCTGCGCACTCGCCAACGCCCGCTCGATCCCGATCGCCGCTGCGTTGACCGAACGCTTCGCCGATCTCGACGAGCTCTATGACATCGGCGACATCGACCTGCACATCAGCGGCTGCATCAATTCGTGCGGTCACCATCACAGCGGCCACATCGGCATCCTCGGCGTCGACAAGGACGGTGCCGAGTGGTACCAGATCACCCTCGGCGGCTCCGACGGCTCGACCCTCAGCGGCCACGCGATTCCCGGCAAGGTGATCGGTCCCTCGTTCGCCGCCGACGAGGTGCCGGATGTGATCGAAGCCGTGGTCGACACCTACCGCGATCGGCGCGCCGCGAACGAGCACTTCATCGACACGGTCAAACGGGTCGGTCTCGAGCCGTTCAAGGCATCCGCCAACGGTGTGCGTCGCAGCACCGCGACCGCGCACGCCGCCTGATTCGCCAGACCCGACATGCAATTCATCGACAACCGCCGCAATCCGTGGCACACGCTCGGCGGCGAAGACGGACCGGTCGTCGGCATCCAGCCGACACCGTATCTGCTGCTCGACCTGGCGCAATGGCATGCCTTCCGGGCTCAGTGGCCGGCCGACACGCCGGTCGGCGTGACGCTCGCCAACGACATCGACGTCGAGGAACTCGAGGGCGATTTGCCGCGCCTCAGCCTGATCGCGCTGCAGTTCCCGAAGTGGGTCGATGGGCGCGCCTACAGCCAGGCGCGTCTGCTGCGCGCACGCTTCGGCTTCAAAGGCGAGATCCGCGCGACCGGCGAGGTGCTGGTCGACATGTTGCCGCTGCTGCAGCGGACCGGCTTCGATGCGGTGGTGCTGCGGCCCGATCAATCGCTCGAAGCGGCACGGCGTGCGCTCGCCTTCTTCCCCGCCCACTACCAGGGTTCGATCGACGACCGGCAGCCGTTGTTCGCAAAGCCGCCCGGCACCGCCGAGGATCTGGTGCGCAAGTCGGTGCCGGAATTCGTCAGCGCCGGAGAAGGCATATGAGCGCGATCGCGCTGCTGGCGCGGCAGACGCCCGGCTTCGACGACCGCGTCGCACATGCGCTCGCGGTGCTGCAATCGGCGGCCAGCGAACACGCCGGCCGCATCGTGCAGGCGACCAGCCTCGGCGCCGAAGACATGGTCATCACCGATCTGATCGCACGGCATCGGCTCGACATCGCCATCGCGACCTTGCAGACCGGCATGCTGCACGCCGAGACGCTCGCGCTGATCCCGGCGATCGAAGGCCGCTATGGGCGCGCCGTCGAGATCTGGGAGCCGCGCTCGGAATCGGTCGTCCACTTCGTCCGCACGCATGGCGAGCGGGCGATGTACGAATCGATCGGGTTGCGCAAGGCCTGCTGCGCGATCCGCAAGCTCGAGCCGCTGGCGCGCCTGATGAACGGGCGCAGTGCCTGGGTCACCGGCCTGCGGCGCGAGCAGTCCAACGATCGCGGCGAGGTGGCGTTCGAGGAACCCGACGACGCCGGCCGCATCAAGGTCAGCCCGCTCGCCGACTGGTCGCAAGCCGACGTCTGGCACTACATCGCGTCGTTCGGCGTCCCGTACAACCCGCTGCACGACCGCTTCTTTCCCAGCATCGGCTGCGCGCCCTGCACGCGAGCCGTCGCGCTCGGCGAGGACTTCCGCGCCGGCCGCTGGTGGTGGGAGGCCGAGGGCGCGAAGGAGTGCGGGCTGCACGAGCACCGTCCGATCGCGGGCGCGGTCGCTACCTCGGCGGCCCTGCCCTCGTCTTCGATCGAATCCTCACGCTCCGCAAAGGTCCCCGCATGAATGCGCCGCTGAGCAGCCGCCGGCTGCTGCCCGAGATCGACCATTCGCACCTCGACTGGCTCGAGGAGGAAGCGATCTTCATCCTGCGCGAGACGGCAGCGGCGTTCGAGCGACCGGCGCTGCTGTTCTCGGGCGGCAAGGATTCGTGCGTGGTGCTGCGCCTCGCCGAGAAGGCGTTCAAGCGCCGCGGGTCGGTCGACGGCCGCTTCGACGGACGGCTGCCCTTTCCGCTGCTGCATGTCGACACCGGCCACAACTTCCCCGAGGTCATCGAGTTCCGCGATCGACGCGTCGCCGAGATGGGCGAGCGACTCGTGGTCGGCCATCTCGAGGACTCGATCCGGCGCGGCAGCGTTCGGCTCTCGCATCCGCTCGAATCGCGCAACGGCCACCAAACGGTGGCCTTGCTGGAGGCGATCGATGCGCATCGCTTCGACGTCCTGATCGGCGGCGCGCGCCGCGACGAGGAAAAGGCGCGCGCCAAGGAGCGCATCTTTTCGCACCGCGACAGCTTCGGCCAGTGGCTGCCGAAGGAACAGCGGCCCGAGCTCTGGACCCTGTTCAACACGCGGATCCGGCCGGGCGAGCACATGCGCGCCTTTCCGATCAGCAACTGGACCGAGCTCGATGTCTGGCTCTACATCGAGCGCGAGCGCATTCCGCTGCCTTCCCTCTACTACGCGCACGGTCGAGACGTCGTGCGGCGCAAGGGCCTGCTCGTTCCGGTGACCGAGGTGACACCGGCCCAGCCGGGCGAGACGATCGAACATGCGCAGGTCCGCTTTCGCACCGTCGGCGACATGACGTGCACCTGCCCCGTCGAAAGCGATGCGGCCGACGCGGTGGAGGTCGTCGCCGAAACGCTGCAGGTCACGGTCAGCGAGCGCGGCGCGACGCGGATGGACGACAGGACGTCGGACGCGTCGATGGAGCGGCGCAAGAAGGAAGGCTACTTCTGATGTACACCCCGATCGCCGAGCGCCCCGCCCTTTCCCCACCGATCGAAGCGAAGGCGGAGCTGCCGGACCGGCGCGCACTCCGCTTCCTGACCGCCGGCTCCGTCGACGACGGCAAGAGCACGTTGATCGGGCGCCTGCTGTTCGACAGCCGCGCGATCCTCGCCGACCAGCTCGATACGCTGCAGGCGCGGGCCGGCGGTGCGCCGATCGACTTGTCGCTGCTGACCGACGGCCTGGAGGCCGAACGCGAACAGGGCATCACGATCGACGTCGCCTACCGCTACTTCGCGACGCGGCGCCGCAAGTTCATCATCGCCGACGCGCCGGGCCATGAGCAGTACACGCGCAACATGGTCACCGCTGCCGCCGGCAGCGATGCCGCGGTCGTGCTGGTCGACATCACGAAACTCGACCTGGGCAAGCGACCGGTCGAGCTGCTGCCGCAGACCCGCCGTCACACGCTGCTCGCCCAGTTGCTGCGCGTGCCCGGCATCGTGTTCGCGGTCAACAAGCTCGACGCCGTCGACGACCCCGCCGACGCCTATGCCGCGGTCCGCGACGCGCTTCAGACCTTCGCGCAAGAGGCCAATCTCGAGGTCGCCGGCATCGTGCCGGTTTCGGCGCTGCGCGGCGACAACGTCACCCAACCGCTCGACGTGCCGTGGTACCGCGGCCCCTCGCTGCTGCAGCTGCTCGAGAACCTGCCCGCGGCTCGGGAACAGGTCGACGGCGCTTTCACGTTGCCGGTCCAGTACGTCGCACGCAGCGTCGACGGCGTCGACAGCGGGATCGGCGACCAGCGCCGCACCCTGTGGGGCCGCATCGCCAGCGGCCGCATCGCAGCGGGCGATGCGGTGCAGGTGTTTCCGAGCGGCGAGCCGGCCGGCGTCGCCGAAGTGCTGCTGGCCGGCGGTGCCGTCGATTCGGCCGAAGCAGGCCAGTCGGTCGGCATCGTGCTCGACCGCCAACTCGACGTATCGCGTGGCGACTGGCTGATGTGGACCGGTGCCGTGCGGGCGACCCAGCGCTTCCAGGCGACGCTCGCGTGGCTCGACACCGAGCCGGCCGTCGTCGGCCGCAAGTACCAGGTCCGCCATGGCAACCGATGGGTGCAGGCACGCATCGTCGCGATCGAAAGCCGGCTCGACATTCGCACGCTCGAAGCGACCGAGGCCGATGCGCTCGGCGTCAACGACATCGGCCGGGTCAGTGTCGAAACGCAGCAGCCGCTGCCCCTTGCCGCGTATGGCGCGAACCGAGTCGCCGGCGCCCTGATCGTCGTCGATCCGGCTTCGCACCGGACCAGCGGCGCACTGCTGGTCGACGCGTGATCGCGACCGCAATGAACGGGTCGATGGAGCGCTGATGGGACGCGTGATTTTCATCGGCGCCGGTCCCGGTGCCGCTGACCTGATCACCGTGCGCGGTGCGCAGCGCCTGTCGACCGCGGACGTGGTGCTGTTCGATGCGCTCACCGACCCTGCGCTGCGGGTGTACGCGCCGCGCGCGCACTGGATCGATGTCGGCAAGCGCGGCTTCGCCGGCGCACACCGCGCGCCCGGCGCGCCGGCCTACGACAGCACCAAGCAGGACGCGATCAATGCGCTGATCGTTCAGCATGCGCTGGAATCCGACGTCGTCGTGCGCCTGAAGGGCGGCGATCCGAGCATCTTCGGACGGCTCGAGGAAGAGCTCGAGGCGCTCGCCGCGGCGGGCATTTCCTGCGAGGTCGTGCCGGGGGTGACTGCGGCGATCGCCGCCGCAGCCGATACGCGACGTCCCTTGACGCGGCGAGGCAGCGGTCGCAGCGTGAACCTGGCGACCGCGATGACGCGCGAAGGCGCGATGGCGCCGACCCGGCGTGCCGACACCGAGGTCTACTACATGGGCGGCAAGCAGCTCGCAGCCCTCGGCCGGCGCCTGCTCGCCGCCGGCTGGCCGGCCGCAACGCCGGTCAGCGTCGTCTCGCGCGCCGGCTGGCCGGACCAGTTGCACAGCGACCATGCGATCGAGACGCTGGCGCAGGCGACCGTGCTCCATGCCGGTCGCCCGACGGTGATCACGGTAGGCGCCGGCGCCGCCGCAGTGGCGCATGGGGCCGCCGCCGCTGCTGGCAGGGCTGAAGTGCAGCACCCCGGCAAGCGATCGATCAAGCTCTAAAATCGTCGTTTGGCCGCGCGCCGACGCGGCTGCAGACAACCATCCAGCACGCCACCTTCATGACCCACGTCGTCCTCGAATCCTGCATCCGCTGCAAGTACACCGATTGCGTGGACGTGTGCCCGGTCGACTGCTTCCGCGAAGGCGCGAATTTCCTGACGATCGATCCGGACGAGTGCATCGACTGCGCCGTCTGCATCCCCGAGTGCCCGGTCAACGCGATCGTGCCCGAGGAGGACGTGCCGGGCGACCAGCAGCACATGATCAAGCTCAACGCGGAGCTCGCAAAGGGATGGCCGAGCATCACGAAGCGCAAGCCGCCGCTGCCCGACTCCGACGAGTGGAAGGATCGCACCGGCAAGCTCGGTGAACTGATCCGGTGAGCGCCGCGAGAGGCGTTTCCGGCGAACCCT
>Ga0070676_10002076_pt1 | contig 10192 bp, 9 predicted proteins | sample KBSM53metaG_FD_64667 | JGI IMG/M metagenome (GOLD analysis project Ga0070676, IMG submission 64667) | Miscanthus rhizosphere microbial communities from Kellogg Biological Station, Michigan, USA - KBS M5-3 metaG | ecosystem: Host-associated > Plants > Roots > Rhizosphere > Soil ...
GAAGGTGTCGCTGAGCAGGAAGATCCACATCATCGCCTTGCCCCACGAGACCTTGAAGGCCTGGCGATCGGACGACCAATCGGCGATCAGCCCGCGCCATCCGGCGGGCGCGCCCGCGGCCACGGCACGGCCGACGACCCGGTCGGCGGCGGCCGCTTCGGCGCTGCGGCGCGCCGACAGCGGATTCGCCCACGAGGCACTCATCGCAGCGCCCCGATCGGCCCGCAGACCCAGGCGACCAGCGCCGGCGTCGCGCCGGCCAGCGTCGCCAGCAGAACGACCCAGACCGCGAGCAGGAAGTGCCAGTAGCGCGCGCACAGCCCGATCGCATGGGCCGCGCGCGGCAGCGCCGGCTCGGCCCGATCGGCGGGCCAGGCGCCATGTGCGGTGACGCTCCAGGCGATCAGGCCGCCCATCACGTGCAGCCCGTGCATCGCGGTCAACAGGTAGAAGAAGCTCGCGGCCGGGTTGCCCGAGACCAGCACGTGCGCCTCGAGCAGTGCCTGCCAGGCCCACAGTTGCGCGCCGAGGAAGGCCGCCGCACAGGCGCCGCCGGCGAGCAGCCAGGCGCGTGCCCGCGGCCAGCGTCCACGGTGCGCGGCCGCGGCGGCGACCTGCATCGCTGCGCTGCCCGCGACCAGCAGCGCGGTGCTCAGGCCGAGCTGCCATGGCAGAGCGATCGACGACCAGTCGCTGCTGGCCATGCGCATCAGGTACGCGGCCGTGAACAGCGTGAACAGCGCGGTCGCGACCCCCATGAAGACCCACAGGCCGACGCCGACGTTGGATCGCGTCACCGTCGGTCGCGCCGGCCGCGTCAAGGTGATCGTGCTCATCGCGCGCGCTCCTTGCGCCGCGGTGGCGCGGCCTGCTCGGGCTCGTCGCCGCCGTCCTCGGGCGGCGCGTTCTGCGCGATGAAGTCTTCGCGCGCGCCTGGCACGCTGTAGGCATAGGCCCAGCGGTGCACGACCGGCAGTTCGTCGCCCCAGTTCAGGTGCGCCGGCGGCGTCTGCGGCGTCTGCCATTCGAGCGAGGCAGCGCGCCACGGGTTCGGGTCGGCCTTCGCGCCATGGAACCAGCTCCACAGCAGGTTGGCGATGAACAGCAGCTGACCGACGCCGACGATCAGCGCGGCGATCGTGATGAAGGCATTGAGCGACTGCGCCGTCGGCGGAATGAACTGGTAGCCGTCGTATGCGTAGTAGCGCCGCGGCATGCCCATGATGCCCAGGTAGTGCATCGGGAAGTAGATCGCGTAGGTGCCGAGGAAGGTGATCCAGAAATGCCACTTGCCGATCGTGTCGTTCAGCATCCGGCCGCTCACCTTCGGGTACCAGTGGTAGATGCCGCCGAACACCACCAGGATCGGCGACACCGCCATCACCATGTGGAAGTGCGCGACGACGAAATAGCTGCCCGACAGCGGGATGTCGACGCTGACGTTGCCCAGGAAGAGGCCGGTCAGCCCGCCGTTGATGAAGGTGCAGATGAAGGCGAGCGCGAACAGCATCGGCACCGTCAGGTGGATGTCGCCGCGCCACAGGGTCAGCAGCCAGTTGTAGACCTTGATCGCGGTCGGCACCGCGATGATCAACGTGGTGGTCGCGAAGAAGAAGCCGAAGTACAGGTTCATGCCGCTGACGAACATGTGGTGCGCCCAGACGACGACGCTGAGCACGCCGATCGCCAGGATCGCCCAGACCATCATCCGGTAGCCGAAGATCGCCTTGCGCGCATGCACGCTGATCAGGTCGGAGACGACGCCGAACGCCGGCAGCGCGATGATGTAGACCTCGGGGTGGCCGAAGAACCAGAACAGGTGCTGGAACAGCAACGGGCTGCCGCCGCGGTAGCCGGTCGCCTGGCCGAGCGAGACCATTGCCGGCATGAAGAAGCTGCTGCCCAGGGTCTTGTCGAGCAATAGCATCACGCCGCTGACGAACAGCGCAGGAAACGCGAGCAGCGCCAGGATCGTCGCGGTGAAGATGCCCCAGACGCTGAGCGGCATGCGCATCAAGGTCATGCCCTGGCAGCGCAGCTGCAGCACGGTGGTGACGTAATTGAGGCCGCCCATCGTCGTCGCGACGATGAAGATCAGCAGCGACACCAGCATCAGGATGATGCCCCAGTCGTGCCCCGGCGTGCCGGGCATGATGACCTGCGGCGGGTACAGCGTCCAGCCGGCGCCGGTCGGGCCGCCGGGCGCGAAGAAGCTCGCCATCAGCACGATGACCGCGAGCAGGAAGACCCACACGCTGAGCATGTTCAGGTACGGGAACACCATGTCGCGCGCACCGACCATCAGCGGGATCAGGTAGTTGCCGAAGCCGCCGAGGAACAGCGCGGTCAGCAGGTAGATCACCATGATCATTCCGTGCATCGTGACGAACTGGTAGTAGCGCGCCGCGTCGATGAACGCGAAGACCCCGGGGAAACCGAGCTGCAGGCGCATCAGGTCGGACAGCACCAGCCCGACCATCCCGGTGAAGATCGCGATGCAGCTGTACTGGACCGCGATGACCTTGTGGTCCTGGCTCCAGACATAGCGCGTCAGGAAGCTCTGGGGTGCGTGCGGCGCGCCGTGCGCCAGCGCGGTGTCGGCATGCAGGGTCTGGGCCATGGCTGTCTCGACTCGAAGTGTTCAGGCGAGGTCAACGCGACGCGGCGGCGCCGCCCTGGGCGCCGATGTAGGCGATCAGCGCATCGAGTTCGGCGTCGCTCAATTCCGTCTTCGGCATGACCGGTGCGAAGCCCTGCGCGACGCGGGCCGCCGGCTCGCGGATGTCGTGGCGCAACGCGTTCGCGTCCAGGCGCGCGCTGCTGCCGTCGGCGAAGCGCTCGGTCTTGCCGAGCAGGCCTTTCCAGGTCGGGCCGACTCCCGTGCTGCCGTCGATCGTGTGGCAGGCAGTACAGCCCTTCGACTGCGCCAGCGCCTGCCCGCGCGCGACCAGCGGGTCGGCGTTCGCGGGCGTCGCGGTGGCCACCGCCGTGGCCAAGTGCTGCACCGCCGCGAAGGTGGTCTGCGCGGCGAGCCAGCGGTCGAACGCGGCCGGCTGATCGACGACGACGAAGCCGCGCATGTTGTAGTGGCCGACGCCGCACAGCTGCGCGCACAGCACCTCGAAGCGGCCGGTCACCGTCGGCGTGAACCAGAACGAGGTCACCGTGCCGGGAACGATGTTCATGCGGGCGCGAAACGGCGGCACGTAGAAGTCGTGCAGCACGTCGTTCGAGCGCAGCAGCACCTTGACCGGCCGGCCGAGCGGCACATGCACTTCATCGCCGGGCACGATCAGATCGTCGACGCCGGCGGCATCCTTCGGGTCGAGCCCGAGCGGGTTGGAGGCGCCGACGAAGCGCGGATCGACGCCGCCGAATCGGCCATCCGCACCGGCAAAGCGGTAGGCCCATTTCCATTGCTGGCCGAGCACCTCCATCACGAGTGCGCCTTCCGGCGGCCGCACGTATTCGGCGTAGACGAACAGGCCCGGCGCCAGCAGCGCCGCGATGCCGACCGCCGTGCCGATGATCAGCATGCGCTCGAGCCGCTTGTTGTCGGGCCGGTAGGCGGCGTGCAGCTCGCCCGGGCTGCGCACGACATTCGGCCCGCGCTCGCGGTGCCGGTAGCGCAGCAGCGTCCAGACCAGGAACGCGTTGAGCACGACGAAGAAGCCGCCGGTGATCAGCAGCGTCAGCTGCAGCATGCCGTCGATGCTGCCCCAGTTCGATGCGAGCGGCGTCGTCCACCACGGGCTGGCGAGGTGGAACAACACCGAACCGGCGACGATCAGGATCAGTGCGACCGCGATGGCCATGACCGTGACCGCCGGTGGTGAGGGGCGCGGGCGAGGGGCCGCGTCAGGCGGTTTCCGGGCTGCGGCGCTCGAGCTTCCAGTAGAGCGCCGCTGTCGCCGCACCGAAGATGATGTGCAGCACCAGCATTCCGGCGCCACGCACCTCCTTGAACCACGTGAAGATCCGCACCATGCCGTAGAAGTCGACGAGGTACAGCGCGATGCCGAACACGGCGCCGACCAGCAAGGCCATCGCCACGCTCGAGTCGAGACGGAACGGCGCGATGATCAGCGCGAGCAGCATGCCGAAGACGATGCCGAGCACGTAGTGGATCACCAGCGCGACCGCGAGCACCGGGACGCTGAACTCGTCGGTCTGAAGCGTGTCGGGCCCGAGCGCGATCGCAGCGATCATGCGCGGCAGCGACCACGGGCTCACGCCCTGCACGAGGGCCGACCAGACCATCTCGATGACCATCAGCAGCGCGCCCGCGGCAAAGCCGGCGACCGCTGCCGCGGCCCAGTCCGGCGAGCGCCGTTCCCAATGGTGGCGTTGAAGGTGGAGTTCCATGGTCATGACCTCCGTGCTGACAGCCGCATTGGGCGGCCGATGTAACCCTCAGGGAAAGGCTGGGATGTCGGGCTCGACGCCTTCGAGATGCGCTTCGGGGTGCAGTGCCTGCAGGCGCGCCTCGATCTCATCAATGCGCGAGCGCGGCACGTCGACCATCAGCAGGATCTGGCCGCTTTCGATCGCGGGCTCGAAACGCTTCAGCCGATGGCTCGGCACCGACACGCCGATCATGCTGGACGACCACGCACCGAACAGCCCGCCAAGGATCGCGATCACCGCGATCATGCCGATCTGCGGCGAGTCGCCCATGATCGGGAAGAACATCGCGACGCCGATCCCGAGCAGCATGCCCGCGAGGCCGCCGAAGATCAGGCCGGTCTGTGCCGAGCGCACGACATCGGAGGTCTGGAGGATGTTCGCCGCATGCAGACCGGAGAGGTCGGCGTCTTCGCGGCCCACGAAGTGGATCTGGCTTTCGTTGATCCGCGCGAGCAGCAGATCGTCCATGGTCCGCCGGGCAGAAGCCAGGTCGGGCAGCAGCCAGTAGATGCGTCTGCGCATGGTGCTCTCCTTGCAATTCGGGGCAGCGTCGGCACAAAACCCTTCGGCTACTGTGTACACCTGCCGGGATGCAAATTCAAGCCTCTGATCCGGGGAGGGGCAATGGCTCGATTCAGGGTGTCGAGCTCGCACCCAAGGTCGTTTGCATCGCCGCGAGCCCTTGCTCGATCATCGCGCCGACCGGGCCGGCGAGTTCATCCGGCAACAGGTCGGCAATCCACACGACGCGCGTGTGGCGCGGCCCTTCGGCGCTGATCTGCATCGATGCGTTGTGATGTGTCATGCGCCCGCCGACGACGGCCCACACGAGACGCCTGGCCGTGTCGTCGACATCGACGATGAGCTCGCGCGCCACGAGGCCATTGGCGAAGCTCACGATGCGCGCGCGCGGCGCGCCGGGGGTGTCATCCATGCGGCAGCCGGTCAGGAAGCCGGGCGCGACGCGAAGGTGCACTGCACCGACATCGCGGACCGCATCCCAGACCGCATCGGGCTGCGCTTCAATCAGGACTTCCTTGTGGATCGAGGCCATCGTGCATCTCCTGTTGACCAGGCGCCAGCATGGCGGCGCGCCCCACATGGCGCTCGCCGCTTTCGGACACCTTCATCCGCGCACGCCGGCGCTCAGGAATCGACCTTGAACACCTGTCGCAGATAAGCGAGAAAGGTCTCGTCGTCGCAGAGCAGCTTGCCTGGGCTGTCCGAGAGCTTCGCGACCGGCTGGCGGTTCGCGTGGGTCAGCTTCATCACAATATGCAGCGTCTTCAGACCCATGTCGTTGGTCAGGTTGGTGCCGATGCCGAAGCCGAGCTGGGTGCGGTCGGCGAAGTGGTCGTACAGCGCGATCGAGCGGTCGAAGTCGAGGCCGTCGGAGAACACCAGCCGCTTGGTGTGCGCGTCGATGCGCAGCTTCTCGTAGTGGGCGAGCGCCTTCTCGCCCCAGATCACCGGGTCGCCCGAATCGTGGCGCAGGCCGTCGAACAGCTTGGCGAAGTAGAGGTCGAAGTCGCCGAGAAAGGCGTCCATGCCGACGACGTCGGTCAGCGCCACGCCCAGGTCGCCGCGGTATTCTTGGACCCAATCCTCGAGCGCGGCGCGCTGGAAATCGCGCAGCCGCACCCCGAGCGTCTGGTAGGTCTGCAGGTATTCATGCGCCATCGTGCCGATCGGCACCAGCCCGAGGTCGCGCGCGAACAGCACGTTCGATGCGCCCTTGAAGTACTGCGGGATCTCGCGCTTGAACCTTGCGACGACTTCGCGCTGCCAGTCGCCAGAGAAGCGGCGGCGCACGCCGAAATCGAAGAACTCGAACGGGTGGCGCCGCGGCGGCAGCTTCTCGAACGCGCGCAGGCGCTCGATCTTCGCCGTCAGCCGCCGGCGGCCTTCGGCGAGCGCGACGGTCTGGTCGAAGCGCCGGAAGTACAGCTCGTTGACGATCGCCAGCACATAGATCTCGAACGCCATCACATGCACCTGCGGGCCATCGGCGACGATCTCGAGCTGCGGGCCGACCGCGCGCGCACGGATGAACTCGCGCTGGAAGCGGAAGATGCGCAGGAAGTCGATGAAGTCGGAGCGCATGAATCGCAACCCGCGCAGGTACGCGAGGTCGTCGATGCTGTAGCTCAGCGAGCACAGGTGGTCGAGCTGCGCATTGACATCGTCGAGCAGCTCGGCCAGCGGGTAGGCCGGCTCGTTGCGACACACGAAGGTGTACTCGGCCTGCGTCTGCGGGTGCCGATGCAACATGGTCTGCCACATCGTGAACTTGTAGAGGTCGGTGTCGAGCAGGCTGGTGATGACGGGTTGCATCGAATGGTGTGTGGTCGTTGCGGAGGTCGACGTCGGCCCATGCGCCGGGGCACGCGCTGCGCCCGGGTTGCCGCTGCGCCGGACTCGCGTGGGGCCATTCTCGCCCTGATCGGCGGCTATCCAAGGGCACGCGCACGGATCACGGCCCCAGGCGTCGTCTCGGGCCGCTCGTCGCGGCTGGCAAATCAGGCGGTCACACCTCGATAAGTTCACGAAGTTCAAGGCCGGAAACACAACCTGACACATTCCATGCAGGACGCTTACCCGGGGTGCACCGGACGTGCCGATATCCTCTGCGGGACTCATCCAAAGCGGCCTGATCGGCCTGGCAGCTCGCTGCCCGCAAGGCCGCTTCGGTGAATCAAGTCAATCTGAAAAGGGCAAGCCCACGCGAAAGCGGGGTACGCAAAGTCTTCGGTCTAACGGGTTCGCGCCCCACGACAGCGAGACTGCCAGATGACCCACCCGTCGACCGCCTCCGTGCGGCTCGCCGGGCTTGGCGCTGTGTTCGGTGCACCTCGACGCACCGAGCGCTCGCTTGGGGGGTGTCGCGCAGTCCGTTCCTGTCCGTGGGGTCACGGCAAGGAACGCAAATGCACATCCAACATCATGAATCGACACGCCGGGCCACGGCTGACCGCGCGCGCGCAGGTGCGGCGCTTGTGCGCCCGACGCGCATGGCCGCCGCCGCAGCGCTGTGCGCCGCGCTCGGCAGCGTGTCGATCGCGGCCCATGCGCAAGCGCAGCCCGAGTGGGTCAAGGGCCGGGTGCTGGTGATGCCGCACGCCGGCCTGGCCGAAGCGGATCTGGGCAAGATCGTCGGCAGCCATGGCGGCCAGGCGCGCCAGATCGGCTCGAGCCGCATCTACATCGTCGATCTGCCGGCGGCCGCTTCGGAAACGGCGGTCCAGCAGCAGCTCGCGCACAACCCGCACCTGAAGTTCGCCGAGCTGGACCGGCGCGTCCCGGTCAATGCCACGCCGAACGACCCGTACACCGGCAGCGAGTGGCACCTGTCGAAGATCGGCGTGCCGGCCGCGCTCGATATCGCGACCGGGGCCGGCGTGACGATCGCGATTCTCGACACCGGAACCAACTGCACCCATCCCGACCTGGCGCCGAACTGCGTCGCCGGATGGAACTTCGTCACCAACGACTCGAACACCGCGGACGTCCACGGCCACGGAACCCAGACCGCCGGCACGGCCGCGGCCGCCACGAACAATGGCGTCGGCGTGGCGTCGGTGTCCGGGCAGTCCAAGATCATGCCGATCCGCGTCGCCGATGCGACCGGCTACGCGAGCTTCAGCGCGATCGCCCAGGGCATCACGTACGCCGCCGACCACGGCGCCCGAGTCGCCAGCATCAGCATCGACCAGGTGGCCGGCAGCGCGGCCTGCCTGAGCGCCGCGCAGTACATGAAGGGCAAGGGCGGGCTCGTGGTCGTCGCCGCAGGCAACACCGGCACGCAGCTCGGCTTCGCGCAGACCACGAGCTTGATCCCGGTGTCGGCCACCGACAGCAACGACGTGATTGCGAGCTGGTCGAGCTTCGGCAGCTACGTCGCGATGTCGGCGCCCGGCGTCGGCATCTGGACAACCACCGCCGCCGGCGGCTACGCCGCGGTGTCGGGCACGTCGTTCGCGACCCCGACGACGGCCGGCGCGATCGCGTTGATGATGTCGGCCAGGCCGGCGCTCGCGAATACCCAGATCGAGAGCCTGCTGTACAGCACTGCCGTCGGCCTCGGCGCGAGCGGGCGGGACATCTACTACGGCTACGGGCGCGTCAATGCGGCAGCGGCCGTGCAGGCGGCGGCCGCGGCGACCAGCACCGTCGATTCGGTCGCACCGACCGCGGCGATCTCGGCACCGCTCGGCAGCTCGACCGTGAGCGGCCTGGTGCCGGTGAGCGTGAGCGCGGCCGACAACGTCGGCGTGACCAAGGTCGAACTGCGCGTCAACGGCGCGACCGTCGCGACCGACACCGCCTCGCCCTACGCGTTCAGCTGGGATTCGACCCGCGTCGCGAACGGGATGGCCTCGCTGACCGCCGTGGCCTACGACGCGGCCGGCCATGCCACCACGTCGACTGCGGTGGCGGTCAACGTGGCCAACGTCACGACCACAACGATCGTCAGCGACACCGCGCCGCCAGTCGTCGCCTTCACCAGCCCGAAGACGGGCAGCATCAAGGGCAAGGGCGGCGTGACGGTGACCACCAGCGCCAGCGACAACAACGGCTCGGCCGGCATCACGCAAACCTTGTATGTCGACGGCGTGCTGGCGGCGTCTGTCACCGGCGCGAGCCTGACCTACAGCTGGAACGTCACGAAACTGGCCACGGGCGCACACACGCTGAAGGTCGTGGCCACCGACGCGGCGAAGAACGCGGCGACGACCTCGATCCAGATCAGCAAGTAGGCGTCCTCGGCACCTGCGAAACCCCGCCTCGGCGGGGTTTTTCTACATTTGCTTGCGGACCGCGGCGTCGCGCCGGGCCCGAACAGCACTGAAATGGTGGCAACTGAAGTCCGCTCGTTGCACTTCTTGCGCTTTAGATCACGTTTTGCCGAAATATCAAGGCAAGCCATACAAAGTGAAACATAGTACGCAAGCCACTTACCGGTGATCTAGGGGGGATGCCGATATCCTCTCAGGACTTGATGGGGCGGCCAACATAAGCCCAGCCCGTTGTCCCAAGAGGACGGCTGCTTCGTCAGTGATCCAGTCAATCTGAAAAAGGCACCCCCCGTGAAAACGGGGTTCGCAAAGTCTTCGGTCTAAAGGGTTCACACCCCAGGACGGCGAGACTGCCAGATGGCCCACCCGGGCGAGCCTGTTGCGGCTCGACGGGCGCGGACACGTGTTCGGCGCGTTTCGACGTAGCCGCTGCGCGTGCCCCGGGGTGTATCGCGCAGTTCGTTCCTGGCCGTGACCCGCTACGGTAAGGAACGTCAAGTGAGAATTCAGAATCAACAAGCGTCGCGCGCCGCCGCGACTGTGCAAGCGGGCTCGGGCTCCAAGATTGCGCGGCGCACGCGCATCGCAAGCGCAGCGCTGTTCGCGCTGTTGGGCGGCACGTCAATTTCCGCGCTCGCCCAGTCAACGGCAAGCTCAACGCAGGATTGGGCCAAGGGCCGCGTCATTGTGATGGCGCGTGCCGGTTTGGCAGACGACGAAGTCGGCAAGGCCGCTGGAGCGCACGGAGGCAAAGCCCGGCGCATCGGCCAATCAGGGCTGTATGTAGTTGACTTGCCGGCCAACGCGTCTGAAGTCGCGGTGCAAGAAAAGCTTGCACACGATCCAAGATTCAAGTTCGCCGAACTCGACCGACGCGTGTCGGCCGCGTTCGCTGCAAACGACCCCTATCTCGGCAGCGAGTGGCACATCAACACGATCGGCGCGCCGGCGGCATGGGATACGAGCCAAGGCGCCGGCATCGTCATTGC
>Ga0070676_10002113_pt1 | contig 10117 bp, 8 predicted proteins | sample KBSM53metaG_FD_64667 | JGI IMG/M metagenome (GOLD analysis project Ga0070676, IMG submission 64667) | Miscanthus rhizosphere microbial communities from Kellogg Biological Station, Michigan, USA - KBS M5-3 metaG | ecosystem: Host-associated > Plants > Roots > Rhizosphere > Soil ...
GTCGTCATCGGCGAGCTGCCGCGGTGCGACGAGCCGACCGGCGATCCGACGGCGCGCGCGGTGATGGCGGAGCTGTTCGCTGATTTTCGCGGCCCGGTCCTGATTGGCTTTCCATCGGGACACACGGTGACGCCGGCGATGACGCTGCCATTCGGCGTCAAGGCGCGCGTCGTCGCCGACGGCCGGCCGCGGCTGGTGATCGAGGAGGCCGCGGTTGAGTAGCAACATCACGTAAGCACGTCGAACCACGAGGCGAAGCACGTTGAAGATTCATCTGATCGGCATCTGCGGCACGGCGATGGCGACGCTGGCGGCGTTGCTGAAGCGCAAGGGTTTCGACGTTCAGGGCTCGGATCAGGACGTCTATCCGCCGATGAGCGACTTCCTCGCGTCCGAGGGGATCCGGACGCTGGTCGGCTACGAGGCGTCGCACATCACCGGCGATCTCGAGCTGGTCGTGGTGGGCAACGCCATCTCGCGCGGCAACCCCGAGCTCGAGGAGGTGCTGGATCGCAAGATCCGCTACTGCTCGCTGCCCGAGGCGATTCGCGAGCACTTCCTCTGGGGCGCGCGCTCGATCGTGATCGCCGGCACGCACGGAAAGACCACGACCACCTCGCTCACCGGCTGGGTGCTGACCCACGGCGGCGTCGACCCGAGCGTGCTGGTCGGCGGCATTGCCCGCAACTTCGGCGACGGCGGATCGAGCTATCGCATCGGTCGCGGCCGCGACTTCGTGATCGAGGGCGACGAGTACGACAGCGCGTTCTTCGACAAGACGGCGAAGTTCCTGAAATATCTGCCCGACATCGCCGTGATCAACAACGTCGAGTTCGATCACGCCGACATCTACGCCGACTTCGACGCGGTGATGCTGGCGTTCCGCCGGCTGGTCAGCCTCGTGCCGCGCCGCGGCCTGCTGCTCATCGGCGCCGACAGCCCCGGCGCCAAATCGCTGGTGCCGCTCGCCAGCTCGCGTGTTCAGACCTTCGGCACCGGCGACGCCGACTGGCAGGCGCACGATCTGCAGTCGGCCGGCACGTCGACGCGTTTCAAGGTGCGGCGAGACGGCACGCCGTTCGGCAGCTTCGAGCTGCCGCTGCTCGGCGCGCACAACGTCCGCAACGCCCTGGCGGCGATTGCCGTCGCCACCGAGGTGGGGATTCGTCCCGAGCGCATCGAGGACGGGCTGCGCGCGTTCGCCGGCGTCAAGCGCCGGCTCGAAGTGGTCGGCGTGGCCGGCGGCGTGACCGTCTACGACGACTTCGCCCATCATCCGACGGCGGTGGCCGAAACGCTCGCCGGCCTGCGCGCCTCGAATCCGCAGGCGCGCATCTGGGCGGTGTTCGAGCCGCGCTCCGCCTCGTCGTGCCGCCGCGTCTTCCAGGACGACTTCGCCCGCGCGTTCGAAGGCGCGAACGAGGTGCTGATTGCGCCGATCTTCCGCTCGAAGCTGCCGGAGGCCGAGCGGCTGTCGGTCGGCCAGCTGGTGCGGGATCTCAACGGCCGCGGCCTGCATGCCCGGGAAGCCGAATCGATCGACGACATCGTCGCGGGCATCGCTCGGGAGCATCGTCCCGGGGACCTCGTCGTGCTGATGTCCAACGGCGGGTTCGGCGGCATCCACCAGAAGATCCTCCGGGCGCTCGCGTGAGCTACCGCCTCGTCGCCGCCGGCGATTCGGCGGTCGTCGTCGAGTTCGAGGAGCGAATCGACCCGGCCGTGAACGCGCGCACGATCGCGTTTGCCGAGGCGGTGCAGGGCGCGAACCTGCCCGGCGTCCGCGATGTCGTGCCGACCTATCGATCGACGGCGATCTATTTCGATCCGCTCCGCACCGACAGCGTCGCGCTGATGGCGTGCATCGAGCGCGAGGCGGTGAAGCCGCCGCCGGCGCAGGCGACGGCCACCGCGGCGGTGCGGATCCCGGTGTGCTATGGGGGCGAGCTCGGGCCGGACCTCGAGGCGGTCGCCGCGTTCGCGCATGTCGGCGAGGACGAGGTGGTGCGGCTGCACACGTCCGCGACCTACCGTGTGTTCATGCTCGGCTTCGTTCCCGGCTTCGCATATCTCGGCCTCGTCGACCAGCGGATTGCGATGGCGCGCCGATCGACGCCGCGTGTGCGCGTGCCGCAGGGGTCGGTCGGCATCGCCGGCGTGCAGACCGGCATCTATCCTGCCGAGACACCCGGCGGCTGGCAGCTGATCGGTCGAACGCCGCTGAAGCCGTTCGACCCGTCGCGCCCCGATCCGTTCCTGATGAAGGCGGGCGATGCCGTGCAGTTCTACCCGATCGATCGCGGCGAGTACGACTCGTGGCAGTAGGGACGCTGCGCGTGATCAAGCCGGGCATGCTGACGACGATCCAGGACGCCGGGCGCTGGGGATATCAGGCGCGCGGCGTTCCGGTGGCCGGCCCGATGGATCCGGTCTCGCACCGTCTCGCCAATGCGCTGGTCGGCAATTTCCCCGACGCCGCAGCGCTCGAGATCACGCTGCTCGGCCCCGAGCTCGAGTTCGAGGACGAGCGGCTGGTCGCGGTGACCGGTGCGGAGTTCGACATGACGCTCGACGGCAAAGCCGTCCGCAGCAACGCGCCGTTCGTGGCCGCTGCCGGCTCGCATCTTCGGTTCGGCGAGCGGCGGCGTGGGGCTCGGGCCTATCTCGCGGTCTCGAGCGGGATCGCCGTGCCGCCGATGCTCGGCAGCCGCTCGACGCACCTGGTCAGCGCGATGGGCGGCGCCGCAGGGCGCGCGCTGGCCGCCGGCGACCGCCTGCCGCTCGGCGATCCCCGACGCGCCGAGGGCGCCGTGCTCGCGCCGCAGAGCGCTGCGGTGACGCTGCCCGATCGTCACGCGCGCCTGCGTGTGCTGCCGGGGCCGCAGCGAGACTACTTCAGCGACGATGCGCTCGAAGTGCTGCAGTCGGCGCCGTATACGATCGGCCACAATTCCGATCGCATGGGCTACCGGCTCGAGGGGCCGCGCCTGACGCACACGCGCGGCGCCGACATCATTTCAGACGCGACGCCGCTCGGCGTCCTGCAGGTGCCGGCCTCGGGACAGCCGATTCTGCTGATGGCCGATCGGCAGACGACCGGCGGCTATCCCAAGATCGCGACGGTGATCTCGGCCGACATCGCCGTCGCCGGACAGCTCGGACCGTCCGACACGATCACGTTCGCCGTCTGCACGCCGGCGGAAGCGATGGCGGCGTTGATCGCGCAGGAGCGCACGCTGATGGCGGTCGAGGCGCGTCACGCGTGAGCGCCCTGGCATCGGCCGCGCAGGCGGCGTTCGGGCCCGACCGTCTGCAGGCGAACGTGCCGCTGGCGCCGCTCACCACGTTCCGCGTCGGCGGGCCGGCCGAGTGGCTGATCGAAACGCGATCGAGCGACGAGATCGTGCGGGCGCTGCACCTCGCCAGGGACGCGCGCCTGCCGGTCACGCTCCTCGGCGGCGGGTCGAACGTGCTGGTGTCGGACAGCGGCGTGCGCGGGCTCGTCATCCGTCCGCGCGGCGGCGAGGTGCGCGCGGAAGACAATGGCCGGGTCCGCGCCGACGCGGCCGTGACCATCAACGGCCTGGTGCGGTGGACGATCAACCACGGCCGCGCCGGGCTGGAAGCCTGGGCGGGCACGCCAGGCACGGTCGGCGGCGCGATTTTCGGCAACGCGCATTTCGGCGGGCGGCTGATCGGCGACCTCGTCTCGAGCGTCCGGCTGGCCACGCGCGAGGGCGCGGTGGCCGATGTCGATCGCACAGCGATGGCCTTCGGCTACGATCGCAGCCGCTTGCAGGAGAGCGGCGAGATTCTGTTGTCGGCGGTGTTCGTCGTGTCGGCGGGGGATCCCGCGGCGCTGCGCGCGCAGGCGCGCGCGTCGCTGGCATTCCGCAAGCGCACCCAGCCGCTCGACACGCCGAGCGCCGGCTGCGTTTTTCAGAACCCCGAGCCGGGGCGCGATCAGGTGCCCGAGGGCATCCCGTGGTCGGCCGGCGCGCTGGTCGATCGCGCCGGTCTCAAGGGCGCCGCCGCCGGCGGCGCGCGCGTCTCGCCGACGCACGGCAACTTCATCGTCAACGAAGGCAGCGCCACCGCCGCCGACATCCGCCGCCTGATCGATCGCTGCCGGCAGGAAGTCCGCAGCCGATTTGGAGTCGAGCTGCGGGAAGAGATTGTGTATCTCGGGGAGTTCGATTTGACCTGACACCCGAACCCGGAACCTAGAACCCAGAACCCAGAACCCAGAACCTGGAACCTGGAACCAGAACCCCGAACCCCGAACCATGAACCCCGAACCGTCTCATGTCTACGCTACTCATTGAAGGCGGCCAGCGCCTGTCCGGCGCGGTCGATGTCGAAGGCAACAAGAACTCGGCGCTGCCGCTGCTCGCCGCGTGCCTCCTGACCTCCGAAGAATGCGTGCTGACCAATGTCCCGCGGATCAGCGATGTCGAGGTCATGGCGCGGCTGATCCTCGACCTCGGCGGCCAGGTCGAGGGCATCGGCAGCACGACCTTGCGCGTGCGCTGTCCCGAGATCCTCAAGGACGAGCCCGACGGCGCGCTGGTCGGCCGGCTGCGCGGCTCGGTCCTCCTCCTCGGCCCGCTGCTGGCGCGGCGCGGACGCGCGCACCTGGCGCCGCCGGGCGGCGACTTCCCGGCGCGGCGGACGATCGCGACGCACCTCGAGGCGCTCGAAGCGATGGGCGTCCGCCAGGCCGCCGGCGTCGGCCACGTGCTCGAAGCGCCAGGCGGACTGAAGCCGACCTCGATCTATCTGTATGAGGCGTCGGTGACCGGCACCGAGACGGCGCTGCTTGCCGCCGCCGCGGCGCCCGGCATCACCGAGATCCGCCACGCCGCCTGCGAGCCGCACGTGGTCGAGTTGTGCCGGTTTCTCGAGCAGCTCGGCGCACCGGTCACCGGCGCCGGCACGCCGACGATCCGGATCGAGGGCGGCTCGAAGCTCGGCGGCGCCGAGCATCGGCTGTGGGGCGATTACATCGAGGCGGGGAGCTGGGCGGTGGTCGCCGCGGTGACCGGCGGCGAGATCGAGATCAGGGGCGCGCGGGCGGAGGACATGGAAGTGGTCGCCGCCGTGCTCTCACGGATGAACATCGCCTGCGCGTCGAGCGGCGAGACGTTTCGCGTCGAGCAGTCGCACCCGAAGGCGGCGGGGCGCATCACGACCAGCTTGTGGCCCGGGTTCCCCAGCGACCTGGTCAGCCTGGTGACGGTGCTGGCGACGCAGGCCGAAGGGCAGACGCTGGTCCACGACTGGCTGTACGAGTTGCGGCTCTTCGCGCTCGAACAGTTGAGCGGCATGAGCGCCGATCTGTTTCTCTGTGATCCGCACCGCATCATCGTCACCGGCCCGCGGCGGCTGCGCGGCAGGCCGCTCGACAGCCGCGATCTGCGATCCGGGATGGCGCTGATCGCCGCCGGTCTCGCGGCCGACGGCCAGAGCCGGCTCGCGCCGCTCGAGACCGTCGAGCGCGGATACGGCCGGCTGGTCGAACGGCTGCAGGGATTGGGTGCGAAAGTGGCGAAGATGTCGTAGGCGCCGCTTCAGCGCCGGCTGCTAGCGAGGGCCGCCAGGTTTTTTCGGCAGCAGCGGATTGGCCGGCGGTTCTTCCTGCTTCGGCGGTTCTGGCGGACGCGGCGGCTCGAGCGGCACCGGCAGCTCGGCGATCGGCCCGAGCGAATCGCGGCCGACCCGGAACGGCCGCAGATCGGCCTCGGTCAGGTCGAGGATGCGGATGATGTGCGGCGTCAGCGTCAGGATGATGTCGGTCTGCTCGCTCGACTTCTCGGTGTGCGCGAACATCCGCCCGATGAGCGGGATGTCGCTCAGCCCCGGGATGCCGGCGAGCGCCTGACGTTCGCTGTCCCGAATCAGCCCCGCCAGCATGTTCGTCTCACCGTCGCGCAGCCGGATGATCGTGTTGATCTCGCGGTTGCCGAAGGTCGGCAGCCCGCCGAAGCCGGTCCCCGAGATGTTGGTGACCGCGATCTTCAGGTTCAGCGAGACGTCGTCGTCGTGGTGCGTGCGCGGCGTGATGTCGATGTTGACGCCGATGTTCTGATAGTTGAACGAGGTGATCGGCTGCTGCGCCGTGCCGCCGGTCGCAATCGGCGCGAAGGTGGTGACCGGCACGGGCACCTGATCGCCGAACCGCGCCTGCGCCGGCGTGCCGTCGGTGGTTCGCAGCTGCGGGTTGGCGAGGGTCCGGGTATTGGTGTCGTTCTTGAGCAGGCGGTAGTAGAGCGATGGCAGCCCGGCGAAGAGGATGTCGGATTGCGTCAGGTTGCGCAGCGTCTGCAGGGAGACCGTGCCGCTCGCGTCGTTTGCAATCGAGATGCTGCCGTTGAGGCCGGTTGGCCCGGTCGGCGATGGTGAAGCGAGCTGCAGCCCGTACTCGGTCAGTTTCGTGCGGTTGACCTCGAGCAGCTCGACGTCGATGATCACTTCCGGCCGCGCCTTGTCGATGGCGGCGAGGACGCGCGCCGCGGCCGCGATCCGCTCCGGCGTGTCCTTGATGGTCAGCGCGTTGGTGGCGGTGGTCGGCGAGATCCGCCGCGCGTCCAGCACCATGCGCAGCAGATCCATCGTTTCCTTCAGATCGGCGTTGCTCAGATAGAAGGTGCGGACGACCTCTTCCTCGTACTCGCGCCGCTTGGCCGGCGTATCGGGGATGACGAGGATCGTTTTCGGCGCCGAAACGCGGAAGAACGTCCGCGTCGCGCCGGCGATGGTGCCCAGCGCGTCCTCGAGCGTGGCGTTGCGAAGATCGACGGTCACCGGCGCGTCGCGAAACACCGGATCGAAGATCAGGCTGATGTTCGCGAACCGCGCAATCGTGGTGAAGACGTCGCGGCTGCTGGCGTCGCGGAACGTCAGCGACGCCGGCATCTTGACGCCCTGCGGCAGGTCGAGACCGGGCGGCGGCAGGTCGCGCGCGCGCTCGATCAGCGTCTGCAGCTCGGTCTTGTCCTCGCGGGCGACGGCGATCTTCGCGCGCAGCTTGTTCCGCGTCGTCCTGAGCTCCTGGTCGAGGTCCGCGTTGGTCGGGTTGAGCTCCGCGGCGGCCTCGAACTCGACCAGGGCCTGATCGAGCTTGCCGGCGGCGGCGAGGCGGCGGCCACGGTTGAAGTGGTCCTGCGAGGCGCGCAGCTTGGCGCGATCGAGCGCGAGCCGCGCGTTGGCATCGTCTGGCTTGAGGCGCAGGACCTGGGTGTACTCCGCGACGGCGATGTCGTATTCCTGGCGGATTTCGGCGTCGTGGCCGCGGCGCAGCGCGCTCGATGCGGCGCAACCGCCGGCGAACAGGGCGACCGCGACCAGCGCCGCCATGCGGCGGCGCCTGCGGTCAGGAGCGGGCCGGGGCCGTGATGACATCGACTCCTCGCGGAATCTTGAACGCGAAGGCCTTATCGGCCACACCGGTGTTCTCCTGCAGGTTGGTGAAGGTGAAGCTCGACGTTCCGCCCTGCGTGTCGACGGTGACGAGGCCGCGAAGCACCAGCGTCGCCGGGTCGACCACCAACACGAGCGAATCGTACTCCGGCTGGCGCGCCTTCGGCACGAGTTTCAGCGCGCGGCTGCCGGCAGGCATCCCGGCGGGAATTTCGTCGAGCGAGGCGGTGAAGTCGCGGGTCAGGCTGCCTTTTCCGGCGAGGAAGAGCGCCGGCGTCGTTGCCTCGTTTTCAGGCGGCACGCTGGCGACGATGACCTGCTTGTCCTGGGGGATGTAGGAGTACATCTTCATCCCGTCGGACACGAACTGCTTGGGCTCCGGCGCGGAGTACTCCCACCGCATTTTTCCCGGTTTCTTCACGACCAGATGGCCGCGCTCGGTGATCTTCTTGCGCAACACGCCGCCCTGGTAGGCATGCGTGAAGTCGGTTGAGAAGTCCTTGACCGCGTCGTACTTGCGCTGCAGCGCGGCAGCGAGCTCGGCGGCGGTCTGGTCCGCGGCGAGGGCGACGGGGAGGTGACCGGTCGCGGCCGCAGCGACCAGGAAGGCCGCCAAGGCACGTGGCGCCCTAAGCATGGAATCAACCTTAGCACGCTGTTGAGGCAGTCGCGCGAGACTTCGGAGACTTCGGTGTCGCAGACCGTCTCCGACCCCATCTCGCAGACCGTCTCCGACCCCGTCTCGCAGACCGTCTCTGACCCCATCTCGCAGACCGTCTCCGACCCCATCTCGCAGACCGTCTCCGACCCCGTCTCGCAGACGGTCTGCGACCCCGTCTCGCAGACGGTCTGCGACCCCGAGGTCGTCGCGCGCGCGAAGGCGGCTTCGCGTTCGCTTTGCTCCCTCATAGACAAGTTGTCGATTTCTAAACAGCTTGGGCGGCAGCCCGCATTTCTTCTTCCGGCGCGACAATCCGACTAAAGCACTTGCGTTGTTGATGTTAGCTGGTGCGATGACACCGCGAGACAGGTGGCCGGCTCCTTGCCCTTCAGCCGGCCATCATGCCGAACGAGAACCAGAAGATCATCCAGCCGCGAGTGCAGACGCCGGTCCCGTGCGCGCGTCAGCCGCTCGCCGCGACCCGGCTGCCCGATGACCTCCTTTGCGAGCACGTGCAGCGCGTCGCCATCGCCGGCGCCGTCGGCGCCGGCCTGTGGCTGTTCGGGCTGGTCATGGACGGTCTGGTCATGCCGGCGACGCTCGGCACCAAGCCGCCGATGATGATGCTGATCGTCGACGTTCTCGGCGTGCTCTTCTCGGCCGGCCTCTTCGCCTTCATCCGGCATTCTTCCTACGCGTCGCAGCTGAAGGCCGACGTCGGGTTGATGTTCATGGTCGCCAACGCCGCCGCCGTCGCCCTGATCAACACGCAGGCGCGGTCGCTCACCATCGCGACGATGGGCGGCCACGTGTCGTGGATGACGATTGTGATTCTCGTCGGCTCGATGATCCTGCCGACGACGCCGCGCAAGATGCTCGCGGTGGCGCTCTTCTCGGCGTCGATGGATCCGTTCGGCGTGTGGATCGCCCACCTGCGCGGCCTGGCGGTGCCATCGATGACCGATGCCTTCGTCATCTTCATGCCCAACTACGCCTGCGCCATCGTCGCGATTCTGCCGTCGCACGTGCTGCAGCGGATCGGCCGGCGGCTGCGCCAGGCGCAGGAGATGGGCAGCTACCACCTGGTCGAGCTGCTCGGCCGCGGCGGCATGGGCGAGGTGTGGCGCGCCGAGCACCGGCTGCTCGCCCGCGCCGCCGCGATCAAGCTGGTGCGGCCGGAGCTGCTCGGCGCCAGCACCGAAGCGTCGGCGCGGACGATGCTGCGCCGGTTCGAACGCGAGGCGCAGGCGACCGCGGCGTTGAGCTCGCCGCACACGATTCGCATCTTCGACTTCGGCGTGACCTCCGACCGGACGTTCTACTACGTGATGGAGCTGTTGTCGGGACGCGACCTCGAATCGCTGGTGCGAGAGTTCGGCCCGGTGCCGGCCGAGCGCGCCCTGTATCTCCTGTCCCAGGTGTGCCATTCCCTCGCCGACGCGCACGCGCGCGGCCTGGTGCACCGCGACGTGACGCCGGCGAACATCTACACCTGCCGGATGGGCCTCGAGTACGACTTCGTCAAGGTGCTCGATTTCGGACTGGTCAAGTTCAACGACCCGGGCGTGATGGAGACCACGCTGATGACCGGCCCGCACGTGACGACGGGGACGCCGGCGTTCATGGCGCCCGAGATCATCACCAACGAGGGTGCGGTCGACGAGCGCGCCGACGTGTATGCGCTGGGCTGCGTCGCCTACTACCTGCTCACCGGCCAGCTGGTGTTCGAGGCCGACACGCCGATGAAGATGTTCCTGCAGCACATGCAGGCGGCGCCGATTCCGCCGTCGATGCGCAGCGAGCTGCGCATCCCGCGCGAAGTCGACGAGCTGGTGCTCGCGTGCCTCGAGAAAGAGCCGTCGAAGCGGCCGCAGAACGCCGAAGAAGTGATGCGGATGATTCGCCGCTGCCGCTCTTCGCAGGGATGGGATGGGGACAGCGCGCGCGCGTGGTGGCAGACGAACCTGTCGGAGCTCACCGGCGCGCTGACGGTGGCCGACGCCGCGCCGGTTGAGCGGACCGAGCGGCTGCTCGTCG
>Ga0070676_10002116_pt1 | contig 10102 bp, 6 predicted proteins | sample KBSM53metaG_FD_64667 | JGI IMG/M metagenome (GOLD analysis project Ga0070676, IMG submission 64667) | Miscanthus rhizosphere microbial communities from Kellogg Biological Station, Michigan, USA - KBS M5-3 metaG | ecosystem: Host-associated > Plants > Roots > Rhizosphere > Soil ...
ACGGGAGCTGGCGGAACCGGAGCGGGGATTTCCGGAGCGGCGGGCGGTGCGACGGGGCGCGCTTGCGCCACCGCGGGTGCCGGCGGCGGAGCGGGAGGTGCGACGATGCGCGCGTGCGCCACCGCGGCTGCTGGCGGCGGAGCGGGAGGTGCGACGGGCCGCGCTCGCGCGACCGCGGCTGCTGGCGGCGGAGCGGGAGGTGCGACGATGCGCGCTTGCGCCACGGCGGGTGCCGGCCGGGGAGCGGGGACTGCGGGCCGCGCCGCGGGCGGAGGCGCCGGCGGGTCCTGATCCTCAAACGGAACGAAGATCGCCGGATCGGTTGCGGGCGCGTCGTCGAACTCCGAGTGGGATTCGGGAGGTGCGGCCGCGGCGCTGGCCGAGATCGCGGGCGCCGCTGCGACCGCGGGCGCCGCTGCGACCGCGGGCGCCGCTGCGACCGCGGGCACGGCCGCAACCATGGGCGCGTTCACGCGGCCCGCCGCGCGATCCGCCAGGACCATGGCGAAGATCGGGGCGAGCTCGGGCTTCACGCGGCTCGCGAACAGCCGGCGCCCTTCTTCGATCTGCGCTTCCCGCGACTCGCCCAGCTTGGGCCGTTCCTTGATGTAAAGGTCGATGTCCGACAGGATGACCCGCGCCAGACGTCGCGCCGCGTCTTCTGTATCGATCGCTCCCATGGTCCTTGGTCGAGTTGTGTTCGGCAGAACAAACGCTGCGCCTAATGTGAGCGAATGGCTCCGACACATCGCTGACGCCGGACGCCGCAATGCGCGTCAGCCTAGACGCCGGGGGTGTCCGCGGGCAGATCGACGTCGATGCTGCCGGGGATTTCGACGCCGTCGTACGTGCAGACGCACATCCCCCCAACGTCGCCGGCGATGCACCTGGCGTCCTCGGATTGGATCCAGGCGTAGGGGTCCTTCACCGTGAATGAGAGCTTCACGTGCAGCATGCCGCGGCTCAGCTCTAAGAGATCGAAGGACGCGACGCCGGTCCGCTGGTCGAAGTACAGCGCCTTCAGGCCATTCGCCCCGCCGGTCACCGGGAACTGCCGGTAGAAGTTGACCGCCGGCGCCGCCGCCGAAAGTTGATCCGTCGTGGTCGCCCCCGCGATAGAGCCCGTGAAGCGAATGAAGACCCAGGTGTCGCCGCCGTCGTAGGTGAGCGTGTCCCCCGCGTTTGCCTGGTACGTCCAGCGGCACGTGGCCGCCGTGCAATGAGCAGAATCGACGACCACCGTCTGCGACGAGTCCAGACATAGGCTCGTCGCCGTACATTCCGGCACGGGCGCGGCGTCGGCGGCCGGAGCGTGGCAGGTCCCTCCGGCGTCCGGCCCGCCCGAATCGGGAGCGGTGCCGCTCCCACCACAGGCGGGCAGACCGATCAACGCCAGGACCGACACGATCCGTATCGACATCTCGCGCATCTAAACCCATTCCGGCTTTTTGCGCGACGGATGTATCTTCGTAAGGAAGATCTCGTGTAGCAATGTGCACGCGAATCTCTGTGTTCGTTCCGACCGCGGCGAACCTCGATGCACTCGAGTCGTGGTCGGAGGATTGCGGCGTCGGAATCGAGCGGGTTGCGGGCGCGGAGGGACAGTGGCGCGACACGACGATTCTCGTGACCCGCAGCTACTGCGACTGCGGGACGCCGATCGGACACCTGACGAGATCAGGTCCCCGCCACGATCCGGAAAGAAACGTCCGGGAGCTTCGAAAGCGCGGCTGGAGTGAAGCGAAGATCGCCCGGTCGCTGTCGCAGAAGAAGGACGCGAAGGAGCGGAAGGATGCGCAGCGGGCGGCGAACGCGGTTGCCGCGCTGACGGATTGGGTCACTTTCTTCAAGGGTGCGCCGACGCGCGCCCATCTCCGTTCGATCGGTGTGTTCTACAGAGAGGACGGTCTATGGTTGTCGACCAGGGATCTCGAGGACTCCCGGCGAGAAACGTCGACCCTCAGGTCCCTCGAACCGCTCGTGCTCGCGCGCCTCGACAGGGGTGTTCTGCACGAGTTTTCAACCGCGCGATGATCGCCGGTGGTTCCTCACCACCCGGCGTCAACCATTGAGCGGTCAGCTCGGCGCGCGACGATCAACTTCGCGCTCTGTGGCGGCCAGCGTCCGTGGCCCGATGATTGCTCGGCGAGCGGTGCGTGAGCGCGTATTCGACGAATGGAACCCGTGACCCTGGTCGCTGTCCTTCGGGGACGATGCCTGGTGTATCTATGTGGAGATCGCTGATGGGCGCCGGGATTCGGATCGGGGAAGCTCGGGTTGGCGTGGTGCTGGCGGCGGCGATCGCCTTGCTTGGCTGCGGCCCGGGCGCCAATCCTCACGACGGCGGGGACGTTGGCGGTCAATCCGATGCGCGCGATGCCGTCGATGCGCCCAATAGCGTCGACGCGCCCAACAGCGTCGATACGCCCAATAGCATCGATGCGCGCGATGCCGTCGATGCGCCCAATAGCGTCGACGCGCCCGTCGATGCACCCGATGCCGGCGATGCGCCCGGGGGCGCCGACGCACCCGAGGCGGGCGTGCCGTCGCTGCAGATCAACTGGGGCGCCTGTCCGGATGGCTTCGTCTCGCAGTGCGCGCAGGTGTCGGTCCCGCTCGACTGGTCGACACCATCCGGCCAGACAATTCCGGTGTTCCTGTCCAGGATGGCGGCGCGCACCGTGTCTCGAGGACAGCTCTGGTTGCTGCAAGGCGGACCGGGTGGATCCGGCGAGGAGTTCGTCACCGTCGTCCCGGCGCTCGCGCAGCTGCTGCCCGACCTGGACATCCTGGTTCTCGAACACCGCGGTGTCGGCCTGTCCAGCCGCCTGGGTTGCGCCGCCGCCGAGAGCCCGACGTCCGCCGCTGGTCGCGCGATCGACAAGACCGAGTGGCGAGACTGTGTCACGGCCGTGAAAGGCGAATGGGGCGACCGCCTCGCCTACTTCAACATCACCCAGGCCGCCAACGACCTCGCTCACCTGGCCGCGGCCACTCGGCTGCCGGGACAGCAGCTCTTCGTTTACGGCGTCTCCTACGGGACCAGCTGGGCGCTGCGTTTTCTCCAGCTTCGTCCGGATGACGCCACCGGTGTCGTGCTCGATTCGATCGTCTCGCCCGGCGCGCTTTTCCTGTCCGCCTTTGACCTGGGATTCGATCCGGTCGCGCGACGGCTGGCCACGCTTTGCGCAGCGGACGCCGCCTGCGCCGGCAAGCTGGGCGCCGATCCGTGGGCACTGCAATCCGCGGTGTTCACGAAGCTGGACCAGGGCCACTGCCCCGCCCTGGCGGTGGATCGCGCGACGTGGAGCTCGTTGATGTCGCTCCTCATCGAGACCCTCAACCTCCGGACCGCGATCTTTCCGCTCTTCTACCGCCTGAACCGCTGCGCGCCCGCCGACGTGAAGGCGCTGACCATGTTCTTCAGCTTGTTCGACCCCGGTCCCGACACGGGTCCGGTGCGCTACTCCGAGGTGTTGCAGTACAACATCGCGCTCTCCGAGCTCTGGGAGATGCCGCCCCCGGACGCCGCCGAGATCGCGCGGCGGCAGGGCGACGCGCTGTTCTGGCCAGGTTTGCTCGATAACGCTGCTCCTGTTTTCGACATCTGGCCGCGATACCCGCTGGACGCCTTGGCCAACCGCTGGCCGAACGCGACGTCGCCGATCCTGGGGATGAACGGCACGCTCGATCCGCAGACGCCGATCGAGCAGGCGCGTGGCGCGGCCACCGCGCTGACCCGCCCCCACCAGTCATTCGTCGAGTTCCCGTGGTCCCCTCACGGCGTCATCTTCAGTACCCCCGTCAACGACAACCTCGGTCAGCCCTGTGGGCTGCGGGTCATGCTGGGGTTCTTGAAAGACCCTGCCGCGCCGCTCGACACCCGCTGCCTGTCCGCGCTCACGCCCGTCGCATTTTCCTGGCCGGCTGTGTATCCGGAGGCGCTCTTCGGGACCAGTGACATGTGGGAAAACCCGATCGCCAGCGAATCCGACGACGACAACCTCGCCGCGCCGGCGCCGGCCCCGAACTGGGAAGCCGTCCTGCGCAATCTCCGGCGCTCGCCGCTGGGCAGTCCGGCGAGCAGCCTGCCCTGATCACGGGAGCTTCTGCGTGTCGAGCACGAGGTAGCGTGCGCCGGCAGAACCGAGCACTACGAGATAAAGACGCTGGTCGCGCGCATCCGCGTCGATCTCGACGCCGCCGCTGAAGTTCCCGAGATCGACGTGCAACACCTCGTTGATCGTCGTCCCCCCGCCGACGGGGACGCGCGCGATCACCAGCTCGGTGCGGCTGCGATCGGCGTCCGTGATCTGGTTGCAGATCCCCAGGCCCCCGGGCTGAACCACGCGCTCGAAGTGTGTGTCGAGCTCGACGTGCCGCTTGGTGAACGCGAGGTACACGCTGCCGTCCGCGGTGCTCGCGAGCGCCTGCGCGCCGGCAAAGGTCGTCTCTGCCTTCGCCGTGCAGGTCGTGGTGGCGGGAGGGCAGCCGGCATTCTCGCAGCCGGTCCCGTTCTGGATCTTCGCTCCGGGCACGGCGATGTCGACGTACGCGGCGCCGGCACCCGGCGTGAAGACGTGGATGTCCTGGCTGCCAGCGATCACCACGTCCATCGAGACGACCGGCGGCACGCGCGCGGGCGCCACCACGTCGAGCTTCGCGCTGCCCCAGCTGCTGGGGTACGAGGTGAGCAGCTGCGGCGCCGACGTCCCCTGCTGCAGCCTCAGGAGCGCCTGTCCCCCGCTGAAGACCTGGTAGGCGACATAGACCTGACCGGTCGGTCCCAGCGCCAGCACCTGCGCGAGCGCCGAGTGAGTCGTCGAGACCACGTCGCGCGTCCAGCCGCCCGCGGCCGCGCGCGTGCCGAGGTACAGCGAATTGTTGTCGGCGGGCGCGAACAGCGCGAACGCGCGGCCGTCGGCGGCGATCGCGCCGCCGGAGATGAAGTACTGGGTGGTGTCGGCGGGCGAGATCGTCTCGGTCACCCACCCCGCGGCGGCGCGGGCCCCGTACGCGACTGAGTACCCGCCCACCTCGTCACCGAACAGGTACGGGACGCCGGCGGCGTCGGTCGCCACGCGCATGTGAACGGCCTGGAACGGATCCATCTCCACCGTCGGAGCGCCGGCGGCGGCCGGGTCGATCCGGATCAGTTGCGGATGGAAGGGCAACGAGATGCCGCTGATTCGCCCGGTCAGCGTCACGTATCCGGCGTCGCCGGGCCCGTGCGCGACGCTGGCGCCGAAGGGGAAGCCCTCGCTGCACGTGAGGGTGGCGTCGACCAGGACGGGACACGACGCGCCCGCTCCTGCCGCGCAAAGAGTGGTCGGCGTGGCGATCTTCGCGCTGCATCCCGCGGACGCTCCGCCCGCGCCGCCGCTGCCTCCCTTTCCGCCGCCGCCCGCGCCTCCGTTTCCTGCGCCGCCCGAAACGCCGGCGGTCGCGCCCGCGCTTCCGGTCGTGCCGCCGGTGAAGCCCCCGCTTCCTGTTCCGGCAGCACCTGCACCGCCGGTGGTGCCGCCGCCGCCGGAGCCCGCAACACCCGCGCCTCCCATCGAGGCGCTACTTCCGCAACCACCGAAGGACGCACTGAAGACGAGTGCCGCGAGCAGCGCGTGGAGCAGTGGCCTCGCCATCAGCTGGTCAACCGATCGCAGCATGGTTTTCTCCTCGCCTCCACGACATCCGTGTCGCGATCCGAGCATGCATGTTTCCCCAAAACACCCGGAGTTTCCCGGTTCCCGCACGCGAAAGGCAAGGCCTGTGCCCTCTGCGAACTGTGGCGAGCCGGCCGTGGATCCGCGACCAGTAACTGAATGATTCCGATGACTCCGTACCGATCGCGCAGACGATCGGGTCGGCGATCAGCGGACGCGTTTGCGGGAATTCAGTGCAATGGATACCAGGAGATTCCGCAGCGTCATTCTTGCGACCGCGCTCTTTGGCTGGGGCTGCGTCCCCGCCGGTGATGGAGGGACCGCGGGTACGAGCGGGACGGCCGGCGCGAGCGGGACCACCGGAAGCGGCGGATCCGATCCCCAGGGCAACGCCGGCACGACCGGGTCGGGCGGCTCCTCGACGCCGGGCACGGGCGGCACGGGCGGCTCCTCGACGGCGGGTACCGGCGGCAGCTCGACGGCGGGCACCGGCGGATCCACGACGGGCGCGTCCGGGACCGGCGGTAGCAGCGGCGGCACGACGGGCAGCGCCGGCACGACCGGCAGCGGCGGCAGCGCGGCCGGTCGCGGCGGCACCACCGGCGCGGCGGGTCGCGGCGGGACCACCGGCACCGGCGGCGCTGGCGGCGCGGCGGGTCGCGGCGGCACCACCGGCACCGGCGGCAGCACGGCAGGCACCACGGGAAGCGGCGGCAGCACCAGCGGCGGTGACTGGGGCAAGTCCGAGGATCCCAGCGCCGGTTGCCCGGTCACCGGTACCCTGCCCGACTACGCCGCGCTCATGGCCGACGGCAAGCTGCCCGATCCGTTCAAGAAGCTGGACGGCACGCGCATCACGGACAAGAGCCAGTGGAGGTGCCGGCGAGCGGAGATCGTCAAGCAGCTGGCCAAGTACATCTATGGCGAGAAGCCGATTCCCGCCAAGAACTTGGTCTCCGGAACGGTCAGCACCACCTCGATCACCGTGAGGGTGACGGGAGGCATGAAGGACGTTTCGTTCACCGCGAGCGTGAGCATGAACGGCGCGACCATGCCCGCTCCTGTCCTCCTCTCTTACGGGGCGGGGGCGCCGGCTCCCAGTGGCGTCGCAAAGATCACCTTCAGCGCAATCGAGGCATCGGGCGGCAGCGGCCCCAAGATGGGGCCGTTCTTTGATTACTACGGCACCAACCATCCGGCCGGCTACATGGTGGCGCAGGCCTGGCAAGTCAGCCGCATCATCGATGTCCTCGAACAGAATCCGACGATCCTCGATCCCCAGCACTTCGGCGTGACGGGCTGCTCCCGCAACGGGAAAGGCGCCTTCGCGGGCGGCGTGTTCGACAACCGCATCGCGCTGACCATTCCCTGCGAGTCCGGCATCGGCGGCACGCCGGCTCTTCGCCTGAAGGAGCAGCTGGATCCTGGCGACAACAGCACGGCCGAGTGGCCGTATCACGCCATCAGCTACGTGCGCTGGTTGTCGGAAGTGGCGCTCGGGCCATTCGCCACGGCAAACAGCGCCTCCGGCGACAACACGGATCGGTTGCCGGTCGACATGCACGAGGCGATGGCGTTGATCGCGCCGCGGGCGATCTACATCGTCGACAACCCCGGCATCACCAACCTGGATCCCAAGTCGGCCTACGTGACGGCGATGGCGGGCAAGGCGATCTTCGAGGCGCTGGGCGTGGGTGACCACTTCGCGATGCAGGGCGCCTCGGGGACTCACTGCTCGTGGCGCAGCCAGTACGACGCCTCGCTGACCGCCATGGTCAACAAGTTCCTGAAGGGCCAGACTGGCACGACGGGGAACATGGCCACCGACCTGGGCAGCAAGCCCACGCCGACGACGTACTACAACTGGTCGACGACGGAACTGCCCGGCAACCTCTAGCGTTCAGGCACGCTCGACGGGTCTAAACTAGACCCGTCGATGCAGGTTGTCTCTCGCGGCCGGGGCCACGCGCGATTCGGCCTGATTCTTCTGTGCGCGCTCGCGGGAAGCTGCGGACGCCAGAAGGTCGCGGCCGGTCCTCGATGTCCGGACGAAGGGCGCGTCTGGACGACGCCGCAGAATGCGTTCGAGGATCGCATCTACGATGTCGTCGCTGGATCGACGACGTCGGCGTACGCAGTGGGGTACGGCAGCGTGCTGCGCTGGGACGGCTGCCGCTGGTCGCGTGCGCCGCCGCCGCCGTTGCCGCCGGACAAGGGCCTGATCCGGATCCACGCGTGGGCGTCCTCGAGCGGCGAGCTCTGGCTGGCGGTTTCGCCGCACGAAGGCTCGCGCACCGCCGTCCCGCCGGAACGGCGCGCCCGGCTCCTGCGCTTCACCGGCATGTCCTGGCAAACCGTCCCGCTGCCGCCGCCGGCCGTCGCGGACGAACGTTTCGTCGGCATCACAGGCGCGGGTCGCAACGACATCTGGATCCTGGGCGACGGCGCTATCCCGTGGTTGATTCACGGCGACGGCGATCGTTTCGCGCGCCAGCCGATCGAAAATCACGGGGTCGCGTCGGCGATCTGGGCGTCGCCCACGGGCGACGTCTGGATCGGATTCAGGGGCCTGCTCTCACGCCGTCGGGCTGCCGACGGCGTCGTCGAGGACTTCCCGGTCCAGCAGCCGATGAGCTACGAGGAGATCAAGACCATCGTCGGCCTCGGGCCGGACGACATCTTGGCGCGCTTCGGAAATTCGCACATCTGGCGGTTGAAAGCGGGCCGCTGGAGCGACGGCGCGCCCTACAGTCCGACGCCGGTCGATGCCCTGCGCGTGGCGGTCCTGTGGGGAAACGGATCGACGGTGTTCGCGGGAACGGAGGGAAGGATTCTGTCCTGGAACGGCAGCCGCTTCGAGCCCCTCTTCACGTTCCTTCGGCCCCGGCGCGAGCTCGGTGGCCAGACCTGGGGTCCGGGCGGCCCGGCGGTCGCCGCGGGCACGCTGGCGACGCCGCAGTCGGGATGGGCGCTGGGCCAGTTCTACGATCAGACCTACCTCTATCACTGGGACGGCCGGCGCTGGAGCGGACCGGCGGGGCAGGAACCGGAGCTGGTCGCGCTGTTGCCGCGCGCGAACGCGGCGCCGCTGGCGGTGAAGGCGTCGCTGGGACTTGCCGCGGGCGATCAGGCGGGCGCGATCGACGAAGCGGGCCCCGGCGGGACGGTGCGGTCGCGGCCGCTCGCGCAGCGGCCGCTCGGTGCCTGGTCCGACGGGCGCGATGCGTGGGTGGTCGGCGACAACGGGTCGGCGCTGTTCTCCGAGGGCGGCGGTCCTTGGCGAGAGGTGGGCCCGGGGACCGGCGCCGGTTTCATGCTCGGTGTCTGGCAGGCGCCCAACGGCGACGTGTGGGCCGGCGGAATGCGCGGCGCGGGGTACGGGGCGGCGGACGGCCGCGCGCAGGAATGGCGAGCCTGCGGTTCGCGAGCCGTGCACGCATACTGGGGCAGCGCCGCCGACGACGTCTGGGCCGCCGGCGAGGACGGGCTCGCGCACTTCGACGGTGAACAGTGGATCACGTTGCAGCGCGCGTTCGTGCTCGAGCGGCGGCACTACGACACGAGATCGATCGCGATCGAAGGACGCCTCGCGCGCATCTACGCGCTGTGGGGCAGCGGCGCGCGTGACATCTGGGCGGTCGGCCGGACGCTGACGCCGGCCCCGCAGAGGGCGGTCGTGTTTCACTTCGACGGTGACGCCTGGTCCGAGGTGCCGACCTGTCACCTCGCGCCGGAGGCCCGTGGACCGCTGTACGCGGTCTGGGGCCGTGGACCCGACGACGTCTGGGCGGCGGGACAGGCGGGCGCGCTGCTGCACTGGGACGGGCGCGCATTTCGCGCCGTCAGCTCCGGAACCAACGTCGATCTCGTCTCGATCGTCGGCGCCAGCGGGCGCGACGTGTGGGCCGGCGCCGTGAACGGAGAGGTGAAGCTGGTGCACGCGCCGGCGCCGGCGGACAACGCGACACCGACGGCGACGCCGGATTCGTGCGACCTGCCGAAGGCGTGGGAGCGCCAGCCGCCTCCGGGAGCGGTCGAGATGATGGTCGCTGCGCACAGACGGGACTGGCGCCGGTGCTTCGAGGCTGGCCGCACGAAGCATCAGACGAAGGATGGGACGCTGGACGTCGACGTCGACGTCGAACGGGACGGCCGGATCTTCGTCACGCCGTCCGGGCGGCGGGCGGCGACGCCGGTCGATCGCTGCATCGCGGACGTGATGCGCCGGGTTCGGCTGCCGCCGACTGCCTTCGAACGGCCTGGGCTGATCGGTTACAAGCTGTCCGCCACGCCGGTCACCGTGTGCTCCGGCCAGGTGACGCCATGATCCGCGCCTGCGCCATCCTCGCCGCGGCAGCCGCGACGCTGTCGGCGGACGTCGCGGTCGCGCACCAACCTCCTCGGCGCCCCTGCGACAGCAGGCCGGCGAGCCGACAGGGATT
>Ga0070676_10002128_pt1 | contig 10083 bp, 9 predicted proteins | sample KBSM53metaG_FD_64667 | JGI IMG/M metagenome (GOLD analysis project Ga0070676, IMG submission 64667) | Miscanthus rhizosphere microbial communities from Kellogg Biological Station, Michigan, USA - KBS M5-3 metaG | ecosystem: Host-associated > Plants > Roots > Rhizosphere > Soil ...
CCTGAAGCTTTTTACTTCAGCACTTCCTGCAGCTTTTCTTCCAATGCCGGTCCGCGAAGTGATTCTGAAATTACTTTTCCATCCGGATCAATCAATACATTGAAAGGAATGCCTTCAATACCATAAAGTGGAACGACACTGCTTTCCCAGTACTTCAGATCACTTACATGTGACCAGGCGAGGCCATCGTGTTTGATCGCTTCTTCCCATGCATCTTTTGTTTTATCAAGTGAAACACCGAGGATAGTAAAGTTTTTATTCTTAAAATGATTGAAAGCAGCCACCACATTAGGGTTTTCCGCACGGCATGGTCCGCACCAGCTCGCCCAGAAATCTACGAGCACATATTTTCCTTTAAAAGAGCTTAAAGAAATTTCTTTTCCATTTACGTCAGGCAGACGAAAATCGGGCGCCTGTTTACCTGTCCATTTTTCCGGGCCGGCGGCATTTTGCTGTTGATTCATTTTTGCCATCTGCGCATCAAAATCTCTTTTCAACACCACTAACTTTTTGTTATCGGGGAATTTTTTTACAATACCACTCAATAAACTGTCGTATTCATCTACATCAAACAAGCGATACGTTCCCAATGAAAACGCCGCCACAGTTGGACTGTTTGAATTTTTTACAAACTGTCCCACGTAATTTCTGAAATCTTCCAATTGAGCTCGCCCACGGGTATTCACGTCCGCAATCAGGCTATCAGATGCTTTCGCTTTAACGAGGCTATCCATTTCCTTTCCCAATACATTCACACGGGTTAATCTTTCGTTCCCTTGTTTTAAAAAATCGCTTACCGCTTTTGTTCCTGCAGAACCTTCTGCTTTTATTGAATTAACTCTATCATTCAGATCGGCACTCACCGTAATTTTTGATGCATCATTTATCAAGGGCAAAAATGGATACACTTCATTGTCAAGGTATAGATTGAATAATGTTTCATCTTCCGGTTTTGCTTTTAATGAAAAAGATCCGTCTCTTCCCAGGACCGCCGAGTCTACAAGCACCCGCTGCTGAACGCCCAGCGCGGTTTCTTCCAGGTAGATTTTTTTTGCGGTGCTGTTTTTTATAACACCTACTACACTAAAAGAATTTCCCGATTTCTCACCACAGGAAATAATTCCTGCCACTGCAAATAAAAGCATCACATAACGAAGCATATCGAATCAGATTTATTATGAATTTAATTTTTCCGCGAGAAGATCATTTGTCAGTTTCGGATCTGCTTTACCTTTTGAAAGTTTCATTACTTCGCCCACAAACAATCCCATCAATCCTTTCTTTCCTTTTTTGTATTCTTTTACTTTGTCTGCATATTTTGAAATCACCTGGTCAATAATGGGTTCAATTGCCGACGCATTGCTTTCCTGCAGCAGGTTAAGATTTACTGCCAGGTCTGATGGCTCTTTCGCCGGTTCACTTATCAACGCATTAAAAAGCCTTGTTGATGCCGCACTGAAACTAACCTTATTACTATTTACCAATTGTATCACCGCCGACATTTTTTCTGCTGTTACCGGGAATTCTTCAATGGACCGATTATTTTCATTCATCCAGGATTTCACCGGGCCGGTCATCCAGTTTGCAGCAGCCTTATAATCCGGTACGTATTGAATAATTTTTTCGAAATAATCAGAAAACAATCTTTCTTCCGTCAATACAACGGCATCATACTCTGAAAGTTTATATTCGGTAACATATTTCTGTATACGCTCTTCATACAATACAGGTATTTCCTTCCTGATCTTTTCAATAAACTCTTCCTGCAAATGAAACGGCGTAAGATCAGGCTCCGGAAAATAGCGATAGTCTTCAGCATCTTCTTTATCACGTATAGAAAAAGTAGTGCCGCTGCCGGCATCAAAACTCCTCGTTTGCTGCACAATCGTTTCTCCCTTTTCCAATAAATCAATTAACCGCTGCGCTTCCGATTCTACCGCACGCTTTGCATTGCGGATGGAGTTCAGGTTCTTTACCTCCACCTTTGTTCCCAACCTCGTATCGCCTGTTTTTCTTGCCGATATATTTACATCACAACGAAGACTTCCTTCTTCCATATTGCCATCGCATACATCAAGATAACGAACCAGCTTACGGATTTCTGATAAATAATTATACACTTCTTCTGCGCTGCGCAGATCGGGTTCACTTACAATTTCAATAAGGGGAGTACCTGCGCGGTTATAATCTACTGAAGTATTGTTAACATCCGCGTCATGCACACTTTTACCCGCATCCTCTTCAAGGTGAATGCGATTCAACCTTATATTTTTTGTATCACCGCCGCTCTTGATCTTTACATAACCGCCTTTACAGATTGGCGTTGTGTGTTGCGATACCTGGTATCCCTTTGGCAGATCCGGATAGAAATAATTTTTTCGTGCAAAATAATTGTAGCGTTCAATGGCACAATGACAGGCAAGGCCCATTTTCACGGCATATTCAATCGCCTTCCTGTTCATTTTAGGTAAGGTTCCCGGATGGCCCAACGTGATGGGGCTTACATGCGTATTTGGCTCCGCTCCGAAAGCAATACTATCGCCACAAAACAGCTTACTTTTTGTCAGTAATTGTGCGTGTACTTCCAACCCGATTACTATTTCATATTGATCGTTGCTACTCATTTTTAAAGAAACGCAAAAATAGCCCATTTATCGCACTACACAGAGACGGAAATGTTAAGAGCAGCGAGGTATTTGGACCTTCCGGGAAGGAAAATTTTAAACCTATCGGACTCTCATTCACCTCCATCAGCAAAAAGTAAAGCCCCCGGTGGAAACCGTGGGCTTTTTCACACACATGCTTAAAATGTATACTTGAATTAAAGATCTGCTGTCTTTAGTTTGCGGGGAATCTTTACATCTACATCCATCGGCTTTCCGTCGCGAATCACTTTGAGTTTGATGGAGATTTTATCTTTATTTTCCCGAACGATCCTCGCCACTTCATCTGCGCCATTTACTTCCTTACCGTTAATCTCTGTAATCACGTCTTCTTCTTTCACACCTGCTTTTTCTGCATTGCTTTCGTCATCCACACCGATTACTTTTACACCTTTTCCATCTTCGCTATCCTGCACAGACAATCCTAATTTCGGGCGGCCGTTGTAAGCATCCCACATATGGTATGCATCACCTTAATGCGGGGAATTGCTTCGATTTGCGGCGCTATGTCCGGCATTGAAAAATTAAAATTCTGTCCATTATTCCAGGAATTAAACTTCATTCCTTTCCATTTCGTCAACTCTGCAGTCACTTTTTGTTCTTTCTTATCTCTCAAAAATGTAACGGTTACTTTATCACCCGGCTTATGATCACGGATTGCTTTTGTAAGATCGTCGGGATCTTCAATTTTTTTGTCATCCAGTTTTGTAATGATGTCGCCTTCTTTCAAACCAGCTTTTTCTGCACCGCTTTCTTTTGTTATCTCACTGATCTTTGCTCCTTCATCTTCTTTATCAGTTACCACGCCAAGCATTGCGCGGTTTGCATCTTCCGAATAAAAATTTCCATCGCCGTTATAACTCCATGAACTGCCACGCGGTGTTCTTGAAATTGTACCCCAACCTTTGTACTTGTGCGTATTCACGGTTATATCGCCATCCTTCAACTCGCTGGACGGCTTGCCGTTTACCAGTACTTTATCACCCACAATTTCAATAACTACTTTATCGCCCTTTTCACCTCTGCGTGTAATAACAATTTCCTGCACATCCTTATCCTTATCTTTTGTTTTGTCCTTGTCTTTATCTTTATTTTCCTTTTGTGCGAGCAAGGTCGCCGGCATCAGCAGCAGACCCACAGCGAGAATGGATAGATAGCTTTTTACTCGTTTCATTTCTTTAGTTTTTGGATTCACGGAAAGAAGATCGTGAATTATTTTATGAGAAAATCTTTTTCTACGTTAACCTTCGTAGATCAAATATAAATACATTTTCTGAAATACGAAACGTTTCGGAAATGTTAAATCAAAATGTGGTTTGACAGGTTTTATTCAGGGATGAAAGGGTTATGAATGATGAAGGTCTTCATACGATGCCCATCAATTTCCTGTACACCGATATAGTTCATGCCGCATTTTTCCAGCACATGGGCAGACGCTATATTTTCCACCGCGCAGCGCCCCACAATGTTCTGCAGTTTCAATGTTCTGAATCCATATTGAAGACAGGCATAAGCTGCATCTGTTGCATAACCAATGCCCCAATACTTCTTCATGAAGCGGTAACCGAGATCCACTTCATTTCTTTCATGCGGTACTTCAATCCGCACCAACCGATGAACTCCAGGGTATGTTTTAAGTGAATTGCCCAGCGGCCATGATTGTATAATGCATATAGAGGAAGTATAGATTGTGTCAAAATCTTTTCCGCTTCATCTAAATTATGCAATGGATCATAAGTGTATTTTATTACCTCAGGATCATTATTCAATTGAAAAATCAGCGATGCGTCATTTATCGTAAATGTGCGAACTACGAGACGGTCAGATGTGAAAATTACGTTCATCAAAAAGTAAAATCACTTGGTTAAAATACGCGGCGGGTGTGGTTTTTGACATAAAACTTAATGAAAGATTTCCGTATTGAAATTGCGGGATTATTTTTGAAAAGCACTAACTGTTATGGCCGCCACCGTCTCTATCATCTGCGCAATATTTTGCGCTATCGCCCTGATCTATGCCTTTATGGCCTATATGGATACGCGACGGTATAACTCAAAAATCCGAAAAGAGCGACAATCAAAACCCAAACCCAAACAGCGCTACCGGTATTAGTCAGTTCAGCAAGGCTCTCACTTTCCCGATCACTTCTTTTAGATTAGATATATCCTGTCCGCCGGCAGTTGCCAGGTTTTTTTGGCCGCCTCCGCCACCCTTTATCAACGGCGCGACCTGTTCCTTAATTATTTTTCCTGCATCAAGATTCTTTGCCTTAACCACTGTATCCGATATTCCCACGGCAACGAATGGTTTACCATCAATATTAGCACAAAGCACTACAAGATGATCGTGCAGGTTATTTTTTAAATCGAAACAGATCTTTTTCAATGCATCCGGATTATGTACCTGTACAATATCACCGACAAATGCGACCCCATTTATGATTTCATCTTTTGTCAGCAGCTCATTGCGGATAGCCACCAATTCTTTTGCTTCTGCTCTTTCCAGTTTCTTTTTTAATTCGGCATTTTCATTACTTATCGTTTCAATGGTTTTTGAAATATCCTTTGGATTCTTCAGCGATTCGCGGATGCTGTAAACAAGATCGAATTGCTTATTCACATAATCTTCGGCAGCCTTACCCGTAACTGCTTCTATACGCCGCACACCAGCCGCAACTGCCGACTCATGTTCAGTCTTAAAAAATCCGAGTTCACCTGTAGCGCCCACATGTGTACCGCCGCACAACTCTACCGAATAGCCCGGATCAATAATAACAACGCGTACAACATCGCCATACTTTTCACCAAATAATGCCATTGCTCCCAGTTTCAATGCTTCGTCTTTCGGCATTTGTTTGATAATAACAGGAATATTTTCGCGTATCTTTTCGTTTACCAACGCATCAACTTTTGCAATCTCTTCATCTGTCATTTTTGCAAAATGAGAAAAATCAAAACGAAGATGTTCATCATTTACCAATGAACCTTTTTGTGTAACATGTGTACCCAATACTTTTCTCAATGCTGCATGAAGAAGATGTGTAGCCGAATGATGTAGCGCCGTATTCTTTCTTTTATCCTTATCAACGATGGCAATTACACTTCCGGAAAAGTCTGCCGGAATTTTGTCGGTATAATGAATGATCAGGTCGTTCTCTTTTTTTGTACCGGTAACTTCTATTGTTTCGTTATCAATAATTAATTTACCGATATCACCAACCTGGCCACCACTTTCTGCATAGAAGGGTGTTATTCCCAATATAATTTGATACGATTCTTTTCCTTTTGCTTTTACTTTTCTGTATTTGATAACTTCCGTTTCTGATTCGAGTGAATCGTACCCGATAAATTCATTGTTTGCAGAATCATTCAAAACAATCCAATCTTCTGTATCCACTTTTGTTGCTGCGCGGGAGCGGTCCTTTTGTTTTTGAAGTTCTTCGTCAAACCCGGTTTTATCTACTGTAAATCCGCGTTCTGCTGCTATCAGTTCCGTGAGATCTAACGGAAATCCAAATGTGTCATTTAACTCGAAGGCATCCTTTCCTTCAATAACTTTTTTTGAATTGCCATTAATTAATGAATCAACTTTCTTTAACCCGGCCTCTAACGTTCTCAAAAATGCTTCTTCTTCCTCTTTAACCACTTTCGATACAAAATCAACCTGCTTTTGCAATTCAGGAAACACATTCTCAAATTGGCCGGCAAGCAATAGAACCAGTCGATGTAATAATGGCTGCTTATATTCTAAGTACGAATAGTAGTAACGAACCGCACGGCGAAGAATACGACGAATCACATAACCGGCACCTGTATTCGAAGGCAACTGTCCATCAGCTATTGTAAAACTGATAGCACGAATATGATCAGCCAATACACGGAAAGCAATGTCCTGTTTGCTATCACTGTAATTATATTTTTTACCGGCTATTTTTTCAATCTCATTTATAGTGCCGGTAAAAACATCCGTATCATAATTTGAATTCTTGCCCTGCAATACCCTCACCAATCTTTCAAATCCCATTCCTGTATCCACATGTTTCGCCGGCAGTTGTTCAAGGCTTCCATCTTTCAACCGGTTGAACTGTATGAATACATTGTTCCATATCTCGATCACCTTGCCGGTATCATCATTATTAACAAATGAATGTCCATTGTTATCAGCCTCCGGCCGGGAGTCATAATGTATCTCGGTACACGGCCCGCATGGACCCGTATCGCCCATTTCCCAAAAATTATCTTTCTTTTTTCCCGGTAAAATGCGGTCCTCAGCTATCCATTTTTTCCATTCGTTGTACGCTTCTTCATCTTTTGGCAATCCTTCTTTTTCATCTCCTTCAAAAATGGTCACATATAACCGGTTCTTATCAATTTTATAAACTGAAGTCAGCAATTCCCAACTCCATGCAATCGCTTCTTTTTTGAAATAATCCCCAAAACTCCAGTTACCGAGCATTTCAAACATGGTATGATGATATGTATCCACGCCCACCTCTTCCAGGTCATTATGCTTGCCGCTTACGCGAAGGCATTTTTGCGTATCGGCCACCCGGGTATGCACCGGTTTTTTATTTCCAAGAAAATAGTCTTTAAACTGGTTCATGCCCGCATTGGTAAACATCAATGTCGGATCGTTCTTCACGACGATCGGTGCCGAGGGCACTATTTCATGTCCTTTGCTGCGGAAAAAATCGAGGAACTGCTGGCGTATGTCGGAACTGGTCATCATAAGGAGGTGAATGGTAAATGGTGAGTGGTGAATAGGGAGGAAGTTGGCTTCCAATACCTGTCGGGATGGCAAGTGGCTATTGGCAGTCGCCGCGTTACCGGTGACTTCTTACTGCCAACTGCAAACTGTAAATTGCCGATTGGAATTGTTTTAATGAAGGTGCATACCGGAGCTGTGAACATAACTATTATAGCCTCTTATTCAATATTTTTGAAAAAAATAAATGGGTTGATTTTTGCCTTTTGGGAGGCTATCTTTGCCGCCTGTCCCGATGAAATCGTGATGACGTTACAATTAAGAAAAGCCGCCGGCGTTAAATTAATCAGGCAGGCAAAGGTAAATCAATCGGCCGGCATTTGTACCCCTGGAAATCGTTTTCAGGCTTTGCTTTTATGAAGAAGATCAAGTATTACTACAACACCAATACACTCCGGTATGAAAAACTGGAAACACCTTTACGGGTAAAGCTGTTGCGCATATTTGGTTTTCTCGCGGCTGCACTTGTCACTGCCACCATCATTTCCTTTTTTGCATTCCGTTTTGTGGGTTCACCAAGCGAAAAACTGCTTCGCAATGAAAATGAGCGGTTGAAGGATACCTATAAAGAACTGAATAACCAGGTGAAGGCCATGCAGCAACAGATGAGCGAACTGGAAAAAAGAGATAACGGGGTTTATCGCGCCATCTTTGAAGCCAACCCGATACCGGATAGTGCGAGAGCAAAGGACCTGGAGAAAAAACTGGAAGTAGCCAAAATAGAAGGTATGAGCAATTTTGAGCTCACGTCTTCTATTTTAACATCAATGAATAATCTCGGCGCCCGCATAAAAGCACAAACTTCTTCTTATAATGAATTGGGCGGCCTGATGAAGAATAAAGAAAACATTCTCGCAGGTACACCGGCCATTCAACCGGTAAGTAACGGCGATCTCGAGCGCATTGCTTCAGGTTTTGGTTATCGCATAGATCCAATCTACAAGACGGCAAAAATGCATGCGGGCATAGACTTCGCTGCGCCGCAAGGCACACCTATTTATGCCACTGCTGATGGTGTTGTAAAAATGGCCGGATACAGTGATGGCGGGTATGGCAATCATGTGGTCATTAATCACGGTTATGGATATGAGACTTTATACGGTCATATGTTTAAAGTGAAAGTAAAACCGGGGCAACGTGTTAAACGTGGTGAAGTGATCGGTTATGTAGGCAGTACCGGTAAATCAACAGGACCACATTGTCATTATGAAGTGCACAAAAATGGTCAGAAAATTGATCCTGTATATTTCTTCTATAATGATCTTTCACCTGATCAGTTTGATCGCCTGCTGAAAAAAGCAGCATCATCTAATCAAAGTTTTGATTAGTGATTTCTTCAGTACTGTATTCTGATAATCATTCTGTATATTCATATATGTGGAAAAAAGGGTAACTACCTTTTAAAGGCTGATAAAAATAACAATCGTATCTTCATATACAGTTATGGCAAAATCTCTGGACCAGATACCATTCGACTTTTCTGAAGTATCGGATAGCAAGACAACACAGCAAGAGTCAGCAGGCATATCTGCAAGGCAGCAAATTCTTACCGCTGCAAGTGGTAGTGAAGAAAAAAGCAAACCGGTAATCCGAACAACCGGAATTATAAAAGATCAAAAACCTGTATCAACAAGGGGAAGACGTTCATTGAAAGAATTTGGTCTCGAGGCTGACCTTATCGCCGTACCGGAAGATGCAATACTTTTCCAGAAACAATATTATTCTATCGGTGAAGTAGCTGGCTGGTTCCGCGTCAATCAATCATTGCTGAGATACTGGGAAAGCGAATTCGATATATTACAGCCACGTAAAAACAGGAAAGGCGATCGCTTTTTTCGTCCTGTAGATGTAAAAAATCTTCAACTGATATATGATTTGCTGCGTCGCCGGAAATTTACAATTGAAGGAGCGAAAGACTATCTGAAAAACACAAAGAAGTCTGAAGAAAAATTTGCAATGATACAGTCAATGGAAAAAATAAAAGCTTTCCTGAATGAGTTAAAAGCGGGTCTTAGCTCATAAAATCATTATTCCTCTCTTTATTTGATAATAATCACCGACTTATAGCTCTTATGGCTTGATATTTGCTACTTTATAATCCCAAGACCACTTAACCGTTTTCCAGATCCCATTACGATTTACCGCTGCCTTGCCGAACACCTGAATAGACATTTAAATCAATCCAATATTCATTCAGGCCGTTGCAGTCGTAGAAAAGCACCTACCTACCCCTTATCAAAAAATTAATTAACTGAAAATGGAAATAGTTCCATCAGTTGTTGTATTCCCGTAACAATAAGGCGGGAGATTGTTTCTTTTTTTGAAGCCTGTTTTGTTCCTAAAAAAATCACCACCCTTGATTATGCGGTCAGGCTCTTCATTATAAAATAATAAACGGCATTGTTGTAATGCCGTTTATTATTAGACTAATTTATTTGAACTGATTATTTCCCGTAATCCTCACATCTGTATTCGCGCCAGCAATTTCGATATTCAATTGTTCCATCAGCTTCAGAACCTGCATAGTTATTTCCTGCCGAAGAGTATTGAAATCCTGGATGGTGATAGGCGCTGTATAATACTCGCTTTGTATAATAAAAGAATTACCGGTTATATCATTCAAAAAAACCGCTGAGTTCTCGATTTCTTTTCTGCC
>Ga0070676_10002133_pt1 | contig 10073 bp, 6 predicted proteins | sample KBSM53metaG_FD_64667 | JGI IMG/M metagenome (GOLD analysis project Ga0070676, IMG submission 64667) | Miscanthus rhizosphere microbial communities from Kellogg Biological Station, Michigan, USA - KBS M5-3 metaG | ecosystem: Host-associated > Plants > Roots > Rhizosphere > Soil ...
CGATCCGTTCCTGATGACGAACGGCACGCGCATCACCACCAAGGACCAGTGGCGATGCCGGCGCGCCGAGATCAAATCGATCATGGAGTACTGGGTGTCCGGGCCCAAGGGCGCGCCGCCCGCCGCCAGCAACCTGACCTCCACCCTGTCGGGCAACAAGCTCACGGTGGTCATCAACCAGAGCGGCGCTTCGATCACCCTGTCCGCGACGATCACCACGCCCACCGGAAACGGTCCCTTCCCCCTCCTGATCGGAATGAACACGGCGACCGGCAGTCTGCCGTCCAGCATCTTCAGCGGGCGCGGCGTCGCGACGATGGTGTTCACCAGCTCGCAGCTGGTGCCGGACGCCTTCAACGTGACCCGCGGCGCCGGGACCTACTTCACGATGTACCCCGACAAGAACGCGGCCGCGATGATCGAATGGGCGTGGGGCGTCAGCCGCCTCATCGACGGGCTGTACGCGACGGCTGCCACGAACAAGATCGACCTCAAGCGCATCGGCGTGACCGGCTGTTCCTACCAGGGGAAGATGTCGCTGTACGCCGGCGCGTTCGACGAGCGCATCGCCCTCACCATCCCCGAGGAGTCGGGCGGCGGCGGCGAGGCGTCGTGGCGCTTCATGGCGACGCAGACCGGCACCGAAGATCTGGACGCGGCGCAGGGCACGGCCTGGTACGCCGCGAACCTCAAGAACTTCCACAACGCCGACGCGCCGAAGCTGCCCGTCGACATGCACGAGCTGGTGGCGATGGTGGCGCCGCGCGCCATCCTGGCCGTCGAGAACACCGGCATCGACCGTCTCGGCAGTCAGGCCGGGCAGGTGTCGATGCGGGCCGCGAGCGAGGTCTACAAGGCGCTCGGCATTCCGGACCGGATCGGCTTCACACAGGCCGCCGCGTCGGGGCACTGCGTGTTCCCGAGCAGTCAGACGGCTGACGTGCAAGCGTTCGTCGACAAGTTCCTCGCCGCCATGCCGAACGCGAACACGAACATCATGAAGAACTCATACAATACCGACCTCACGAAGTGGGTCACCTGGTCGACGCCCACGCTGCAGTAGATGTTGATGACGAAGGCGACGAGACGGCTGTTATCGGTGTGCGTCGCCGCCACGGGCTTGTGGGCGGCGTCCTGCGGCGGCGGATCGCCGGGGTCGCCGGGCGCCGGCGGCACCAGCGCGGGCGGCGGCGTCACGGGTTCGGCGGGCACGACCGCCGGTACGAGCGGTAGCGGCGGTGGCGCGGGTGGCGCCGTGGGATCCGGGGGCAGCAGCGGCGTTTCGGGATCGGCCGGTGACACCGGTTCGGCCGGATCGACGGCGACCGGATCGGGCGGCGCCGCGGGCGTGACCGGCTCGGGCGCGACCGGCGGCGCGGCCGCGGGGTCGACCGGACGCGGCGGCACGACGGGCGCGGCTGGAATCGGCGGCGTCGCCGGAACGGGCACGTCGGGGTCCGGCGGCCGCGGCGGCACCACCGGCACCGGCGGCACGACCGGCGCCGGCGGTACGGGCGGCGGCAACATGGCGATGCCGACATCCGTGCACAACGGCCGGCGCGGGCAGGACTTCAACAGCGGCTGGAAGTTCAATCGCGGCGACGTCTCCGGCGCGCAGGCCACGTCGTTCAACGATGCGTCGTGGAGCAACGTGACGCTGCCGCACGACTGGAGCATCACGCTGGCGTTCAATTCCAGCTCGCCGGGCGGATCGAACGCCGGCTACCTCGACGGCGGCATCGGCTGGTACCGGAAGACGTTCATGGTCGATCAGGCTTCGATGGGTCAGCGCCTCTTCGTCCAGTTCGACGGCGTGTACCAGAACAGCGAGGTCTGGATCAACGGCACCTCGCTGGGCACGCGGCCCTACGGCTATTCGACCTTCGAGTACGAGCTGACGCAGTACCTGACGTTCGGCGCCACCAACGTGATCGCCGTGAAGGTGAACAACAACCAGCCCAACAGCCGGTTCTACTCGGGCAGCGGCATCTACCGGAACGTGTGGCTGACCAGGCTGAATCCGGTCCACGTTGCGTACAACGGCGTGTTCGTGTCGACGCCGTCGGTGTCGACCGCGTCCGCGACGGTGTCGGTCGCGACCGAGGTGCAGAACCAGGGAACGGCGGCCGCGTCCGCGACGGTGACGGCGACGGTGCTGGGTCCCACCGGCGCGGCGGTGACGACCGCTGACAGCGCCGCCACCAACGTCGCCGCGAACGCGACGTCGACCGTTCCGCTGATGCTGACCGTCACCTCGCCGCAGCTCTGGTCGGTGAGCGCGCCCAACCGCTACCAGGTGAAGGTCGAGGTGAAGGTCGGCGGCGCCGTCGTCGACACCTACCTCGCGCCGCTCGGGTTTCGTACGCCGCTGTTCAACGCCAGCACCGGGTTCTCGCTGAACGGCCAGAACATGAAGCTGCGCGGGGTCAACATGCACCACGACCTCGGCGCGCTGGGCGCCGCCGTCAACTACCGCGCCATCGAACGCCAGGTCGAGATCCTCAAGAGCATCGGCGTGAACGCCATCCGCACGTCGCACAATCCGCCCGCGCCCGAGCTGCTGGACATCACCGACCGGCTGGGCGTGCTGATTCTGGACGAAGCGTTCGACACCTGGGAGCAGACCAAGACCACCAACGACTACGGAAAATCCTTCACGGCCTGGGCGCAGCGGGACATCCAGGCGATGGTGAAGCGGGATCGCAACCACCCCAGCGTGATCTTCTGGAGCATCGGCAACGAGGTGGGCGGATCGACGACGGCGACCGCGACGAACCTGATCAACTGGGTGAAGGCGCTCGACACGACGCGCGCGATCACGTGGGCGTCCAACAAGATGGGCGGCCCGCACGTCAGCGAGGGCGACGATCGCAACGTCGCCAAGCTGCTGGACGTCGTCGGCTACAACTACGCGCCGTACGCGGGCGACTACGACGCCGACCATTCCGCCAACCCGGGCTGGAAGCTGCTGGGCACCGAGACGTCGGCCGCCGTGCGCAGCCGCGGCATCTACCACACGCCCGCCGGCACGCTGACCAAGGCGACGTCGATGTCGATGGCCGACCGGCAGTGCTCGTCGTACGACAACGAGTCGGCCGGGTTCGGCGACAGCGCGCAGAACTCGTACAGCTACGAGAACTCGCGCGCGTTCGTGGCCGGGTCGTTCATCTGGGCCGGGTTCGATTACATCGGCGAGCCGACGCCGTACTCGTCGTACCCGTCGAAGAGCTCGTACTACGGCGCCATCGACACGGCCGGGTTCCTGAAGGACGTTGCTTACTTCTACAAGAGCCGGTGGACGACCGCGCCGATGGCCCACATCCTGCCGCACTGGAACTGGACCGCCGGGACGATGGTGACGGTCTACGTCTACAACAACTGCGAGAGCGTCGAGCTGTTCCTGAACAACACGTCGCAGGGATCGAAGGCGATGTCGGGCAGCACGCTGCGCGCCGAATGGACCGTCACGTGGGCGTCCGGCACGCTGCGCGCGGACTGCAAGGTCGGCGGCGGCGTCGTCGCGACCGATCAGATGCGGACCGCGGGCGCGGCGGCGCGCGTCGCGCTGTCGGCGGACCGGACGACCATCAACGCGGACGGACGGGATCTCGTGTTCATCACCGGCGACGTCCTCGACGCGAACGGCGCGATCGTGCCGAACGCCGAGAACTCGGTGAGCTTCACCGTCTCGGGCGCCGGGCAGCTGGTCGGCGTCGATAACGGGAATCCCGTCGACACGTCTTCGTACAAGGGCACCAGCCGCAAGGCGTTCAGCGGCAAGGTCCTGGCGATCGTGCGATCGACGGGCGCCGCCGGCAGCATCGTGATCAGCGGAAGCTCGTCCGGATTGACGATCGATCCGGTGACCGTCAGCGCGCGCTGAACTTCGCGTTTCTTTCGATTCACTCTCATTTGTGGCGCGCAGCGATCTGTTCCCGCCTGTCGGGAATTCTGTCTTCTTGACGCCGTCGTGGCTGAGCTCGACGTGCACAGCAACGCTATTTCTTTTAATTCGCGACTGGGCCACCCTCAGGGCACACGATGACAGCAACGGCAAATCACGCGACGGAAACCAAGGGCGCCCCCTCGCTGAGCTCGACCGGCGTGAAGAAGGTCATCTTCGCGTCGTCGCTCGGCACGGTGTTCGAGTGGTACGACTTCTACCTGTACGCGACGTTGGCGCCATTCTTCGCCGGGCTGTTCTTCCCGAAGACCAACGAGACCGCGGCGATGCTGGGCAGCTTCGTCAGCTACGCCGCCGGGTTCCTGGTGCGCCCGTTCGGCGCCCTGGTGTTCGGGCGCATCGGCGATCTCGTCGGCCGCAAGTACACCTTCCTGGTGACCATCCTGGTCATGGGCCTGTCGACCGCGGCGGTCGGCATCCTGCCGACCTACGCGAAGGTCGGCTTTCTCTCGCCTGTCCTGCTCATGATCTTGCGCCTGGCGCAGGGCCTGGCGCTGGGCGGCGAGTACGGCGGCGCTGCGACGTACGTCGCCGAGCACGCGCCCGACGCGAAACGCGGCCTGCACACCAGCTGGATCCAGACGACCGCCACGATCGGCTTCTTCCTGTCGCTTGTCGTGATCGGTGCCTGCCGCGCGAACATGGACCCCACGGCGTTCAGCGTCTGGGGATGGCGAATCCCGTTCCTGGTCTCCCTCGTTCTACTCGTCGTCTCGGTCTACATCCGGCTCAAGCTGAACGAGTCGCCAATCTTTCTCCAGATGAAGTCGGAGGGGAAGGGGAGCAAGCAGCCGATTCGCGACAGCTTCGCCAACTGGCCGAACGCGAAGATCGTGCTGCTCGCGCTGTTCGGCGCGGCCGCCGGCCAAGGCGTTGTCTGGTACACAGGTCAGTTCTACGCGCTGTTCTTCCTGACGACGACGTTGAAGATCGACTGGAAGACCGCGTACATCGTCGTGGCGGTCGCGCTCGCGCTCGGCACCGGACTGTTCGTCTTCTTCGGCTGGCTGTCCGACAGGATCGGCCGCAAGAAGATCATGATGGCGGGCTGCCTGCTGGGCGCCGTGACCTACTTTCCGCTCTACCACGCGATGACGAACGCCGCGAACCCGGCCCTGGGGCACTTCGCGGACACGACCAAGATCACCGTGACCGCGACCGACTGTCGCGTCCACTTGTTCCCGACGCCGAGCACGGTCTACAGCGACTGTGACAAGGCGCGCGACCTGCTTTACAAGCGCAGCCTTTCGTTCGACAGGATCGAGGGCGCGCAGGGCGCGAAGCCGATCACGAACATCAACGGCGTCGAGATCGTCGGCGTCGACGAAGCGAAGCTGGCGGCGACGCTGCAGGCGCTCAGCTACCCGACCAAGCCGAACCCGGCGGACATCAACGTGCCGCTGCTGATCCTGCTGGTCCTTGTTCAGGTCATCTTCGTCACGATGGTCTACGGACCGATCGCGGCGTTCCTGGTCGAACTGTTCCCGGCGCGCATCCGCTACACGTCGATGTCGCTGCCCTATCACATCGGCAACGGTTGGTTCGGCGGCATGTTGCCGCTGATGGCCGCCGCGCTGGTCACTGCTCGGGGGCACATCTACGCGGGGCTCTGGTACCCGGTGATCGTCGCGGCGATCACCTTCGTGATCGGCATGCTCTTCATCCGCGAGACCCGCGACCACCGCATCAGCACGCTCTGAGCGAGCTAGCGGTAGCCGAGGATCATCTTCGCGACGAAGTCGTTGGAGGCGTCGGTCAGGCCCTGGCCGATGCCCAGGTGCAGCTCCAGCTGTTTCCAGCGCAGCACATCGACCACCTCGTAGATGTAGTGCTCCTGGCTGGACGCCGGCAGCCAGAGGCCGATGGGCCCGAAGCCGGCGTAGTATTCGACGCCGACGGACAGCAGATCGGCGCGCACGTAGCGGATCGTCGCCGCGGGCTCGAATGATGGCGCCTGACCGCGATCGGCGCCGGCCAGGGCGATGTCCAGGATCGGGTTGATCGCCACGAAGACCGCCCCGGACGCCGGCGACCAGGCGGCGATGGGCCGGATCTCCGAGCCCCACACGCCGCTCTCGAATCGTTCGGGAATCCGCGCCACCTCCATGTTCACGCCCCAGCGGAACGGGCTGCCCGGGCGCGGCGGCGCGATCAGCTTCGTGCGCAGCTTGCTGCCGGCATATTCGAACGAACCGTCCGCCAGCAGCGCCGTCTGAAAGTACGCGCCCACTTCCCACCAGCTGTTGACCGCGTACGCGGCTTCCAGCGTGAAGTGGGACTGGTGATGCGCGGGCAGCTCGGGCGGCTCCGCGCTGCGGCGGCCGGCGATCACCGAGTTGACGTGAAGCTCGGCGCCGAGCGAGCCCGGCGCCACCATCGATCCGTCGTAGACCTGGATCTCGAAGGGATCGACGGCGCGCGCCGCCGACGGTCCCGCGAGGATGCCCGCGACGATCAGGAGGCGAAGAGCGCGCCGGACCATGCCGGCGCAATTCTACGGCCTACTTGATCTGGACGACCTCGTACATCTGCTTGCCGTCCTTCTCGATCGGCTGGTAGTAGGTCTCGCCGATCTTCACGTACTTGCGGTCGCCGATGGTGACCTCCTCGCCACCTTCAGGCAGGTTCTCGACGATCGTTCCCGCGGTCGGCGCCGCGACGGTGTAGCCGGCCGCGGTCTTGTTGTAGTAGGTGCCGCCGTAATAGTACGTGTTCGCCGACTGGTTCACGACGACGGCGCCCGAGGGCAGGGTCGTGACGGTTGCGCCCACGGGCGCCGTGACCACCGTGTATCCGCTGCTGGCGGCGGGCACGTACCAGACGCCAGAGTTGTAGTAATAGTTCGTGTTGGCCCAGCTGACGGCGACCGCCGTCACCGCCATCGTCGCGACGAACGCGCCGAACGGGTAGAAGCCGACGCCGAACGCGAAGGGTCTGTACCGGTGGTACGCGTAGGGGCGGGCCGCGTAGAAGGACCGGCCGCCGTAACGGTACGGAGCGCGCGAGTAAGCGACCGGCGACGGGCGCACCACGGTGTTGCGCTGGATGTTCACATCGCCGCCGCGGTTGATGTTGACGTTCCGGCTCGCGTTGACGTTCGTCCGGTTCGCGTTGACGTTCGTGGTTCGCCCGCTGTGCGTCGCGGGCGCCGTCCGATTCGCGCCGCCCGCGGCCGGCTGGCTGGGCCGTGACTGGGGCGCGGGTCGTGCCTGAGGCGCCGCTGCCGGAGCGGATCTCGCGGGCGCGCTCGGTCGCGCTGCAGCGCCGCCGCCCATGCGTGCACCGCCGCCGCCACCACCGCGCATCCCGCCGCCGCCGCGCGCGAAGGCTGGCCCGGTCGAGCCGGCGACCAGCGTCGTGCCAAGCATCAGCACCGACGACAAGCGCGACGCGAACGACCACCGCCTCGGCCCCATCTTGCTGGACTGCATGAAGTACTCCTCCGTCGTCACGCGGCTCTGCCGGACGCGCGGACGCTCCCATATAAGAACGTGGTTTCCGGGCCGACCCTGGCAAGCCGAGGCGTGCGAGATCAGCTTCCGCGGTACGCCTGGCCTGCTTCAGCGCGCCAGGCTGGCGCGCCGTCCCGGTCGCGATGGATCGACGACCGTCTGATGGCCCGTCACCGGCGCCGCCAGCGCCGAGCCGATCAGGACGCCGCCGGCGACGTACGTCCCCGAGTCGGAATCAGGAAGGATGTCGTACGTGAAAGACTGTCCGTACGCGACGGTGTGCGCGGCGGTGACGGACACGCCGTCCAGCCGATCGCCGGCGACGAGATCGCCGAACGTCCGGCCGTCGGCGGTCGGGTGGTTGGGCGTGACATGCAGGACGACGCCGTGGGCCAGCCGCAACTCGACGACCTGGTGAGTCGGCGCGACCGGCGTGCGGTGGACGAGCTTGATCGGAACGATCGCGAGCGCGCCGCGGTGCACGCTGTAGACGAGATCGCCGATGCGCAGCTCGGCGATGGGCCGCGCGCCGGATGGCGTCGCGATGGGCGTCGTCGCCGCCGTGCACGGGCAGCCGCTGATGCAGCCCTGCGGGCACGTGCCGTTCACCGGGTCGAAGCAGCTCGTCACACCAGGGCCGATCTCGACGGTGCAACAGAGCTGGCCGGCCGTGCAGCACGTGCCCAGGCAGCAGGTTCTTCCATCCGGGCAGGGGCCGTTCAGAGCACATTGCGGCATGCCACAGGTCCCGTTGCCGCAGTACGGATTGGGCCCCGCGCAGACGCGGTTGCAGCCGCCGCAGTTGGCGATGTCGTTGCGCGTGTTGACGCAGAAGCCGTCGCAGCACTTGAACAGCTGGCAGTCGCCGTCGCTCTGACAGGCGATGCGCGTGCCGCCGCCACCGCCTCCACCCGCGGTGCCGCCTGTTCCGCCGCGGCCCGCGGCGCCCGTCGTCCCGGCGGCCGCGCCCGCGGTTCCCGTCGTCCCGGCGGTCCCGCCTGTTCCGCCGCGGCCCGCGGCGCCCGTCGTCCCGGCGGTCGCGCCGCCTCCGCCGCCGGTTCCGCCGCGGCCTGCGGCGCCCGTCGTCCCGCCGGTGGCGCCGGCGGAGCCGCTGGTTCCGCCGCGGCCACCTGTCGCGCCTCCCGTTCCGGTTCCGGCGGCCGCGCCTCCCGTTCCGGCGGCCGCGCCGCCCGATCCGCCGACGCCGGTGCCTCCCGAAGCAGTTCCGGCGCCGCCTCCCGTTCCCGCGCTGCCGGTCGTACCGCTGCCGCCCGCGCTTCCCGCAGCGCCCGTCGTGCCCGCGGCGCCGCCGCCGGTGCCGCCGCGACCAGCACTTGCACCGGCTTGTCCACCTGCGCCCCCGCGGGGGCCCCCGTCGTGGCTCGCCTTGTCAGATCCGCAAGCGGAGATCGAAACGACGGCCACCATTGCGATCGCACGAAGGAGCGGCTTCATGAGGGTGCCTTTCATCTGTTGCCCGCGGCGGCAGCATCATACGTGCCACCGGCGCTGCCCGAAGATTTCGCGAGAGGCGGCGACGGACCCCTCAACAAACTGAGGTCTTGCGCGCCGGCGATCATAAAGCGCCGGTGAACAGTGCGCTCACGACAATATTGATTCTCCGGCTATCCGGATCGCCTTACCGTGGATCCGTGGCGGCGTACGTGGTTCGTCGAGCATCGCTTGCGCTCTTCGCGATCGCGCTGGCGGGCGCGTGCAGTCGACCGTTACATGACCGCGCGGAATTCGACGCCGGGGCGGCCGGCGCGGCCGGCGCGGGCGGCGCGGCCGGCGCGGGCGGCGCTGGCGGCGGGTCCCACGTGTGCCTTGCTTGCCCGCCGATACCGGTGGATGCGGGCTTGCCGCCGCCGAAGCCGCCGGTGGGGCCGCAGCTCGTCGCGGGTCCCGCGCACGCCTGCCTGGTCGACGAGGGCGGCTCGCTCTGGTGCTGGGGTAACAACGCGTTCGGCCAGCTGGGCGACGGCACGCGCGACGATCGCGCGGCGCCCGTCCGCATCGGCAGCGAGAGCGACTGGGTCACGGTTGCGACGGGCGGGGAGGGTTGCACCAGCACCTACTGCGCTCCTGCCGGCGAGCACACCTGCGCCATCCGGCGCGATGGATCGCTCTGGTGCTGGGGCGCGAACGCGGCGGGCCAGCTGGGCGACGGCACGACCGAAGCGCGCTTGCAGCCGACGCGAATCGGCGACGCGGCCGACTGGATGGTGGTGACCGCCGGCTTTGGCGCGACGTGCGGGCTGCGCGCCGGCGCCGGGCTCTGGTGCTGGGGCGGTTCCGGCTGGGACGGCAGCTTCCGCCCTCCGTTTCCGATCGGCGACACGCGCCCGGTCATGGTCGACGGCGCGACGGACTGGATCCAGATCGCGATCGGCCGCGGGGATGAAAGATACGAAGGGGGCCTCGCCTGTGGCGTGCGCGCCTCGGGCGAGCTCTGGTGCTGGACCGAGAGCAACTTCGTGCTGCCCGACGCGACGCGCGTTCCGCGCCGCATCGGGACCGCGACGGACTGGACCGCGGTCAGCGTCGGACCGAATCAGAACGGCAGGCTTTGCGGCAGCCGAACGGACGGATCGCTGGCGTGCGGAACGCCGATGTGCGACGCGACCGCGTGCACGCTGAAAACCACGACCCTCGCC
>Ga0070676_10002152_pt1 | contig 10032 bp, 9 predicted proteins | sample KBSM53metaG_FD_64667 | JGI IMG/M metagenome (GOLD analysis project Ga0070676, IMG submission 64667) | Miscanthus rhizosphere microbial communities from Kellogg Biological Station, Michigan, USA - KBS M5-3 metaG | ecosystem: Host-associated > Plants > Roots > Rhizosphere > Soil ...
TGAATTTGGCGAGACGCGAGGCGACGTCGGCCAGTTCCGCTTGTTTGGCCCGCGTGAGTACACTGTCGACCTTCATATTGTGCAAATCCTGACCCGGGTTGTCGAAATGGTAGGTGCCAAGCACCATTACCTGGATCCGGGCGGGCGCCGGGGTCGGACTTTGCGCGAGGAGATTGGTGCTAAGGAAAGCAGCGAGGCAGGCGTTGGCTAAAATTCTCATAGGTGGATTGGCTTCGCTCGATAAGACGCCATTTCGCACTAGCTTGGATTCAACGTTTTTAGTTCTTTAAGCACGAATTCTGCATCATCATTTTTCGAAGACGAGAAAGATTGATATCGTGCGCGAAAATGGAAGCGGTTGATTGGGCGTCGTTGAACGATCAGGAGCTTCTCGAGTGCCGCATCTCCAAGCTTGGTTTGCGGCTCGAGGGGACGACACTCGAGCCTCTGATCAAACAACTTTATGATGAGCTTTCGGCCAAGGGGCTCGTCTTTCATCCGCGCTGTCACATCGGCGATGAATGGTTCGTGCCGGTCGGTATTCCGGCTATCTTTGTGCCGTTCTTTCTGGTCAACGATCGGCTGCGCGCGCTGGAGCGGACAATGATGCTCGAAGTCGAGGGTGGAACAAAAGATTGGTTTATGAAACTGATCCGGCATGAGGCGGCCCACGCCTACAACTACGCCTATCACCTTCCGCGCAACAAAACGTGGGAGAAGATTTTTGGGCAAACTTCCGACGATGAAACACCCGATTCCTATCGACCCCGCCCATTCAGCCGCAGTTATGTGGTGAACCTCGACGACTGGTATGCGCAGAGCCATCCGGATGAAGATTTTGCGGAGACCTTTGCCGTCTGGCTTACGCCGGGGCTCGACTGGCGCACGCGTTATGCTGGTTGGAAGGCTTTGCAAAAGCTGGAATACGTCGATGAATTGATGCGGTCGCTGGTGGGGAAGCTGCCAGTGCAGACGCCAAACTATCGTGTCGCCGATTACAATTGCCTGAATCTCAAGCTCAAAACCTATTACGCGCGCAAGCGGAAGCTCTACGAAGATGCTTATCCAAATTTTTACGACATCGATCTGCGGCAGCTCTTCAGCGCGCCTGCCGGTTTAAAAGCCAGCTCCTATCTCCGTCTACGGCGTCGCCGGTTACTCAATGCCGTGTGCCTGTGGACTAACGAGAAGAAGTACCGGGTAAACGAACTTCTCACGCGACTGATCGACCGCTGCGATCACCTCGGGCTGCAGGTGCATAACGACGACCCGGAACAGGATTTTCGTGTCTCCGCTTTTATCACCACTCTGGTGATGAATTATCTTTTCACCGGCAAATTCAAGCGCACCAAATAGCGTGAAAAAGAAACTGAAAGTCCTCGCCCTTTTCGACGCCATCCGGCCGACCACCATCGATCAGGATTTGAGTAAGGAGATGAAGACCGTGGATTGGAAAACTGAGGCAAACGTTCTGGGTGCGCTTGGCGCGCTCGGCTACACCGCAGAACATCTCGCCATCTTCGATGATCTCGATCTGTTGCGGCAAAAACTGGAAAACTTCGCGCCGGACGTAATTTTTAATCTGGCCGACCAGTTCAAGAACAACCGCGGCTTCGACCAGAACATCGTTTCCTTTCTCGAAATGCAGGGCGTCCCCTTCACTGGTTGCAGCGCGACCGGGCTCGTGCTTTGCAAACACAAAGGCATCTCGAAAAAAATCCTGCATTATCATCGCATCCACGTTCCGAATTTCGTCGTCATCCCGCGCGGTCAGCGCATCGCCCGCCCCAAACAACTCAAGTTTCCGGTTCTGGTGAAGCCAGTAAAAGAAGAAGCCTCCTACGGCATTTCGCAGGCCTCCTTTGTTGAGACGGACGAGCAGTTTCGGGAACGCGCCGCGTTTATTCATGAGAAGCACGACGCCGACGTGATCGCGGAGGAATACATCGAGGGCCGCGAACTTTATGTGGGTTTGATGGGTAACCTGCGGTTGAAGGTTTTTCCGATCCGCGAACTGGTTTTCCGCGAGGTCCCGCCAGACGAGCCGAAGATTGCGACTTATCGCGCAAAGTGGGACGAGGAATATCGAAAACGCTGGGGCTTGCAAAACAAGTTCGCCGTCGGTCTCGAGGCGGCGCTGGTCGCCCGCATCGAAGAAACCTGCAAGCGCATCTATCGCCTGCTCACCATCGATGGCTACGCCCGCCTTGACCTGCGGTTGACCCCGAAGAACGAAATCTATTTCATTGAGGCGAATCCAAATCCGATTCTGGCAGAGGATGAAGATTTCGCGCAAGCGGCGGGCAAAGCGGGCCTGCCCTATCCGCAATTGATCGATCGGATCATCCGCCAGGGGATGAATACGCTGCGAGATTAGGCCAAGTCGTGAAGCTGGAGGGACACGCGCCGTCGTGTCCCAAAAGTTAGGCGGCGACAGCGCCGCTTCACTCTGGCGTGGCAGGCGGCGGCGGACTCTCTCCAAAGAAAAACGAAACTCGCAATTAGCCGCGGCTGATTTCATCTTGGTCGGATGGCCGACGCGATTACTCCGATGATGCAGCAGTACCAGCGGCTGCGCGGGAGCGTGCCGGCGGACGTGTTGCTGCTCTTTCGCCTCGGTGATTTTTATGAGCTGTTTTTCGAGGACGCGAAAGAAGCAGCCGGTTTGCTCAATGTCGCGCTGACGAAGCGGAATGGCGTGCCGATGTGCGGGGTGCCGTATCACGCGGCGCAAAATTATATCGCGAAACTGATCAAGGCCGGTAAGCGCGTCGCGATTTGCGATCAAACGAGCGAGCCGCAGCCGGGACGGATCGTGACGCGCGATATTACCCAAATCATCAGCGCGGGAACGGTGAGCGAACTCGGTTTGTTAGAGGCGAAGCGGGCGAATTATCTCGGCGCGATTTATGAACACGAATCCGCCAGTCCGGCTCGGACCGTTTTCGGGTTTGCCTACGCCGATTTAACGACGGGCGAGTTCCGGTTGATGCAATTGAGGACGCAAGGCGGGCTGGCGGATGAACTGGCCCGCGTCGGGCCGTCGGAAATTTTGGTGAGCGAGGAACAGCGCGAAGTTTTCGCCTCGATCAAACATGCCCTGGCGCACGATAGCTACGCATTCTTGCCCGAACAGGCGACGTTTACATTATGCGAACATTTCAAAACCAAATCACTTGATGGTTTCGGTTGCGCGGGAATGCCGGCGGCGATCGGCGCCGCGGGGGCGATCATTCATTATCTCAAACATCAATTGCGTCGGAAGATTGATCATCTTTCGTCGTTACGGTGCGAATCGGCGAGTGATCACGTGGTTCTGGACGCAGCCACCCAGATAAATCTCGATCTGGTCGAATCACGCGGTGCTCGCGATACCAGTTTGCTGGCGGTGCTCGATCGCACGGTTACGCCAATGGGCGGGCGGAAATTGCGCAGTTGGATTTTGCAGCCCCTGCGTGATTTGCATGAACTGAACTGCCGGCAGCAGATGATTGCGGATCTGCTGCATGAATCCGATTTGCTGGGGTCGTTACGCAGCGCGCTCAAATCGATTCGCGATATCGAGCGAGCTGCCGGCCGGCTCTCGCAAGCTTCCGGAAACGCGCGTGATCTCGTTACCCTGAAAAATTCACTGCAACAAATTCCGGAATTGAAAGCGGAACTCGGCAAGCTGATCGAGCAGATCAATTTTGGTAGGGCAAGTTCTCTTGTAGAGGCGGGCGTGTCACCTGCAACATTTTCGCAGGATCAGCCGGCACGGCTGCCACTACAAACACAATCCCACCAATCGTTAGCGAATCGTTTGCGAGGTGAGATCGCGGAGATGCCGGAACTGGCCGCGAAACTGCAAGGTGCAGTGATGGACGATGCCCCGCTGGCCTTGAAAGAGGGTGGAATTTTTCGGGATGGCTTTGATGCCCAACTTGATGAGCTCCGAAATGCCTCACGCGATGGGAAGAATTGGATCAATGCGCTGCAGGAGCGCGAAATTGCCGCGACCGGAATCAAATCACTGAAGGTGCGCTTCAATTCGGTCTTTGGTTATTTCATCGAAATCACGAAATCGAATCTGGCGAACGTGCCGACGCATTACACCCGCAAGCAAACGACGGTCGGGGGGGAGCGCTTTATTACCCCGGAATTAAAGGAAATGGAGGCGAAAATTCTGGGCGCGGACGAGCGCGCGCGAAATCTGGAGTACTCGCTTTTCCAGAAATTACGCGAGGAAACCCTAACGGAACTTGGACCGTTGCAAAAAACCGCCATTGGAATCGCGACTCTGGACGCGATTTGTTCGCTGGCAGAGACAGCGCGGTTGTTCCATTACTGCCGGCCGCAACTGGACGAGTCGCTCCGGCTAACAATTTGCGATGGCCGGCATCCGGTGCTCGATCAAAATCTGGTGGAAGAGAAATTCGTTCCTAACGATACCGAGCTTGACGGGGAAAAGTTGCGACTCGCCATTATTACGGGGCCGAACATGGCAGGGAAATCGACCTACATCCGTCAGGTCGCGCTCATTGTATTAATGGCACAGATCGGAAGTTTCGTGCCGGCGACCCGCGCCGAGATCGGTCTGGTTGATCGCATTTTCACGCGGGTGGGAGCGAGCGACGATCTTTCACGCGGGCAATCCACCTTCATGGTGGAGATGAACGAGACCGCCAATATCGTCAATAATGCGACCGAACGCAGTCTCATTATCCTCGATGAAATCGGCCGCGGAACTTCAACCTTCGATGGCCTGTCCATTGCGTGGAGCGTGGCGGAATTTCTGCACGACAAGATCAAGGCGCGAACCCTTTTCGCGACCCATTATCACGAGCTGACCAAGCTGGCAGCGGAGCGGAAAGGGGTGGTAAATTTCAATGTCGCGGTGCGGGAATGGAACGAGCAGATCATTTTTTTGCGTAAGATCATCCCGGGCGGTGCGGACAAGAGCTACGGAATTCAGGTGGCGCGCCTGGCCGGTCTGCCCAGGGAAATTTTAGATCGCGCCAAAGACATCCTTGCGCATTTGGAAAACCCGAATGGCGCAGTAGTTCACGGCAAATCAAAACGAAAAAGATCGGCGCAAAAACTACCTCAATCGCAAAAGCCGCAACTCGATTTGCTCTAGATTCCACGCGCGCACCCCGTGCATTTGTCGTGACGGTGGAGTGATGCTGAAATTATAGTCACGGCGAACGCAATTATGGCGGTTAAGACCGAAAAAGAACTAAGTGAAGATCAGCGCGCGCATTGGCTGAAGGCGGTGGCGGCGATCGAGCTGCGCAACTTCGGTTACGCCATTTCCCTTTTGCAGGGAATTCTGAAACAGGAGCCGCAATTTCTCACCGGCCGTCAATTGTTACGCCGGACCGAGGTGACCCGATTGAAAGCGGCGAAAAAGAAATTTTTCAATGTTTCGACTGCATCGGTGGCGGTGATGAAAGCGCAGCGCGAAATGAAGAAGGATGCGAAGCGCGCGGTGGAATTGATCGAGAAAATTCTCGAAAACGAACCCTACAACAAACAGGCGAACCTGGCTCTAAAAGAGGCAGCGGTGGCGGCGGGATGGCTTGAGACTGCAGTGTTCGCGCTGCAAACCTTGCTCGAAGAAAATGCGCGCGATACCAAATTGCTGCACGAACTGGCGCGACTCTATCACGCGCTGGGCGAGAGCGAGCGCGAGGTCGAGATTTATAATCGGATCAACGCGATCGATCCAGGCGATGCCGCCGCGATGAGGCTTGGAAAAGATGCTTCGGCGCGCGATTCGATGAAGAGCGGGGGTTGGGGAGCAGCCGAGAGTTATCGTGATTTAATTAAAGACAAGGAAGCGGCGGTCTCGCTGGAACAACAAAGCCGGATGCAATTGACAGGAGAGTCGCTCAGCCAGCAGATCGCTGAGACCTACGCGCTGCATCAGGCCGAACCACAGAATGTCGATGCAGCGCGGCGGCTCGGGGCATTGAGCGAAGCGAAGGACGATCTGGAAGCAGCAATTGCATGGTATCGATACGCTTCCGATTTAATGCACCGGAGCGATCCGGGTTTGGTTCGGAAGATTTCCGATCTTGGGGTGAAGCAGACGGAACGCGAGATTACAGCGTTAGAGGAATTCGTCGCCAATAGTGCCAGCGATCCCGTGCTGCTCGTGCAAAAGAACGCCGCGCTGGCCGCAGCCAGAAAGCGGCGCGCGGAAATGTTAATCGAGGAAGCGCGGAAACGGATCGAGCGTAATCCGACCGATCTGCAGTTTCGTTTTGAACTGGGTGAACATTTGATGAATGCGGGACATTTTCGTGATGCTTTGCCGGAATTGCAGCGTGCCCGGCAAAATCCGAATGCGCGTTTGAAGGCAATGAATGCGCTCGGGCAATGTTATCGCGAATTGGGAATGTTTGATCTGGCGGCCAGGCAACTGGAGGAAGCCGCGCGCGAGATCGCAACCATGGACGCAACAAAGAAGGAAATCGTTTACAATCTCGGGCTGGTTTACGAGCGGATGGGTAACCGCGAGAAGTCACTTGCCTGCATGAAGCAAATTTACGAGGCAGACTACGGCTACAAAGACGTGGCAACGCGAGTGGAAAATTCCTATGCGGCCGGGAGCTGATTAAGCACTGCGATTGCAATTACGACCAGCTTCTGAGGGCGGTTCGAGTCAGGTTTGCCGGAGTTTTAGTTCGGCGCCCTTAATCTTAGCAAAATCTATGAAAAATAAGTTTTCCATAAATAGTCGGTTAATTATTAGCGTCATTGCCATTGCTTGCATCGGCCTGAGTGGAATGGCTTTGGCTCAAAATCCTAAATCAAAGTCCGATAGCAACACTAACAAGGCTAAAGCGAGCACGCTGAGTTCTGCTGACAAGGCTTTCATTAAAGATGCGGCCAAAGGCGGAATGATGGAAGTGGCGAGGGGTCGCGTGGCACAGAAGGACGCGAGTGTAGCGAAGTGAAAAACTTTGGAGCGCGAATGGTGAACGACCACAGCAAGGCGAATGAAGAATTAAAGGCGATCGCCAAAGAAGAAAATGTCGAGTGGCCGGGGAAAAAGGAAGCGGGCAAGTGGAAGTGGGACAAGGATTACATGGATGCGATGGTGAAAGATCATGAAAAAGATCTGGCGGAATTCGAAAAGGAAGCCAAAAACGGGAGCAATCCGAACGTGAAAAGTTTCGCCGACAAAACCGCTAAGACAGTGCGGGAGCACCTGGAAATGGCGAAAGAGATTGATGCCAAGTTGAAGTAGTACTGTTGCTGTTTGTTGCTGCAAAACGGCGCGTCGCAAAAGGCGCGCCGTTTTCTTTTAGGGGACGTTTGCGCGCTTGGCGCAGCCGTTTTTCGCTCTAGAGTTCGCAGGCGATGCTGCCCCAATTTTCGAGAGCCGGAAATTTCGAGCCAAAGCTTTACACCGGCGGCGGGATGCGATTTTATCTGCCGCTTTTGCACGATATCGTCGCTTCAGAAAAACCGGCGTTGGTCGTCACGTTCGGTCTGGGTGGTGCGCAAGCCCACCTCACTTTTTGCCAGACGGCCGCGCAACACAATATTTCATCGAGCTGTGCCGCGATCCGGCGGGCAACGCTGGATGAGGACGCGGCGGATGATCCTGGTTGGCAGAAAGCGCAAAAAGCGACGGCGGAGTTTTTTCCAACGATCTCGCAACTGATCGATGGCGGTTCGACAACGGAATTCTCAGGTGGATCGGTCAACGTGCTTCTGATGGATGATGTTGATTCGGTAGAAACCATTCGACTTGAGCTGGAGCTGTGGAGCCCGAAATTATCCTCGGACGCGCTGGTGATGCTGCATGGGCTGGATCAGGAGCGAACCGATCCACCCAGAGGTGCATGCTCAGCTTTCCTAAAGGAAAAAGCTGCGGGGGAATTCCATAACGGAATTGGATTGGGAATCGCGCCGAGATGAAGTTGTCACCGTTGCGGGAAGCGATTTTCCTGAGCACCGCAGCGTTGGGGCAAAGCTACCAACTGGTCGCCGATTTGATGCAGGCGCGCGTGCAAGCGAAAGGCGCCGAGGATCGGGCCCAGATGCTGCAAGCATGGCAGCTCTGGTTTGATGCCGTTTTCGAAGACCGGAACAAGGCGCAGTTGGAGATGGAAAATCAGTTTGATCAATTGCAGAGCCTGGCTGCCGCGCTCGAACAAACCCAGTCGCCAGTTACATGGAGAAAAAATGGAGCGCGCAAATTCTGCGCGATCCGTATTACAGCCCAAACTTGTCGCTTCATTCGCGCGGTTTTGATCTTGCCTTTCCGCCCAGGTGGGAAAATGAAGCCGCAATAACTGAAGCGGACTGAACGATGCGCAAGACGAAAATCATTTGCACGCTCGGCCCTGCGAGCGAGAAACCCGAAATGCTGCGGCAGTTGGTTCACGAAGGTGCCGATGTTTTTCGGCTGAACATGAGTCATGCGCAGCATGATTGGGTGCGGGAGATCATCCCGCGAATTCGCGCTATCGCGGAGGAACTTGGCCGTTCCGTCGCCATTCTCATGGACACGCAAGGCCCGGCCATTCGCACCGGCGATCTCAAGACTGAATTGCATCTCAAACCCGGCGACATCCTCGAGTTAACCGTCCGCGGAGCAAAGAGCGAAGAAGCACACTCGGTGGATGTGAACTACGATGGATTGGTCAACGACATCAACGAAGGCGACACCGTTCTGGTTGATAACGGCGTCATTCATCTCCTCGTCCTGGAGAAACGGGAGAACCGCATTCGTTGCAAAGCGATCACGCCGGGAACGCTGGGGTCGCGGCGCCACATTAATCTGCCGGGTGTGCGAGTGAATTTGCCGCCGCTGACCCAAAAAGATGTCGGAGACGTCGCACTGGGCGTGGAAATGAACGTGGACTTCATCGCCTTGAGCTTCGTGCGTCAACGGAGTGATTTGGACGAGTTGCGGGAAATACTGGCGCAAAAAGGAAGCAAAGCCCAGGTCATGGCGAAGATCGAAGATCAGTCCGCTGTCCGTTTGATCCATGAGATCATCGCTTCGGCTGACGCTATCATGGTGGCGCGGGGCGATCTCGGGATCGAATGCCCGATCGAGGAGTTGCCGATTATTCAGCGAAAAATTGTGAAACTTTGCGCGCGGCTGGGAAAGCCGGTGGTGGTCGCGACGCATATGCTGGAATCGATGATCCACAATCCCCTTCCGACCCGCGCGGAAATTACCGATGTGGCGAACGCGGTTTTCGAGCAAGCCGATGCCATCATGTTGAGTGGGGAAACCAGCGTCGGAGATTATCCGGTGGAATGTGTGCGCATTTTGAATCGGGTGGCGTTGCGCATCGAGCGCAGCGGTGGCGCCGGTTACGCCAAAGCAGCAGTGCTGGAAGATGTGCGACAAAAAACTGTCGCATCGGCGATTGTGCTAGCGAACTCGCTCACGCGGGCGCGGATCATCGTGTTTACCCGGCACGGCACAATGGCTCGTAATACTGCGAATCTGCGTCCGGAAAACGCCACGATTTTTGCCTTCACTCCGAGCGAGGAAGTGCAACGCCAACTCGCGCTTTGTTGGGGAACGTATCCAGTGCGGATAAAATTTTCGGATGATCCTAACGCCACCATCGAAGTGGCCGAGAAATATCTGCGCGACGCGGGACTGACTTCGCCCGGCGACAATCTGGTAATTATCAGCGACCTGCGCGCAGGCGATACGTTGGTGGACACAGTGCAACTACGAACGGCACGTTGAACAATGTCATCCCGAGCGCAGCGAGGGACCTCCACAAGGTCGCGTTCCATCGGACACCCGTGAGGTTCCTCGGTCCGAGCCGGACTGGCACTGTCTGCACGGCTCGGAATGACAGCGCGCTGAGAACGGAACACAGACCTGAGGTCTGTGCGCCACACAGGTCTATGACCTGTGTTTCTCAGACGATAAGGAAAAACACGCGGATCGCGCCCCGCGTTTTTCCTAATACTTGTTAGTAGCTCCTACGCCTCGACCGGCATCTCGAGATCGATGTCGATCGGCCGCTCCTTTTTCGCCAGGGCGCGACGCAATTTCGACAA
>Ga0070676_10002153_pt1 | contig 10030 bp, 10 predicted proteins | sample KBSM53metaG_FD_64667 | JGI IMG/M metagenome (GOLD analysis project Ga0070676, IMG submission 64667) | Miscanthus rhizosphere microbial communities from Kellogg Biological Station, Michigan, USA - KBS M5-3 metaG | ecosystem: Host-associated > Plants > Roots > Rhizosphere > Soil ...
GTCGATCTCCGTTGCTAGCGGGGCGTGACGCCGCGCAGGAACAGCCGAACCGCGTATTGAAGGTGACGCTCCTGCTGCTTCTTGGAGCGGAACACGCCGAAGTCGGCCATGCGCGCAGGGACCGCCTCGACCATCGCCAGGAAGTGCTCGGCCGCCAGTTCGGGGTCTCCCACGTCGATGTTGCCGAGCTCCGCGTGCCGACGAAGCAACTCGGTGACGGCGCGCTGTCTGCCGGCCCACATCATCGACTCGGCTGAGACTTTGAACTCCGGGAACATCGCGGCCTCGCTCATCGCGATCTGTTTGAGGCGCACATTCTGTGGATGCACAGCTCTGGTTACCGCTGCCCGGCCGACGGCGAGCAGCGCCGCCTCCAGATCGTCTCCATCGACGTCGGCGACCACTTCGTCATCGACGAAACGCGCAAGGGCCCAGGGGATCACGCTCGCAAACAGCGCACGCTTATCCGCGTAGCGGGTGTACAGCGAGCGCCGAGTGACGCCTGCGGCCTTGGCGATGGCCTCCATACTGGCTCCGGCATAACCCAATTCGAGGAAAGTCGCGACTGCGGCCTCACGCACCGCGAGGTCGAGCTTTTTCGCCTCTGCCTGGGTGGGCCGTCCACGCCGAGTCGCCACCAGCCGAATTGTACTGCCGGTGCGACCTAAGCGGCTGATACCTGTCAGGTCTTGACGGGCAACTTTGCCCAACCACCTACGGGGGTACGCGCTCGACAGGCATTGTCGTAGTCGACCTCCTCCCGAGCGAAACTACAAGCACAATTGGTCATCTGGGTTGGTTCGGTACGCCGGGAAACAACTGCGCCGTCGGACCTGAGATCACATAACCACCAAGCTTCGTCACAAGATGGGGCGCGAAAACGGCGCCGTAGAGCACGTTTCCGATGACGATGACGGCGATGACGGAAAGCACCGCCGACTGGACGCGGGTCGTCGACATTTTGTCCGCCCACATCTCGATGACATTCCGGCCTTGCGAATCCGTCCGGCCCAGCAGGTAGGTGAAGACCATCATCTGTATGCCCATCGCGATGGCGTCGTAGATCGGGTACTGGTGCAAAGTCCCCTCGAACAGTCCCAGTCCGGGAATGACGTAGGCGTAGTAGAAGACTCCCAGCCGGGCGCCGAGACCGGCGTTGAACACCAAGGCCCAGCAGAAGCCGACGATCAGGCCGACAGTCAGGAGCGTGATCGGCCTTCGCCATCCGAACCGTGCGCTCAACCGCCGCCCGAGCGCGGCGCCGATCACAGCAGGCAGGCAGAAGTAGCCGATGTAGCCGACGGGCACCGACGACGGCAGCCCGCCCCAGGTCATGTTCAGCGGCCACCATGAGGGCATGCGTGGAAGTGCGGGCGGAAACTGCGCGTACATCGCCCAGTCGTAAGGCGCCTCGATCCAGGAGAACGAGATCGCCGAGATGCACAGAAGAAGCAGTGGATGCATGCGGCGATGCCGAACGCTCAGGTAGATGCCGGCGACGGTGAACACGATGCCGCTGATCCAGCCGAAGGCAACGGCGGCGGTCAGCAACGGCGTCAACTCGGTGTTCATCGGTCGCGCTCGTCACTTGAGGGTCCCCGGGCCTCGGGGTCGAAGTAGATCACCAGACCGAAGATCAGGGCGATCAGCCCGAACAGGGTGCCGAGCATGATGAGTTGGCCCACGACTAATAGTGCACACTATTCTAAGAGTTCGGTCAAGGCCGGGCTATCGTGAATGCCGTCAACCGCTCAGCGCGGTTCGAGGAGTGAAAAGCCGTGCCCCAGCGACGATCACCCAACAGGCAAGGCGCGTCGGCGCCGACGACCCGTCGAGCCCGAGGGGAGCCGCGACGACTACTGCTCGACGCCGCCCGCGAGCTGTTCGCCCGGCGGGACTACCGCAGCACCACGACGCGCGAGATCGCCGAGGCCGCAGGGGTGAGCGAATATCTGCTGTTCCGCCACTTCGGCTCCAAGGCCGGCCTGTTCCGGGAAGCCCTCGTACTGCCCTTCACGAACTTCGTCGACGACTTCGGCAGGACGTGGCAGGCCGTCGTGCCCGAGGAAACCGACGAAGAGGAGCTGTCTCGGCAGTTCGTAGGGCAGCTCTACGACGTACTCGTTGAGCATCGGGGGCTCTTGTTGACACTTGTCGCATCAGATGGGCTCAGCGAGGAGGAAATCGAGGGCGCCGGCATCGCCGACATCCGACGAGCGCTCACGGTGCTCAGCCAGATCAGCGCGGAGGGCATGCAGATCCGCGGGATGCGGTCGAACCAACCTGACCTACCGGCGCACTCGACGGTCGCGATGATCGTCGGCATGGTGGCGATGCGTTCGACGTTCTTCGGACCCAACCCGCCCTCACGCGAGGCGATCGTCGACGAGCTCGTTCAGGCGACGCTCTACGGCTTCCTCCACCGACCCGATTGATGCCGCGCTGGGGTTTGCCGTGGTCGATACACTGTCGCCACCGCGATGAGAAGAAAACCCAACGTCGAGCAGCGACGCCGCGACCTCTGCGACGCAGCGATCGAATTACTCGCTGCGGGCGGAGCGCGCGGGGTGACCCATCTTCGCGTCGACCGACACGCGGGACTTGCCGACGGCACCACATCCTTCTATTACCAAACGCGAGCGGCGCTGCTGCGCGGTGCGATCGACCGGGTGATCGAGCTCGACGTCGCCGACTTCACCGAGGCGTTGAACGCGACGAGTCAAGGCGAGGTCGACTCCCTGCTGTCGCGCCTCGCCGAACAAGCCATGCGCACGGCGGTCGAGCCGGAACGTGCACGCGCACGGGCCCGATTCGAGCTGATGATGATCGCGTCACGCGACGCTGAACTGGGGGCGGTGTTCGACAGCCTCACGGCACAATTCGTCACGATCAGTGAAGCGGCCGTCGCCCAGGTCCAGCCAGTCGGCGCACCGATTGATGAGGAGCTCATCAAGGAGCAGGCCTTCGCCGTTGTCACCTTCCTCGGCGGGTTCCTCTTCCGGCTCGCGTACGGCCTGGCCGAGATGGACAGCGCCGAACATCTCGAACGCTATCTGCGATCCGTGATCACCGGCGTCGCAGCCGAACACGCGACGTGACGAGGTCACGGGATGACCGAGACCCTGCCCAGCACCCGGGCTTCACGCACCGCGTCGAAAGCGTCCGCTATGCGGGCGAGTTCGAATGTGGGACCTGCGGTCGCGACGGGATCGACGTCGCCGCAGCTGAAAGCGGTGATCACCTCGCGGAACTCGTCGATTGTGTATGCGACGGAGTAACGGACGGTGATCTCCTTGAGTAGCGCGGTGATGGGCTCGATCGCCGTCGGCTCCGCGCACGCTCCGGAAATGACGATGCGGCCGCGCGGGCGCAGCGCGGGCTGGCAGGCTTGGAGCAGTTCGGGCCGCCCGACGCATTCAACCACCGCGTCGTATGCGCCGGGGTCGGCTTGCGCCGCTGACGCGAACCCATCCGTGGCGCCAAGCACGCCGGCCACCTGACGCCGACCCCTGTCGGGGTCGGCCACGCTGACTCGACCGGCGCCCTTCCGCAGCGCCCACACCAGGGTGGTCAACCCGACACCGCCCGCACCGACGATGAGAACGTCGTCACCGGCGGAGATCTCCGCACTGTGCACACCGTGCAGACCCACCGCGAACGGTTCCACCAATGCCGAGCAGGCGGTCGGCAACTCCGCGGGGACTGCGAATGCGTGTCGCGCGGGTACAGCGGCGAACTCGGCGAATCCGCCTGCCGGCCCCATGCCGATGTAGCTTGCCGACGGGCAGTGGGAGACTGACCCGGTCAGGCAGTATCGACACGAACCACACGAGATGACAGGCAGCACAGCGATATTCGTGCCTTGCTTCCATCCGTCGGCCGCCGAGCCGACAGCGACGATTTCACCACCGAGTTCATGTCCCATGACCATGCCCGCAGGCGCGAAGGGCTGCGCCTTGAGGTCGGACCCGCATACGCCGCAGGCGGCAACGCGGATGACCACCTGGTCAGCAGCTGGCGCGGGGTCGGGGAGCTCGACAACCTCGAAGCCGTGATCCTCGGTCGTCACCGCCGCCTTCATCGCGCGTCACTTTCCAATTCAATGTCGAACAGCGACAGGTACTCGTCGAAGAGGGGCTCGAGGTCGGCGCGGGTCACCCCGGAGCCGTCCAGCGAGTAGGGCGCAACACCGAAGCGATCCTGCGGATGAGCATCGAGCCAGTCGAGCATCGCGTGTTCCGTGGCGTTCGTCAGTGGGTCCCCATCCCATTCGTACAGCGACTGCATCACGGCGATCGGATCACGCATCAAATCCGCATAGTGCAGGTCGAAGAATCTCTCGTCGCCGATCCGGCGCCGCGTCGCCAGCGGACGGTCGACGTGTTCCCTCAACTGCTGCAACACGTTCGGCACGATCACATCCACGTCAACCTCGGCACCAAGCACCGCTCGAGACAGGTAATTCAGCCGCAGGAACGACGCAGTCGACTTGAACGGGTCGCGGTGCGCCCACACGATCCGCACGTCGGGGTACGTCGCCAGCAGCGTCTCGATGTGCACTGCGTGTGACGGCATCTTCAGCGACCACACCCCCGGTGCGCGCGACTGCAGCATCTGCAATACCGTCCGCTGATACTCGTAGGCGCTCGACATGTCGGCATGCGACAACCAGTCCGCGTACGCCGATGTCGGCATGTACGCCTCCCACAGGTATGCCTTGAAGTCCTGGTTCTGCACGAAAAGACACTCAGTCGGCCCGTCGGCCTCATCCCAGTGCACCATCGGAATCTCCGCCGCCTTCAGGCCTTCGGCGAGCACATCGAGTTCGGCCTTCTTCTTCAGACACCTGGGATCTGTGCGCAGCGACTCCGGTGGCGCGGGCGGAACGGAATCCTCTGCCTCCCAAGTCAACAACGAACGCCGGAGCGGATCCTGATCCAGCAGATAGCTCGCCAGCGAGGTGCCGGTGCGCGGAAGACCCAGCACCACCAGCGGTCGCTCGATGCGTTGCTCATTCACCTCGGGGTGACACTTCATGTAGTCGATCACCCGCAACCGATTCCACAACGCAGCGACGAACTGCCCGTAGACGAATTCGCGTCCGCCAGGATTCACTCCTGGCGCCGACTCGCACGCATCGACCAGCAGGCGCAGACCCTCCCGCCACGAATCGCCGCCGAAGTCGTCGAGACAGGCGCGCTCGCACGCACGTGTGACGAGCTCGTCCACGCGCGAAGCCGACTGTGAAGAGAGGGACGCCGTCATGCCGACGGATACTATACGTCCGTAGAGAACAAATGTTAGGTTGTGTCTGAATCGATCGCGGGAGGTCGCGCGGATGTCGCCGTCACTGGACGAACTGGTCAAACAGGGCGAGGGCGACCAGGAGGCCGCCGATCTGGGCGACGGCATCTTCATGTCTCGAAACATCGCCAACAGCTACCTGGTCACGACATCGGACGGCGATCTGATGATCAACACCGGAACCGATTTCGAGGCGCCCGACATCAAGACCCGCTTCTCGCGAGTCGGCAGCGGTCCGTTGCGGATGATCACGTTCACCCAAGGCCATCCCGATCACGTCGGCGGGTGGAGTCAATTCGCGGGTCCCGGCGTGCAGACAGTCGCGCAGGCGAACCACTCCGATGTGCGCGAATACTGGCGGCATCTGCACCCGTTCTACGTCCGGCGGATCATGAAGCTGTGGGGCGCCTTCATGGATGTCGAGACGCAGGCGGCGACGCTCCCACCCGAGCCGGTGCTCACTGAATCCTTCATCGACCGTCACACGTTCGAATTGGGCGGCCGCCGCTTCGAGCTGTTGTCCACCCCCGGCGGGGAGACCACCGACGCCCTCGTGGTCTGGATGCCGGAACACAGCACGGTGTTCATCGGCAACTTGTTGGGTCCGTTCTTCGGCCACGTACCCAACCTGTATACGTTGCGCGGCGACAAGATTCGCAGCGCGATGGCGTTCGTCCATTCCGTCGACCGGGTGATCGCGCTCGGCCCGCACACACTCATCAACGGCCACGACGTGTTCCGCGGCGCCGACGAGATCTCGGCAACGCTGACCAAGGTGCGCGACGCGACGGTCTATCTCCGCGACCGCACCATCGACGGGATGAATTCCGGCGCAGACCTGTGGACCCTGATGCAGGACGTGACACTGCCACCCGACATGGCGCTGCCTCAGGTACACGGCAAGGTGCCGTGGATCGTTCGGGCGATCTGGGAGGAGCATGTCGGCTGGTTCCGTTACGAATCAACCACCGAGCTCTACGAGGTACCGCCCTCATCGGTGTGGTCGGACATCGTCGACCTCATCGGCGGGACCGCGCCCCTGACCGATCGCGCCCAGGCGCACGCCAAGGCGGGCCGTCCCCTTGAGGCCTTGCACCTGATCGACATCGTGCTGGCCCACGCTCCGACAGATCGCCATGCGCTCGAAGTGAAACGTGCTGCGCTCGAACAGCTTCTAGCCGCCAGCGGGCGTGCGAACCACAGCGAAGTTCAATGGCTCGAGCAAGACATCAGGAGCGCAACCGTGAAGGAGGACCAGTGAAGGCCGAAAGCCTCTACCACACCGGCGTCGTCGTCGACGACCTCGAGAAGACGATGAATTGGCTCGCCGACGTGGCGGGCTATACGTGGACTGAGGTCGTCTCCGTCGACCAGGACGCGGTGACGCCGGACGGCGAGGTGACCATCCCGATGAAGATGGCCTATTCGAGGGCCGACCCCCGGCTCGAATTACTCCAGACCGTTCCCGGTACCGTCTGGACTCCCGCCGACTCCGGTGTGCACCACATCGGCTACTGGTCCGATGACGTCGAAAGCGATTTGGCGACTTTGGAATCCAATGGCATGACCTTCGAGGTGAAGTCCTACAATCCCGACGGCTCCGGCACGCTACTCTGGGCATACGCCAAGGGCCCGACAGGACCGCGCATCGAACTCGTCAGCCGCAGCATGGAACCGTTCATCGTCTACTGGTGGGGTACGGCGACCTCTGCGAGCGGGTGACGCGGCACCCGCCTATCCCCCGGGTCCGTTGGGCCACTTGAGCAATGAGCCGGCGTCGACACGAATCTGCTGTCCGGTGATGTAGCGGCTCTCATCGCTGGCGAGAAACACCGCGAGGTTTGCCATGTCTTCGGGTTCGATGTACGGGATGGGCATGGCCTGGAAGATGGTGAACAGCGGTTCGGCGTCCTCGCGCGTCGCCTGCTTGCCCTCGGCGGTCAGGTCGGGGCGGAACATGCTGTACATCCCGTCGTTCTGCAACAAATGGGTGTTGCAGTTGGTGGGGTGAATGGCGTTGACCCGGATCATCCGCTCTGCGAGCGCCATGGACATCTCCTCGACGTACTCGATCAGCACGCGCTTGCTCCAGCCATAGCCGCTGCCGCCAGGACCCATGTTCGGGTTGTCGGTGGTGCCGCGGATCATCCCAGCCGTCGAACCCGTGATGATGACCGAGGCTCCGTTGGGCAACTGAGGGATTGTGACCGCGACGGTATTCATCACGCCGAGCAGGTCGACGTCACTGGCGTCCACGAACGACATCGCGTCGTGCGCTCTGCCCATGGCCATCGGCAAGATGCCCGCGTTGGCCACGACGATGTCGATCTTGCCGAGATCGGCCAAGCCTGCCTCGACAGCGTCGCGCAACTCGTGCCGCTCGCGTACATCGGCGATTTTCGCCACCACGCGGCGGCCGACCTCTTTAACGGAGCGCTCAGTCTCCGAGAGATCGTCGGGCGTCGCCAGGGGATATGGATTCGACGGGATGTCGCGGCAGATGTCGACGGCGATGATGTCGGCGCCTTCCTTGGCCATCGCGATGGCATGCGCCCGGCCCTGCCCACGCGCTGCACCCGTGATGAATGCGACCTTGCCCTCAAGCCTTCCGGCCATGCGTCACCCGCCGTTCCTCCAAGGCGCGGGCGAATCCCACGCTCGCCGCTGACCGAAATTTATGAGACAGGGGCGATGTAGGCAATACCTTTCGGGACAAAAATTTGGTTTCAGTTCGACCATGCGACCAAATCTCAGGGTGCGACGTCCAGATCGACGTCAGCGTCGAAGTCACTCACACTTCTTCGCGCCGCGTCAACCCCGGCAAAGGCGCCGCCCGACTAGCCGACGATCTCGAAGATCGCCGCAGCCGAGGTGACAGCCTTGTCACCGTTGCCTTCGTCGTGCAGGAGCATCCGCACCCCAACCTTGCCGGAATCGCTTGGGTGCGCGGTGCCGTCGACGCGGAACGGTCCGACCTTGCCTCGCGCCATGAACATGACGTGCCAGCTGACCACTTGAAGTTTCCTGGTTCCCACCGCTTCGGCTGCTAGATCGATCGCCGCGGTTTCGAGCACGACGTGCTGCGGTCCGATGTGCAGCGCGGCGTCAGGTGACGCGAGTTCGAGGCTGAGGGCGGGCAGTATCCACTGACCGTTGGGACGTTTTGACGCTCCGAATGCCTCCCAGAGCGGCGGCAGATCGGGTGAGTCCTCGATCACCAGCTCCGTGCCCGAAACATCCATCTTGTCAAGGCCTTCCGGCGGGATCCCGATGATCGCGCCCTGCCCCTCGTTGAAGGCGATGATCCGGTCAGGATTATCGGCGTCGACGATCTTGCAGCGCCCGTAGCCCATCGTGCGTCCCTGGTGCACGTTGCCCGAGTCGACAACCTCGACCTTCTTCACGTCATAACCGGGGTCGACGATCTGCACGGAAGCGATCACCGGGTTCGGCACTGCGATCAGGTCGGTCTGACAACCCTCGGGTGAGGCTATGGCCAACGGCGCCACCATGATTCCACCTGAATCGTTTCGCATGTCGCGGCGAATGACGACGGTGTCGTCGACTTCTCCCACGTTCATCGACGAATGGTTGCGCCCGATGTAGCGATAGCTCAGCAGGCCCGTCCAGCGCCGATACAGCTCGTCTCGGTACCCGTCGGCATCGCCTGTGAACTCTCTGATGTCACGCAGTTGTTCATTCACTCCTGGCTCCGTTCTCTGTTGCGCCGCACCTGGTTGAAGGGCACACCGCGGTCAGCGGCATACTCGCGCGGAAAGTTCAGTACCCGCTCACCGATGACGTTGCGTGCCATCTCCGTCGTGCCGCCGCCGATATTGGCGATCTGTCGGCCGAGATATCGATTACCGATGGCGAATAGCTCAGGTTCCGCCTCGACGACCGCGCCTGTGCTCGTAATCGCATGGGCGGCATCGGTTTCGACGTTGTGGGCTTCTGCCATGAGCGCCCGGATGATCGACCCTGCCGCGGGAGGCAGTCGGCCGTCCAGCACTGCTCGGTAGACATACTCACTCGCCTGCTCCTTGACCACGCGGTGCACCAGCGCCCGACCGGCGATCTCGCGAACACGGGCGTCGCCGGTCCTGCCTGCCCTTTCAACCAGCCGCAGCAGGTCGATCTGGACGTCAGCGGCCGCCAGGATCCCGGCCCCGCTTGTGAATTCCGACCCATCGCCCATGGTCCTGCGTTCGTAGTACAGCTGGCACGAAGCCACCTCCCAACCCCTGCCTGGTTCGCCGACCACGGCGTCGTCGCCCAGTTCGACGTCGTCGAAGAACTCCTCGCAGAATTCCGCTGTGCCGTCGACTTGGCGGATCCGGTTCATCGTGAGCCCAGGCGCCCGCAGCGGCATGAGGAACATGGTGAGGCCGTCGTGTTTGGGCACCTCCCAGTCGGTGCGCGCCAAGCACCGTCCGAAATCGGCCGCGAATGCGCCGGTGCTCCAGGTCTTCGCACCGTTGACAACCCACCGGTCGCCCCGCCGTTCGGCCCGGGTGGTAACGCCGGCGAGATCGGAGCCACCGTTGGGCTCGGACAGCAACTGGACCAGGACTTCGTCGCCCCGAAGCGCCGCCGCGATATGGGTCCGCTTCTGTTCCTCGCTACCCATGTCGAGGATGGTCGCGCAACAGATGGCGAAGCACGGGACGTTCAACACCACCGGCATCTCGTAGCCGACGGCCTCGGCATCGAACGCCTTCTTGTA
>Ga0070676_10002176_pt1 | contig 9989 bp, 9 predicted proteins | sample KBSM53metaG_FD_64667 | JGI IMG/M metagenome (GOLD analysis project Ga0070676, IMG submission 64667) | Miscanthus rhizosphere microbial communities from Kellogg Biological Station, Michigan, USA - KBS M5-3 metaG | ecosystem: Host-associated > Plants > Roots > Rhizosphere > Soil ...
GGATCGTTAAAGTGCGAAGGGTCGTGGTGCACTTTCACCAGCACATCGGATTCATCCAGAATCCCGACGGCGCGGCCGTTTTGATCGACCACCGGCAGCTGCGAAACATCCGCGTCGCGCATGCGCTTGAATGCGGTCAGCAGCGTGTCCGTCGGTCCGACTGAAATTACTTCGCCGGCTTCGTAACGGTGCGTGATTAGATCGCTCAAGTCCCCGTGCGGTGGGCGGAGAAGGAATCCCTGCTCAGCCATCCAGAAATCGTCGTACATCTTGGAAAGATATTTGTTTCCCGTATCGACCACGAAGGTGACGACGCGCTTCGGTTTCGTCTGTTCCCGGCAGTAGCGCAGCGCACCGGCCAGCAGCGTGCCAGTGGACGAGCCGCCGAATATCCCTTCTTTGCGCAACAGCTCGCGCACGGTTACGAAACTTTCCTGGTCGTCGATCTCGAATGCGTCGGTCACAAAAGACATGTTCGCGATTTCAGGAATGAAATCTTCGCCGATGCCTTCAATCGCCCAACTCCCAGCTTCCTTCAGTTTGCCAGTCCTGACATATTCGTAAAGAATAGACCCCTTCGGATCGGCCAGAATCATTTCGATGCCCCGTCGCGGTTTGACGCGATTGAAGAAGCGACCGAGCCCGGTCAGCGTTCCGCCGGAACCGACACCCACAACGACGGCATCAACATCGTGCCCCATCTGTTCCCAGATTTCCGGCCCGGTTGTTCGCTCGTGCGCGAGCGGATTGGCCGGGTTGCTAAACTGGTTTACATAAAAGCCGCCTGGGATCACTTCGGCGAGCCGCGCGGCCACGTCCTGGTAATATTCCGGATGGCCGCGGGTCACATCGGAACGCGTGATTCGCACTTCGGCGCCAAGCGCTTTCACGTGCGAAATTTTTTCCTGCGACATTTTATCCGGGATCACCAGCAAGACGCGATAACCTTTCGCGCCGGCAACCAGCGCCAGCCCAAGGCCGGTGTTTCCTGCGGTGGCTTCAATGACGGTGCCGCCAGGCTCCAAGTGTCCCTCGCGTTCTGCGGCTTCGATCATCGAGAGCGCAATCCTGTCCTTAATCGACCCGCCCGGATTTTGATTTTCCAATTTCAGGAAGAGCCGGCACGGACCAGTGTCGAGCTGCGTGATTTCTACCAGTGGGGTATCGCCGATTAACGAAAGGATCGCCGGTGGCTTGTCGTGCGAAATCGACGGAGCTAAAGAAGTCTCGAACATTCTAAAAAAGGCTACTCGATCTTTGGCTCGCCTTTGTGTGACCACTCGGAATGGCTGTCCTCAAGAAATTGCTGCAAGACTGGAAAGCGGACTTCGCCGTAGTTCAAGGCGTAACGCAGATCGCCTCCTTTATAAACGCAGGTTGTTGGAATCCACGAAAGCGGCATACCGGCAAACTGCTTGATGTGATCTTTGCCGCGCGGGCCGGGATCGGCCAGGATCGTAAGGTTAGGTTGATCGTCGAGGTCGAACTTTTTCAGCATGGCGCGGCCGTCTTCGCCTCCGTTCCAGACCGAAACGAAATAAAAATGCACCTGCGGATTATCTTTAACCATTTTGAGCCAGCCGCCGTCTTTCAATTCAGCCTGGCAATTCGAGCACCAGGGTGCCCAGAGATGGACGACGCTCAAGTCCTTTGACTTGATGGCCTCCAGGACCTTTTGCTCGGCAGGCGATGGGTCGGCGCAAAGCGATATCGCCGCAAATAGAGTGAATATGGACGCCAGACGCAGGATCGACATGTTATTTCCAAATATGGAGAGAAACGAAGCGCGCTCAACTGGACACAGGCATCTTTGTCTGGCCTCGGACAGACTTGTCCTGTGGCGAGCCGCCGATTCGGTCGGTTTCTCGCCGGCGTGATTCGGGAGGCGAGACGCCCGCCTGTCCCACTACCCGAGACGGCCACGGGTTGACCTGGGCGCGGAAAACGCCTACTATGGCGTCCCCATTTCCACTGCTTAGCTGCGCGGAAGTTTCAGTGTGCCTGAAGGAGGATTTTTTATTTTATGGTGCAAATGCAGGATGTGATGTCGAAGCCGATGCCGGACTTCCGGGAAGGAAGCATCGTTAAGGGACGCATACTGGAAGTTCGCCCGCGTGAGGTGCTGGTCGATATCGGATACAAATCGGAAGGCGTCATTCCGATAACGGAATTTGACGACGTCGATTCGCTCGAAGTGGGCGACGAAGTGGACGTGTTGCTCGAGCGTCTCGAAAACGACGAAGGGATGGTCGTCCTCTCGAAGGAAAAGGCCGCTTATCGGCAAAACTGGAACAAGATTGTGCATGTCTTTCAGGGAGATGGCCTGATCAAAGGCAAGGTAAAATCAGTAGTCAAAGGCGGTTTGATGGTGAACATCGGCGTCGAAGCATTTTTGCCGGCATCTCAGATCGACGTGGTTCCGCCAAAAGATTTGCAGCAATTCGTTGGCAACACCTACGATTTTAAGATTGTTAAGCTTAACGACGACCGTAAAAACGTCGTGCTCAGCCGACGCGAGGTCATCGAGCAAGAGCGCAGCGAAAAACGCCAGAAATTCATGGAAGGTGTCAACGTCGGCGACCGCGTGACAGGTACAGTAAAAAATCTCACCGACTTTGGCGCGTTCATCGATCTCGATGGCATGGATGGGTTGCTTCACATCACCGATATGACCTGGGGCCGCCTCGGACATCCCAGCGAGTTGCTCAAGGTCGCGCAGCAATTGGAAGTCGTCGTGCTCGACATCAACAAGGAAAAAGAGCGCGTCTCCCTCGGGCTGAAGCAGACCCAGAAGAACCCGTGGGACCAGATCGAGGAACGTTTTCCGGCTGGTCAGCGCATCAAAGGCAAAATCGCGAATCTGGTTCCTTACGGCGCGTTTGTTGAGATCGAGGAAGGCGTCGAGGGCCTCATCCACGTTTCCGAACTTTCCTGGACGAAACGGATCATGCGTCCTGCCGATATTCTTACGGTTGGCCAGGAAGTCGAAGCCGTTGTCCTTGGCGTAAACAAAGAGGAACAAAAAATTTCACTCGGCTTGCGTCAGCTCGAACCGAATCCATGGGACGAGATCGAGAAGAAATTCACCATCGGGAGCACCGTGAAAGGCAAAATTCGCAACATGACGGCCTATGGCGCGTTCGTGGAACTCGATGAAGGCATCGACGGAATGATTCACGTTTCGGATTTGAGCTGGACCCGCAAGATCAATCACCCGAGCGAAGTCTTTAAGAAAGCCGACGAAGTCGAAGCGGTTGTCATCGACATCGACAAAGTAAATCAACGGATCAGTCTTGGGATCAAACAGCTGAGCGACGATCCGTGGAAGACGATCGACCAGAAATACAAGATCGGCGATTTGGTGAAAGGCAAAGTGACCAAGCTCGCCAGCTTCGGCGCGTTTGTGCAGTTGCAGGATGACATCGATGGCCTCGTCCATATCTCCCAGTTGAGCGAAGACCACGTCGCGAAAGTGAAAGACGTGCTTAAAGTCGGCCAGGAGGTCGAGGCGCGTGTCATCAAAGTAGACAAGCTCGAGCGCCGCATCGGCCTCTCGATCAAAGCCGCCAATTACACCGAAGAACAACTCCGCAAAGAGGCCGAAACCTTCGACACGCTTCGGCCCGGGGAAGACATGGTCGGCTTGGAAAAAGCCTTCGCCGCCGCCGAGCAGGAAGAATATCGCCCCGGCGAATCGAAGAAAGAGCGCGAAGAATCAGAGCCGAAGGAATCGGAGGATTCCAAGCGCGAATCGACGAAGACCAAGAAGTAACTTATTTCTGCGACGAAGCCAGAGCTTGGCGATCACGCCTGGAATTGCTTGTAATCAGCTAACCCGGCGCGATTTACTCGACGCCCAGCTTGCGCGCGCGGCCGATAACTTTGCGTTTTTTCGTCGTCCTAATCGGTGGCGCCTGAGGAAGTGCCAAAGCGCGAGCCAGGTCTTTCTCCGCCGTAAGATCGAGACGGAGCGGGGTAATTGAGACCCAGTTGTGCTCGACTGCCCAGCGGTCGGTCCCTTCCTCTGCACCTTGCAGTGGTGTGACTGTAAACCAATAAATCGGGCGGCCCATGGGGTCCTCGGCAGGGACAACTTTGCCGTCGTATTGCCGCACCGATTGGCGCGTCCAACGAATGCCGCGCGGCTTTTGCGGCAAATTCACGTTAACGAGGAACATCGTTTTTTCTTCGAGCAGCAAATCGAGCAGCTTTGTGACGTATGGCTCGAGCTTGTCGAAATCTGGCTCTTTGTTTTCACTCACGAACGTGCTGATTGCGATGCCGCGCACTCCGAGCAGCGCGGCTTGTTTTGCCGCGGCTAACGTGCCGGAATGCCAGAGGGAGTTGCCGAGGTTGAGACCGAGATTGATTCCGGAAAGAACGAGATCGACATGTCCCCAATGATGCGTGCCGAGGGCAACGCAATCGGCAGGGGTGCCATTGACGCGATATGCCGCAAAATCGTCCAAGCGAATCCGCTTGTATCGAAGCGGCCTTGAAGCAGTGATGGCGTGGCTCATTGAGGATTGCTCGACATCAGGTGCGACGATGCGAACCTCGCCGAAACGCGACGCCACTTTTGCCAGTGCCGCAATCCCCGGGCTGTAGATGCCGTCGTCGTTCGAGATCAGAATTCTCATTTTCATCCTATTAAGAAACGCGTGTCGCATCAGTTTTGGACGAATAGCTTGCGGAGAAAAGCGCATGCGAATCACCTTGATGCACAATCCCAAGGTCGGGAACGCCGAGTATGGACGAAAAGAGTTGATGGAAGTTTGGCGTCCGATGACGCGCGACCACTAGATAGACAACGCCTACCGAGATCACAGACGCGGACGGAGAAGCCACTGGGCAAAGAAGGCTTTATGGGATCAAACCAACTTGCTAGACTGCACGTCGCGCCGACTACGCCCGCCCAGCAGACAATCCCGACCGTCATGCAATCCATTGTTGCCCGACATAAGTCCTGGTTACGGATAGTCGCTTCGACAGTTTTGCTGTGTGCGATGGCCGGTTGCGGAGGTTCCTCCCAACACGTCGTTGGTAAATGGCGCATGTCACAGGACGCGAACGCAATGGTTTGGGAATTTTCTAGAAATGGGGGTCTCCTGATCGGGAACACCCGAGGCAGGTACACTCTCGACCGCAACCGAGTTAAGATCGAGACGCCCTTTGCCAAGACTGTTTATCAGATGGAATTCTCAGGCGACCGTATGATTTTGCGCGAGCCCGATGGCCCCAAGCTTGAGTTTACGAGGATAAGAGAAAGTGAGGGCTAATTGGCCATGACTTTTCGCCTGCCGCCGGGCGAAATAGCTCCAAAATCGGTTATCAGAACTCAGAGATCAGCCGGCGTTGCGCCAGTCGAATGAAGATGCCGATGTGAACAGCGAACAAGATCGAAACGAAAAACCGGCGAAATCGATTCGCCGACGATTTTAGAATTCGGCGCTGCCTGGAGTGCGCGCGAATGGAATGACATCGCGGATGTTCGGGACGCCGGTGATGAACATCAGCATGCGCTCAAAACCGAGTCCGAAACCGGAGTGGGGAGCCGTGCCGTAGCGGCGAAGATCGAGGTACCATTTGTAGTCGGCAGGATTCATGTTGTGCCGCCGCATGTTTTCCTCCAGCACTTCGAGCCGCTCTTCACGCTGGCTGCCGCCGACGATTTCGCCGATTCCCGGCACCAGCAAATCCATCGCCGTCACCGTCTTCCCGTCATCGTTCAAACGCATGTAAAACGGCTTGATCTCCTTCGGATAATTGAAAACCGTGACCGGGCACTTGAAATGTTTCTCGGTTAGCCACCGTTCGTGTTCCGACTGCAAATTTAACCCGTAGTCGATGGGAAACTCGAACTTTTCACCGCTCGCCTTCAAAAGCCCGACCGCATTGCTGTAAGGGATTCGTTGAAATGGCCGCTCTGTGACAAAATCGAGTCGCGCGAGCAATTCCTTGTCCACGAACTTCGCGAAGAGTTCCATCTCTTCCGGGCAGTGTTTGCGCGCGTCTGCGACCAGATACTTCACAATCTCTTCGGCGAGATCCATGTTTCCCTCCAAGTCGCAGAACGCCATCTCCGGCTCAATCATCCAGAACTCGCTGGCGTGCCGTGAAGTGTTTGAATTCTCGGCGCGGAAGGTGGGGCCGAACGTGTAAACCTTGGACAACGCCAGAGCGAACGCTTCCGCCTCGAGCTGCCCGCTGACTGTCAGATAAGTCTGCCGCGCAAAGAAATCCCTGGCGAAATCGATCTCGTCGCCCTTCGCCCGCGGCGGATTTTTGCAATCTATGGTTGTGACGCGAAACAATTCTCCTGCGCCTTCGCAATCGCTTCCGGTGATGATTGGCGTGTGGACGTAAATGAAACCGCGTTCCTGAAAGAACCGGTGAATGGCGAATGCGAGCCGGCTCCGCACCCGAAAGACGCAGCCAAAAAGATTTGAGCGAGGACGCAGATGCGCGATCTCGCGAAGAAACTCCGGCGTGTGACCCTTTTTCTGGAGTGGATAGGAATCATCGGCCGTTCCAATGATGTCGATTTTGTCCGCGACCACCTCCCACGTCTGTCCTTTGCCCTGGGAAGCGACCAGTGCTCCGGACCCACTGATGGAAGCGCCGGTGGTCAGCCGTTGTATCGCTGCATAATTTGGCAGCGTGTTTTTCGCGATGATCTGAAGGTTGCGCAGACAAGAGCCATCGTTCAGCTCGATAAACGAGAAATCCTTCGAATCGCGCCGGGTTCGCACCCAGCCTTGGACCTGAATCGCATCGACCGGCTCGGTGCGTTGTAGAGCCTCTTTTACTGTTGTTCGAGAAAGCTGCGCCATGTTCCAAATAAAAAGATTGCTCCAGACCTTTGCATAACGCTACTCCGAAAGGTTTCGCGCGCAGGCAGCTTCGATCGGAATGTCGCGCAATCTTATATCGAAATCGCCGAGGGATCGGGCGAGATTTACTCAGATCGGCTCTTGCTACGAGTGCTCAGAAGGACTCAGGAGCCTTGCGGCTTTGAGTTTACGGGTCTTACGCTTCATCTCGTCGACCACGACACGGTTGACCTCGGAGGGTTCGCCCGTGCCATCATAATAGATATGAATGCGACTGCCAGGTTTGACTTGATGCTCGTCGATCTGTTTGCCGGCTTTGTTCACGTAACGAACCGAGTCGTCAAGCGCGTAACAAAAGGTGTCATCCGCGCTTGCAGAGCCGACTACGATGATCTCGCCTGGCTCAAACGTGGTGACAGTGCCGGAGTCAGGTGTCGGTTGCTTCGCGCTCGGCGTGCTGGTTTGCGCAAACGCCAAAGGCGCGATCAGCGCGCAGGCCAGAGCGTTGATTGTTTTCTTCACGATGAATGCCTCCCTTTTACCTTGATGTTTTACCCAAAGCGAACGGTCGGGCCGTCGCCCGTTCCACAGTTTGACCGGCCCGCCACGGCGCTGTTCGAACTAATTAGGCATTCGTGAGATGGAGCGACGCTAGAGCTTGTCAACGTGGGGTGTCGATGGAGCAGCCAAATGCCCATTGTCGAGGCGCTTGTCATACCACAACTCGTGACCAACATAACCTCCCTAGATGTCGATCTTACACCGGAATTTGCGCCAGCCTCGCGCTCGACGGCAATGGTTCGAAGTAGGATGATCGATTCCCAGATCGCCGCAATTTATCAATCGGTCGATCCGCGCGGCAGTTCGACTTCCTTTTGCTCGATCTGCACGGCGTGCTTGGCCGGTTTGATCGGCGATCCGAATTCGGTGGCGTAAACCTGGGTAAACTCGGCGCCGAAAAGCAAAATTTGTGAAGAGTAGTAGATCCAGAGCAGCAATGTGATCAGCGAACTGGCTGCGCCGTAAGCCGATGCCGCCGCGCCGCTGCCGAGGTATAGACCAAGCGCCCATTTGCCGATCAAAAAGAAAACCGACGTCATTGCAGCTCCAACCCACATGTCCCGCCATCGGGTTTTCACGTCCGGCAGGATTTTAAAGATCATCGCAAAGAGCGTTGTAATTACCGCGAAATCAAAAATCAGATAAACGCTTACGGCAATGGTCAGCCCACCTGGCACTGCGGTTTGGATATAATGGCTAAAGCCTTTTAGCAGGGCCTCGACCGCGAGCGAGACCAGGAGGAGGAAACAAATGCCGCCAACCATGGCAAAGGAGAGAAAACGGGTGCGCAAGAATCCCCAGATACCCAGTCCCGGTTTGGCCTTCACGCCCCAGACGGTATTGAGCGCATCCTGCAACTGACCGAATACTCCGCTGGCACCGAAAAGGGCGAGCGCAATTCCGATGGTCGTGGCAAGCGTGCTTTTCCCCGGTTGCGAAGCTTTCTGGGCAATGTTCTGCACGACTTCCAGTGCGCTTTTATCGAGAAAATAACTCATCTGCCCGGTGAGCTTGGTCCATGCTCCGGCCGGGTCGTCGCGAAAGATCACGCCAACGGTTGCGAGCAAGACGAGGATCAGCGGCGCGAGGGAAAAGACCGTGTAATAGGCGAGCGCCGCGCCGAGTTGTGGCGCCTTGTCCTGCAACCATTCCTCCGTGGTTAACTTCAAAAGTTTGATAGCCATGCCAAAAAACGATCTGCGCGCTGAGCTGTTACTCATAAATGCGTCCTTCCTTCTTGAGGGAATCGCATCGGGCGGCAATAAAGACGCACTATGTTGGGCTCTGTAAACGGGTTGGCCGATTCGCAATCTCGCTTAAAATTGAATCAGGAAGAGAGGAAGACAGGAATCTCAGAGACTTTATTTCCGTCTCAAACATTGACGTCACCGCGCGCGCATCCGCCGTTTGCAATCGGCAATCGAAAATGTAAAGACTTGTCCTGAGCGAGCAAAGCGAGTCGAATGGATCGAAAATGTCGCCGTCCCCGTAGTTCAACGGATAGAACGGAGGTTTCCTAAACCTTAAATGTGGGTTCGACTCCCGCCGGGGACGCCAACCATTCTAGGGAGTATAGCGAGAGCAAGCAGCGCCGGTGCTGATCAACGCATTTGTGATTCTTAGGACAGTGCTATGCGCGGCGTTGTCCACGAAGATCATTGGCTGTTTTTGGAGCGGGGGATTGTCCGGCCGCCAGCGCTAGTGGAACAAAGTTTGGAGATTTTTGATTCGCTCAAAAAATTCGTCAAACGTAACAACGGTGACTCCAAGCAATCGTTCGCGAAAACGCTCAAATGCTCGCTTGTGAAAATCCTCGGTGAGCTCGTCCCGACATCCAATCACAATAGCGCACCGCGGTTCCGAGGCAGATAGCTTTGCTCCCTGGCGAATGGTCGGCGAATCCATGAGTGATTCGCGGTAGTGAATTGCTTGTGAAATTGCGCCTGCAAAATCACGCGAGGGCGGAAATACATCGTCGCGATACTCTCTGCCCAACAGTGGCGTTGTTGGGGTCTTGATCTCTACCAAAACTGCGTTTCCCGAACCCGGAATGCGAGCTAGAAAGTCGACTAAGTTACCATGTCTGTTGTCGTACTCTTTGCCACCAACATACGCCTTTCCCTTAATGACCACTATTGGATGAGCAAACAGGAGTCCCAAGACAAAGGAGTGTTTACTAAGTTCTGTCTGCCAAAATTCTTCATTTGGGTTGGCCGAATTCTCAGCCCATAGACTCAGTATGGCGCGAAGGTTGGCCCCTTGACACTATCGCGTTGAGAGTGGGTAGCTCCGTCTCATCGAGCGCTAGTTGGGATGCGATCTCGGGTGCTTCTGACAGCCAGTGGATCACTCGACTAAAAACCTTAAAGGCATTTGATTTATTAGCCGATAAGAAGTCATGTAAGTCGCCCTGCGTAAGTTCCAGAAAGGCCGCTAGGTTGGACTCTACTCTTACAAACTCGGCATGACCCTGGGGAATTCCCTGTTCGTGCTGAAGCCGAGCTAGCTCGTGGAGTTCTCGACGTAGCGTCAGTGCCTCATTGGAATCAAGCGCAAGTTGGTAACCTTCTCCTTTTTTCAGCGAAGATAGAGGGA
>Ga0070676_10002185_pt1 | contig 9968 bp, 10 predicted proteins | sample KBSM53metaG_FD_64667 | JGI IMG/M metagenome (GOLD analysis project Ga0070676, IMG submission 64667) | Miscanthus rhizosphere microbial communities from Kellogg Biological Station, Michigan, USA - KBS M5-3 metaG | ecosystem: Host-associated > Plants > Roots > Rhizosphere > Soil ...
CATGCCTGGAGTTTGCCGTTTGGTAAGCCATTCATCCAGGAATGATCCGCTTCCCGGACGTTTTTGCTGGGGCGGCATCGGCTGCCTGGCCATACCCGCTGGTTGCGGTTGTGCCGGCTGCGCGCCGAACGCCGGCGCGCCACCCGGAGCACCACCGAATGCCGGCGCAGCTGGTGCCGCCGGCGTCTTAGTAGCCATGCGTTCGAATATCTCCGCCTCGACTACCGCCTTAGGTCGTCCATACTTAGCAGCAGATAGTTGCTTAAGCGCATCAGAAAGCTGCATATTCGGTGAGCCGAGCGGCGGCAATGTCGCCATACTAAATGGCTGCGTTGGCACACCACGGATCATAGTTCGGACGATAGCATTATAGTTCGGCAAGTGAATCAAATCGGTCTCGTCAAATGAGGGCCTAAAGTATTTTCTAAGCGTCTCAGCGTCACGGTCGCCCACACGGAACCCGACGGTCGTACCGACGTTACCGAATACAGCCTCTCGAATCTCTTCAGTAAGCTGTGTCGTAAACTGGTTCGCCACAATTAGGTTAAGACGATACTTACGAGCTTCGGATAGAATCGTCGCAAATGAGTCCGTCGAGAAGTTCTGGAACTCATCCACATACAGCGAGAAGTCAACACGTTCGCTTTCAGGAATATTTGCGCGGCTCATAGCCGCAGCCTGAAACTTCATAACGAAGATCATTCCGAGCAGCTGCATGTTGAGCTGGCCGGTGCGTCCTTTACTCAAGTTAACGAGCAGGATCTTTTTGTTATCCATGATGTCGCGCAAATCAAAGGCGCTCTTGGACTGTCCAATAATATTACGCATCATTTCGTTCGACAAGAAGGCACCGAACTTACTCACGAACCAACCTACAATCTCGCCGAAGTCATTCGACCGCTGCGATTGCGGCATTTCTTTCTGCCAGAATTCCAGCACGTTCGGGTCTTTAACATATTGAAGCTTTTGTTTTACAAAGTTAGGGTCGCGGAAGAGTTTTGGAATATCGATAAATGTACCGCCGTTCGGGTCAGCCATAACGGCAAGCGCGGCATTACGGAACAAGTGCTCATATCGAGGACCCATAATTCCCTGGTGCTGTGGGTCATATAATTTATACAGCATGTTCAGGACTTCCTGGATCAGGAAGTCTTTTTGGTCGGGCGTCTGAAATTCAAAAAGGTTCAACCCAAGCGGGTATTCCATTTCTGCCGGCGAGAAATAAATTACGTCTTCAGTACGTTCCCGCGGAACCATGGCTAATAATTTTTCGGCCGTGTCGCCGTGCGGATCCACAAATGCGAAACCATCACCATTAAGCATGTCCTGAAGTGCAAGGTTTTCTAAGAACGTGGATTTACCGGTACCGGTCTGTCCAACGACGTACATGTGCCGTTGTCGATCCTGCAACGAAAGGCGCACAGGCTTCTTTACGCCTCGGAAAATGTTATACCCAAGCAGCAGACCTTTGTCTGGCATATTGCGTGGGCCATCCACCTGCTTAGAGGCTTGTCGCTCAAGTTGCGACGTCGGAATATTCTTTTGATCAGGGAAATGGAAGAGCGTCGCGAGCTCTACCGAGTTCAGTATCATCTTGTTCTGTGAAGCCGGGAAAAAACGTAGTATATATGACGTCACTAGCTCATTCAAATCTCTCGCTGGCGAAAAAGAAAGCCCGTTTTTCCCCGGTGCATCAAACAAAGCAAACGACGCTACGATGCTACTCAAAATGGCTTGAGAACGTTGTGAAACATTCGACGATGCTACAACTCGAATGCAAACCTCATAGCCCGGGTGACGTGTTTTTTCGTCGATAGAATCCAGGATAGCTTGATCAAGACTGGATAACTCATGCTTGTTACCTTCCTCGTGTTTAGCTTCGGGAGGCTTCACAAAAGCAGTCGCAAATTGTTGTGCTACCGACAACGCAGCCTTAGAACCTTTCTTGCTTTCTTCGCCTTTTCGTTTCTTACTTGCGGTTTCGTGTGCAGCCTTACGCCAGCTGCTGTCGGCCGGACGCATGAGGATTTGGATAGACGCGCCGTCCTCTTTATCGAGCGTCGACAAGGCGTTTAGAAGTGACTGCAGTGCATCGCGCTTTAAGTCTTGGTACGTGGCTAAGGGATAGGCAAACGGTTCTTTTAACGTAAACTCACCGCCCGCAATACCGCTCATTCGCCCCACAGGGTTAAAGACATTGGGCTCTTCGGCTTCTTCGAGACGTGCGGTTGGATAGGCCCCGACAATTGCCTGCTTAACGAGTTCGACAAGTCCGAGTGGTACAGAAGCGTAAAAATATACAAAACCTTTAGTGCCCACTATCTCGAAGGCGAAATGACGCTGACCGTAGAATTTACTTTTGAAGCCCTTTTGCAATGTGCTCGCAATCAAATTATAGATAATCTGTGCTTTGGAAATATTCTCATCCAATATATCCCGAACATCTCGACCAGTTCCTTCGATATCTTCACTCTGCGGCGGCAAGTGTATAAGCAAGGAGACCATTTTGAGCCCCCGCTCATAGCTTTTCTGCTCACGTGCGTGCCGACGCGTCTGAATAAAAACGATTGGAGCGATCGCTGCCGCCACACCAAGCAATACAACCAGTACAATAATTACTGTAATCATTTTTGTTTGCCAATTTCCGAGACTCTGCCATACCGCGTGGCCAAATATTGTGTCTTGAGCTCACTCAATAATTTGTTTTGCATGAAAGGATCGTCTTGGGTGCGCGTCACGACCTCTTTAGCTTTTTCAATCCACTCTTGCTCAATCGCCGTCTCGTCGCTGGGCAGGACCGTGACGGCAGTAGACTGAGCAGGCTGCTGAGCCGATCGCGACGGGGTGCCACTGGGAATTACCGGCGTCGAAATATTAGCATCAGTGTATGCCTGGTGTACTGCGTCAGACGACTGCACCACACGATTATCCTGCGAGTGAGTATTTGAGGGTTCCATAAACTGGCCTTATTATAACAGTTTGCGCCCCATTAATGCTACTCCAGACACCAAGTTCTACTATTGCCGCTCAAAGCTGTTACGCGAAATGTAAAAATACGACAATATGAACAGCACTGCCGTCGTAGCCACATCCTTAACGGTCAATTGACCGAGCGAAAGTAGCACAAAAAGAAGCGTGGGCAATGCGGCGCTCAAAATTGCCACGCGTGTTGCCTTTCTTGGATTCGTGATGCGACGCAAAAGCACCCACTTGGCCGCAAAAAAAATGAGTAAGAAAAATATAATGAATGGCAAAATGAGCATTACGGAAGGAAGCTTCTGAGGATCGGTCGTCAAAAATAATATGAACAATATGAGTACGACGCCGGCAAGCTTTATAATGTTCTTTTTCATATTACTTACATTATAAAAGAAAGCGCTTCTTTTACTATAAAAGATGCGCTTTCTTTTTATTGATACTTTCTGGAGCCGGGGTAGTAAATCCGCCCGCAAAAAAAATTTTATGGCGCTTACTACCCTTAGGCTTTGACTGACCGCTCTCCTCACCTTTAGGGTAAGAAAGAGCGTTATTTTTTGTTTGTTTTTGTAAGTTTTTGTTTTTGACTTACTAGAAATATGGTACTACGAGTTGCCTAAAAAGTCAATAGCCACAAGCATCTTTCTTAATTGTTTATGTATGCAATGTCTGGCTTTGCATTGAACTATCGTGCTATAAAAAATACTCACCCCCAGCCTAATTTTAGATGGCAAAAAAGTTATACACAGGTTTGAAGGATTTTAGCCATAATTGTTATTGACAGCACAAAATGTAATTTATAAGATAGCAGTAGCACTTGAATAAAAAAAGTGCTCAAAAACAAAAACGACCTCGAAACAACGGCTTCTCGCAAGCCGTTGTTCCATGAAAAACCAAGAGCAATAATAAACCTCCAAACTCAAAAACTCCGCGGACGACCTGCAAAAAGCAGGTCGTTTTTTGTTGCATGATCGGGGCATTTCATATTACAAAGGTGCCATGCAAATTCGAAGCATTCTCAACATCGGATCGGACGGCATTATTATAGACATCGAGTGTCACCTTTCTAATGGCCTCCCGAACATTGTGATCGTTGGCTTTGCGAGCAAAGCGATCGACGAAGCAAAAGAACGTATCCGTAGCGCGTTCGCTTCCACCAAACTTGTTATGCCTCGTAAACGAATTACGATCAATCTTGCTCCAGCAGACATACCCAAAGACAGCACGAGTTTTGACCTCGCCATAGCAGTCGCAATATTGGCAGCAAGCGATCAAGTAGATAAGAAACTTGCGGGCGCTGCATTTATTGGAGAACTCGGCCTTGACGGTACGGTTCGTCCCGTACGAGGAATCATAGGAAAATTACTAGCGGGACGGGATAAAGGAATCTCGACTTTCTACATTCCGCAGCCGAATCTCAACCAAGCCCGGATGGTGCCTAATGTTACTGTCGTCGGCGTTGGTAATGTCAAAGATCTCTGCGCAAAAACTCCTAGCGCTTCCCCACTGCAGAAAGAACAGACGCTCAGCGGCTCACCACCAAAAGAATTACTACCAGCTACAAGCGGCCCTCTGATACATGAAGTAATTGGTCAATCAAAGGCCAAACGTGCTTTAGAAATTGCTGCTGCAGGAGGTCATAACGTTTTTATGTATGGACCACCTGGAACAGGAAAGAGCATGCTCGCCAAAGCACTGAACTCCATATTGCCGCCTTTGAGCCACGAAGAAATGCTAACTATCACTCACCTGCACAGCCTTGCAACAAATGACTATGAGTCCGTCGTAACGACCAGGCCATTCAGAGCACCCCATCATAGTGCGAGCCATGCTTCTATCATTGGCGGAGGTCAAAAAATAAAACCGGGCGAAATAAGTTTGAGCCATGGTGGCATTCTCTTTTTTGATGAATTCCCCGAATTTCCTAGAGCAATTTTAGAGGCTTTACGTCAGCCGCTTGAAGACAACACTATAGTCATTACTCGTGCAAAAGAAAGCATTACCTACCCGGCTAACTTTACCCTGGTCGCCACTGCCAATCCTTGCCCCTGCGGACATTATGGTACATCCAAACCATGTCAGTGCTTACCGCATCAAATTCAGCAATACAGACGGAAAATTTCGGGACCTATACTCGATAGAATCGATGTTTACGCCGAAGTACAAGAGGTTGAACATGCAAATCTACTCCAAGACACCACTACGAGCAATCAAACCGAAGTAATTAATCGCCGCGTCAGAAAAGCACGCAGCTTACAAGCAAGGCGATATGGGTCTGAATCCAGAAGAAACGCGGACATGAACAATCGAGAGGTACGATCCTTGGCCCAAATAAGCAGCCCTGCTAAGGCAGTCCTCGATAAGGCAGCGACCTCTTTAGACATCTCCGCCAGAAGTTATATGCGCACCATAAAAGTCGCAAGAACGATCGCCGACCTCGACGGCGAACTTGCAATAACCCCGGCACATATTACAGAAGCGCTGCAATACCGCAGGCAAAGCTATATGACTGAGTCATAGCTCTCGCTTGACCTCTGTTTTTACATCTGTTACAATCTTGATACAAACAATAGTAAAAGGAGATTGTCTATCAGCAAGACAAACCGCCTGAATAGCGAAATTCGGGCACCTCAGTTGCGAGTGCTTGACCAAGATGGAAATCAGCTTGGTATTCTCTCTCGGAACGAGGCATTACGCATCGCAGAAGAGCAAGATTTGGATCTTGTCGAAATTTCGGCAGATGCAAATCCGCCAGTCGCGAAAATCGTAGACTGGGGTAAGTATAACTACCAGCGCACCAAGCAATTACAGAAGAACAAACGTAATGCTAAAGCGCTTGAAGTTAAGCAGATGCGGTTCGGTTTAAAGATTAGCGAGCACGACCTAGGGGTTAAGCTTCGGAAAGTTACCGATTTTCTCGAAGCAGGCCACAAAGTAAAGCTCACTATTTTCTACCGGGGACGCGAACTTGCCCATAAGGATCTCGGTTTTAAACTTGCTGAAAAGGTGATCAGTGATTTCGGCGATACCATCGTAGTCGACCAAGCACCACAGTTCGCCGGAAAACAACTCAATTTTGTAATAAGGAGCAGTCATGCCAAAGCTAAAGAAGCATAGCGGCACTAAAGATCGGGTGCAAGTCACCAAAACCGGTAAAGTGCGCGCCGGCCACCCAAATACAAGCCACTTCATGCAGAAGAAGCGCGGTTCACGAAAGCGAACGCTCTCTGGCTTGGGCACACTCGGTACAACTAACAGTAAGATAATTAAAACAAAGCTAGGAGCTTAAAGAAATGCGCGTTAAACGAGGTGTCGCTGGACACCACAAACACCAGAAGATCCGTCAAGCCACTAAAGGCATGACTCACTCGAACCGCGCAAGTGTTAAGCGTGGTAAACAAGCCGTAACCAAGGCACTGCAATTTGCCTACCGCGACCGCCGTAATCGCAAACGTTCTTTCCGCGAACTTTGGAATGCACGTATCAATGCCGGCGCCCGACTTAATGGTACGACATACAGTCGCCTTATCGCAGGGCTTAAGAACGCAAACGTAACGCTCGACCGCAAAGTGTTGAGCGAGCTCGCAGTAAACGAGCCGAAAGCTTTTACAGCTGTCGTAAAAACAGCAAGTAAATAACCTAGAAGCAGCTGCTCAAAAAAACACCTTCTGAAGCGGAGGTGTTTTTTTATTGGCCAGATCACCCGTAAGCCGGGTTCTGTTTTAGCCGATCATCTATCTAGTCCCACTGTCGCCAATGAGATCGAGCGGATATGCGATGCACTCTGGCGGGAACCACGGATAAATCCGATGAGCACATCCCCTTGCAGCAGACAGGGTTTACCATTCTGCAGTGTTGCCACTGTAGACTGTGGGTTTTTACCCCCACGCTTTTCACCCTTACTTCGAAAGAAGCGGTATAGTTTCTGTGGCACTTTCCCTAGGGTTGCCCCCGGTTGCCGTTAGCAACTGCCTTTCCCTATGCTGCCCGGACTTTCCTCTTGCAAAATACAAGCGATCAGCCGGTAATCTGGCCGCGTACAATTATAACACTTATCTCGCTGTTAGTCTTGAATTTCGCTCGCAGCGTCCAACGCTTCATTGACCGCGCGATCGGCCAATTTATTATATTCTCTCGGCACCTGCGTAAATGTAACCTTGCGAAAATGCGCAATCAACTCTTTAATCGCGTCATGAATCGGCCAAAGATCCCGATTCTTTACCTTAAAAATGCCGAGCATCTGATTAATTACTAGCAAGCTGTCCATATACACATGCACGTCTCGAACGGTGCCCATACGTAAAAGCTCTTGCAGCCCCACCTTAAGTGCCTGATACTCCGCCTGATTGTTTGTGGTAACGCCCAAATAAATTCCCTGTTTCAGTAGTACCTTATCATGCATATCAAGTACCGCAAACCCACTTGCAGAAGGGCCCGGATTACCACGTGACCCTCCGTCCGCAAAGAGCTTGACCTCTGTTATATTTGTTGTGTTTTTCTCTTCGATATGTGCAAAACTATCGTTTTCAGGTGTAAATGAAAAACGAATAATTTTTAGTGGCGTCGCCATTGTCACTGAAGCACCATAATATTTTTGATACGTAGCGAGCATTTCTGCTGGAGACGAAAATTGTTCATGACCCGCCATGTCATCTGTTGTGAGGTCACCTAAACGCTTCTCAACCACCTCATTGATATGTGCAGTGCCGATATTTTTCCACGACGCACGATTTGCAGAATCTACTTTATCAATTAATGCGACATCGTCATTGACCGAAATATCTTTGTCGTCAAACATTCGCCATGTAGAATTCTTTTTGCCAGAAAGCACCAGTTCAGCCAGGTCGTGTTCGAGTTTTAATGTTTTCATAGCACTATTATAACGCTCACGCCCGAAATACTGCCTCAGCCCCCGTCACATTCACCTCCCCTGCCCGACGAATAAAGCCCCTTCCCCACACCTTTCGGCCGGAATTATAGGAGTTATGCGACTATTCTTAATATTTTTGTAAGCTTTACGATTGGCCAGCTACGACATCCTCAAACGTTGCCGTAATAAGTTGTGCCTGTTCAAAACGAGGGCCGTCGTGCGGCAATATTTCTAGCAGCGCCCTTACATCATGGCCACGAGTAGACTGGCCGCGGGTGCCCTCGCCTATAATTTCAGGCACCGTTTCTACTGTACCGTGCATAACCGCCGGGCCTACGAGTTTTCTGTCACCAGGGATGGAAGGCAAGCCAAATTCTGCATGTGGCCTCATATAGATTGGATACATAAATTCAGTCTGACTCGGCGGCGTAGAAACTCCGGGCGTATAGGCCACAAACGGTGTTTCATAATTCAACAATCCAGTCATAGTAATTCGTGACAACGATGCCGTAACCAAATCGCCCGAAGGCAATGGTCGGGTTAAGGTGTGTGTAATAGTTTCTGAAACCAGGGGCTTACCACCCTCTTCACGCTTTCGCGCAACAGCGCGTTCAGTGCCGCCCAGTTTGGAGCCGCTTTCGAGAGTCTCAAAAACCTCTACCGTGCGTGTAAAAAGTTGGGCATGGGCCGCCATTGCATGCTGACGTGCAAGCTGTTCGGCGCCTCTAACATTTGCCTCGGCAGCCAAGCGGCTCGCGTCATCGGCAGCATGGGCTTCAAAAAGTTTATCAAAATTGCTCATAAAATTCTCAGGTTATGGTCGGGGTGACAGGACTTGAACCTGCGACCTCACGGCCCCCAGCCGTACGCGCTACCAACTGCGCTACACCCCGAATTGCTCTATTCTAACAGGCACAGCGCATATCCGCCACCGAAAACGCTACACTTTACCTAATCAGGTGGCTGGAGCCGATATGATTTACCCGGAAAATCCAGGTGGGTGTTCTCACGCAGCAACCACGGTCGCTACAAATGTTGAACTCCCTATAGAAACTACTATCGATAATCATATGTTCGGCTTTTGTCCAGCCACCTGTATTATACCTCTAAATAGCTGCACTATTGAAGGAGAAAAGTGTATATATTCTCAACTATTGATTGGATTACCGGTCCGATGAATGGGAAAAGTAGCAACATAAAGAGTACGATCACCATAAAACCACCGCTCTCGATCTGCGCCATGAGCTTCCGGAGAGGATCAGGAGCAAAAGCATATAATAACCGCGAGCCATCAAGCGGTGGAAATGGAATCATATTAAATACGAAGAAGCCGAGGTTTACATATACAAAGATACTCATAATATTGTAGATCTGCGTGCCGACCGCTAAGAAATGCATAATAAATGCCACGATAACAGCCAGTAAAAGGTTGGTGAGCGGACCTGCAACACCAACAAGTGCGGCGCCATATTCACCAAATTTTACCCTATAGGGATTAAAAGGCACTGGCTTAGCCACAAAAAATGGTGGTACATGGAATAGGATAAGTACTAGTGGTAATAAAATAGTGGTAACGAGGTCGATATGTTTTGCGGGATTAAGTGTAAGCCGGCCTTCATCACGCGCCGTTGTATCGCCGAGCCAGTGTGCTACAAAGCCATGCATAGCTTCGTGGAAAGCCATAGAAACGATGATAGCGCCAAAAATAGTCAGTAAATCCGTAAACGATAAGCCAAAAGACATGCATACAGTATACCATTCCAGAGGTAAGTTATTGACTCTTAACCAAAAAACAGATACAATAAGAAACTGAAATCTAAGGAAAAACTCATGCAACGATGTGAAGTAACTGGTAAAGGCAAACAATTTGGTAACAACGTTAGCTTTTCGCAACGTCACACCAAAAAAGTTTGGTCGCCAAACCTGCAGAAGAAAACCGTCATCATTGACGGCAAGAAGGTCAAGCTGAAGGTTAGCACACAGGCTATCCGTACCTTGAAGAAGAAGGGTCTACTAATTACCCCTCAAACTCCTGAAGCTACTGCAGCGAAGTAATCAAACTGGCAGCCAAAATAAAATCCCCTCAATTGAGGGGATTTTATTTTGGCTGCCAGTTTGATTA
>Ga0070676_10002206_pt1 | contig 9934 bp, 8 predicted proteins | sample KBSM53metaG_FD_64667 | JGI IMG/M metagenome (GOLD analysis project Ga0070676, IMG submission 64667) | Miscanthus rhizosphere microbial communities from Kellogg Biological Station, Michigan, USA - KBS M5-3 metaG | ecosystem: Host-associated > Plants > Roots > Rhizosphere > Soil ...
AAGCTCGGAGTGGAGCTCGCCCAGCGTCTAGACCCCGTTCTTTATGGTCAGGCCAGGGTCAATGACATGGCCGCTCGCGCCTGGGGGAGCCTCGGCAACGCCCAGCGCATCCGCTCGGACTTCCGGACGGCGGAGAAGTGCTTCGCCCAGGCCGAGCAGTGCCTCCGGGAGGGGACCGGCGACCCGTTGGAAAAGGCGCAGGTGCTCCTGTTCAAGGCTTCTCACTTCGGCAATCAGCAGCGCTTCCGCGAGGCTTTCCGCCTGCTCGACCGGGTGGCGGCCATCGGTCGTCGTTGCGCGGACCCTCACCTGTGGGGCAAGTCCCTGATCACGCGGGGCTTCCTTCTGGGACTGGCAGGTGATCCGGAGGCGGCGATCCGCCATCTGACGGAGGGGCTCCAGAAGGTCGACCCGGCCTCGGATCCGCGCTTGGTGGTGGCCGCCCAGCACAACCTCACCCTCTACCTGGCGGAGAGCGGCCGCTACGCCGAGGCCCTGCGCCTGCTTGAGAGCGCGCGCCCGCTGTATCACCAGGTCGGCGATCAGATGAGTCTCCTGCGCCTGCGTTGGATGGAAGGAAAGATCGCCAGCGCTCTTGGGCACTTCAAGGAGGCCGAGGAGTTCATGCGGGGCGTGCAGAAGGAACTGATCGAGCGCGAGCTCGGCTACGACGCAGCTCTGCTGTCTCTCGACCTGGCTACGATCTACGCCCGCGAAGGTCGCACCGTCGAGATGCGCCGGCTGGCGGAAGAGATGCTCCCCATCTTCAAATCGCGGGATATCCACCGCGAGGCCTTTGCCGCTCTATTCGTCTTCCAGAAGGCTGCGGAGATGGAGCGCGTGACTCTGGGGCTGATCCGTGACGTCAGCGGGTACCTCAAGGAATCCCGCGCCACCTGGAGCCTCCGCTCCAGGGAATCCCGCTAAGCTCCCATCCGCGCGTTCCGGGGTGTGTCGGGACCCGCGGTCCCGGTTACACTTCGTTGCTGGACAAGTAGGGGAGTAGCTGGTAAGCTCAAAATCTAGATACATTTAGCTACGATCATGAACTCTTCGGTCCCACCGGATCTGGCGGAGCCTACCCTTGAGGAGATCCTCAAGCGGACGGAGCCCAAGCTCAAGCGGGTCCTCAGCCGTTACCGCATTCCGGCTCAGGACGCGGACGACCTGCTCCAGGAGACCTTCCTCATCATGGTCTCCAAGGCAGGGAGCATCCGGAACGCCGACGCCTGGCTCGTCGCGACTCTAGCCAACCGCTGCATCATCTACTGGCGCAAGCACCGGGCCAAGCTCTGGGACCTGGTCGATACCACCATCCTCGAGCTCCTGGTTGATGTCGAGGTGGCTCCCCAGGAAAGAGCCGACCTGCGCTACGACCTCGATTCCCTGCTCTCCGAGCTGCCGGACCGCTGCCGCTCCTTGCTCCGCCTGCGGTATGGGTTCGGCTACGGCACCGCCGAGACCGCGGAGAAGATGGGCTACTGCAAGTCGAGCATCCGCAAAGTGACCCGCCGCTGCCTGGCGGCGCTGACCGAGCAGCTTCTCGGGGCCGGCTTCCAGCCCGAGCCCTGACTCTCTGGCTTCCTTCGACCTGACGGTCAAGGCCCTCCCCGGAGGGCTGCGAAATTTCCTTTCGAGCGTGTCTCTAAAGACGATCGTGAGGCAACTCATCTTTGGAGCCTGATTAGATGCCTATGGCTATTCCGCCACGCAGGCGATTTTTGAAAGGAGATCGTCCATGGTCCACTCTCAGCTTCGTCGCCCCACCGCCGCCCTTGCGCTGGCTGCCCTCCTCTCCCTGATTCCCGGGAGCGCGAGTGCCGCTGGCCGTCCCCAGAGAGAGCCCGGCCGCATGGCCTCGGCAAAGCCCCGGGTTGAGAGCCGCCGGAGTCCGGGGATGTTGAGCCTGGCCCTGCTTCTCCTGGAGAAGACGGGGATCAGGATCGATCCCAATGGCAATGGGCTCACGACCAGCCCCGACGGCACCGATCCTCATTAGATGCGGGAGCGTGCTTGGCCGCCGGGACGGCCTCCGTCCCGGCAGGCTCGCTGGACATGGCTCCAGGATAATGCTAGTATGTCAACAACTTTAGAAGAGCTGTCCGCGAGAAGATGAGCGCATTGGACCACCCCCAAGTCGAGTCTTCACTTGAGGGGTTCCTCAAGAAGGTCCGGCCTCGCCTGAAGACTCTTTTCGCCCACTACCGGATTCCGCCGCAGGATACGGAGGATCTTCTCCAGCAGGCTCTGCTCGCCCTGATCTACCGCCAGGAAGGCATCCGTGATCCTGAGGCTTGGCTGCTGGGCACCCTCCGTAACAAATGCCTGCTGTACTGGCGGGAGCAGCGGCGCAGACTCTACGATGCCGTCGACGCGGCGGTCCTGGAGTTCATGGCAGCCCCCTTGGAGCCGGCCCAGGAGAACGCGGATCTGCAGCGGGACTTGACGAGTGCGCTGGGACGCCTGCCGGAGCGCTGCCGGTCCCTGCTCGCCTTGCGCTACCGCCAGGGATATGACCCGGCAGAGGTGGCCCAGCGACTGGGGTACAGTCCGGCGAGCATCAGCAAGATCACCACGCGGTGTCTCGCCGCGTTGACGCGGCATCTGGTCGCGCCTGGAGACTGCAAGAAGAAAGTGGGGACCTGACTGTGTCTCATCCTACCCCCAAGGAGCTGGAGGGATTCGTCCTGGGCCGGCTGTCCTCCGCGGAGATGCGGGACGTGGCTCGCCATCTTCTCGTGGGTTGCCCGCAGTGCCAGGAAGTCACGACCGGGCTCTGGGAGCCGGAGGACATCTTTGAGGACCCGCAGACCCTCAGCCTGGCGGAGGAGGGGAGCCACGACGGCTACGACGAGGTTCTGGACCGGGTCTTCGAGAGGATCCTGACCACCGAGGCCCGCCTGACAGACCAACGCTCGCTGGGCCGGAAGCTCTATGAAGAGCTGATGCAGTGCCCGGCGGAGCGCCGGCAGCTCCTGCTGGGCAACAGCCAGCGCTTCCGGAGTCGTGCGCTCTGTGAGCGGCTCATCGAGGAGTGCTATGAAGCGTTCTTCGAAGACCCCCGCCGGCTGGTCGAAGTGGCACGGCTCGCCGTACAAGTGGCGGACCGCCTCGACACCGGAGACTGTGGCGGGGAAGAGGTGCTGGCCAGCCTGCGTGTCCGGGCCTGGGCCCATCTCGGAAACGCTCTCCGCATCAACTCCGACCTGATGGGCTCGGAACAGGCATTCACAAAGGCCGAGTCGCTGCTGAACGGAAATCGCATCCCGCCGGTCGAGCGAGCCCGGGTTCTCTCGTTCATGGGTTCAGGGCACATGGCGCACCGCCGGTTCGCGGAGGCGCTGCAGACCTTCGATCGCGCTGCCACGATCTACAAGAAGCTGGGGCAGTGGAGCCTCCTCGGCCGCACTCTCCTCCAGAAGTCGCTGGTCTGCAGCGAGGTGGGGGATGACGAGGGGGAGATGAGGTATCTGCGGCGGGCTCTCGACCTGATCGATCCCCAGGCCGATCCTCGGGTCTTCCTCGCCGCCCGGCACAACTTGATCTATACCTTGTATGAACGGGGGCGGGTCCGCGAGGCCTTCGCCCTGCTGTACCACACCCGGCCGCTCTACCTCAAAGCCGGAGACCGCATCAACCTGCTCAAGCTCCGCTGGCTGGAAGGCACGGTGGCCTTCGGCCTGCAGCGGATCGATCAGGCGGAGGCGGCGTTCCGTGAGGTGCGGGAAGCTTTCATGGAGCTCGGGCTCGGCTACGACGCCGCCCTGTCCTCGCTCGACCTCGCCAGTGTCTACATTCTTCAGGGACGCTCCGCGGACGTAAGCCGGGTGGCAGAGGAGACCCTCGCAATCTTCCAGGCCCACAACAGCCATCGTGAGGCGATTGCCGCGCTCCTCGTTTTTTCCAGCGCCGCGCGCATCAACCGGGCCGGGATCGACTTGGCCCGCGAGGTCTCGAGTTTTCTGAAGCGGGCTCGCAACAATCCGGACCTCCGTTTCTCCGCTCCTTCCTGAGTGTCCGTCGTTCCAGTTCTTTTCTGCTAAAATAGCAGTAGCGTTCAGCTTCTGTTTTCAGACGCACCCAGGATTCGGTCGGAAACGGGGAAGCTGCGACTTCCCTCAGGAACAGGCTGGCGCAAGGAGTTGCTTATGACCGTCCGCCGCCCCGATCCCGAAGAGGTCGAGAAGCTCCTGAAGGGAGATCTGGCCACGGGGGAGAACCGCCGGATCGTCCGCCAACTGATCTCCACCTGGCGGACCTGCCGCAACGAAATTGAACAGATCCGGGACGGCTCCAGAGTCTCCACGCCGGGTGACTACCAGCCGGCGTTCGTGGGGCTGGCGCCTCGATTGGGCTCTCACGCCTGGAAGGTATCGCAGGAGCGGGAACGGCTGCCGGAGCTCATCCAACGTCTTCTGGAAAAGCCGTCCGCCGACCAGCTTGCGCTCGTGAAGGGCGAGATGGCCTTCCATGGCTGGCTGATGGGAGAGTGGTTGATCGAAGAGAGCCAGCGCTCCTCCCATGCGGATCTCGGCCGGGCCGAGGTCCTGGCATCCTGCGCCGTAGCGGTTGCGGAGGAGATCGTCCCGGATGTCTACGGTGTCTCGCTGGTCAACGATCTGAAGGCGCGGGCCTGGGCTTGCCGGGGGGAGATCCTCCGTCTTCTCTCGGATCTGCGGAACGCCGAGGTTGCCTTCGAAAACGCCGAGAGCTTTGTGGACGAGGGGAGCGGGGATGCTCTGGAAGAAGCCCGGGTCCTCGAGTTCAAGGCCGCTCTGTACCGGGATCAGCGGCGTGCCGCCGCCGCGCACCGGCTGCTCGACGAAGCCATTCTCATCTACCGGCAGTATCGGGACTCCCACCTCCTGGGCCGCGCCTTCATCCAAAAGGGTCGAGTCCATGGCAGCTCGGACGAGCTCGACGAGGCGATCTCCTGGCTGCGCAAGGGACTAGGCCTGATCGATCCCTGCCGTGAGCGTCAGGTCGACCTCGCCGCCCGGCACAGCCTGATGCTCTATCTGAACGAGAGCGGCCGCGCGCGCGAGGCCCGCTTCCTGCTCAAGGCGTCACGTCCCGAGTTCCTGCAGCACGGCAGCCCTTTGCTGATCTGCCGTCTGCGCTGGCTCGAAGGGAAGATCTACGACGCCCTGAGGTTCGCGCATGAGGCCGAGAGGGCCCTGGTCGAGGCCCGTCAGGGGTTCATCGACCTAGGGATCGGCTTCAGTGCTGCTGGAGTCTCCCTCGACCTCGCCGCTCTCTACGCCGCACAGGGGCGAGCGGCCGAGGTGAGGAGTCTGGCCGAAGAGATCCTGCCGATCTTCCAGTCCCGCGACCTCCAGCGGGAGGTGATCGGAGCGCTGGTCGCCGCCCGGCAGGCCGTGAAAGTGGAGAAGGGGGGCCCCCGGGTTCTCGCCGAGGTCCGCTCCCTTCTCGACCGTGCCCGCCAGGATCCGCGGCTGCGCGTCGAGCTGGCCTGCTCTTAAGTCCGCACTCCCAGGAACAGGTAGCTCGAAAAGAGCGCGAAGATCGCCGCCGGGCTCCAGACCGCCACCATGGGCGGCAGGGCCCCCGCCGCCCCCAGCTTGGTGAAGAAGGCGTAGACGGCGAGGAAGACGAACCCCAGGCCGATCGAAAGGCCAATCCCGTACATGGCCCCTTGCCGGCCCAGCCGGAAGGCAAAAGGAAGGGCGACGAGCGCCATGATCAGGGAGGCGGTCGGCAGCGCGATTTTCTCCGCCAGCTGAACTTGCAACTCGGGGACCGCCTGTCCGCTCTCCTTCAGCTCCTGGATATAGTCCTTGAGCTCTCCGTACCGCATCTGTTCCGGCGGCCGGATTTCCGAATCGAAATACTCCGGGGTCTCGGGATAGCGGACGATCTTCGGGTCCTGGAAGCGGGTGTAGCCGGTCACGTCCACGCCTTTGAAGGAGCGGGCCCAGCCGTTGGTGAACACCCAGGCGTCGTCGCCGACATAGCGGGCGTTCTCCGAATAGAGCCGGCGGGTGAGGCGGTGCTGATCATCGAAGTCGAAGACCTGGAGGCGCTGGAGACTCGCCTGCTGGGGGTCGTAATGGATGTAGTTGTAGATGTACCGTCCCTGACCGAAGAGCCATTGCCGGTCTGCCCGCCGGTAGGTCCGGGCGGTCTCCTTGCCCTTGATGCGGTCCTTCAGCTTCGCCACCTTCTCATTCGAGGCGGGCAGGACCGAAGATTCCAGGTAGCCACAAAAGAAGCTCACCAGCAGCGCCGAGGCGAGCGCCGGCAGGGCGAGACGGTAGAGGCTCATGCCGAGCGCCTTGCAAGCGGTGATCTCGTTGGTCCGGGCGAGCAGGCTGAAGGTCAGCAGAGTCGTCACCAGGATGAAGATCGGGGCGATCTCGTAGAACATCTGGAGAGACAGGTACTTGTAGTAGTTCAGCACCACGCCGGTCGCCACCTTGTTCTTGAGGATGTCGTCGAAGTTTTCGGTCAGGTCGAAGATGATGACCAGGGCGACTCCGGAGAGCACGACGAGCAGGAAAATCCAGGCGAAGAGCCTCGTCACGTAGCGGTCGAGGAGGTTGGGGAAGACGATCCGCAGGCGGGGCAGGAGGAGGACCAGCCGTGTGGGGCGGGGCTCTTTCTTGGGCCTCTCGGCTTCCAGGCGCTGCCGCTCCTCGCGCTGCTCTCGCCTCCTGTCGCCGCGGATCTTCTTGATGCGCAGGATGCTCCCCCAGACGTCCTCACGGACCCAACGGTCGATCCGGCTCAGCAGCAGGCTCTTGTCCCGGTTGCGGCGAACGAGGAGGAAGAACCCGAGGCCCGCCAGCAGGAGGTTGGGGGACCACATGGCCAGCCAAGCCGGGATCTTGCCGAAACGGGCCGCCTCCTCGCCGTTGTTGAGCAGGATGTAGTAGACGACCAGGACGCCGATCGACAGTGCGAAGCCGGACGCCTTGCCGCCCCGCCGGTTGTTGATTCCCAAAGGCAGGGCGAAGAGCCCGAAGACCAGACAGGCGGTGGGGATCGAGAACTTCTTGTGGATCTCCACCAGCGCGAGATTCCGCTGCTCGGAATCCGCGGCCGGGTCGCGCATCACGTTCCGCAACTCCGGGAGGGTGAGCTCCCGGATACCCTTGGAGGCGGAGAGCTTCGCCTTCTGCTCGCTGGTGAACTGGTCGTCGAGCACGAGGTCCAGCCGCTTGTGACGGCTGATCTCGTAGCGGTCGGGGGCGTTGAGGTCCACCTTGTGCCGTACCGCGTTGTAGAGCCGGAGGACCACCCGTTCCCCGGCCTGGTCAACCAGGACCTCCCCCCAGTCCGCGATGGTGATCTGGTTGTTCTGGGTCGCCGGCAGCGACTCGGCCAGGAACACTCCCTTCCAGCGCTTGCTCCCCTGGGGCACTTCGAAGACATAGACGACCTTGCCTTCCCACTCTTCATAGAAGATCCGGGGCTCGACCTGCTGGGAAACCGTCTGGGTGGTGATCTCCAGCCGCAGCTCCTGAAGGGCGTGGTTCCCCCAGGGGAGCACGTAGACCATCAGGAGCGTGTTGAGGACGGTTAGCAGCCCCGAGATCAGCAGGATCGGCCGGTAGAGGGTCAGCAGGCTGGTGCCGGAGGCCCGCATGGCGATCAGTTCGCTATCCGACGAGAGCCGTCCCACGGCGATCAGCGTGCCGAACAGCAGCGACATGGGCAGGGTCAGGACGACGATGTTCGGCAGGGTCAGCATCAGGAGCCTGCCGACGATCGACACCGGCAAGCCCCTCCGGATGATCATCTCCGCCGAGGCGAAGAGAAAACGGAGCAGGAGGATGAAGGTATAGACTAGGAACCCGAGCCCGAGGGGGCCCAGGATCTCGGTGATGATGTAGCGATCGAGTCTCCTCACGGGCGGCATTATATGTAGATCGCCATGAAGATCACCCTCCAGCGCCGTTACCGTTTCAGCGCCAGCCACCTGTACCGCCGCCCGGAATGGGACGAAGCCGAGAACCGCGCCCGATTCGGCAAGTGCGCCAACTTGCCGGGTCATGGGCACAACTACCGTCTGTATGTGAGCGTGACGGGCGAGGTCGATCCGGTGACCGGCTTCGTGGTGGACCTCGGCAGGTTGGACGCCCTGGTCCAGGAGCATGTGGTCGAGCCCCTCGACCACCAGCACCTCAACGTCGCGGTGCTGGAGTTCCGGGAGGGGGGAGCGATCCCTTCCAGTGAGAACCTCGTCCTCTGGATCCACGGCCAGCTCGCGGACCGGTTGCCGCCGGGGATCCGTCTCGACAAACTCCGACTCGAAGAAGACGAAGACCTCGCCGCCGAATGGACGGCTTGAGAGAATTCTGGCCGAGGCGCGGGCGCACCGCGGCCATGAATTAACATAATCTCCCTTATCGGACTATTTAAACGGAGACGAATGCGGGGCCGGAGCCCCGGATTCCGATTCAGGACTGCGGTTCTTGGCGGAGATCCAGGAGGATCTGCTCGAGGGCTCGGATCAGGTCGTCTTTGTCGACCTCGCTCTGGCGGAAGCTCAGGGCGAGACTGAAGGTCCGGTCCGGCGCCTTGAACCGGAAGACATACGGCTTACGGCGACCGGACTTTCCACCCTTGTCGCCGCGGCGCAGGCGCTGGCGAAGATCGTCGCGGTTGAGGCCACGGCGGGCCACCTCCTCCAGGAGGTCGATCATCTCTTCCTCGCTGCCGGCCTTCAGGACCTCCAACAGGAGTGACTTGGAGTCGATCCCCAGGGCCTGGACCGTATCGCGGACCCGGGGCGGCATCTGCAACAGCGACAGGCTCTCGGTGACCACGGTGCGGGACTTGCCCACGGCTTCCGAGATCTCCTCGTGGGTGTAGCTGTGGCTCTCGGCCAGCATCCGATAGCCCTCGGCTTCTTCGAAAGGGGTCAGATCCTTGCGCTGGAGGTTTTCGATGAGGGCGATCTCGAGCGCCTCTTCGTCCGAGACCTCCATCTCGATCGCGGGAACCTCGTAGAGCCCGGCCTCCTGAGCCGCCCGGTAGCGCCGTTCGCCGGAGATGATCCGGTACAGGATGCCGGAGGGCCCCTCGTCCTCGTCATCACTGCCCGGCCGGGTTCGTACCAGGATGGGTTCAAGGACCCCCTTATCCCGAATCGAGGCCACCAGATCGTCCAAGTCGCCCATGGTCGAGCGTGGCTGGTCCGGATCGGGCTCGATGGCCGACAGGGGGATCATCTTCCCCACCGGCGTCTCGTGCCGGGCGGTGAGCTCCTCGACGAAGTGAGTATCGTGGCGCATCTTCACGCGGACCGGGAGACCACGCTTGCGAGCGGGTTCAGACACGGCTCAGCACCTCCTCGGAAAGACGGTAGTACTCGTAGGCTCCGGTCGACCTCGGGGCGAAGGTAAAGATGGACTCGCGGTAGGCAGGGCTCTCTTCCAGACGGACGCTCTTGGTGATCACCGTCTGGAAGACCTTGACCCCGAACACCCGCTGGATCTGCTCGTAGATGTCCTTGGCCAGCAGGGTCCGCTTGTCGTACATGGTGATCAGGGCCCCCAGGATCTGGAGCTGCGGATTGGCCCTCACCTTGATCTTGTCGATCGTCTCCAGCAGATCGTCGGTTCCCTCCAGGGCGAAGTAGCTGGCTTGGATCGGGATCAGCACGTGAGTTGCGGCCACCAGGGCGTTTACGGTGATGATCCCCAGAGTGGGTGGCGTGTCGATGATGACGTAATCGAAGTCGTCCTGGATACGCTGGAGCTCGTCCTTGAGCCGATAGTGGCTGTCCAATTCCCCGATCAATTTGGCCTCGATCTTCGCCAAGGCGATGGTCGAAGGAGCGATCGACAGGTTCTCGATTCTCTCCGCCGGCCTCACGATGTCGGGAAGGTGCACCTGCTCATCGGTGAGGGCGTCGTACATCGACTGGCGAAGCTCGTGGATGTCCAGGTAGGACATCGAGCTGTTG